>Ga0123519_10008091_pt1 | contig 16122 bp, 16 predicted proteins | sample YelNatPaOPRAMG02_FD_87396 | JGI IMG/M metagenome (GOLD analysis project Ga0123519, IMG submission 87396) | Hot spring microbial communities from Yellowstone National Park - Yellowstone National Park OP-RAMG-02 (version 2) | ecosystem: Environmental > Aquatic > Thermal springs > Hot (42-90C) ...
AGGACGACTCGTATAGACGTCTAACTGTCAAAAAAATTGACACCCTGAAAAGAGAGGCTGAATCGCTCATGCGAAAGCCGCTTCATTGAACAAGAAGCAGCAGGTAAGAAGACCGTTTCTTTTTTAATCCGTCTTGAGTCCGTTTGGGAGAATGCACTCCATCTCTTCTTGTTTGCACCATTTTCTTTTATAGGCGTCCTGAAGCTTGTAGAGCAATTCATCAATATCCATGGGCTTCATTAAATAGTCAAACGCGCCAAGCTCCATTCCTTGGAGGGCCACTTCGACGCTGGCATGGCCGGTGAGCATTATTACCTCAACAGAGGGATTGATCCTCTTGATTTCTTTGAGGGTTTGTATCCCGTCCATGTCTGGCATCTTTACGTCCAAAACTACCACATCCACCGGCTGTTGTCGCACTAATTCCAGAGCCGCTTTTCCGCTAAATGCTGCCATGACATCGAGTTTTCGTTTCTTGAGCCTTTTCACAAGGGTTTCGACAAACTCGACCTCGTCGTCCACGAGCAACACCCTGAAATCAGTCACCGGCTTTCCCTCCTTCGCACGCCTCATGAATTTTCGCGATCAATTCCTCCAATTCGCATGGTTTGGTCAGATAGTCAAAGGCGCCGTGGGCGAGGCCGTCTCGCGCCGCCTGTTCGGAGCCGTGGCCTGTGAGCATGATGACGCTCAGCTCCGGCGCCATTTTCTTGAAAATCTTCAGTACTTCAATGCCGTCCATGTCCTCCATCTTCAGGTCCAACACAGCGACATCGAAATCCTGTTTCCGAAGGGCCTTTATCCCTTCGGTTCCGCTCAACGCCTTTGTTACCTCAAAATTTCTCTTCGCGAGCCGCTTCGAGAGAATATCCACATAGCCTTGTTCGTCGTCCACCAAGAGCAATTTTATTTTTCTGCGATTCTCATCCACAGGCCTGTTATTCATACCGCATACCTAGATTAAGACATGAAATGATGAGCCTCGGCGCAAAAGGTTCTCATGAGGCACTCTTATTTTCCTGAGTCCAAGGTATATGAACGTGGAAGGTAGCCCCCACGCCCTTGGCGCTGTTCACGGTGATGTCTCCGCCCATTTTCTTTATGATTCCGTAGCAAATGGAAAGCCCTAAGCCCGTGCCTTTGCCCACAGGCTTCGTCGTATAGAATGGATCAAAAATCCTCGTGAGGTTGGCCTTTGCGATGCCAGGGCCATTGTCTGCGACGTCCACCACAACGAAGGATCCGTTTACCCGAGATGTAATGTCTATCACGCCGCCAGTTTTTTCCATCGCGTCCAATGCGTTGTTGATCAGGTTCAACATGACTTGTTGAATCTCGGACGGCGAGACGTTCACAGTGGGGATGTCATCTGATAGATGAAGATTTATCTTCACCCCAGTGTACTTCGCCCTTTGTTCTGACAGCGCGACCACATCTTCAATGAGTTCGTTGAGGTTGACATTCTTGACGGTAGGATCAGTTTTCCTGGCGAAACTCAATAGCTTATGAGTAATCTCTTTGCATCGACGTCCCTGGATCTTGATCTGATTGAGGGCCCTGGCAAATTCCTCTGCATTCTCGAGCCGGCCTTGCTGCTCATCCTTGAGAAGATCCTCCATCCAGCCCGCCTCCTCCACCATAATGGCGACTGGATTGTTGATTTCATGCGCGATGCCGGCTGCCAATTCCCCCAAGGACGCGAGCTTTCCGGCTTCGATCACTTGCTCATTCATCATCTCTTTCTGTCGATCAGATTCCTTGATCGTTTTTACCATCCGTCTGGCCAGCAGCACCGACACCAATCCAACCGCAAGGGCGCCTGCCACAAGAATGATAATGGATAGCCAGCGCGCCCGTTCCACCACCGCATACGCGTCGGACGCCTCTTGCTGGAACACGAGAAACCATTCCCCGTTCTTGAGAGGCGCCAAGACGTAAATGGTAGGCATGCCGCCTTCCGTAGTCGTTTCGAGGAACGTGACGTCGTGTTCGGGCAATCCCTGGTCAGCAATAAGGCTCTTGTATGGCCCCTTAGACGCAAGGGCCTCATATCGGGTTTTGGTTTGAAACTCTCCCTTCTTGTTCACGATGAACGCAAAGCCGGTCTTCCCGATGCGTATGCTCTCCACGAGCGAATTAAAGGCCTCAAAATCTACCGTCGCCCTGACGACCCACTTTGCCCCTCTGTAGTCAACGCGGCTGGTTACAATAAAATGCGGTATCCCACGCACGCCCGGAAAGACGTCGCTAATGTAATTTTCATCCTCCAAGGCTTTTTTGAACCAGTCCGCACGGGAATAATCCACCTCCTTCAATCTGAAGGGTCCTGCATAGGCCACCTGGATGCCCTGTGCGTTGACTACTCCCAGATCCACGAAGGAATGAGGATACTCTTGCTGGAGCGTACTGAGACATTCCCTGAGAAAAGGCTCCTCGAGCAACTGTTCAAAAGGAAAGAGGCGGGAGATGACTCTCAAGTCGGCAAGTTTAAGCGTCAAAAATCGATCGATGTTTTGCTGGTGCTTCCTCACCAAGACTTTCAGGTGATCAACCGCCTTTTCTTGATAAGATACATTAAAATAATAGCGCAAGATTCCACTGATAAGAATTAATGGCATCATCGATACCACGAGCATGATGACGACCATGTTTCTTGTCAGCGATTTGTAATACGCTGAGTCATGAGTGTCTTGATTCGTTTTATCTGCCATAATTTTCACACGACGTTGCGAGGGCGTCTTCGCCGCGCGCGCTACTCGCTCGCGCCCGGAAGAATTCTCGTCAGATCGAAGGCCCTTCTTCGTCTTTCGTTGGCGTTGCCATTGCGTTGTCCACGTCCACGCATCATTCTTTTTGAAGCAAAATGCGTACCAATGTACGCCCCGTGTCGATATGTGCGCCGTGGCCTCTCTTCCAGCTCAGAAGCAATAACCGCGCTGCGTCAATGCGGCTCATTATATGGGGGTCTGCGCTTATTTTTGGAGTTCCCAGTTGTCTTCCTCGCGGGTGCTGATGCCCCTCACGAACAAGGCGAAGTCGTCGCGGTTCGTCGCTGCCTCGTATGCTGTATCATACGAGATCAGGCCTTTTTGGTAAAGTTCCAATATCGATTGATCAAAGGTCTGCATTTGATAGTTTACATGTCCTTCGAAAATCGCGTCGCGAATTTCATATGTCCGTGATTCGTCCTCGATGCACTCCCTGATCCTCCCCGTGGACACGAGTACTTCCACCGCAGGAACCATGCGGCCCCCCTCTTTCGTAGGGAGGAGTCTCTGGGAAATCACCCCGCGAAGAACAGAGGCAAGTCGAAGCCGCGCCAACGATTGATGCGCCATGGGGAAGGAAGCGATCGCGCGGCGTATCGTTTCCACGGCGTCTGCCGTGTGCAGCGTGCTGAGGACGAGATGTCCCGTCTCAGCAGCCAAAAACGCGGTCGTAATGGTTTCCAGGTCTCGCATTTCCCCCACGAGGATCACGTCGGGATTCTCCCTCAATGCAGCCCTCAGCGCCCTCGGGAAGTTCAACGCATCTCGCCCAATTTCTCTCTGGTTAATGACGCTTTTCCTGTCTCGATGAATGAATTCGATAGGGTCTTCGATGGTGATAATGTGGCAGTTCCTCATGGAGTTGAGATAACTGATCATTGCAGCAAGGGTTGTGGATTTGCCGGAGCCGGTAGTCCCCGTCACGAGCACCAAGCCCCTTGGTTCAAGGGCGAGCTTGCCCACTACTGCCGGGAGATTCAAATCGCCAATGAGGGGCGGCTCGGTGGGGATGACGCGAAATACCATTGCAACCGTCCCCTGCTGGTAAAAAACGCTCACGCGAAATCGGCCAATGGCAGGGGCCTCGTACGACAGATCGAGATCGCGCGCTGCAGTGAAACGAGACCACTGATCCTCGTTCATGATGGATCGAGCCAGCGCAGCGAGTTCTTCAGCCGAAAGCCGCGCCTCTCCCTTCATGGGCGCAAGAATGCCGCACGTGCGGATTACCGGCGGGAGCCTCATCTTAAGAATCAGGTCAGAAGCCCCTGCTTCCACACATTTTTTTAGAATGCCCTCAAGCCTGGTCGTCATGGCTTACGGCGCCAATATCGCTGTCCTCTGTTGTGTCGTCCGCGGCCCCCTTCAATCGTATGCCCTTCATTTCGAGCAATTTCTCGCGGATATCACGCAAAAGCTCAGGGTGCTCTTTCAGATACTGTTTCACGTTTTCTCGTCCCTGCCCGATCCTTTCCTCCCCGTAGGAATACCACGCCCCTGATTTTTCTATGAGGCCGTTTTCGACGCCCATATCGAGAATCTCGCCCGCAGCGGAGATGCCCTCATTGTACATGATATCGAACTCCACCTGCTGAAAAGGCGGGGCAAGTTTGTTTTTTACCACCTTGACCCTTGTCCGGGAACCTGTGACGTTTTCGCCCTCCTTGATTTGGCCCACGCGACGAATGTCCAAGCGCAGCGAGGCATAGAATTTTAGGGCGTTACCCCCTGTGGTAGTCTCGGGATTTCCAAACATGATCCCGATCTTCTGCCTGATTTGATTGGTAAAAATAACAGCAGTGTTTGAACGCGCGATGGCCGCGGTAAGTTTCCGGAGGGCTTGCGACATAAGTCTGGCCTGAAGGCCCATGTGCGCGTCCCCCATGTCACCCTCTATTTCAGCTCGTGGAACCAGCGCTGCGACTGAATCGATCACCACGACGTCGAGAGCCCCAGAGCGCACGAGTATCTCGGTGATCTCCAAGGCCTGTTCTCCTGTGTCCGGCTGGGAAACCAGCAGCTCATCCGTCTTTACCCCAAGCTTCTTGGCGTAGTGGATGTCCAGAGCGTGTTCAGCATCCACAAAGGCTGCAAAGCCTCCTCGCTTCTGGGCTTCTGCGATGACATGAAGGCACAAAGTCGTCTTGCCGGACGATTCAGGCCCAAATATCTCGATGATGCGTCCCTGCGGTATGCCGCCCACGCCTATTGCAATATCTAAGCCCAAGGAACCTGAAGGTATGGTCTTCACGTCGGGGATTATACCGCCCGCGCCCAACTTCATGATGGAGCCGCGGCCAAATTGCCTTTCAATTTGGCTCACCGCAATGTCGATAGCCCGAGTCTTTTCCGATTCGTTGACTCCGTTTTCTTCAGAGTCCCTGCCTCTTCTCGATTTTGCCATGAAAAACCTCGCAGTTTGAGTCTTGCCGACTACGTATTGGCCAACTATGCTTATTTCTCCTCGCGCCTCGCCTCGCACGAGGAATCATCGCAGCGGATGCGGCTGGCGCGCCGCCGTGACTCTGGAAATGCAGCCTCATTCGTGTTAGATGTCTGTCGAGCACGAAGGGACTGCGGCTAGGCTTTCGCGCCGTCCAGGACTTTCAAGTGAAACCACGTATGCGCATGTCGCGATCATATTGAAAGAGGGACGCGTATATCTCCAAGGGATTTTGCTTCAATTCTCATGCGAATTCAAGCTAATTGCGCTCATGAAAAAGAACAAGCGCATTATATGTGCGAAAGGGAACACAAAGAAAGAAATCGAGTCATATGAAGATGATAAGAAAGGGATGATGTGACGCTACCGTACAGGGCTAAACATGACAAATTGAGCAGGCTGCATGCTCTGAAGAGCGCGAGGGGTCACTAATTGCGACGTTGGTCTGATGACACGGAGATGCTTGACGCAAGGACTGCTCAATTAGGGCCTGAGTTGTCAGATTTTCCTGATCCTGAGGTCAATGAGGAAATCGCAGCTTCTGCCGCGACTCATGAGGACTTGCCTGACGACTCAGTCGAGTTAAGCGACGCGGATGAGCTCGTTGCCAGCGTCGAAAATGGCGCTTCTACGAGAGCCAGGCGCCTGACGTATTATGCGATAGCCGCTTCTTTTCTGCTGCATGTGGCGGTGTTGGGTTGGTTTTCGGCGTCAGGAGCATTTCATGCACCCCGCGCCGTACTCAAGCCCGGGGAGAAATTGACAAATGTGAGGCTCATCGAGCAGCCCATGACAGATCGCCGTGATGAGCCTGTTCCAGAACATGCACGCGCCATCTCCGATCGCAACCACACTGCGCCGGTTGAAAAAATACCCAAAACGCCGCCCGCTCCAAAGGCGCCTCTGGGGCAAATGGAAATGCAGCAGCAAAAAATGGCGGCTCTTATTCCACCGGCTGCGCCCGACATCAAACCGCCTTCCAACGACGAATCGAAAAAACAAACCCAAAAAAAGAAAGACTTGGAGTCAGAAAAAAACGCGGCGACCTCGAAAACGCAGCGAGAGAGTCTCAACCGACCCCAGAAGCCTCAGAAACAGCAGAGGCAGCTTTCTCCTGACCTGAATCCTACGCGGAGGGAAACAGAAATAGCGACAGGCGCCGCCCCGTACGCCGGATCGCCAGATTTCTTCCCTGACGGCGACGTGGATGAGGCAGTTGTGGATATAAATACAAGGGAAGAAAAATTCTTTTCTTATCTTCTCTATTTGAAGCACAAAATACAGGGAGTTTGGGTATATCCCACATCCGCGGCCAACGCAGGCATTGGCGGCTCCCTCACCGTCGAGTTTTCGATTGCTCGCAACGGGGAACTGATTTCAGTGAACCTTATCGACTCGTCGGGGCATGCAATTTTGGATGAGTCGGCTATAAGGGCCATCAAGGTTGCGGCGCCGTATTATCCTTTTCCAAGTCGAATGCGGGCTAAGCGTCTTCGGATACGGGCAAATTTTGTTTATATTACGAGCAACTACTTCAGAAGAATCCTGTAATCAAGATTGAGTCAGTGGGAGTCGTCGCCTGACTGGAGGCTTTCCCTATACGAGCGGGCATTCATCAATTCTTTGAACTCGTCGAGGTCTGCCGGCTCGACGGCAACAAGCCAACCGTCTGAGTAAGGGGCGTCTGTGAGCGCCTCGGGGGATTCGAGGAGGGCGCCATTTATCTCCGCGACTCGACCCGAGATGGGCGCAATGAGGTCTGTGACCGCCTTGCTCGTCTCAATAATTCCGAAGGGCTGTCCACGTGTAATGAGGTCTCCATCAGCAGGGAGCTCTATGTAATCGATGTCCCCCATTTCCTCGCGCGCGTGTTCCGTGATCCCTATCGTGGCGAGGCCGTCCTCCAACTTGACCCAAAGGTGATGCTCTGAATAGTAACGATCGTCAGGGATTTCCATGAAATACCCTCTCACGCTTCTTTTATTCTGACGGGGAGCCATCATGCCCAAAAACCGGTCTGGTGTCAAACGAGGTTCAGGATAGGACGACGAGGAAATGGGACGGACTGAAGGGTAGGGGAGGCACGCGAGACTTTTATGGTCGCTCCTCGCTGGCCTTCAAGACGCCTAAAGATCAGACGCCTGAAAGCGCAGTTGACCGCATCGAAGAGAGCAACGCGGAGCGCCGGGGCCCCTCGTGAGGGGCGCAACAGCAGGGCTCATGCTCTCCCTTATCCCAGCGGTCCTCGCGACGCGTTCTTCGGAACGCTGATGAGAGAGATTCCATAGCGGTTCTCGAAAGGAAAAGTGAATTCGATAACATGGTGTTCACTTCGAGCGCTTTACTGTGCGTCATTTCGAGCAAAGCGAGAAATCTTGCCCACAGACCAAGATTCCTCAGTCGCCGTCTCTCAATCCGATCGAGCCACGTTCCCCCGAGATGACAAAAGTTGACTTATGCTGGTTGTCTGCGCGGATCTGGAAAGCGCTCACGAACTAAACGATGCGAATCCATTTCGACGGAAAGGTCGAGCATCAGTATAGGCCGCTTCTCGAAATGAATCGCGAACGGGAGACACGCGTTTATGTCCTGTTGATGCGAAGTGAGATTGCTTCGTCGCGGCGAAAAGGTCGTTCGTGCGTCATTGCGAGCGTAGCGAAGCAATCTCGTGATCAATCTCGATCGCCTGTAGGTCCATTTTCGCCGCGGCTGCGCCTCGTCCCTCAATACGCGCTGTCCAAGGGCAGAAATTCGTAGGAGTTTCGCACTTCTGGTCGCGCCGCCATCTCATACTTTTGCAGACGCTGCTTCATCTCCTTCAGGCAGGAGCCATCAGGGCATTTTTTGGAACCCAGCTCGATCGCCTTGCGCTGGCTTTCGGCCGCCTTGAGCGCGTCGCCCTGTCTGAAATAGGCTTCGGCGATTGTTTCATAAATCACGCCGTCTTTTCCGTCAGTCAATTCTATCGCTTTCTTCGCCAGCTCCATGGCCTTGGATGGATCCTGAAGGCTTTCGTCAGGGCACGTCAGCAGAAACCAAGCCTTGTCCTGCATAGACCATGCATCGTTGGGGCTTAGCTTTTCGACCTTCATGAAATCTTCATTTGCTTCTTTGCACTTGCCCATTCTACTCAATACCCAGGCTCGCAAGCGGAGCGCCTCCACAAAATTTGGCTTGAGCTGAATGGCCTTGTTGGCGTCCTGCAGCGCCTTTTCCTGGTCTTGCTGCCGGGAATAGATGTCCGCACGCTGCGCATACGCCCATGCATACCCCGGGTCTAGCTTGATGGCCTCAGTAAAGTCTCGCAGCGCGTCGTCGTATTTCTGAAGCACCTTTTCCACAATGCCCCGCTGACCATAGGCAAGGGCGCTGTCGGGTTTCTTTTGGAGCGCTTTGCCTGCGTCCTCCAACGCCCGCTGTAGATTTCCTGAACCAACGTATGCACGCGACCTGCCCACATACGCGGCCCAGTCATCAGGATCCGCTTTGATGCACCTATCGAACAGGGTTATGGCCTTATCCCATTGATTTCGAGCCATTGCCTCATTGGCAGCCACGAAATCCGGGTTGGTCTTTCCACGAAACACATCGCCCCATGGAAAAACAAAAATGCCAACGACTAAAGCGACGACGAGGATCAATACCCCAAAAAAGGTGTACACGCCGGAGCCTTTTGCATTGCCAAGGACAGAAGACAAGGTAAAAGCAGCTTTAGAAACCTTCATTCAGTTCACTCCTTTAACGTCAAGTTTTTTGTGAGGTTGCCTCTCGGTCCTTATAGTTCAAGGACTGCGTCTCGAGGCGTCTCTGTGCTGATCATTATACAGGATCGTACGGACTTCTTGTTCGGACACGTTTTGGCTGGCCCTTACGGTATGCCGGCCCCCTGAAAAGTAATTAACCCCCGTCCAGGGGTAACTGCCATCTATACCCAAAGAGGCCCGGGAGCGCAAGGGGCTGGGGCCGTTTCCTTGCACGTCCTCGCATCCAATGATATAAGCTTACGACATTACGACGCAAAATAACAGTGATTGCAGGGAGTCCGGATTCAGGAGTTCGCCGCTGAAACACATTCCCCTTTGAGACGTCTATGGCTCATGATCCTCAACAATCGCAACAGGTTGATTTTCGGACAGATGTGCGGCGCTTTTTAGCCGCGACGACCAATCTCGTCTTGATCGTCCTTGTGCTTGTTGGGGCTTTGCTCAATGGCGAAGCGCTCGCCCTTGATCCCTTTTCAGAAGGAGTGGCCGCAGCCAACAGGGGTGAATTTGAGAGGGCGATCGCATTGTTCACAAAGGCAATTCAAAGAGAGCCTTCTTTTTATGCAGCCTATGCAAATCGAGGCAGCGTCTTGTTCAAGAGCGGACACATCTTGCGGGGCGTGTTGGATTGGCATCGAGCTCGCGAATTGGCCCCACCCTTTGCGTATGCGGTGTTCACAGGATACCTCCTTCAACACTCTTCATCCAAGAACGCGTTGCTGAACTATGTGTTGCCCACGGAACTGGACCCGGACTTCTTGGCGTCGGTCACCATGGCAGCCGCCGCCTATCAGGACTTCGGGCGACCGGAATCCGCGGTAACCCTGTTAAAGAAATCTGTGGACCTCACGCGAAACCCTCTTTGGAAGAGCTACTTTGAGTACTGGGCCAAGTCCCTCGAGGAATCGCCTTGAGGGACAGGCAGTCCTGTCTCGTCCCACCCAAAGACCTGGCGCCCGCGTGCGCGGCATAGCAAAATTGGAGCGCGGCGCCCCCGGACTAGGTAAACGCTGTGCAGCGCCCGTGAATGACGTCCGAGCAAGACGCCGTAATTGGAATGCAAAGGCAAGGAGTTTTTGTAGAGTAGTACTGTTGACAATCGGCTCGGTTGCTGTTGACAATCTCGACCAATCTCGTTATGTTTGCACGTTAATTTGTCCAAGACGGGAGAAGAGATTGAAGGGTCGGATCACCATAGATAAGGAGCGGTGCAAAGGCTGCGGATTATGCATACTCGTGTGCCCCATGAAGCAGATCGAAATCTCCGATGAGCTCAACACCAAAGGATACTATCCCGCGTCTTTTCTGGAAGAAAACGCCGGAGATTCCGGGAAAAGGAAGTGCACCGGTTGCGCGCTCTGCGCCCTCACGTGCCCTGACGTCGCGATAGAAGTGTATCGAGAGACAAAGAAGAGCAATACTGCAAAATCGAACGAGGATGTCAGCGCCGACAAATAATTGAAGGTCTTGTTTTCATCAAAGAAGCACAACCTGCCATACGCGGCATGATCGGGTGACATCCATGCGCTTTACGCCAGACTTCCTTCGAGAAGGTATCCAATGAAAAAGAACACTGAGAAAAAAGTACTCATGCGAGGGACTCATGTCCTTGGCGAGGCTGCTATCCGAGCCGGTTGCAGGGCCTACTTCGGCTATCCCATCACGCCGCAAAACGAACTGCCGGAGTATATGGCCTCTGCCTTTGCCAAGCTGCCAGGCGCGGTTTTTGTACAGGCCGAAAGCGAGCTTGCAGCGATCAACATGGTAATAGGCGCCTCGGTTGCGGGGGCGAGGGTCATGACGTCGTCGTCGAGTCCCGGCATCAGCTTGAAACAAGAGGGAATTTCTTACCTTGCGGGGATGGAACTGCCCGCAGTCATCGTCAACATGATGAGGGGAGGCCCAGGTTTGGGCAACATCGCGCCCGCGCAGGGGGACTACTTTCAGGCGACGAAAGGCGGCGGCCATGGGGACTACCGCATTATCGTGCTGGCGCCTGCCTACGGACAAGAGATAGCGGATATGACGCGCAAGGCGTTTGATCTTGCTGATACCTATAGGACCCCAGTGATGATACTTGGGGACGGGATGATGGGACAAATGATGGAACCTGTCAGTTTCCCAGATCCTATCGATCCGGCGCAGCTCCCAAAAAAGGACTGGATATTGGATGGAGCAAAAGGACGCCCCAGCAAAATCATCAGATCCCTCTGGCTCGACCCACCCTTGGAAGAGGAGCTGAATTGGCGGCTGGCGAGGAAATACGACATAATTTCCGACGCCATTCCGGATCAGGAAATGTATCTTGCTGATGACGCGGAGATGATAGTAGCTGCGTACGGAACTGCCGCACGGATTGCAAAGGGCGGCGTCGCACGGGTGAGATCCCTCGGACTGAAGGTCGGACTTTTCCGGCCGAAAACTTTGTGGCCATTCCCGTCAAAATCCTTGGCGGCCCTGAGCAGAAAGGTAAAGCGGATTCTCGTCTTTGAAATGAGCACTGGTCAAATGGTCGAAGACGTTCAGTTGGCTGCCCAAGGAAGGTGCGATGTGGTTTTTTATGGGCGGCCCGGCGGAGTAGTCTCGACGCCAGAGGAATTGGCGCGGGTCATCACCACCAACTACCACAAGATCGCGTCTGCGGCGTGACGCACGGCGTGCGGCCGTCTTCTCGGCATTGTTGTTCTCGAGGCGCGGAAGCGGCTGCAGCCAATACTGGGAATGAGCGCAATCATCCGACCGTGCGCGTAAGTCAGTGCGCAGGCAACGCAAAACTAAGAGAGGAAGACCTTGGAAAAAGTATTTACGAGACCAAAGTCGCTAAAGAACAACCCGTTTCATTACTGCCCTGGCTGCGGCCACAGCATCATCCATCGACTTGTTGCAGAAGTGATCGATGAGCTTGGCATTCAAGACCGGACGATTGGGGTGCCCCCTGCGGGTTGCGCCGTGCTCGCCTATAACTATTTTGATGTGGATATGGCTGAAGCGCCGCATGGGAGGGCCGCCGCCGTCGCCACCGGGATCAAACGCGTCTTGCCGGACAGGGTGGTATTTACCTATCAGGGCGACGGCGATATTGCCGCCATTGGCACGGCCGAAGTGATACACGCGGCAAACCGTGGCGAGAGGATCACGGCGATTTTTGTCAATAACGCCGTGTATGGGATGACGGGCGGGCAAATGGCCCCCACGACCGTTGTCGGGCAGGTGACCACCACCTCGCCGGGCGGAAGAATGCCATTGAGAGACGGCAATCCGCTCGATTTGAGCAGCATGCTCGCGCTCGCCGCAGGGAGCGTCTATATAGAGCGAACCGCGGTATCGAGCCCCAAAGGCATCCTCAGAACCAGGAAGGCCATAAAGAAGGCCTTCCAGACCCAGCTCGATGACCTCGGTTTCTCGCTTGTGGAGATCCTGTCGCCTTGTCCAACAAATTGGAAAATGACTCCCGCGCAGGCCGTCAAATGGGTCGATGAGACCATGTCTAAATTTTTTGAACCAAAGGTGATCAAGGATGTTGCTTAAGACGGTTTTCTCGGGTTTCGGAGGTCAGGGAGTTCTCATGATGGGGTATGTGCTCGCGTGGGCGGGCCTTCATGAAGAAAAACACGTCACCTTTTTGCCCGCGTATGGCGCGGAGGTTCGAGGTGGAACAGCCAACTGCACGGTGGTCATCTCCGACGAAGAAATCGCCTCGCCCGTCGCCTCATCGCCAGAATACGTGGTGGCAATGAACTATCCATCGATGCTGAAATACGAGAACATGATCAAATCTGGCGGAACGATGTTCCTCAACAGCGATCTCATTCGCCAGCATCCCCCCCGCGTTGACATCCATGTGGTGGAGGTGCCGGCGAACTCCCTGGCCCATGAGCTCGGCAATGACCGGTCGCTCAATATGGTGATGCTGGGCGCCGTGGTTGCCGTCACCAACATCGTATCCCAGGAAGCCGTGTTCAAGGCAATCGAAACAGTGCTCGAAGGAAAAAAGACAAACATCATCAAGATGAATCAAGACGCATGCGCCAGGGGCGCGGCGTTCATTGCAGAAAAGACGTCGGAACGCTGTTGTCATGCATGACGGCGCACAGAATTCTAAAGAGAAAGCCAAAACAGTACCATGAAGACAGTAGAAGAGATTGTAGTGCGACTTGAGAATAGACCGGGAACGCTTTCAGAGGTGAGTGAACTCCTCGGCGGCAACGGCATCAACATCCTGGCGCTTACGGTACGAACCGAAGGCGACGTGGGTCTCATGAGTTTTGTCGCCTCTGATCCCGTGCGGGCTCAAAACGTACTCAGCAGCGCGGGCTATGCCATCACGACGCAGCATATCATCGCGGCCGAGACTCCTCATCACCCTGGCGGATTGAACGCCATCCTCAAGCCCCTCAAGCTCGCAGGCGTCAACGTAGAGTATCTCTACTCGTGCATCGGCGCTTCGGGGTGTGGAGACAGAACAATTTTGCTCCTTGGCGTGAGCGACGCGGCCAAGGCCTATGAAGCCCTCAAGGAACAGTGGATCAAGCTTTTTGGAGAAGAGCTTTATACCTTGTGATACGGCCCAGAGGAGTCTCCTCCGGGGTCGTTGCAACGGCGCCGAATCTGCTGCGAGCACAAACTCGTGAACAAACCCCGTATTAGCGGGGTTTTTTCTTGGGCTCTATGCGTTCCATCCCGTTCATCAAGGGGCGCAGCACCTCTGGAATGGTCACACTCCCGTCCTCATTCTGAAAATTTTCCAGGATTGGAATGAGTATCCGGGGCGAGGCCACAGCCGTATTGTTCAGCGTGTGGCAAAACCGGGTTTTGTTGTCCCTGCCGCGCCACCGTATCTTAAGCCGCCGCGCCTGAAATTCATGAAGCGATGAACAAGAATGGGTCTCCGAATACTTGCCCCGGCTGGGCATCCAGGTTTCTATTTCATGTTTGAGCACTTGTCCCTGGCCTATTTCTGCGCCGCAGGCCAGGGCAACTCGATAGGGCAATCCCAACGCCTGCATGATGGCCTCAGCGTTGCCTAAAAGACGATAGTGTTCCTCCCGAGACACCGCAGGGTCATTGACGCAGATGGTCACTTGCTCCACCTTGTTGAACTGGTGCAGCCGGTAAAACCCTCGCGTGTCTCGTCCATACGATCCGGCTTCCCGCCGAAAGCACGTGGAATAGCCGCAGTACCGCTTTGGCAATTCCCCCTCTGACAATATTTCATCCATATGATACGATACCAACGACACTTCAGCCGTGCCGATGAGGTACAGATCGTCTTTCTCCACATAAAAAGTGTCTTCTTCACCCAACGGGAAAAAACCGGTTCCAATCATCGCCTGACGCCGGACGAGTTGAGGGACGATCATTGGCCGATAACCCCGTTCCACTAGGGTGTCCAACGCAAATTTGAACAGGGCGAATTCGAGCAGCGCTCCTTCGTTTTTGAGCACGTACATGCGTGCGCCAGAAAATTTGGAGGCGCGGGCCATATCCACAATGTCGAGCGCTTCGGCAAGCTCGAGATGGTCCTTCGGCTGAAAGGCGAACTGCGGTGGAGCGCCAAAACGCCTCACTTCAACGTTATCCTCGTCGGAATCCCCCTCAGGGACCTCGGGTAAAGGTGGATTCGGCACGAGGAGCATCAGCGTGTCAAAACGTTCCTCCATCCGGCGAAGCTCGGGCTCGAGGTTCGAGAGACTGTCCTTGAGAACCTTTACCCGCTCGATCATGCGCTCCCTGTCTTCTCCGCGTGCGCTGGCAATTTCCTTGGAAAGCCGGTTTCTCTCTGCCCGCAGCTCCTCAACCTCTGATTTGGTCTTTCGCAACTGAACGTCGAGGTCCAAAAGTTCATCCACGTCCATCTGCATCTTTTTCTTCAGAATGCCTTGTTTGACGAGCTCAACATTGTTGCGAATAAAACTTATATCTAGCATTGAATCTCCTCGACTCTCTGTGACATTTGAGACTCTGTTGAACAGCGCGGGGAAAAGCGCGGCGCGGTCGCATCATCTGCCGGGCGGAGTCGTTCTTCGGAGGGAAGAAAGAGCCCTCTTAAAGGCGCCTGAAGGTTCACGCCATATTTTCCCCTGCATCCTCGAGATCGGATCGTCGGGAAGCTGATCCTCCGAAGGACGCTGCTCCTTTGTTTCTTTGTCCCCGAATTTCATTTGAATATAGTCGTAGAGGTCCTGCTGTTCCCGAGGCTCCATATCCGCATAGAGCTGTTCCAGAAGCCTGCGTTCAGACTTTGTCATGGGGCCCGGACCAATCTTGCGGGAAGCCTCGAGCCAGCGGCGCTGTTTTTCGCTAAGATCCTTTTCCTCCACGTGACGTCCTCCTGTCCTGTCGCCCGCCCCCTCAAAGCCTGTTCAATGCGTCGCTCTTGTTGAGGCGCCGCAACCATTCCTTCCACGAAAACTTACCAACATCGTCCGGTGGGCGCAACATCTTTGCAGCAATGGCCGCTCAGATTGACTGAGGACGGCTCGGAGAAGTACGTGACATGTCCGGCCGAGGCATCTTCTCGCTGCGTCGCATTGAATTTGCGGCCGCAGTCCGTGAAGGCGCTTGGGGGCTCTCCGCAACGCTCAGTGATCCTTGGTCTATTAATACATGCTGAGACTGTCGCGTCCCCTTCGGCTCCTCGCAATGACAAAAGTCCCTCGCGTGTTATTGCGAGCCACGTGAAGCCATCTCGTGAGAATTTTTGAGAACGATTATACATGGAGGCATATGGCAATGTCATAACGGTTCCCCTGCAACCAATAGCTGGGAGGAAGGGCGAGGCGCGCCTCGCCCCTACAAAACCATTCGACGCCACAGCGGCGCATCCTTGGGTCTTGAGACCTGCTGCTGCGAGGTGTGGATAATAGCCCACGGCAGCGCCGTGGGTATGAGGCGCGAGAAAACCACTTCGGCTGCGACGGATTCCGACCCGTTGTCATTTCGACGGAGCAGGCGTGAACGAAGCGAGAAGCCGCGATTGCGCAGCCGCAGTCTTCGGGCCAAGAGCTCTTGCTGCGCTCGAAATGCCTCAGAGCAGAGCGCTCCCCATGACGGCCGCTTCGTCAAATTCGTAATGCATTCTGAGAACCGGCAATAGCGGCTCTCACGTCGGCGCTCTTGCCCACCGCAGCGGTTTTGACTATATTCA
>Ga0123519_10008092_pt1 | contig 16122 bp, 9 predicted proteins | sample YelNatPaOPRAMG02_FD_87396 | JGI IMG/M metagenome (GOLD analysis project Ga0123519, IMG submission 87396) | Hot spring microbial communities from Yellowstone National Park - Yellowstone National Park OP-RAMG-02 (version 2) | ecosystem: Environmental > Aquatic > Thermal springs > Hot (42-90C) ...
CACGCCAGAGCGACCGGCCACACGGCTACGGCCCATCACGCCCGGCGGCTGATGGCAGGCGTGGCTGGGGCGGAAGGATTCGAACCTTCGAATAGCGGCTCCAACGGCCGCTGCCTTTCCGCTTGGCGACGCCCCAGTACAGTTGCCATTCTAGCATCAGGGGCGCATCAGCGGCAACGATCACCAGCGCCTGCCGCTGCAGTCTGCTCAAGTGGCCTCCGCCTCCAGCTGGCGCCTGGTCCCCTAGGCGCCAACGCGCCTGGCCACGCGCCGGATCGCTCTGGCAGCGCCCAGGAGGAGCAGGAGAAGGACATAGGCACCAATGGCCAGGCCCACCCAGGCACCGCCGACAGCATGCTCCAGGAGGCCGAACAGGACAGCCATGCCCACGTAGAACACAGCGCAAACCAGCGACAGCTTCGCCGAGCGCAGCAGCCAGTGGCCCAGCGGCCCCGCCTGGCCACGGGCGATGTCCTCGGCCGAACTGCCAAGCATGCCCGGCAGCAGCGCCAGCAGCACGAAGGCGGAGACAAGCAGCGCTCGCAGCGCTGCCGCCTCGCCATGCCAGCGGCCGGCCAGCACGAGCCCTACAGGGAGGAAGATCAGGGCGCCGCCAAACAGGCTGGCACCCCACCAACGATATGGCGTCACCCGCCAACTCTTGAAAAGCGACTTCTGGACGGCGCCACTCAGCGGCATTCCCACAGCGAAGGGCACCACGCAGTACTCGAGAAAGCGAGCCGTGAGGCCTGAAGCGTCGTCGCTGTAGAGTACCGCCCCGGCCAACGCCCCGACCAGCATCCAGACCAGCACCGTGACTCTGACCCACCTGCTCCGGTGCCCGTCCGCCGCCCGCATTTGCCAGGCCTGGAAGATGCCCAGCACCAACCCGAAGGTCAGCCCTGGCACAGCGTGAGCAATGGCCCTGAGGAGGCTGGCGGAGTCCACCACGTGTTGGCTGGCTGCCATCCTGACCACGGCCTGCCACGCCGGCGAGGCATCGGCCCGCTCCAGCCAAAGCGCCCGCACACGAGCAGCCGCGTAAAGCCCGAGCAACGTGCCCAACGAACTATCGAGGACGAAATTGACCGCCACATCCGCCGCCGGCCGCCGGAACACGGAGCGAGGCGTTTCCGCCGGAGCAGCCGGCGCGGGCTTCCGAGCCTCCTCGCCGCCTTTCACCACCGCCGCCGGCGCCACCGGAGCGGCGACAGCCGGTAGGCCCACCGGGGTCGCCTGCTCAGCGCTCACTAACTGACCGCCGGCCTGCTCCAGCGCCTCGGCGAACTCGACAACTGAGGCGTACCGGCGACCCGGGTCCTTATCCAGCGCCCGCAGGAGCACCGCCTCAGCCGCTTCCGGCAGGCCCGGGCATAGGCTGCGTGGCGGCGGAGGCGGCAGGTACAGGTGCTCCCAGGCAACCCTCTGAGAGGCAACGCTCAGCCCGGCCACAGGCGTCTCACCCAGGAATGGCCGCCGACCGGTGAGCATCTCGTAGGCGACGACAGCCAGCGAGTACTGGTCCGAACGATCGCTGGCTGCCTCGCCTCGGTGCTGCTCCGGCGACATGTAGGCCGGCGTGCCGACAGCCAGGGTCACCAGCGAGGCCGAATCAGCCGCCCTGGCGATGCCGAAATCGCTCAGCAACGCTGTGCCGTCCGCCCTGACCATGATATTGCCGGGTTTCACGTCTCGGTGGACCACGCCGCGCCGATGGGCATAGTACAGGGCCGAAGCCACTTGCTTGACAACCCGGGCAGCCGTGGCGTAGGGCAGAGGGCCGCCCGCTTGCTTCAGCAGCCCGCGCAAAGTCTCACCCTGGACGTAGTCCATGACGATGAAAGCAAGGCGGCCCTGCTGTTCCAACGAGTAGAAGCGGACGATGTTTGGGTGATCCAACCTGGCCAGGGCCTCGGCTTCCCGGGCAAAGCGCCGCAGGAACTCCGGGTCCTCCGCCAGGTCCTCTCGTATCACCTTCACAGCGACATCAACGCGCCGCTCCGCATCGAGCGCCACGTAGACGTCGGCCATGCCGCCGCGACCAAGGAAGTCGCGAATGACGTAACGGTTGCAGAGAGTGCTGCCTACAAGCCCCGCCGTCGCCGGCCTCCTTTCTAGCGCCCTGGGGTGATTCGACTTAGCCCGCTTAAGCGAGGCTGATTGTACGCGCCCATGATCATCGGGTCAACCAAAGCCGCCGGCCATCCTCCACAGCACGATGCCGCCGCTCAGGCCGGCCTACCACGCCAGCGCGTAGCCGATCTGCCCTCGGGGCGAGCAGCCACCCGTCATCACGCCGCGTTCCAGGTCCAGGTGTACAGCCATGGGCTTGCCGTTGGCCCAGCCATCGGTGACGATCACCTGGTGCCCGCGCCGCTCCAGTTCCGCGATCACCTCCGGCGCGATTCGCCCCTCGGCGATCACCCCGCCCGGCCGGTACTGCCTGGGGTAGAACGAGGAGGGGAAGTGATCGGTGTGCACCGTCGGCGCTTCCAGGGCTTCTTGCAGGCCCATGCCGAAATCCACGTAGTTGAGGAAGAACTGCAGCGTCCACTGGTCCTGGCCGTCGCCACCTGGCGTGCCGAATGCCAGGTAGGGCCGGCCGTCCCTGGTCACGATGGTCGGCGTCAGCGTGGCCCGCGGGCGTTTGCGCGGCGCCAGAGCGTTCGCCCGGCGGGCATCGAGGTAAAACATCTGCCCGCGCGTCCCCAGGCAGAAGCCCAGGCCGGCGATGACGGGCGAGGCCTGGATCCAGCCGCCACTCGGTGTGGCCGCAACCATGTTGCCCTGCCAGTCGGCCGCGTCGAGTTGCGTGGTGTCGCCCGTATGCCCGTCGGCAGGCGACTGGGCATGCACACGCAGGCCGGTGCGGTTAGCCTGCAGGACGTCAAACGTGGCCAGGTCCGGCCGGCCCCATCCCGTCTCCCCCGGGCGCAGTTCCTGCGAGGCCTCCGGGCCGATCTGGGCGCGGCGCCGGTCGCCGTATTCCTTCGAGAGCAGGACGTCCCAGGGGGCCTTGTCGAACCTGGGGTCGCCATAGTAAGCCTCGCGGTCGGCGAAAGCTAGCTTGGCGGCCTCGATCCAGTGATGCAGGTACTCGGCCGAGTTGTGGCCCAGGCGCCGCAGGTCCAGCCCTTCGAGGATGGTGAGTTGCTGCAGGAAGACGGGCCCCTGGGTCCAGGCCGGGCACTTGTGCACGAGCAGCCCGCGGTAGTCCACGGCAAGCGGTTCCTCGGCTGTTGCCTGCCACTCAGCCAGGTCCTCAAAGCTGAGCAGACCGGCGTGCTCCCTGCCGCTCGCGTCCAGCACAGGATTGTCGGCGATGAAGCGGGCGATCTGCGCGGCGATCGGCCCGCGGTAGAAAGCATCGCAGGCAGCCTCGATGCCGCGCACACGGCTGCCGCCTGCCCGGGCCTCAGCGCTGCAGAGCAGCCGCAGCGTGGCGGCGAAATCGGGGTTGCGCAGGCGCTCGCCCACCTCTGGCACCCGGCCGGCGGGGCAGTAGATCGCGCCCGTCGTCGGGTACAGATCGGTGAAACGCTCGCGGTTGGCGGCGATGAACTCATGCAGGCCCTCGTAGACCGGGAAGCCCTGCTCCGCCAACTCAATGGCCGGCTGCAGGACCTGGCCGAAACTCATCGTGCCGAAACGCGCCAGTGCCAGCCCCCAGGTGCCCACCGGCGCCGGAACCGTGGCCGGCAGATAACCATCGCCCGGGATCAGTTCGATCTCGTGCTGGCGGCACCAGTCAATCGAGAAGGACGCCGGCGTCCAGCCCACACCGCTCAGCGCGTATACGCGCTTCTCGTTCGCGGCATAGACGAGGACCGGCACCTCGCCGCCCAGGCCGCTCTGGTGCGGCTCCAGCAGGTTCAGGCAGAAACCCATGGCAGCAGCGGCATCAACAGCATTGCCGCCCTGCTCCATAATGCGGAACCCAGCCGCCGTGGCCAGGTAGTGCCCGGAAGTGACGACACCGCGCCGGCCCATCACCGGCGGCCTGGCAGTGAACGCGCACATGGCTTGCCTCCATGCTTCGCTAGACCGCCCCAGTCTCTCCCCCTTCTCCGCCTGCGTCAAGCTCGCTGCCGATAGCGGGCCTAAGTTGATATGCTTCGGCTCAACTGATTTGACATCTTCGCGCTAAGTCTGTATAATAGCCACCAGTGCAAGCTCGAGTGGGTGAATATGGAATACAAGGACTACTACAAGATCCTTGGCGTGGACAAGAACGCCAGCGAAGAAGAGATTCGCAAGGCCTATCGCAAGCTGGCGCGTAAGTACCATCCGGATGTGAACCCGAACAACCGCGAGGCGGCAGAGAAGTTCAAGGACATCAACGAGGCTCACGACGTCCTTTCCGACCCCGAGAAGCGGCGCAAGTACGATCAACTGGGCAGCAATTACGAGCAGTTCCGCAACATGGGTGGCGATGCCAGAAGCTACGATTTCAGCCAGTGGTTCGCCAGCCAGGCCGGGGCGCAAGGCGGCCAGGCCGGTGGTCCGCGCGTCTATACTTTCGACGGTGACAACCTGGGCGGCTTTGGCTTCTCCGACTTCTTCCAGGCCATCTTCGGCCAGGCCGCAGCCAGGCAGGCTGCCGAAGCTGCCGCTCGGGCTGGCGCTCGCCGTTCCACCCGTGTGCGCTACGCTGACGAGGACCTGAACCAGGAGGTCGAGGCCGAGATCTCGCTTGCCGAGGCCTTCCACGGCACCAAACGCACCATTGACCTTGGCGGCCGGCGCATCGAAGCCACCATTCCGCCCGGCGTCAAGACGGGCTCCAAAGTGCGGCTGCGCGGCCAGGGCATTCAGGTTGACGGTGCCAGCGGCGACCTGTTCCTGATCATCAAGGTACGGGATGACGACGTCTTCGAGCGCAAGGACGACGATCTGTACACCGATGTACCGGTGGATCTATACACGGCCATCCTGGGCGGCAACGTGAACGTGAACACGATTGATGGCAGCACCCTGAAGCTCACCATCCCGCCGGAGACGCAGAACGGCAGGGTGTTCCGCCTGCGCGGCCAGGGCATGCCCAAGTTGCGCCAGCCCAGCCAGCGCGGTGACCTCTACGCCAGGGTCAAGGTCGTCCTGCCCCAGCACCTGACGGAGCGAGAGCGCGATCTCTTCCGGCAACTGGCCAGGCTGCGCGGCCAGGCCGAGCCGGGCGTTGGCACATAGGAGTCTGTGACAGTGGCAAGAGACCCAGGATACAACGAACCAAAATACGTCATCAGCGTGGCGGCGCGCATCGTCGAGCTGCACCCGCAGACCCTACGCCATTACGAGCAACTGGGGCTGGTGAAGCCGACGCGTTCGAGCGGCAACCGGCGCCTGTATTCCGAACATGACATCGAGCGGCTCAGCCTCATCTGCCGCCTGGTCAATGAACTGGGCGTCAACCTGGCCGGCGTCGAGGTCATACTCAACATGACGGAGCAGATCCAGAGCTTGAATGAGCAGCTGGAGCAGCGGGAGCGCGAACTCTTGGCTGAGATAGAACGCTTGCGCCGAATGCTCGCCAGCGACAAACGCTCGCCATTGGTGCCGTTCATGCCGCCGCTGCCGCCGGCCGGGGAAAAGGCGCCCGGCCAGTCGCAAGCATTCGTTGACTGAGACTAGGCGCAGTAAGTGCCCGCCGGTTTGCGGGCCACACATTTCATCGTTGGAGTAATAGAGTATGGACATAAACAAATTCACAGAGAAAGCGCGCGAGGCCGTCGTCGCCGCCCAGGAACTGGCTCAAGAGCGGGCCCATGCCCAGGTCGAGCCGGAACACCTGCTGGCTGCATTGCTGAATCAGCAGGATGGCGTCGTACCCCAGGTGCTGGCGAAAATGGGCGTCAACGTCGCCGCGCTCTCGGGCGAGGTCGAGGGGCGACTGAAGAGCCTGCCCAACGTCTATGGCCCGGCCCAGGTCTACCTTTCCCGCAGCCTGGACACCGTCCTGCGCGACTCGCTGCAGGAGGCCCAGGCCATGCGCGACGAGTTCGTCAGCACGGAGCACTTGCTCCTGGCGATGACGAGCGCCGCCGCTGGCAGCGTTGCCGACCTGCTGCGCCGCCGCGGCATCACCCGCGAGGCTGTGCTTCAGGCGCTAACCCAGGTGCGCGGCCACCAGCGCGTCACTGACCAGAACCCTGAGGGCAAGTACCAGTCCCTGGAGAAGTACGGGCGTGACCTCACGGCCATGGCCGCCCAGGGCAAGCTCGACCCCGTCATCGGGCGCGATGACGAGATCAGGCGCGTCATTCAGATACTGCTCCGGCGCACCAAGAACAACCCCGTGCTCGTCGGCGAGCCAGGGGTGGGCAAGACGGCCATCGTCGAGGGCCTGGCCATCCGCATCACCAATGGCGATGTCCCCGAGGGGCTGAAGAACAAACGCGTGGTCGCTCTGGACCTGGGCTCGATGATAGCGGGCGCAAAGTACCGGGGCGAGTTCGAGGAGCGGCTGAAAGCCGTGCTCAAAGAGGTCACCGAGTCGCAGGGCAACGTCATTCTGTTCATTGACGAACTGCACACGGTGGTCGGTGCCGGTGCCGCTGAGGGCGCTATGGACGCAAGCAACATGCTCAAGCCGCTGCTGGCCCGAGGCGAGTTGCACACCATCGGCGCCACCACCCTGGACGAGTACCGTAAGCACATCGAGAAGGATGCGGCCTTGGAGCGGCGCTTCCAGCCGGTGCTCGTCACTGAGCCGACGGTGGAGGACACGATAAGCATTCTGCGCGGCCTGAAGGAACGCTATGAGGTGCATCACGGTGTACGCATCAGCGACACAGCCCTGGTGGCAGCGGCCGTGCTCTCGCACCGCTACATAACCGATCGTTTTCTGCCGGACAAGGCCATTGATCTGGTGGATGAGGCTGCGGCCAGGCTGCGTATGGAGATAGATAGCATGCCGACGGCCCTGGACGAGATCCGCCGGCGGATCATGCAGTTGCAGATCGAGCAGCAGGCTCTGAAGAAAGAGACCGACCCGGCCTCCAAGGAGCGGCTGGCTCGCCTGGAAGAGGAAGTGCGCGAACTGCAGGAACAACAGCAGGAGGCGGAGCGGCGCTGGCGGCAGGAGAAAGCGGCTATCCAGGCTATCCGCGACATCAAGGACCGCCTGGAACAGGTCCACGTCGGCATCGAGAAGGCCGAGCGCGCTGGCGACCTGGAGACGGCGGCTCGCTTGCGTTATGGCGAACTCATTCAGTTGCGCCAGCAGTTGGAGCAGCGCGAGGCAGCCCTGGCCGAGTTGCAGAAGGATGGCGCCTTCCTCAAGGAAGAGGTCACTGAGGACGAGATCGCCGAGATCGTGGCCGAATGGACCGGCATCCCCGTGTCGCGCCTGATGGAAAGCGAGGTCCAGAAGCTGTTGCGTATGGAGTCGCGCCTCAAGGAACGCGTCATCGGTCAGGACCATGCCGTTGAGGCCGTGTCCAATGCCGTCAGGCGAGCTCGTGCCGGCCTGCAGGACCCAAACCGGCCCATCGGCTCCTTCATCTTCCTGGGCCCGACCGGCGTCGGCAAGACGGAACTGGCTCGTGCACTGGCCGAGTTCTTGTTCGACGATGAGCAGGCGATGATACGCATTGACATGAGCGAATACCAGGAGCGGCATACCGTCGCCCGCCTCATCGGCGCGCCACCCGGATACGTCGGCTACGACGAGGGCGGCCAGTTGACCGAGGCAGTGCGGCGCCGGCCTTACTCAGTGGTCCTTTTCGACGAGATCGAGAAGGCCCATCCCGAGGTGTTCAACGTCCTGCTGCAGGTGCTCGATGACGGTCGGCTGACCGATGGCCACGGAAGGACGGTAGATTTCCGCAACACGGTAATCATCATGACCTCGAACATCGGCAGCCAGTGGATCCACGAGTTGGGCGGCCAGGACGACGAGCGCATGCGCAAACTGGTGCTGGAGGCGCTCCATAGCCACTTCCGGCCGGAGTTCCTCAACCGCATTGACGAGATCGTCATCTTCCATTCGCTACAGCGCGAACAGTTGCTGGAGATCGTCAAGCTGCAGATACAGCGCGTGCGGGCCATGCTGGCCGACCGCAAGATGGACATCGAACTGACGGACGCTGCCCTGGAGCGTATCGCCGAGGAAGGCTACGACCCAGCCTTCGGCGCCCGGCCACTGAAGCGCGCCATCCAGCGCGAACTCGTGGACAAACTGGCCCTGAAGTTGCTGGAGGGCGAGTTCAAGGACGGCGACATCATCCTGGTTGATGCCGACCGCAGCGTGGGCGGAGAGGGCCTGGTCTTCCGCAAGAAAGAACTCGTGCCGGCCAGCTAAGGCAATTGGGGATGGCGCGGGCGGTTGCCGCGCCATCCCCTCGCTGGCTCTCTTGCTGCGGCCAGGCGCTCCGGGGGCTTGCGTTTTATGACAAGTTTATGGCGGCCTGGCACAGCAGGCGTATAATAGATTCGTAGCACAGGTTAGTGTAACTTCTAAAGTAGAGGCACCCGAAAAAGACTATGATGCGCTTTGATAAGTTCAGTGAGATGGCCCAGGACGCTGCCATGAGGGCTCTCGAGGTCCTGCAGCGCTACGGCCACACCCAGATGGATACGGAACATATCGTCCTCGCCTTGCTCGAGCAGCCCGAGGGCCTCGTGCCCGAAGTGCTCGGGGAGATGAATATAGATACCGCTGCCATGAAAGAGCGTGTTGAGCAGGTTCTCGCTGCCACGCCCTCGGCCGGCAGGCCTTACAACATCAACCCCGGCATCGGCCAGGTCTTCATCACGCCACGGCTCAAGTCCCTCATGGACAACGCCACCGCCGAAGCCAACCGCCTGGGAGACGAGTTCATCTCCGTTGAGCACCTGTTCCTGGCAGCCTGCAAGGAACGCAGCGGCCCTACCTCGCGCATCCTGGCCGATTTTGGCGCCAGTGGCCCGCGTTTCGAGGAGGCCCTGAAGGCACACCGCAAGAATGAGAGCCAGGCTAAGGCGCAGGCCGATGCCCGCTTCAAGACACTCGAGAAATACGGCCGCGACCTCACCAGGGCGGCGCAGGAGGGCAAACTCGACCCCGTCATCGGCCGCGACGAGGAAGTCCTGCGCGTGATGCAGGTCCTCACCCGCCGCACCAAGAACAACCCGGTGCTGATCGGCGATGCCGGCGTCGGCAAGACGGCAATCGTGGAGGGTCTGGCTCAGCGCATCGCCAGCGGCGACGTGCCTGAGATCCTCTCGGGCAAGCGCCTGATCAGCCTGGACCTGGGCGCCATGGTGGCGGGAACACGCTTCCGCGGCGAATTCGAGGAGCGCCTCAAGGGCTGCCTCGAGGAAATCGAGAAGGCCGGCGGCGAGGTGATCCTGTTCATTGACGAACTGCACACCGTTGTCGGCGCCGGCGCTGCCGAGGGGGCTATAGACGCGAGCAACATGCTCAAGCCGGCTCTGGCCCGTGGTGAACTGCGCTGCATCGGCGCCACAACGCTGGACGAGTACCGCCAGTACATCGAGAAGGATGCCGCCCTCGAGCGCCGCTTCGCCCCGATCTTCGTGGACGAACCGACCGTCGAGGAAACGATCGAGATGCTGCAAGGCCTCAAGGAGCGCTACGAGCAGCATCACAAGGTGACCATCACCGACGAGGCTATCGAGGCTGCGGCGCGCCTATCCCATCGTTACGTCCAGGATCGGCGCCTGCCCGATAAGGCGATTGACCTGATGGACGAAGCCGCCTCGCGCGTGCGTATCGCCATCTACAGCATGCCGCCTGAACTCAGAGCCATGAAGCAGGAGATCAACCGCCTGGCCACTGACGAAGAGGCTGCCTGGGCTGCGCGGGACTACGAGCGCGCCGCCGAGAGCAAGGCCGACCGCCTCAAGCTTCAGACGGAGTTCGACCAGAAGTTCCAGGCCTGGCTCCAGGAGAAGGACCTGCACGAAGTCGTCGGCAAACGCGAGATCGCTCAGGTCGTCGCTTCGTGGACGGGCATCCCCGTCAGCAACCTGCTGGAGACCGAAGCTGAACGCTTGCTGGCCATGGAGGAAGAGTTGCACAAGCGGATCGTCGGCCAGGACGAGGCCGTCGCCGCTGTCGCCGATGCTATCCGCCGGGCACGCTCCGGCCTGAAGGACCCACGCCGGCCGATCGGCAGCTTCATCTTCATCGGCCCTTCCGGTGTGGGCAAGACGGAGATGGCCAAGGCTCTCGCCCAGTTCCTGTTTGATGACGAGGATGCCCTCGTCCGCGTGGACATGAGCGAGTACCAGGAGCGGCATACGGTCGCCAGGCTCATCGGCTCGCCGCCAGGTTATGTCGGCTACGACGAGGGCGGCCAACTGACCGAGGCTGTCCGCCGCCGGCCCTATCGCGTGATCCTGTTCGACGAGATCGAGAAGGCGCACTCCGATGTGTGGAACGCGCTCTTGCAGATCCTGGATGACGGCCGGCTCACCGATGGTCATGGGCGCGTGGTGGACTTCCGCAACACGGTCATCATCATGACCTCCAACGCCGGGACGGAGTACCTGCGTGCCAAATCCGGCCAACTCGGCTTCCGCACCCATCGTGAGGAGGAGGGCGACGGTGCAAGCAATCCGGCGTTGAAGGAACAGGCCACGGAGAGCCTGAAGCGGACCTTCCGGCCCGAGTTCCTCAACCGGATAGACGAGATCATCGTCTTCCACGCATTGACGCGAGAGCAGGTGCGCCAGATCATTGACCTGCAGATGCGGGATATCCAGAGCCGCCTGCAAGAGCAGAACATCACCGTCGAGTTGAGCCCTGCCGCCAAGGACTGGATCGCCGAGAAGGGCTACGACCCGCAATACGGCGCCCGGCCGTTGCGCCGCACGCTGCAGCGCCACGTCGAGAGCCCGCTCAGCGTGAAGCTGCTGCGGGGCGAGATCGCCGCTGGCGAGCACGTCGTGGTTGACCTGGAGGGCGACAACATCGTCTTCCGGCGCCAGCCCGCCGAACAGCCGCAACCGGTGGGCGCCTCGGTCTAGATTCCGCGGCCGGTGGCAAGATAAAAGAGGGAGTGGTTAACCACTCCCTCTTTCATTTCTATCACCTTGGCTCGAGAGCGTTATCCCTTCAGGCCTGTCAGGCTGATGCCGCCGATGATGTAGCGCTGCCCGAGGAAGAACAGGATCACCAAAGGCAGGCTACCGATCACCGAGGCGGCGAAGGTGCGGTCCCAGTTCAGCCACTGTTCGTCGCGGAAGAGCGACAGGCCGACGGTGATCGGGTACTTCTTGGCATCGCTGAGGACGACCAGCGGCCAGGTGAAATCCGACCACTGGCCCATGAAGGTGAACAGGCCCATCGTGATCAGCGCCGGCTGGGCTAAGGGCAGGATCACCTGCCAGTAGATGCGCAGGCGGCCGCAGCCATCAATGCGCGCCGCGTCCTCAAGTTCGAAGGGGATGTTCATGAAGAACTGCCTGAGCATGAACACCCCGTAGGCGCTCGCGAACCCTGGGATCACCACGCCGGCCACAGTGTTGGCCAGGTGCAGGCGCCAGATGATCAGGTAGGTCGGGATCAGCAGGACCGAGTAGGGCAGCATCATCGTCGCCAGGATGATCACGAACAGCGGGTCCCGCCCAGGGAATTCAATCCGCGAGAAGGCGTACGCCGCCAGCGAATCAATCAGCGTCTGCGCGATCAGGACGATGATGGCATAGAGAAAGCTGTTCTTGAGAAAGACGGCGATCTTGCCCTGGAACCAGACATAGCTCAACGATTCGAAGCTCAGCGTCTGGGGGATCAGGGAGTTCGGGTTCGCCGTGAACCCGCGCGGCCCTTTCAGGCTGTTGACCACCATCCAGTAATAGGGAAAGATCATGACCACGGCCAGGGTGATCAGCAGGGCGTAGAGCAGAAACCACTTCACGTAGCGGCCGAAGGGCCTGGCCCTCTTGCTCCTATACCGCAGCCCCCCAGCACCGGGCACAGCGAGTGCGTCTTGGCTCATCATCCCCCTCTTTCTAGAAGAACTGCTCGCTGCGGTTGATGCGCAACTGCAGCATGGCCAGGGCGAAGATCACAATGAACAGCAACCAGGAGATGGCAGCCGCGTAGCCCATGCGGAAATACTCAAAGCCGTTCCGGAAGATGATGTACTGCATGGTCGCTGTCGCTTCGCCCGGCCCGCCTCTGGTCATGATATAGACCTGGGTGAAGACCTGGAAAGCGAAGATCGCCAGGGTCACCGTCACAAATAGAGTCACGTTATGCAGCAGCGGGATGGTGACGTGTCGTACCTCTTGCCACCAGTTCGCGCCGTCCACCCGCGCCGCATCGTAGTAGTCCTTAGGTATGTCCGAAAGGCCGGCGAGATAGATCACGGTATAGTAACCGACCGACTGCCAGACGCTCATTATAATGACGGCCGGCATCGCCCAGTGCTGGTCGAAAAGCCAGTTCGGGCCATTGATGCCGACGGTCTTCAACAAGCTGTTGATCATGCCCTTCGGGCCGTACAGCCACATCCAGATGAGCGCCACCACGACCATCGGCGTGATCGAGGGCAGGTAGTAGACCGTGCGGAAGAAACTGCGCCCCTGTCTGGCGTTATGGCCGGCAAGCGCCAGCAAGAAACCACAGATGGTGATCAGGGGCACAACGGCCACCACATAGACGGCCGTGTTGCGCAGAGCAACCCAGAAGACCTTGTCGCGAAACAGCGCTTCTTTGTAGTTGCCGAGGCCCAGGAAGGGATGCGTCTCCGAGATAACGTCGTATTGGAAGAAGCTTATGTAGAGCGATATGACGATGGAGATGATCGAGAAGACGACGATGAAGGCGATCGCCGGTGAGGCGAAGAGATAGCCCGCGATCCACTTGCGCGGCTGCCGCCACAGGGGTGGCCGCACGTGGAGATTCGCCGGCTTGGCAGAAACGGCACTGCCTGTCACGATGCCTCCTTGGATTCGCGCCCCAGGGCCATGCCGGCTGCTTTCGCCGCCAGCACAACCCTGGGGACAGGCTCACACGCGTGAATCAGCCCGGCCGGTAAGCCGAGAGCTAGCCGGTCGCAGCCGACTTGCGACGAGTCATGACATCGGCAACTTTGGTCTCGGCCTCAGCCAGACCGTCCTTGACGCCCTTCTGGCCGCCCATGATCTGCTCGAGCACGGTGCCGAGCGCGTCGTTGGCCTCGGTGAAGAAGGGGAAGAACGGGTAGATGCCACCGAGCTTGGCGAAGTCAGGGGTGACGACGCGCTGCGGCGTCTTCTCGAGCACCTTCTTCCAGGCGTCGCTCTCGAAGATAGCCTTGTGCGGCGTCGTGCGGGTGGAGAGCTCGAAGCGCGTGATCACCACCGGCGGCGTCGTGCAGTAGCGCATCAACTCGAAGGTGGCGTCGTGCTCCTTGCCCTTCTTGGGCATGACGAACATGTTGGACCAGCAGGTCGTCGCTGGGCCGCTGCCCTGCGGACCTTGCGGCACCGGGATGAGCCACCACTCGAAGCCCTCGGGAGCGTTGCCTTCGATCTCAGCCGGTGCCCAGGTGCCCCAGTAGACCATGCCGACCTTGCCCTGCATGAACAACTGCGAGTCCTGCCGCTCGGGTGAGATGGGGAAGGACACCTGATCCTTGTTGAGCAGGTCGAGGTTGTGCTGCACAACTTCGGCGCCCTTCGAGTCGTTGAATGTCGGCTTGGTGAACTCGGGGTCACTGCAGGCGCCACCGTCGGAGTACAGCCAGGTGGCGAAGCCCTCGATGTAGCGCATGCTGTCCACCAGGAAGCCGGCCTGGGTCATATCGGCACCGCTGCCCTTGGTGAGGGCTTTGGCGACCTTGTCGAAGTCCGCCCAGGTCTTGATGTCGGCGCCCTTGGGGTCGAAACCGGCATCCTTGAACAGCTTGCTGTTGATGGCGATGCAGGAGGAATCGGGCCCCTCCCAGGGCACGCCGTAGAACTTGCCGGCCTTGGAGCGGTACTGCGTCGTGGCCGCGCCCAGGAACTGGTCTTCGGCCAGTTCTGGCACCTTGTCAATGTAATCATTGAGGTCCATCAGGACGCCGCGATCGTAGAAATCACGCGCCCAGACGATGGAGGAATGCAGCAACTCCGGCGGGGTGCCAGCGGCCGAGTCGGCCAGGACTTTCTGGATGTAGTCATTGCCCCAGGGCACGAACTCATAGGCGATGGTCACATTCGGATGGTCTTTGGGATAGTTCTCGGTTAGCCAATCGTACCAGGCCTTATCCCTGGGAGCGCCCTCGGGAGAGTGCCAGCTGCGATAGCGCAGGGTGATGGCCTTGCCCCCGGCGGCCGCCGGGGCGCTGGTGGCGGCGACAGTCGCTTCCGGTGCAGTGGTGGCAGCGGGAGCGCTCGTGGGCGCAGCGGTCGCCTCAGGCGCAGTGGTGGCAGCCGGAGCGCTCGTGGCCGCCGGTGCCTGAGTCGGGGCCGTGGTGGCGGCCGGTGCAGGGGTGGCGCCGCAGGCCGCAAGGGCGCTGGCGCCGGCCAGTACCGCGCCGGCCTTCAGGAGATCGCGGCGAGACAGAATACTCCTCATAGCATCCTCCTAGTCACTCTGAGCCTGGCCGACGCATGTTCGCGCTGCCAGGTCGCACAAGCGTGAGGAGTATAGCCCGGATGGGACGGTACAGCAAGCGCACTGCGGAACTGGCAAACCACGGTTCACGCAGCCGACGCCGCCAGCCCGCCCGGCGTCCGAGAACGCCTGGCCTCTACGACCCGTCACCGTCGCTGATCCCTCGCCGGAGCAGGCATCGCCGCAGTTGCGCCAGGCTGATGCCATGGCGCTCGGCCACTTCCTGAGCATAGCTCTTGCCCTCCGGGGGGCCGGGGGCGATGCGGTAGGTGCGGCCCAGCCTGGCGCTATCCAGCCGCTCCTCGCCACGCCTGATCCCCGCCACCAGGCTACCCACCGGCGGCTCGTGCGGAGTGGCGATACTCAGTCCCGCCAGGTCATTTGCCAGTTCGTGAAGATGCGTGGCGAACACGCTGCGTGCACCGAGCAGATGCAGCGCACTGACGACGTCACGGGCCAGATACAAGGCCTCGCCCGGGCTCGTGCTGGACAGCGATTCATTGAGCAGGATCAGGCTGCGAGGCGTGGCCTCCTCGAAGATCTGAGCCAGCCGCTGCGCCTCCTCGCCGAGCCTGCCCATGGCTTTCGACGGTTGTTCCGGCGCGGGGAAATGCGTGTAGATGGCATCCACAGGGCTGATCTCGGCGGCAGTGGCTGGGACGAACAGGCCGGCCTGAGCCATGACGTGCGTCAGGCCGATGGCCTGCAGATAAGTCGTCTTGCCGCCGAGGTTCGGGCCGGTCAGGATGAAGCAGCGGCCGTCTTCTCCCATGTTGACATCGCTCGGGACCGGTACTGCGGGCATGCCGGCGGCGGGAGGCTTCGCCAGCAGCCGCAGCGCCAGGCAGACGTTGTACATGCCGGAAAGCCGGGTCGTGCGCGCCTCCGGCGGCAGGAGAGTCGGGATGCAGGTGGGAAGGCCCGATGCTTGCAGGCGTTCGCGCAGACGCACGGCGCCAAGGTAGAAAGCAATCTCGGGCGCCAGGCTCGTCAGCGGCGTGACGGCAACGTGCACATAGCCGGAGAGCGCCTGAGCGATCGGGCGGCAGACCAGGCGCATCACCTCCGCCAGGTCGCGGAACAGGTGCTCGAGGAAGGGGCTCGGGCTCTGCGCTGCAACCTGGTGCAGAGGCGCGATCCCCGCCGCTATCGCCTCGCGGTTCCCCGTCCCGAGCAAACGCGCCAGCAGGCTGCGTTTGCTGCCATAAGGTTGGTCGTTGACGGAAAGGAGCACCGCCGCGACAGGACGTCCTTCATCGTCCAGGTTGATGCCGACGCTGATGCTGGACAGCTTCTGCATGCTGGCCCGCAGCGAGGGCAGCTCGCTGACCAGGCGGCGGAAGTCCTCGGAGCCACAGGTCTGCCTGAGCGCATCGCGCAGGCGAATCAGCCCCGTAGACTGCAGTGTTGCCGCCTCAAGGACGCTCAGCAAGCGACAGGCGGCGTCACTGTATAGCTCCAACTCTCGCAGCCGCCGCGCAACTTGCAGCAACTGGTTATCTTCATCGCGCATTGCCTGAACGCGGACGCGGTCCAGTTCGTGCAACGCCGGCAGCAGGTCCGCCAGCCCCTGGCGCAGTTGTCCATCGGCC
>Ga0123519_10008100_pt1 | contig 16103 bp, 14 predicted proteins | sample YelNatPaOPRAMG02_FD_87396 | JGI IMG/M metagenome (GOLD analysis project Ga0123519, IMG submission 87396) | Hot spring microbial communities from Yellowstone National Park - Yellowstone National Park OP-RAMG-02 (version 2) | ecosystem: Environmental > Aquatic > Thermal springs > Hot (42-90C) ...
AGGGTGTATTCCTCCTTTATATGGATTTGTGACCTTTGGAGAATACACCCTTTTTTTTAAAGGACAAGAAATTTACATAGAATATTTTACACTACCTTTAAAAACCTGGTAATTACCTAAAAACAACTACCCCTATCCTTTTACAGATATGACTTAAAGGACAGATGGTGCAATGCGGTGACACAGGTTTACAGATATTCTGCCCGAATGTTACAAGAAGTGCATTATAAATGTTCCAGTATTTCTTTGGAAGAACTCCTCTCAGGGTATATTCCGTTTCGTGGGGATTTCTCGTCTTTACTACACCAAGCCTATTGGATATTCTGTGTACATGGGTATCTACACAGATACCTGGTTTATTAAAACCTTCAGTAATAACAAGGTTTGCAGTCTTTCTGCCCACGCCTTTAATCTTTAACAATTCTTCCAGTTCATCGGGGACCCTGCCTTTATATCTCTCTATAATTGTTTTTGAGATTTCTCTTATTGTCTTTGCCTTTTTTCTGTAAAAACCCACAGGGTATATGAGTTGCTCTAATTCTTCATTACTCAGCTTTAGCATCTCATCAGGTGTCTTTGCCTTTTTAAAAAGCCTCTCCATTGCTTTATCCGTTATTTCATCTTTTGTCCTTAAACTGAGGATGGTGCCTATAAGTATAATAAAGGGGTCGCCGCCTTTTTTTGCGATAATTCTGTGATCACAGGGACCGTATCTTTGGAAATAATCCTTTAAGGTTTCTACAATTTTTGCGAATAATTCCTTTTGCTTTTTCATTAAACCACTAAAATTTTTTATTCTTTATTTTTGACCTATTTATTTATTAAAATTTCATCTATCCATGCTTCCATATGTGCTATGTGTGTGCCAGACCAGTAGATTTTATTGCACGAAAGGCATTTTTTGAATTCTAACTGGTTGTGGAATACATATTCAGGTACAAGACCTTCAATTTCTTCTCTATCTATATGAACAAGCAATGTATTACAGTTAAGACATCTTGTAAAAAAGGAGTTTTCGTTTAAATAATCTCTTATTACAGGCAACACCTCTTTCAACTGTTCCTTTACATGGTCCGATTTTATAATTATAGAGCCTTGAGGTACATTTTTTGATCTTTTTGTAAAAAAATAGTATTGGCTATCTTTATCAATTATGTGGGGCAAATATTTATAATTTTTAATATAAACAGTATCAAGGCCCAAGACACGCAGGTATTTTGCAAGTCTTCCCAGCATTATGTCGCAGATAAATTTCATCTTTTGACCATTGCTTTTGCCTTCAAATTGGCCTGTCTTAATATTTCTTCCTCACCTTTTACATATCTATTCTCCATAATCACCTTACCCATAGAGATTACAGTATCAACTATATATCCATTGGATGCGTATACTATATTAGAATAGATATCAAAACAAGGCGTTAGCTCCGGTCTATTTAAATCTATTAAAATTATATCAGGTGCATTACCTTCTTTTATCTCCCATTCGGGCAGAAAAAAAATCTCCGCCGCGGTCTTTGTGGCGAGCTCAAAGGCCTCCTTAGCAGGCATCATGGTAGGATCATGGGTAAAAAATTTTGCAATGAGGGAGGAAAGTTTAATTGTTTCTATTATATCGAGATGGTTATTAGATGCACACCCGTCTGTACCAAAACAGTATTTAATACCTTTATTTTTAAATAAAAAATGGGGGATTATACGACCCACTGCAAGCTTCAGGTTTGAAACAGGCATATGCACTATCTTTGAACCTGTTTTTTTCAATATTTCAGAGTCATGTTCATCTATCCAGCAACCATGACAGCCAATATACCTTTCGGAAAGGATACCTATGGAGTCAAGGAAATCAACAGTGGATAGACCATATTTTTCCTCTGTAAATGTTTTCTCTTCCTTTGTCTCAAGAAGATGCATATGCACAAGAATATTATACCTCTCTGAAAAATCCCTGATCCATTCAAGGCTTTTTTTCGACACCGAATACACGGCATGAGGTCCCAGGGCAAACATCACATAAGGTGCATATTTCTTCGAGATTTCGAAGAGACGTATGTTCTCCTCTATTTCTTTTTCTGATTTTTTTTCATCAAACATGTCTATAAAGACACCACTTATAAAACCCCTTATACCCATTTCGCTTACTGCCTTAGCTGTTGCCTCCCAGTGCCAGTACATATCGTTGAAAACGGTTATGCCATTTTTTATCATTTCAAGGCAGGCAAGCTTAGTCCCCCAGTATACATCTTCTTCTGTGAGTTTAGATTCAAGGGGCCATATCTTTTCTTCAAGCCACACCTTTAAAGGTAGGTCATCGGCATATCCTCTAAAAAGTGTCATGGCAGCATGGGTGTGACCGTTTATAAATGAAGGCATGGCTGCCTTATTTTCACCGTTTATTACCTTTTCTGCCTTTTTTCTGGAATTTTCTGCTATTTCTAAAATCTTCCCATCTTGGATAAATATATCCTTTGTTTCATTATTGAGTATCACATTTTTGATCAGTATATTCATCTATAAAACCCCTTGTTTTTAATTTTGCTTTTTTATTCAAGTATCTTTTCAATAAATGTTTCTATGTTTTTTGCGTTTTTTTTCCAGTTTTTTTCGAGTTCTTTTAAAGTAAGAGGTTTTTTTATGATTCCGTGACAGTAATTATCAATAGAGCACAGACTTCCATAAGGCAGATCATATTCCATGCACAGTGTTGCCTCTGAGGCCATTGTCATACCCACGATATCGCCTATTCTTTTTAAAAAATTTACCTCAGCCTTTGTTTCAAATCGCGGCCCTCTTGTCTGAATATATATGCCGTTTTCCTTAAAGGTGAAATTTAGTTCTTTACATTTTTTTATAATAACATCCCTTACACCTTCATCCATAACAGGTACTATGTTTTTCATTTCTGATTCATAGAATGTGGGGACATCCCAGAAAGAAATAAAATCGTGGGGTATGACAAATATACCAGGCTTGAGTCTTAATTTCAGGCTGCCTACAGAATTTATGGATATAACCATTTTTGCTTTCATTTCCTTTAATGCCCATATGTTTGCCCTATGATTTATTCTATGGGGATTAACAGGAGGTATACCATGTCTTTGAAGGAACATCCCATCTCCTTTTATTCTTATTAAGACCTCACCAAAAGGTGTAGTTATGTTTTTTTCTTTCCAGTAATCGAAAATGCGGGTATGAAAAAGAGATGTTCCACCTAGTATTGCCTTCATGACCTTTCCATTTTCATACTGATCTATAAGTTCATTACTATATAACATAACTTGCAGTCAAGATTACTTTAAGGTATTTTACACAATATTCTGTATCCATAACATTTTTGATTTTATGCTTGATTTTGGCAAGCCTTTGTATTATGAAGTAGAAAAACTTTTTAGAAAATAAGGAAAAAGTCATGCCAAATATCGGTATAGTTGGTCTACAATGGGGAGATGAAGGCAAAGGGAAGGTAATAGATCTATTAAGCAAAGATGCTGATATTGTGGTGAGATATCAGGGTGGCGCCAATGCAGGCCATACTATTGTAGTCCAGGGGGAAAAGATAATCCTTCATTTGGTTCCTTCAGGTATCCTCCATGAAAATAAGTACTGTGTAATTGGTAACGGTGTTGTCCTTGATCCTGTTGTCTTGGAAAAGGAGATATTAGAATTAAAGGCAAGGGGGTTTATAAAGGACGACAAAAAGTTTATGGTAAGCGGTCTTGCCCATCTTATAATGCCATACCATAAAAAGCTCGACTTGTTGAGAGAATCAAAGGGAAAAAAGAGGATAGGTACAACAGGCCGAGGCATTGGACCTGCATATGAAGACAAGGTGAGCAGAATGGGCATCAGGGTAATAGATTTGATGAACCCAGATGTCTTTAAAGAAAAAATAAAACAGAACCTTGAGATAAAAAATTTTATTATAGAGAAATATTATGGAGATGAAGGATTTAAGGCACAAGACATCATTAAACAGTTTGTACCTTTTAGAAAACTATTAAAGAAATATATTGCCGATACTGCAGATTTTCTGCATAAATCCATTGAAGAACATAAAAAGATTCTTTTTGAGGGCGCCCAGGGCACATTTCTCGATATCGACCACGGAACATATCCCTATGTTACATCATCGAATACTGTTGCTGGAAATATTGCTTCTGGCTCTGGAGTGCCACCAACCTGTATCGATAGCATACTGGGAATATGTAAGGCATATACAACAAGGGTCGGGGAAGGCCCATTTCCCACAGAACTTAAAGATGAGATAGGTGAAAGGATAAGGGAAGTAGGAAGGGAATACGGTTCCACAACAGGAAGACCAAGAAGGTGTGGCTGGTTTGATGCAGTGACAGTAAAAAGGGCTATAAAACTTAACGGTATAAATGGATTGTGCTTGATGAAACTCGATGTTTTTGATAATTTCAAAAAAATTTTTATATGCACCAAATATGAAATAAACGGAAAGAAATATGATATACCTCCCATGTCTTCTTATGAGCTCAGTAGATGTAACCCTATCCTTGAAGAAATGCCTGGCTGGAAAGGAAGCGTAATAGGTATTAACGAATATAAAAAATTACCTTCCAATGCAAAAAAATATATTGCAAGGCTTGAAGAATTACTCGGTGTAAGGATAGATATAGTATCAACAGGGCCTGACAGGGAAAGCACCATTGTATTAAAAAAACCTTTTTGAAAATCATGTAAACTTATTCTTTAAACATTTTAAGACGAAGCGAATTTGTTACAACGGATACGGAGCTTATGGTCATGGCGATGGCCCCGAACATAGGTTCTAATCTTATGCTAAAATGGGGATATAGAACACCTGCTGCAATGGGTATGCCGATAATATTATAGATAAATGCCCAGAAAAGGTTTTGTTTTATAATCTTGAGCGTTTTTCTTGAAAGCTTTAAAAATGTCAATAGTTTTGATAATTGACCTTTCATTAGAACCACATCGGCAGATTCTATGGCAATGTCTGTGCCCTTACCCATGGCAATACCCACGTGGGCTGTAACAAGGGATGGGGCATCGTTTATACCGTCTCCTACCATAAGTGTTATCCCCTTTTTTTTATAATCTTCAACAATATTGGCTTTTTCATGGGGTAATACCCTGTAGTAATACCTCTTAATACCTAAAATATCGCTTATTGCCTTTGCTGTTTCCTTATTATCCCCTGTAATCATAACAGCCTCGATCCCCGAAGCCTTTAATGCACTCACGATAAATTGAGATTCCTCTCGAATCTTATCTTTAAAGTTCAAAATACCCATAATCTTATTATTATACCATAGGATCACAGGTGATCCCCCTTTTTGAGATAACTCTATATAGTGTTTTTTCACCACCTCATCTAATCTGCCATTTATTTCTTCATAAAAAGATATATTACCTAAATAATAAGTGATGTCTTCAATTGTCCCTTTTACACCTTTTCCAGGTAATGTCTGAAATGCGTTTACCTTTACTGATTCTATATCCTTCTCTTCCGCCTTCTTTCTCAAAGCATCGGCAAAAGGATGCTCTGAAAGTCTTTCAATATTGTATGCAATCTTAAGCACATCCATTTCAGTAAACTGTAAAAAGGATTTTATCTCCGAGAGCTCTATCTCACCTTTTGTGAGTGTCCCTGTTTTGTCAAATAGAATAAATCTTGCCTTACTCGAAAGCTCAACAGAGGCTGCATTTTTTATAAGGATTCCGAGTTTTGCCGCTATGCCTGTGGAAACCATGATTGCCGTAGGTGTTGCAAGACCCAGTGCACAGGGGCATGCTATTATGAGAACACTAACAGAAGAAAGCAGACCATTTGTAATTTTAGGCTCATCCCCGTATACAAACCACGAAATACATGTAATAATGCTTATCAAAATCACAGCGGGTACGAATATACTTGCTACCCTATCGGCAAGCCTCTGAACAGGTGCCTTTGTAAATTGTGCCTCCTCTACAAGACGAATTATCTTTGATAGAATCGTATCTTTGCCTACCCTTGTTACTTTAATAAGCAAAGAACCTTTACCGTTTAAAGTCCCTGCTATTACCTCGTCACCTGTTTTCTTTGAAGAAGGCAAACCCTCTCCTGTAATCATGGATTCATCTACATAAGAATTACCTTCAATTACAACACCATCTGCAGGGATTTTCTCGCCAGGCCTAATGATTACCGTGTCCCCTACCTCGAGGCTACCGGTTTCGATCCTGGTTTCCTTCCCGTCCTTAACTACGGTGCATTCATTGGGAGATAATTCGTATAAAAGCTTTATGGCAGAATAGGTTCTTGTTTTTGCCTTGGATTCGAAAAATCTTCCTAAAAGTACAATGGTAATTATCATCGAACAGGAATCGAAATATACATGAGGTTTTATACCAGCTGATGCTATCTTTTGTGGAAAAAGGATAACGAGTAAGCTATAGAAAAAAGCGGAAATTGTGCCCAGTGAAATAAGGGTGTTCATATCAGCAGTGAGATGTTTAAGATTTGAAATTGCAGGCCTATGGAATCTTAAACCGAAATAAAACTCAACAGGGACTGTTAGAAAAAACAAAATCCAGTTATTATAGGGTAGTACCTGCCACATAGAAAAAAACATAATCGGTACTGTAAGGCAGGCAGTTATTATAAAATCTCTGAATAGCCCTTTTTCTTCTCTTTTAGCTCTTAAGGTAATATCTTTTTCTATATCTATGTCATAACCAATTTCTCTAATTACACTTATAATATCTTTTAAATCTGTATTATCCCCTAATAAAACCTCTGCTTTTTTGAGCGGGAAGTTTACCCTTGCCTCTTTAACGCCATCTAACCTATTTAATGCCCTTTCTATTCTTGCAGCACAGGCAGCACAATTCATGCCTGTTATGGGTAACTCAATCTTTTCGGCCATTTATATCCTATTTGAGATATGTAAATATCTCTTCTATATCCGGTAATTCTTTTATAGGATAAACCTTTATAAATATGACCTGTCCTTTTTCATCTATGATAACGTTTGCCCTTTCTGAAAAACCATCCTTATGCCTGAAAAGGCCAAGTCTTAAGGCCAATCCACCGTGTGGCCAGAAATCGCAGAGAAGCCTTGTATTTTTAATACCCATTGCATCTGCCCATGCCTTTTTTGTAAATACACTATCAATACTTACGCCTAAGGCTATTGTGTTTTTACTCACAAATCTATCATAATTCTTATCAAGGGATAGCATCTGGTCTCTGCATACAGGTGTCCAGGCAAGGGGATGGAAAGAAAGGAGTATTTTCTTACCCCTATGCTCTTTTGTTTTAAACAATTGATCTAAATGGTCCTTTAACTCAAAATCACCTACCATATCACCGATTTCTATCATAAAAACCTCCTTTTTTTATGTTTATATTGTTTTAAACATAAGCATTACAGCGATACTTATCAAGAAAAAATTAATTTATATACAAGGAATTTTTTAAATTATAACAAATGCTAAAATCCCTTTAATAGAACCAACTAAAAAATAATTTTTGTGCTATACTTCATAATAAATAAACTTCATCGAAAGGAGGATCGCCATGTTTTTCATGAATATTTGTACATGGGCACCGGAAGATGAAAAAGAGGTTACAAGAAGAAGGGCAAACTGGAAATGGCCTGAGGGTGTAAAGGTAATTTGCGAGTTCCTTGACTTACAGGGTTGCAGAGTATTTAATGTTATTGACACAGATGAGAAAGGTCTAATCCAGAGCAGAGCAGCATGGATTGACATAATGGCATTCGAAACTTTTCCTGTATATCCTTTTGGTGAAAGTAAACATTTATTAAAAAAATAACAGGGTTTACTGAAAAATTTTAAATGTAATTTTCAAGGAGGAGGGAGAGGGTCTTTTCTACACTACCCGGTTCTTTTGATTCCATCTCCCTTAACTCTTTTTTGATTCTGAAGTATGTTAGTTCGTCATTTAAATCATCCAGTGATCTGTAAATTCCGGCCCTCCTTCCAAAGCGAAATATTAGCCTCTTTTCTTCCTCAAAGGAAAGATACCTTTCGATAATACCGATGAGTTTTTCTTTGTCTTCTGGAAGTTTACCATCTACCTCTTCAAGAAGGTTAAGTATATGGTCACTTTTTATATAACTTGTTATACCTGATAGGTTTTCTATAAGCATCTTTTCTTCCAGTAATATTTCCTCTTCATGGGGAATGATGAACTCACCCTTTTCTACCTTTTCATAAAGGGGCATATCCCTTAAAACCTTTAAAGTCCTGAATCTAATAAAGTCTGGATCAATTTTGTTTAAGGCATCGGCCGTTTCCATTGCATGCTCTTGCCACCATTTCCTTCCACCGAGTCCAAGAACTACATATTCTGATAGTTCAATACCAGACTCTTTGACCTTTTTACCTGCCTCTATATGTTCTTCCTTTGTTACCCCTTTATTTACATATTTGAGGATAAAGTTACTGCCCGATTCAAGTCCTATATGTAATCTCGTTAATCCTGCCTCCCTTAATTTTATCAGGTCTTCCAGCTTTAATCTCTTTGCAATGGTTCTTGAACGGGCATAGGAAGTAATTCTTTCAACAGTTGGTAGTTTATCTTTTAAGTATTTTATAGCCTCTGCCATTACATCGGGATTCATGGCAGGGGAGTTTGCATCCTGTATAAAAACATTTTTGCCTCCAAAATATGCCCAGATAAGAACACTTTTATAACAATCATTGTATCCTGTACCTGATAAGATGGCTTCTGCAAACTCTTCTGTGATTTTTCCACCCAGACCTAATTTCCAAGAAGTCTCTACTATGTCATCATAAATCGCCCTGATTGTATCTATATCCTTTTTTATCTCTTCGAGAGATCTCTTTTCAAACCTTTTACCTTTATATGTATGACAGAAAGCGCACTTATTCCATGGGCAGTTTCTCGTAAACCTCACAAGTAAACTATAGGCCTCGTTTGGTGGTCTTATAGGGCCTATCTCGTATCTTAAGGACTTACTATTCATTTTTTTCAGGATGCACTGAAAAAGGTGGTGTTGACATCCTTGACATCAACTTTTTTCTCTTTCTTCCCAGGTTTGATTTTCTGATTTTTCTTCTCAACCTTGTCTTTTTTGTATTGGATGGCATATCTTAACCTCCTGTTTTTTTAAGAGTATTAACATACCATACATATTCTTAAGGTTCAACAGTTGAAATTTCATAATCTGTTGACTTATTAAAATAAATCTTGTAAAAATAGATAATCTTTGCGCCTGTAGCTCAACAGGATAGAGCAACGGACTTCTAATCCGTAGGTTCCGCGTTCGAGTCGCGGCAGGCGCGCATGATATTTTGCATTATAGTAAGTCTGCAGTGGAATTTAAAAAGCTCTTTCTGTATTTTATTACCTTATTCTGAGGCTAAGGCTTTTTATAAAGATAATAAAAAATTATTAAAAATTGAAAGTCAACCTATCACGTATATCACAGATAATATTCCTTATAATTTTTTTTGTTCTTTTTCTCATGACAGAATATCGAGGCAAAGATGAGATCTCCCTTGCAGTAAACAGTTTTTTCAGGGCTAACCCCCTCGTAGCAACAAGCTTTATTCTGTCTGCCAAGGCGTTTGATTTAATTTTAATACCCGGTTTATTAATGATCCTTTTTTCTGCATTACTTGGAAGATTTTTCTGCGGATGGATATGCCCAATGGGTACGATCATAGACCTTTTAACAAAAAAAATAAAAAAGAAGACACCCATTTATTTTTTAAAGTCAGATCTCAAATACTATATACTTCTCATACTTCTTTCATCTGCACTATTCAATATAAATATTGTAGGTTTATTGGACCCCATAGCTATTTTTTTAAGGGCTCTTACATTTTTTATCTATCCAGTTTCTGGCTGGATCATTAAGGGTGGTTGGGCGGGATTGTATTCAGCCATAGGAGATAAAAGGGATTATCTTGATTTTTTTTACAAATTTTTAAAAGATTATATCCTTCCTTTCAGAGAAACATTTTACCCCCTTGCCTTTTCATCCATGGCATTTCTATTTTTAATAATAATCCTCGAAAGATATGAAAAGCGAAACTGGTGCAAGAACATATGCCCTCTTGGGACATTGATCGGTTTACTGGGAAGGTTGTCAATACTTAAAAGGATACCTAAAAGTTTATGCAGTGATTGTGGCGCATGCAAAGAGATATGCCCTACCGGGTTTGATAGAGAGATACTTCAAAAACAGGACTGCATTCTTTGTATGAATTGCCATATGATATGTGAATTAAAAAGAATTAAATTCTCTTTGAAAGGTTTTGAAAAAAAAATAGATGAACCACTTCCTGTTTTTGAGAGAAGGGTTTTTATTACAAGCATCATTTCAGGTTTTGCCCTATCAAAACTATTTATTTTTATAAACCCAGATGGGAAAAAACCACTAAGACCACCTGGTGTTAATTCAGAAGAGGAATTTCTTAAAAAGTGCGTTAGGTGTGGGGAATGTATTAAGGTATGTTTAAAAAATGCCCTGTATCCTTCTGGTTTTCAATGGGGGGTTTATGGTCTTTTTACACCTGTTGTTATTCCCAGGTTGGGTTATTGTGAATACAACTGCAATCTATGCGGACAGGTATGTCCTACAAATGCTATACCGAATTTATCCCTTTCTAAAAAAAAGAAGAGTGTAATAGGTATTGCTGTTATTGACAAAAATCACTGCCTCCCTTATGCAAAGAAAATAAACTGTATTGTTTGCGAAGAACACTGTCCTGTAGAAGAAAAAGCCATAAGGCTTGAAGAGGTCATGGAGAAAGATTACAAGGGTAGATTAATAAAATTGAAAAGACCTTACGTTATAGAAGAGCTTTGCATAGGCTGCGGTATCTGTGAGAATAAATGTCCTGTTGAAGGTAAAGCAGCCATTGAAGTTTTCCATATTAAAAATAAAAAAGTGGGTTAATAAAATAATGAGATTTATTTATCTTTTAAAGTACGGCCATCTATTATATATTATTCGGTATATATTATCTGGATCACGAACTCCAAAAAATTTTAAATACTATGGTTAGAAATTGAAAAAAAATATTAAGGGAATAAAAAATCTAAGCCTTACAACAAAAATGACATTGGCCATTTCTTTTCTGTTTTTTTTCATGTTTTCAGGTGGGGCATTATTACTTTTCAATTATTTCGAAGACGAATATAAAAAAATTATTTCTAATCAACAGTTTGAATTTATCTCTGATCTTGCAAAAGATATGGATGAAAAATTAGAAGAAGCACAAACATTAATAAAGATGGCAATCGGTAAAATACCGGACCATATAATTAACAACCCCAAAAAACTGAAATCCTATTTTTTGGAAAAAATTAAAAATAAACCTTTTTTAAACTATTTTTTCGATAAAGGCGTTTTTCTTTTTTCTAAAAACGGGGAACTTATAGCAAAATATCCTGAGAACCAGGAAATAGACAGTAGGAATTTTTCAGACACAGATTATTTCAAGGTTACCGCTGAAACAAAAAGGCCTTATATCTCCAATCCTTTTGTAGATTCAAAATCGCCTTATGAGCCATTGATAATGTTCACAAATCCATTGCTTAATGAAAAAAAAGAACTTAAGGCATTTATTGGCGGCTGTATAAGGGTTTTAAAGGATAATTTTCTGGGAGAGATAATAAATGTAAGGATAGGTAAAACAGGCTATGCTTATCTCTTTGATACAGACAGGCGAATTATAATTCACCCTGATAGGTCAAGAATAATGAAACAGGATATTCCTCCAGGCGCAAATAAACTCTTAGATCGTGCCATTGACGGATTTGAAGGCACTGGCGAAACCTTTACATCAAGGGGTCTTCGTGCAATAACGAGCTTTAAAAGGCTAAAAAATAAAGACTGGATACTTGGGGCAAATTTTCCAACCAAAGAAGCCCATTATCCTATAAAAAAGGCACAAAAGTTTTTTGCCGTTTTTACAATTATAGGCATAATCTTTTCAGCATCGATTATAATCCTTTTGATGAAAGAATTTTTGAATCCCTTAATAATATTAACAAGTCAGGTAGAAAGAATCGGTTCAGAGTCTGGAAAAAGGCATTTGCTCAATATAAATGCAAGAGGCGAAATTGCCATTCTTGAAAACTCTTTTAATGAGATGCTGAAAAAACTGTATAACAGAGAAGAAGAACTATCAAGACTCTCAAGGGCCGTTGAGTTTAGCTCTGCCATTGTTTTAATAACAGATGTTGATGGTATTATAGAATACGTAAATCCAAAATTTACAGAAATCACTGGTTATACAAGGGAAGAGGTGGTAGGTAAAAAACCAAGTATTCTAAAATCAGGCAATAAGACCCAAGAGGAATACAGATTATTATGGGAGACGATTAAATCCGGGAAAGAATGGAGGGGCGTTTTTCTTAATAAAAAAAAGAACGGTGAACTTTACTGGGCATCCTCTTCTATTTCCTCTGTAAAGGATGCAAGTGGCAATATCATAAATTTCGTTAGTATACAGGAAGACATTACCAAGATAATAAAGGCAGAGGAAGATCTACAAAAAGCAAAAGAAATGGCAGAGGCGGCAAATATGGCAAAAAGTAATTTCCTTGCAAGCATGAGCCATGAGATAAGGACGCCCATGAACGCTATAATAGGTGTCTCTGATTTGCTGCTTGAAACAAATCTCACTCCTGATCAGCTAAGATACGTGAAGATTTTTAAAAATGCAGGGGAGAATCTATTGAACATTATTAATGATATACTCGATTTATCAAAAATAGAGGCGGGTCATATTGAAATAGAATATATGGATTTTGATTTGATAGAGACGGTAGAAAAAACCTGCGAGATTATGTCTCTAAAGGCGCATGAAAAGGGTTTAGATTTTATATGTCATATTCACAATGATATTCCTGCCCACCTCAAAGGTGACCCCTTTAGATTGAAACAGGTCTTAACAAATCTTATTGGAAATGCCATAAAGTTTACTGATAATGGCGAGGTTGTAGTGGAATTATCTCTGTTTAAGGATAAGTCGAAAACTGAAATATCCAAGTCAGAGGAAATAAATGCATCAGCTAAGAATAAGATAAAAGAAGAATGTGCATATGTAGATATTCTTTTTTCTGTTAAAGATACTGGCATTGGAATACCTGAGGATAAAATAAAGGTCATTTTCGATAAATTTACACAGATAGATACCTCAACTACGAGAAAATACAGTGGTAGCGGGCTCGGTCTTGCCATCTCAAAAAACCTCGTAACACTTATGGGAGGGAATCTATGGGTTGAAAGTAAGGTAGGGAAAGGCAGTAGTTTCTTCTTTACTTTGCCTTTTGGTGTAGGAGAAAAATATCCAGAAAAGATTTTTGAAGAAAAGGTGGACTTAAAGGGAAAGAAAATACTAATAATAGATGATAATGCAACAAACAGGATTATACTAACAGAGACTTTAAACACCTGGGGTATTGATGTAAAAGAGGCAGAATCAGGAGAGAAAGGCATTTTTGAATTAAAAAAAGCAAAAGAGTCAGGTATATCCTTTGACTTAATACTTCTTGATTATCACATGCCTTTCATGGATGGTTTTAGCGTGGCAGAGAGAATAAGACAAGACCTTTCTATATCAGACACAGCGATAATAATGCTTACATCAGATTATGGAAGGCAGCATTCATTAAGGTCAAGGGGGTTAAATATAGCTGCATTTATTACAAAACCCATCAAAAGGGGAGAACTAAAGTCTATCATATCAGAAACAATAGGTAGCGCAAAAAAAATGCCTGAAATCGATACAGAGGAAGCAGAAAAGACAATAAAATCTTACAACCTCACAAAACCCATTAATATATTGATTTCTGAAGATTCAGAGGACAACAGAAATCTTTTACAGGCATTTTTAAAAGACTTACCCTTTAATCTATTTTTTGCAAAAAATGGGGAGGAAGCGGTTAGTCTCTTCATGGAAAGGCCTTACAATCTTATTTTTATGGATATCCAGATGCCTGTAAAAGACGGATATACTGCCACTAGGGAGATCAGGCAAATAGAAAGAGAGAGAAATCTTGAGAAAACCCCAATACTTGCCTTAACTGCCTATGCATTAAAGGAAGAGATACAAAAGAGCCTGGAAGCAGGCTGCGATGCCCATATTACAAAACCTATTAAAAAAGCTGAACTTATAGATGTAATAAAAAAATACGTAAAATTGTAGATTATAGGAGGACATAATGACTATAAAAAATGAAAAGATAATTGTTAAAATCGATTCTAATTTAAAAGAACTCATCCCGGGTTATATAAATAATAGATATCTTGATATAAAAAATATAATAGGAGCCCTTGAAAAAGGGGATTATGCAACAATCAGAGTCCTCGGTCATAGCATGAAAGGTTCAGGTGGAGGTTATGGATTTGATGCCATAACAGAGATCGGAAGAGTCATCGAAGATGCAGCCAAAGAAAAAAATAATGATGTAATAAAAGATAAGGTTGAAGAACTAAAAGATTATTTGAGCAAGATTGAAATTATTTATGTTTAATAATATTAAATAAGGAGTCAAGCTATGCAAAGACAACGTTTAATAGTAATAGGGGGCGTTGCTGCCGGGATGAGTGCCGCAAGCAGCTTTAAGAGAATTAATCCCGATGCAGAAGCCTTAGTTTTTGAAAAGGATTATTTTATATCATACGGTGCTTGTAGCCTTCCATATTACATATCAAACGATGTAAAGGACTTTAACGACTTAATAAGCCTATCACCTGAAATAGCAATGAAAGAACGCAATATCCATGTTCATATCAGGCACGAGGTAAAAGCAATTGATACCAATAAAAAAGAGGTGGTTGTTTTAAATCTCGAGAAAAGTACAGAAACGATATACAGTTACGACAAGCTTGTAATAGCCACAGGAGGACTTCCTGTTAGACCCAATCTACCTGGAATTGATTTAAATAATATTTTTACAATAAGGACTTTAATGGATGGGATAGAAATAAAAAAATACATCGACGGATGGGGGCTGTTTGAGGTTTGTATTGGCTCCCCTGAATGCCTTTATGTGAATAGATACGGTGAAAAAAAAAGACAGATGAAAGCAGTTATTGTTGGTGGAGGATATATTGGTATGGAGATGTGCGAATCCTTTAGAAAAAGGGGCCTTGATGTAACTGTGATTGAAAAAACGGACAGAGTTTTAGGGAATATGGATACCAGTATTACAAATGTGGTAGAAGAAAAATTAAAGTTAGAGGGTGTAAAACTTTTAAAAAATACATCTGTTGAGGGATTTTCAGGTGTGAAAAATTCTGTGAAAAAGGTTTTAACTGATAGAGGGGAAATAGAAGCTGATCTCGTTTTAATTGCCATAGGTGCAAGGCCTAATACAGAACTGGCAAAACAGGCAGGCATTGAACTCGGAGTAAGTGGCGCAATTAAAACGGACGAGTTTTTAAGAACAAATATCCCCCATATCTATGCAGCAGGAGATTGTGCAGAGGCAATACATATTGTAACAGGTAAAAAGGTGTATATACCGCTTGGGACAACGGCAAACAAGCAAGGCCGTATTGCAGGTGAAAATGCAGCAGGAAAAAACAATAAATTTGAGGGTGTGGCAGGCACTGCCATTACAAAGATTTTTGACCTTGAGGTCTCACGAACAGGTTTATCACCCATTGAGGCAGAAAGAGACGGTATAGACTTTTTTGTCACAACCATCAAAGGCAGATCAAGAAGCAATGCATATCCTGCAGGCAAACCCATCATAGTTACTTATATAACAGAAAAAGGCTCTGGAAGACTTTTGGGCGCCCAGATGGTAGGAGAAGAAGGCGTTGCCCACAGGATTGATACTCTTGCGGCATGTCTTTCTGCCAAAATGACTGTCTATGATGTGGCGAGATTGGATTTAGGTTATGCTCCACCTTTTGCAACTGTTTGGGACCCCATACTCATTGCAGCAAATACGGCTATAAAAAATATAAAAAAATAAACTGCCATGAATACAACTTTTTCCCGACTTTGACAAAATCTATAAAAAACTACCCTGATTTTTCTGCAAAACCCAGTAAATTCAATACCCGAGGTTTTTATTTTTTTATTTTGTAGTGGCAACTATTTTTACTATTTATG
>Ga0123519_10008101_pt1 | contig 16100 bp, 8 predicted proteins | sample YelNatPaOPRAMG02_FD_87396 | JGI IMG/M metagenome (GOLD analysis project Ga0123519, IMG submission 87396) | Hot spring microbial communities from Yellowstone National Park - Yellowstone National Park OP-RAMG-02 (version 2) | ecosystem: Environmental > Aquatic > Thermal springs > Hot (42-90C) ...
CCCCTTTGGATCCACGAACACAGGAACCCCAAGTCCCTTGCAAGATTTGATTACCTCCTGGCAAACCACGGCGTTCAGCGCTCCTTTGTTGTAGTCCGAAAGGATAACTGCCGCAACACCCTCTGCCAAATTCTCGCGCACGCACGTTAACAACCGCTCATAATCCTGCGAATCAAATTCACCAGTTTCTTCCTCATCGAGGCGAAGGATCTGCTGATGGCCACCGATAACTCGAGTTTTTGTTGTGGTTCTACGAGCGGTTCGTACTACGCCGCCAGTCGAAACCCCTGCCTCGGTAAGTATTCGGCAAAGCTCTTCACCCTCTGCATCGTCACCAACGAACCCACAAGCAAATACCCTGAGCCCGAGAGATGCAGCATTCAGCGCCACATTTCCGGCGCCTCCGGCGGTCTGGGAATGCGAAGTAACCGTCACTATCGGAACAGGGGCTTCAGGCGAGATCCGCGAGACCTTTCCGCGCACGTGGCGGTCCAACATCAAATCGCCCACAACAATAAGCGTCTTACCACCAAATCGACCTTCAACGGCATCCGTTACCGCTGACAAGTTGTCAAACATTAGTGCCATCTCGCATCATATAGCAATGTGTAACTTATGTTACACATCATTCCGCACCCAGTCAACCGGGAGAAAAGATGAGATCGTGTTGTGTGCATAAATCTATGCCGAGGAGTCTGGAAGTCGATTTCTCGGCAGTTGCTTTGCCGGTCCTGCGATTGCGACTTTACACTTATGACTGGGCACTAAACAATCTTAACCCGCCCGGCAGATCAGTCCTCTATGGTTTATAATGATGGTGACCAGCTTCTCAGGTGTCCGGGGATGTATCGGTATTCTTATGATAGCGCGGGAAACCTGATTAAAGGAATAAGGGGTGCGCCCGACAAGGCTGCTGACGGATTCAACCGGCAACATCACCGACCGCTATACTTATATAACATTGCATGGGCACAGAGTACGTAGAGTTGTCTCATTACCCAATTGTCAAGCAAGTTGTTTGCCGGGTCTGGGGCAGGGTTGAGTTGAGCCTTCCGGAAAGCACCTTGTATAGCGATTCCCATGGCTAGCCAACCGGCTTGCCCTCTATTAAAATCACTCCCCCCACTACCAGTCGCGCGTGATAAAATCATGCACGAAATACTTTGCTAGCCAATTTGCCTAAGAGAGCCTTGCATCTAAATCTCGACTGGCAAAGAAAGCAATACCGAATCGGAAAAGGAACACAACCGTGAAGACCCGAAAGTTCATTGTTCTTGGATTAGATGGAGCCTGCCCTGACATTATCGCCAAGGCAATAGAAGACGGACACTTGCCCAACTTCCGCAAACTTCGTGATAAAGGTTGCTGGGCTGACAACGTGCCATTTCCATCCGCCGTAACACCAGGAAACTGGGCATCTATCGCCACTGGCGCCAAACCGGCAACCGTCGGAATCTCCGATTTCTGCATGCACACTCCTGGAAAGCCCCTGGATGAAAAGCACGGCGTATTTACAAAGGATACTTGCCGCGCGGAACTTATCTGGGATGCATACTCCAGGCGCGGCTTGAAGATTGCCACTATATCATACCCGACGTCTCTTCCACAGACCGAATCCGGACATTTAGCCATCGGAAATAGCGGTCAGCCGGCGGAAAATGCTTATCCCTATACAATCGCAGGGGTTAGGAGCATAGTCGGCGGTGGGTACACCCCAGCCGACCCTTACAAATGGGGCGAGTTCGAGCGTGTAGAGCTGATACCCTCGTCCGATCCTATTCCTGTTACGGGATTCAAACCCAAGTATCGACTTTCCGTTCAAGTCAAAGCGACAAATCCGGGCTTCGCCGGAGAACATACACTAGAGCTCTACTTCGGAAAATATCAAGGGATGCTGGCGGCGGTCGTAGCAGACGGCGGCAATTATTACCCATTCGGCTTGCGTCGCTGGAGCCCATTCCTTGAACGCGAGTTCGCACGTGATGTATCCCGCTTTGGAAAATGGTGGCTGAAACCACCTACAGGGGATAGGGTCATTGGCGAGTTCCGATTCCGCTTAGTTCATTTAAATCTCGAATCCGGAGAATTGATGCTCCACTGCTCAACGGTTTATCCGAAGTACTGGTTCTCTAGCGATACCGACCTTACCGCGCACCTTCGGCAATCATTAGGACCCTACACCGACAATCTCCCAATATCGCGACTTTTGACTGGCACGCTGGACGCTGATGGATTGCTTGACGAATTCAGACTTCAGGGCTTGTGGCAAGCAAGGGCTTCTGTTGCTCTGGTAAACGAAATGGGTTTTGACGGAGTATTTGCTAAATGGCATGGGTTCGACAAGTTCTACCACTTCTTTATGCACAAGATCGACCCTATTGCGCCGGCTCATGACCCCGATCAATTCGACCACTGGGAGAACATACACATTAGGTTGATGCAAATTGCAGACGATATGGTTGGGATTGTCATTGAAAACCTCGGTAGTGACACAGATCTTATCGTAGTGTCCGATCACGGACTGATGGCAAGTCGCAGGTCAGCCTGGGTAAACCGTCTGCTAGCGAAGCATGGCTACATCGCGTACCACAAAGACGCCGATGGGAAAGTGGTAATCGATTGGTCACGGACGCGAGCGTTCGTTTCCGGCTTCCTTATGCTCAATGTGAATCTAAAAGGGCGAGACCCAGATGGCATTGTAGAACCAGGAGAAGAGTATGAGCGTCTCAAAGAAGAGCTTATAGAGCTGCTGAGAGGATGGATCGACCCAGAAACGGGGTTGCACGTGATGTCGGACGTTTTTGACCCGGTAAAGGACGGTGCATTCTACGGTCTGGGAAGCGAACTGGATGGCGATGTGCGTTACTTCACTCGTCCCGGTTACGGACTACATCGCTCGCTGGACGTTGATGGGGATGAACTGGTCACTGGAGTGGTAAGCTACTGGCACGGCGACCACGGCGCTACCCGGCCGACTACTCGTTATGGCAGAGGAAGCGACGTTGGTATATTCTACGCGTACGGTAATGCTTTCCGTCAGGGCTACAAGCGCCCAATGCCCATATTCCCATGTGACATAGTGCCAACTATTCTACACATATCCAATCAGCCACCTCTTGCAAATCAGGAGGGTGCGGTTTTGCATGATTTACTTGCCTAGTACGACCCGAAGGATTATGCAGACTAGCAGTGGAAGCGTTTTCATGTGCGCGAAAAGGCTCAAGGTCTGAGCTGCGTTCTAAAAACATCTAGCACGCAATTATCAAACTTTAAACTACGGAAGGTGATTGGCAATGGCAGATAAACTTCGAATTGGAGTAGTTGGCGTTGGTGGAATGGGCTCGTTCCACGCCAGGTACCTAAAGGCAGGAGAAATTAAGCGCTGTGAGCTGACTGCGGTATGCGACATCGACCCAGAAAGGCTCAAAGATTGGACTGACCTCCCTACTTTCACAGACAGTCGGGAGCTAATTCGGTCAGGGCTCGTAGACGCTGTACTTATAGCTACTCCCCATTATGACCACACTACAATAGGAATTGATGCCTTTGAAAACGGACTGCACGTTCTCACAGAGAAGCCTATTTCTGTCCACAAGGCAGATTGTGAAAAACTCATCGCCGCATACAAAGCTAGCGGCAAGGTATTTAGCGTTATGTATCAAATGCGGACTGAGCCGTTGAGCAAGAAGATCAAACAGTTGCTAGATTCTGGCGAACTGGGTCAGATAGTGCGCATAAACTGGATTGTTACCGACTGGTTCCGAACACAGGCTTACTACGATAGCGGCGGATGGCGTGCAACTTGGAAAGGCGAGGGCGGAGGCGTGTTGCTAAACCAGTGCCCTCATAACCTGGACCTCCTTCAGTGGTGGTTTGGGATGCCGTCGAAGGTTAGAGCTTTCTGTGGTTTTGGAAAGTGGCACGATATCGAGGTTGAGGATGCTGTGACGGCTTATTTGGAGTATCCGAACGGCGCGACTGGTGTATTCGTAACCACCACCGGGGAAGCCCCGGGTACCAACCGTCTTGAGATTGCTGGCGACCGCGGTAAGATCGTGGTCGAAGGCGGAAAAATCACCTACATCAGAAATGAGGAGCCAATGCTTGAGTTTCTGCGAACTTGTCCGCGTGGGTTCGGAAAGCCCTCGGTTTGGAACGTTGAAATCCCATACGGGCGAGAAGAGTCGGGTCACAAGGTTGTTACGCAGAACTTTGTAGATGCGGTGCTGGACGGCGTTGAGCGCATCACTCCTGGCGAGGAAGGAATCAACTCAGTCGAACTCGTCAACTGCATGCTCTATTCGACTTGGACGGATTCCTCTGTCACGCTGCCGCTCGACGCTGTCGCGTATGAAGCCAAGCTCAAAGAGCTGTGCGCAACGTCGCGTTTCGAAAAGAAGGAAGTAAAGGCTAAGCAAGATGACATTGCGACGTCGTTCAAGAGCATATAGTTCGGACGGCAGGTTCAGCGGTTGACGTTTTTGGGATACAAGCTGTGGCAATGGGCTCTGGCGGCGTTTGCTGCACTGGCTATTGGTATATCCAAGACGGGCGTTCCGGGGGTTGGAACGCCCGTCGTTCCGCTGCTGGCAGCTGCGTTCGGAGGCAGACAATCCATAGGCATAATGCTGCCCCTCCTAATTATGGGCGATGTGTTCGCTGTAACCTGGTATCGCAGGCACGCACAGTGGGACAAGTTGGTCGGTTTATTGCCGTGGGTGGTAGTGGGGCTTGTTATTGGAGCAGGTGCACTACAGGTTACAGGCAAGGCTAGTGGTACACGGGATATTCTGGGGCAAATCATCGGATGGTTGGTCTTGATAATGCTCGGGGTGTATTTTTTGCAGGGCAGGCTCGGCGAAAAGTTGACTCCAACATCAGCAGTAGGCACCGCTGCCACAGGAGTCTTGGCGGGATTTTCGACCATGGTATCGAACGCCGCAGGACCCGTTATGACAATCTACTTAGCTGCCCACAAATTGCCCAAGAACGAGTTCATGGGCACCATAGCGTGGTATTTTTTCATAATCAACTTGAGCAAGCTACCTGTATATATAGCTTTGACTGCTATAAACCCACGGAGACCGATTGTTACTGTGCAGTCATTAACGCTTAACGCCATACTCTTCCCTGCTATCCTAGTTGGAGTGCTCATCGGTAGATGGTTGCTGGTCCGAATACCCCAGAAGGCATTCGAGGGAGCATTGATCGTTTTGGCAGCCATTGCCGCTCTTAAACTGGTGATTGGGTAGATAGCACGACGGTGCCACTTGGACGGATTGACTCAGCGCCTGGGCGAGGTTAGAATTAACCCCGTGCGACTCGAAAGCTTTGAAACATCTAGATACCAACTGGACATAGAACTCAACAAAGACAGGGTCTGCAGAATTGTGCTTAAGTGCGCTTATTCGGGCGTGCGATTTGCGGACTCCGAGTATCGCTACTCGGCTTTTGTCGAAGCCGACGGTAGGATTTTTCACGTTGAGAACCTTCTTCATCCTCATATAGACGAGCAGCCCTGGCACAAGGGAGGGCGAGCTATAACCATTAGCGGAGTGCTTGGGGAAGATCCGTCGGCTCCCAGGATCCGCTTGAGGCAAGTGTTCTATCTTCCAGAAGACGACGATTACCTTGAGGAACGCATTAGCTTAACTAACCAATCCGAGAGTGAGATAGTAATACGCGGATACAGGTTTGGTTTCAGGAAGAAGCTTGCCAAGCCAAGACAGTTCGGTGGTCCCGGAATCGATATTGAAGACTACAGGCTGATAGCGATACCGTTCCGACTTCAACCAGACGGCAAAAAACACGACTACACCTTGGACGATATCTATCACGCTCGGTATTTGTGCTCTACATTTTACAACCCTGCGCGCCTGGTTCAGGAAGTAGTGGACATCGGACGCGGTCGATCGGAAGCGTGGGCTTGGACGAACGGCGAAAACGGGCTGCTCATAATAAAGTACAACCCCGACGCCATCGAGTACTCAATGATAGAAACGCATCACGCGCAATCAATTGATCCATCGGGCAAGCTCACTCACGAAGTCTATTTGACATTTGGCGGCGCGGCTCCCTCACTTTACAATGAGCCCCTGCAAGCGAGAGTTTTGGAACCTGGTGAGGAGTTTGCATTCGGTAAGACGCACTATAAGTTTTACGAAGGACTCTGGCGTCAAGGCTCATACCTGTTCCGCGAATACCTGTCCGCGATGGGTCATGCAATTCCCGAAAACTACGATCCTCCCATCAATTGGAACGAGCTTTACGATGTCGGTTGGTACCATAACGATGCGCGCGCTCTCGCGGATCATTACAATGTCGAAACTCTTGAGAGAGAAGCTGAAAAAGCTCGAGATATCGGCTGTGACATGCTGTATCTTGACCCCGGTTGGGAAGTCTGCGAAGGAACAACATTATGGGATGAAGCGCGCCTTGGCAAAGCAAGCCAGTTCATTGAAAACATTCGCAAGAAATTTGGGCTGAAGGTGGGTTTTCGGACAATCGGCAGGAGCTACCGCGACGAGTGGCCAGGGATGTATCGGATGCGCCTGGATGGGACGGTCGGCTACTATGCACCCTATGCTCCAAAACCCTTCTATGAACCTTGTTTCTGTTCGGAAGCCTACCAAGAAGAAAAGGTGAAAAGGATCGTCGAAATTGCGCGTGCTGGTATGGACTTCATTATGTTCGATGAGTTCGATTGGCGCGGTCCGTGTTACGATCCCACGCACGGTCATCCGATTCCTACAACCCCAGATATGCACGCGCGAGCGGTCGCCGAAATAGTCCGCAGAGTACGCGAGCAGTGCCCGTGGGTTCTAATTGAGATGCACGACCCAATTTGGCCCTGGGGAGTCCGCTACTTACCTGTGTACTATCTGCACAGTGAAAACGGGGCTTTCCAAGAACTGTGGGCATTCGAATTCATGTGGGACCCGCTAGACGATCTGGTCTCCGGCAAGGCAATTAGCCTCTTTTACTACAATCTCGCTTACTCCCTGCCACTTTACATCCACCTAGACATGTCAAAAGACAATGACAACTGCCTGGCTTTCTGGTGGTACGCATCGACGTGTCGACATATCGGAATAGGTGGCTGCAAGCAAAACAAGACGCGCTTCGAAGCATACAAGCGTGCAATAGCTGAGTACCGATCACTAAAGGACCTCTACGCGCGCGGTACATTCTATGGAATCGACGAGATTACCCACTTACATGTGCTGCCCGAAGAGGGCAGGTGCGTGGTCAATGCGTACAACCTAACCGACGCACCGATCTCGCGCCAGGTAGAAATCAAACCTATAGACATAGGCTTAATAGAAGAACTTGAGGTTCTCGGCGCACCCCATCACCTAATCCGCGGGAAACTGGTGCTCGATCTGCAAATACCACCCTTCAGCCCCTTGGTTATCAAACTGCTGCCTAAATAGACATTCTCAAAGCCAGATGGTCGAATCACGAGTGGAAGGAATGCCAGACGCAGGGCGCTAACATTCCCTGGAGATGGCAAATTCGGATCACCTCGCAAAACTCAGCTCCGAAATCTGCTCGCCAGTGCCCTTTTGGTTCTTGAACGGACCCATCCAGCAGTGGCAGATCAGCCGCGAGATGGAGCTAATGTCGCACAAGGGCATAACAGAAGTCGTGGTTCACCCCAGATACGGCTTGGCGGTTGATTACTTGTCCGAAGAATGGTTCGAGATATTCGGCTGGTGCATCGAGGAAGCCAAACGCCGCGGCATGCGAATCTGGATTTATGACGAATTCAACTGGCCCAGCGGCACTGCAGGTATGACGGTGCAGAATATGAACCCCAACTATCGCAGCAAGTACCTCGCCGTAGAGCACACTTCGTTGAGGAAGCTCGATTTGCACAGCTTTGAACCAGGAGTGTGCATGATCGCGGCCAGCATCCAGGCGGGAGTAGTCACGAAGACCAAACTACTCAACGGTATAAATGACTTGATCTCACTCACGGGCGACTGGACCATTTTCAACTGCCGGTTGAAGTATGATCCTTACTACATAGATACGCTTTCAAAAGAAGCTGTCGACTGCTTCAAACGCGTTACGTACGAAGAATACTACAGGCGCTTCGGAAATGAGTTCGGCAAGACCATACGCGCGGTTTTTACTGACGAAGCATCCATCTATTGGGTGTCGGTTGGATATGACGATTGGAACCTGCCGTATACTGACGATTATTTCGAGACATTCCGCGAGCGCTTCGGCTATGATTGCAGGCATATGATACCGTATCTTTTCTTCCCGGGTAGGGAAGGTTCGGCATTCCGCGCCGACTACTGGGACCACGCTGGGTATCTTTTCAACGAACGCTATCATCGCAACTTGGGTAAGTGGTGTCGCGAGCACGGGCTTATCTATACGGGACACAATAATCACGAAGAGCCCCTGAGATATCAGATCCGCTTCCAAGGAAATATGTTCGGGGCTATGCGCGCCATGGACGTGCCCGGAGTTGACCACTTGGGCAAACAAACGCTCGGAAATTCCTGGATATCTATCATAGGTCACAAGATATGCTCATCCGAAGCGCATTTTGATGGCAAGCCCCGCGCGATGAGCGAAAGCTTTGGTGTGATGGATTGGGACACTACGTTCACCCATCTTAAGCGCGTAACGGATTGGCAGTACGCCCACGGCATAAACCTGCTCGTGCCCCATGCTCTGTTTCACACAATCTCAGGTATGACAAAGCGCGAATCGCCGCCGAGCTTTTTCTACCAATCACCCCACTGGGAAGACTTCGACTACTTCGTAGATTACGTGCACAGACTGGAGGAAATGCTCTGCGGTGGCAGGCATTTGTGCAAGGTTGCGGTTTTCTATCCGCTCAGTGGATTGTGGTCCAGCTACCAATCGGATCGCAAAACCAGCGACTTCGAGCACACAGATAACGCCCTGAACTCGCTCTGCCTGGAGCTCATACGTAACCACGTCGACTTCGACATAATAGATTTTGACGCGCTAAGCCAGGCAATTATCGAAAATGGCAAGATCCGACTAGCCCAGGAAGAGTACGAGCTGTTGATTGTGCCGTCCACGCCGTATATGCGCCCAAAAGAAGTAGCGCGCTTGCAGGAGATTGCATCGTCGGGCGTCCGAATGATCCTTTTCCACAAAGCCATGGAGCCGCTTAGACACAATCTGCCGGATGCACTCCGAGGTGCGACCTTCGTACCTACCGAACAAACGGAATCGTTCATCGAAGTCCTGGGCAGGCAACTAGATAATGATCTGCAAATAGTCGGAGGTGCCGCTGAGGACATAATGGTATACCGCCGCGAAAAGGACGGGCGCAGAATAGCATTCTTAGTAAATCGTTCCGAGAAGCATCGCAAGGTCGTCGCATTGCTTAGAAACCACCCCGACCCCGCAATGTTCGATCCGGAGACCGGCACCTATACACGACTGGTAGGCAAGAAGCTTGGAGCCAGACTGCAGGTGCAGCTCCGGTTCGAACCCAACCAATCGTACTTCATTGTGAGCAGCATTCCGGAAGCCGCCAACCCTCCTCAAATTGGCCAGCGGGCAACCCGTATAGAAGTCCGCAATTTGAGAGCCGAGGTTCCGTTCAACGTTGCGTCCATTTACGGCTTTCGCTACACTCCGAGTGATAAAGCCGCCGCAGAGGGACCAGTAGAGCTGGATGTAAGGACTGAACCCCGATATATATCCTGCAATTGGGACCCAAACCCTCCGGATTTCTCACGTTTTGCAGGCATTTATGAAGCGGAACTAACAATCGAATGCGACACCGAGGGTATCGCCCTAGTGCTCGACAAAGACTATGCCGAATGCACGGTATATCTCAATGGACATGAAGTTACGCTTGAGCCGTGCGTGCCCGACGAGTCTAGCTCGCGTACCCAAAGGCCTCATTGGCTGACGGATTGGCAAGACGTCCACGCTGATGTCGGAAGCCTTTTGCAAAAAGGGGTTAACCATTTCCGTATCGTGTCGCCAACAAAGCTCAGCGAACCTCTGAGGCTGGTTGGGAACTTTCACGTTAGAATTGAAGGAAATCGCATCAAACTTGTGCGGGAGGACGAATTTGATCCGTTCTGCTTGGAGGACGTCTACCCGTTCTATTCGGGAACTGTCACTTACCGTGCGGAATTCGAGCTATCGCAGCCGTGTCAATCACTGGTGCTCGAATTGGGAGATGTGCGCGATGTAGTTGAAGTTCTCGTAAACGGCAAGTATGTGGGCAAAAGGCTCTGGCCACCTTACAAGCTAGAGTTAGCGCCTAATGTCCACCCCGGCACCAACGAACTTGTCATACAAGTGCGCAATAACCTCGCCAACTTAGTTTTGGGACAAGCGCGTCCATTTGGCTTGCGAAGTGCACCTACGCTTACGGCTTTCACCGAAGTCCAATCCGACCACAGCTCCTAACCATTAACAAAGAGGGGGACCTGGCAACCACTGCCAGATCCCCTTCAAAATCAACTTTCTCTCCTTTTCCTCAGCGCTACTTCCTACGGCGAAGAGCAGCCAGCCCAATCCCGAACAGGATTACTGTGATCGAGCCGGGCTCGGGAATCGCAAACCATGACTCCGTAGTGAAGCTGTTCGGACCAGGCGGTGACCAGATCCTTACCCACTCGGTTATGTTGTCTATGGTTACGATGTTCCCAGCCGCGTCGAACGCGATGTCGCGCAGCCGGCTTCCGGCATCAAACCCGCCAACGTAGCTGCCGTCCGACATGCGGAAGATGTGCACGAAGCCATCATAGTAGTTGCCGTAAGCGACCCAACCGTAGGGCTCATATATATCGATCCCGTAGGCACCGTTGAACGGGGCTTGCTTTGGCGTCTCCCAAAGAGCCGTGTTGATCGGAAGCTCATACGGCGGCGCATCAGCGAACTTCGAAATTGCAGGAGCTTGCGTTGGGTCGTACCTGTACTGGCACAGGTACCAATCTCCAGCACTGTCGCGTGCGACGTCCATCGGGTAGAACGTGAAGTATGTGGGACCGATGTACTGTGTGCCCTTGTCGTTCGGCGCAGCTTGCGCGTTGCCTCCGAGGTCATACATAATCAGACCTTTCCTGGCGGTATCGTTGTAGTTCGAGTTCACCAGGTAGATCTTTCGGTTACCCTCGGCTTGTGTGCCCTGGACGTGTATGCTCGCCACATATTGGTTTGTGGTCTTGTTCGACCCATCTATGAGCTGGGTAACACTAGACAGATCTTCGTTGAACTCCCACGCTAGGTCATTGCTGTAGTCAATAACGTACAGATGACCATCTGGACCTATCGTGCTCTTGAACGGCGAACTGTTTCCAGCTGCAACCCAGTCCTTGCCACCGGTTGCGAATCCAGCCTCGGTCGCATCAGCATTCAGAATATAGATGCCGTCCTGGCATGCTCTGCCATATGCTGTCTTTCCCGCCTGGGCATTTGATATATAGATCTTGCCAAAGTTGGGATGCGACTGCATCTTGTTCACCGAGACGCCCAACGGAAGGTAGAACGATGTAGACGTCTGATCGGTGCTTATCTGCTTCCAATTGCTATAGCCGTTGCTCGATGCTACGATGCGGATCTTGTATTGGTTGCCTGGTGTGTAGCCCGAACCGTTCCACGCCCAGCTATGCGTACCTTTGCTCTGCGATCCCAAGCTCTCGGAGTAGACCATGCCACCGCCGACCTGCCAAACCTCAACAGCAACGCCGGCATCTGCATCGTCATTGAGAATGTAGCTGATAGAGCTGGGACCTGTTAGAGTCAACCCCGAAGCGTACACGTTCGCCCACGCCGCCCCGGAAGCCATAGCTAGGCACACTACTAGCGCTGCAGCCGTCAGCAAGCGGCTATGAGTTCGCTTCATCTCTCTTCCCCCCTTTCCTCTTGCGGATGTAGTCCGCTTAGTCTGATTTCGCTCATCCCGCGTTTTGCGGGACTGCCGGTTGCAATTTATCCCCACTTACAAGCTTTGTCAAGGGTTGGTCAGTAGTTCTCTACAAGGATTGCTCGCAATCAGCCAACAGCTTGTGAACAAGCTTTCATGAACATATCTCAGTTTCATTGTCTGTGTTGTGGGCTTGCAATTGTAAACGAAAGCACTTTCCAAATGTTGGTGCAAAGCACTTTACAAGCCGTTTCCTCTGACACTTCTTGTGGTTCCAAAACTCCGGTTGATTGCACTCGCAACCAAATTCCGGAGAATATCTTCAACTATACCGATCCCAGGCAAGAGCAGGTAGATCAAGCAAGCGCCAAAATGGTAGCCCTTGATCACGTTCACAACTCGAAAGCAAAAAGTTTGACCGGCGAAGTGACACCGTGGTATAATCCAGATAGGCAAGTGCATATATCACGCGAGCACGCAGCCTCGGTAAGTCTGAATCTATCACCCCCCACTCCTTTGTGCACTAGCCTTCACTGAAATACAAACGAGTCGGGGTTTGCAAGAGAGGTAAAAGCGTTGGAGTCCGACGTCAAGACGCTTCAGGAAACGATAGAGCGGCTTCAGAAAGAAATCCAGGAAAAAGACGTTGCTATCGCTGCCCTGGAACAGGCAACTAGACGCCTCGAAGAGCGACTTAAGGAAGCCGAAGCCCGAGCAGCAGGTCCGACGACGCCATCAGAAGTCGAAGAAACCCTGAAGAAGATGGTGTATCGTATTGCCTCGATGCTGCAGGCGGAAAAATGTGTTTTCATGCTTTACGATGAAGAAACAGGGGAACTCCAAGCAACCAAGCCTGCCTACGGGCTCACCGACGAAGAAATCAGACTATTTCGCGTACCAGCAACTGCTGGCGTATCTGGCGAAGTATTCCGAGAACAAAAACCCATCATCCTCTACGATGCAATCAATGACCCTCGCACGATCAAAGAAAGCGTCGCGCTGCTTAAGATAAATAACGGCGTCTGCGCCCCACTGATTGTTGAAAAGCGCGACCCAGACACCAACGAAGTCATCGAACGCAAGACAATTGGCGTTGTTCACGTGTTCAATCAGCGGCTAGGCAGGCCCTTTGATCAGGAAGACGTGAGAATATTAATGCAGTTCGCCAGACAGCAGGCTGCTGTCATCGCCGCCGCGCAAATGTACAGGGCGTTCGTAAAGGAAAAGGAAGAACTTGAGCACGTCATCGAAAGTGTCTACGCAGGACTCATAATGGTGCATAACAACGGACGCCTAATGCAGATTAACCCATCTGCTCGGAATATGTTGGGCTTGGATCCGAACGAGAGGCTCGTTGGCGACTACCGAGACATAATCAAGAACGAGGCAGTCCGCTCAATACTAACCAGGTCCCTTGAAGAAGGAGTAGAGGTTCAAGAAGAGATCAGTTTGCCAGACCCGAACGCCGAGGATAGGGACGCAGAGCGAATATACCAAGTGCAGACGGCTATGGTGCGAGGTGAAGATCAAACTCCCATCGGCGTTGTAGCAATTTTTAACGATATTACCGAGATACGCAGCGTTGAGCGAATGAAGACGGCATTTGTTTCAACTGTCTCGCATGAGCTGCGTACTCCGCTGACATCAATCAAAGGCTTTATCTCCACATTGCTCCAGGACACTGAGGGATTTTACGACAAGGACACGGTTCACGAATTTTACACTATTATTGACCAGGAGTGCGACCGCCTGACAAGGCTTATAAGCGATCTGCTTAACGTATCGCGAATTGAAGCCGGTAGGGCATTAGACCTCAATCCGCAGCCTGTAAACCTGCCTGACTTGATCGAAAAGGTCGTGGCAGCACAGAAGTCTTACACTAACAAGCACGAATTCAAGATAGAGCTAGATCCGAACCTGCCGGTGATCGTCGCGGATCCGGATAAAGTAGACCAGATTCTGACGAACCTGACGAATAACGCTGTCAAGTACTCTCCTGACGGAGGAACTATTACCGTCACTGGCAAGCACGTCGACGGCGTCGTTCAGATCTCAGTGATCGACCAGGGCATGGGCATCCCCAAGGAACATCTGAACAAGATATTCGACAGGTTCCACAGGGTTGACAACCGAGACACACGGAAAGTTGGCGGAACTGGCATAGGTCTGTATCTAGTGAAGCACTTGGTGGAAGCGCACGGCGGACGCATATGGGTTGAAAGCGAGTTGGGCAAGGGTTCCACTTTTACTTTTGAACTTCCCAAGTGCCCACCGCAATTCCAAGAAGAAAACGCCGAAGCCGAGCAACCTGCAGTTTCTTAGCTTGAATCCTTAAGGCACGAATCAGAAATCCTCGGTATAGCTCTGACCACAAAAAAGCGCCTCGCGGCTGGCTTTTCAAAACCGCGAGGCGTTCGTCGTACTGTCCGAATGAATGTTCTAGGCGCCCTTCTCTAGCCTGAGCGTTATGGTCGGAGCATCACATACTTCCGCTGGTCCAAAATACTGTATAGGACCAGGGAATACATAGCAGTCCTCAATAGCCCACTTATCTCGGTTTGCAGCAAATGTTTTAAAAGGTGCTCCCTCAAGATCCACCAACGCCTTCTTGATTACGGGCACATCCTTACCTTTGCGGCGCTCGATATTGAGCATCATAGTAACCGGTGTGCCGCCCGCAACCCACTCATCCGCCGGCTTGGTCAGGTTTTGGACGTTCACTGTATAGCCAGTCAGCCCTGCGCGCACCAGCTGCGCCGCTGCGTAACCCAGTGAATAGCTATAGTCTGCGTCGAAGTTGGAAGGCGCCACGCATCGACCTTCATAACCAAAGAAGTGTGCTAGAGGGCTGAATTTCGGCACCTTCTCGCCTTTGGACTTCATCAATCGGAACTTGTCCTGAACCAGATCAATCAAAAGCCTCTCAGTTTCCACCTGAGAGAGCGGAACATTGCCGTGGCTGTCCCGGCGCAGTAATATCTCTTGGATATCCGGTGGCAGAGAACCATACACTTCAAAGCTTCCGCTCTTTGGATCAAACTTGGTGCTCAAGTACTGCAGCCGCTCGCTGTGACTCGGCAAACTATGAATGTATTCTTCGTCTGTGGCGAGAATGGCGCTCAGTTCATCGATCATAGTCTTCATTTCGGGTATGAACTCAGGTAATCCCTCCGGCACTATCAAAACGCCGTAGTCCTTCCCAGCCTCGGACCTCTTGATAATGATGTCCGCTATGTAATCTACTATCTGCCTGAGCGTCATGCCCTTCGCCTGAATCTCTTCGGAGATCAACGCTATATTAGGATGCGTCTGCAGAGCGCATTCGAGAGTCACATGACTTGCGGCTCGCCCCATCAGACGAATGAAGTGCCAATACTTGACTGCGGACATCGCATCGCGGCAGATATTACCGATGAGCTCAGAGTACAGTTTGCAGGCGGTATCGAAACCGAAAGACGCTTCGATCTGCTCATTTTTCATATCGCCGTCGATGGTCTTGGGCACGCCAATTATGCACGTTTTGCTCCCCTGGGCTCTGAGGTATTCCGCAAGAACCGCTGCATTTGTGTTGGAATCATCACCGCCTATGATAACCAAACCATCCAAGCCCATCATTTCGAAGTTGGTTTTGCAGGCCTCCAGTTCCTCCGGCTTCTCGATCTTGTCCCGTCCGGTCATAATCATGTCGAATCCGCCTGTGTTGCGATAAGCATCCACGACCTCGGCGGTGATTTCTCGGTACTTGCCCTGAATGACTCCCTTAGGACCTTTGAGGAAACCATAAAGGCGGCTTTCGCTGTTCGCGGCTTTGAGCGCGTCGAACAAACCCGCGATGACGTTGTGTCCGCCTGGCGCTTGGCCACCGGAGAGCACTACTCCCACATTAAGAGGACCTGTTTTAAGTTCTCCCGACCCTTCAACCAATTTCACTTCCGGCTGGCCATAGGTATTGGGAAATAGATTCCTGATCTCTTCCTTGTGCGTTTTGGGCTCGGTCGGAGCACCGAACTGCACCGCGATTCGCCCAGAGCGCAATGCCTTGGGCAGCTTAGGTTGATATGAATAGCGTGCTTTTTGCAGAGGGGACGGTTCGCAGTTCATAGTACACACTTCCTCTTTTTCTTAAACCTCTTTTTGCTCGAGTGTCAGAGCTATACTGATCGATCCGATTTATAATTATAACCAACCTCTTAATTATTAGCAAAGTAGGATTGACCCG
>Ga0123519_10008105_pt1 | contig 16097 bp, 11 predicted proteins | sample YelNatPaOPRAMG02_FD_87396 | JGI IMG/M metagenome (GOLD analysis project Ga0123519, IMG submission 87396) | Hot spring microbial communities from Yellowstone National Park - Yellowstone National Park OP-RAMG-02 (version 2) | ecosystem: Environmental > Aquatic > Thermal springs > Hot (42-90C) ...
CAAGACCTCCTACATGATCTTCCTCATCCAGTCACTCCTGCAGAAGGTGCAGAACCGAGACAAGCTGGGCGTCATCATCCTGAATGTCAAGCACGGCGACCTGCTCAGCATAGACGAGCCGAAAGCCGGCGGGCTTTCGGCCGAGGAGCATGACCTGTGGGAGGCAGTGGGGCTAACCCCCAAGCCCTTCGACAACGTGCGCTACCTGCTGCCCTATGGAAAGGACACCGCCACCACCGGCTTCCCCAACAGCTTTCGCCTGCCTGAGCGCAATTGGTTCACTTACGCCTACTCTTTGGGTGACACCTACAACAAGCTTGACCTGCTGCTCTCCCACATTCCTGACCCCTGGGATACGGTTGGTGCCTTGATCGGCGAGATCAGCCAGGGACTCTCGGACACCGCTACCGGTCAGTGGGGTCCGACGAAGAAGTGGGCCGGCGCCAGCACCTGGAAAGGGCTGCTTGGCGGGCCTCCCCTGATCGACCCCGCCAGCGGCCAGGCGCAGGGAGTAGGGGACGTGCGGGCGGTGTCGGTAGGGCGCTTCCGCCGGCTGCTGCGCCGTATCGTGCAGACCCGCCAGTCTGGGATCTTTGTCGAGAATCGAGCTAAGCAGACCAAGAGCATCGAAGCAGAGATCGCGCGCATCAAAGGCGGCGAGACGGTAGTGGTGGACATCGCCAAGCTGACTGACGAGGAGCAGACGCTGGTCTTTGGCGACATTTTGCGTACCATCTATGCCCTCTATGCCGAGGAGGGGAGCGAGCGTGAAGACCTGCCGGAGAAGGTGCTCATCTTCGTGGACGAGCTGAACAAGTACGCGCCAGCCCGCGAGAAGGAATCGCCCATCATCGAGCAGGTGCTGGACATCGCTGAGCGTGGCCGGTCGTTGGGCGTGGTGCTGCTGGGAGCCGAGCAGTTCATGAGCGCCGTGCACGAACGAGTAGTCGGTAACTGCTCGACCACCGTCATCGGCCGCACCGGCTCATCTGAGCTGTCTTCACCTGCCTATCGGTTTCTCGACCCCGCCGTGAAGTCCAATATTGCCCGCCTGGAGAAAGGCGAGTTGGTCATCAGCCATGCCACCTTTCGCCAGCCCGTCAAGATTCGCTTCCCGCGGCCAGCCTACAAGCAGGAGGGCGCAGAAGAGCCTTCATTGACATAGACCGCTTCCACTGTTATATTCACCTCCGTCAGGCAGCCGTGCGTACTTGCTGGTGGGGCGGAGTCTCGTGTGGCGTGGCGGCATAGGAAGGGCAGGGCAGACACCGTAGAGATTGAGGCGCCGATGAAGAAGTGGAACGTGCCCGTCAGGGTATGGAACATGCCCGTCAAGGCATTGTTCCTTTTGCTGGTCGGGCTGGCCCTCTTGCTGCCGCTCTTGCCAGTCTCCCTGGCTAGCGCCGCCAGCGACGACTACGACATCGTCGACGGCCACTACTTCCCCCAGCCCGGCGGCCCCTCCCCCGACCAGGGCTACACCATTACCAACGACGACGGCATCCCCTTCTGGGACGAGTTTCGCCGCCTGGGGGGCGTCGAGGCCGTCGGCTACCCCATCTCCCAACGCTTCCTCTGGGGCGGCTTCGTCACCCAGGCTATGCAGAAAGTCGTCTTCCAGTGGCGGCCCGAGGTCAAGCAAGTCTACTTCGTCAACGTCTTCGACGACCTGAGCGCAGCCGGGAAAGACGGCTGGCTCGCCACTCAGCGCGCCACTCCCCAGCCCCTGCCGGCCGATTTCGACGCTGGCCTCTCCTGGGGGGAAGCTATCCAGAAGCGACTGAGCCTCCTGGATGCCAACCCCGCCATCAAGGCCGCCTACTTCGCCTCGTCGGATCCTATGGAGTTCTTCGGACTGCCCACTTCTCGCGTGGAGATGGAAGGCAACCACTACGCCATCCGCCTCCAGCGCGCCGTCATCCAGCAATGGATGGAGGACGTGCCCTGGGCCAAAAAGGGCGAGGTTACTATCGCCAACGGCGGCGACCTCGCTAAAGAAGCAGGGCTGTGGCCAGCCGAGGCGCTAGTCCCCATCAAGGCTCCCCCGCCGCCTCCGGCAGTGCTAGCGGCGCCCGGGCTGCCCGATGGCGCCATTACCGCCGCTCAGAGGGTGGCCGCTCAAGCCAGCCCCGCCGTCGTCAAGCTCAGCTCGCCCGGCGTCGGCGTCGGCACCGGCCTCATCTTCGATGCCACCGGCTTGGTGGTGACGAATTACCACGTGGTAGGCGAGAGCGCGCGGGTAACCGTCACCACCGCCGACGGCCGCAAGCTCGAGGCCGACGTGGTAGGGTCTGACCCCTGGAACGACCTGGCGCTGATCAAGCTGCCGGGGGATAACTGGCCAGCCCTCCCCCTCGGCACCTCCGACAGCTTCGACCACCAGCAGCAAGTGGTGGCCATCGGCTATTCGCCGATGCTGCCCGGCTCTCCTAGCGTGACGACCGGTCTGGTCGCTGGTCTCATCGGCTCCGACGAGTCTGGCGCTGGCTCCAAGCTGATTTATACCAGCGCTCCCATCTTCCCCGGCTATAGTGGTGGTCCCTTGCTCGACTTGAAGGGCGAAGTAGTGGGCATCGATACCGCCATCGTGGCTGACGGAGAGAACCCACAGACTAACCAAGGCCTCTCCATCGCCATCGACAGCGCCCGCCCGACCATAGACAACCTGCGTCAGAATGGCAACCTCAACCTGCCCTGGCTGGGCATCATCCCCTATACGATTACCCCTGAGCTACGTCGGCTGAACAACCTCAGCGTCGAACAGGGCGTCGTCGTCGTTTCCATTTTCCCTTCCTCTCCGGCTACCAGTGCTGGCTTGCACAGAGGTGACACCATCGTAGCCGCACAGGGCCAGCCAGTGGCCAAAGTGGGGGACCTGCTGGGCGCCCTCGCTCAGGTGAGCGTGGGCCAGGAGGTGACCCTGGAAGTGGTAAGCCTATCCGGCGGGCGCCACATGGTCAGAATAGCGGTCGAGCAGCGGCCTCGCTTGCAGCAGGCGCACTAGAGCGGCGGCGGTGGGAATAAGCGAGCTGCTGCTCAGCCGCCTCTGGTGCCAGCCGCAGTTTCTGCCCGCTCGCGGCCGCTGCACCAGCGGCCAAATCGTGGAGATCGTCTACCGGGGGCGTTGGAGCCACGGCAGCGGTCCCGACTTCCGCGACGCCTTGCTGATGCTCGGCAACGGCCCCCTGCTTCGCGGCGAGGTCGAGGTTCACGTGCGCGCCTCCGACTGGGACCTCCATGGGCACGGCACCGACTCTCGATATGACTCGGTGATTCTGCACGCCGTGCTCTGGGACGACCGCGGCCAGCCGGTAAGCAAGAGCAACGGCGAGATGGTGCCCACCCTGGCCCTCAGCGAGCACCTGGCAGAGCCGTGGCGGGGGCGGCTGCTTAGCCTGAGGGAGGGCGAGGAGGAGATGGCTCGCCTGGAAGCAGACCTCTTGGGCCAGCCCTGGCCCGGCTCTGATGTCGAAGCCCCCTGTGCTCAGCGCCCGCCCTCGCCTGAGCGGCTGGCGCGCCTGCTGGAAGAGGCCGGCGAGGAACGCCTGCGCGCCAAAGCAGCTCGCCTCGAGGGCGACCTGGCGGCGGGGGCTCCGTCTTCCATAGAGGCGACGGCTGAGCAGGTGCTGTACGCTGGCCTGGCCGAGGCGCTCGGCTACCGGGCCAACCAGCGTCCCTTCCGCCAGCTAGCGGCCGCCGTGCCCCTGGTCCTGGCACGCAGCTTGGCCCACGGCCAGCCGGCAGACCGCTACCTGGCTCTGCAGAGTCTCTTCTTCGGGGCCGCTGGGCTGCTGCCCTCTCAACGCCCCCAAGCGCCGGCGCTGGACTGGGAGGCCGAGGCTTACGCCGAAGAGCTGGAGCAGCGCTGGCTCCTGCTGCGGCCTCAATGGGGCGGGCAACCTATGCGCTACGACGAGTGGACCCTCGCCGGCGTGCGCCCGCCCAACTACCCCACCCGCCGCCTGGCCGCCCTGGCGCGGATCGTGGCTGCCCATTCGGATGAAGGCCTGCTGGGTGGCCTCTTGGCTGCCCTTCAGGCGGCCGATGTGCGCGCTCGCCTGGCTTCTCTCGTCGAACTGCTGGAGGAGGGGCCAGCCGATGCCTTCTGGTCTACTCGCTGCGACTTTGGGCGCCGCTATCTGCACCGTTCGCCGCGCTTAGTGGGCAAGCAACGGGCAGACGACATCGTCGTCAACATTCTCTTGCCTTTCGCCCTCGCTTGGGCCGACTGGGCGGCTGAGCCGGCGGTGTCCGCCGCGGCCCGAGAAGCCTACCGCGCTTACCCGCCCCTCGCCGAAAACGAGATCACGAGGGAGATGCTGGAGCGGCTCGTCGCCGGCGAGCGAAAGGTGCGTGCGTCCCTCGCCGGCTCCGCCCGCCGGCAGCAAGGGCTGCTGCACCTGTATCGGCTGTACTGTGGGGAGCTGCGGTGCCTGGATTGCCCGGTCCTCAAGCTGAGGGAGCAGCCATAGCAACCGAACAAGACCGACCGATATCGGCCGCGTGAGTAGTCTTCACACTACCTGACCAGACAGCGAGCACGGGAGATGGGCAATGAGCATAATTAGCCGGCGCCTATAAGCGCGCCAAGCTATTTGTGAGGAATAGCCCATCAGCCTTGCTCACTTTTCATATCTGCGCCAGTCGCGCAGATCTCCCGGTTTTCCCAAGGCGTCGCGGCCGAGGGATGCCTTTATCACCTTGTGCATTTGGCTCACGGCCTGCCTTGCGACAAGCGTTGTAGGTTGACGCAGAGGCCATGGCACACGCCGTCCCCTTCAGACTCGGCCTAATATAGCCTGCCGCATGTTCCCGTCTACGCCCCCTCGAGCGCTGGCGCCTCCGCCCGCTGCTTGAGGCCGAGCAGCATCTTGCGCTCCATTATGAAGTGCGCTGGCTCGACGGCGGCGTAGAAGAGCGGTGCCAGCCAGCGCGGCTGGTAGTAGCCACGCACCCGGATGATCAGGCGAGTGGTGGCCGCGTCGATTGGCTCCAACAGGAACGCCCACGACCAGTCGAGATAGGGACCGCCAGCCCGAGGGGCAGCCACCTCAGCCGTCAGGGGGTTCAGCACCGTGTGCAGCACGAGCGCGCGGCCGGGGTCGCACACGGCCACGTCCATCGGCGTTACCGGGCTGATCTGGATCGTATTGCCTGCGGCCACTTGCTGCCACTCGGGCACGATGCGTTCGGCGCTGACGATGCCACGCAGGCCAGCTATCCGTTCGAGGGAGTCGTAACTGTAGAACCCACCCCGCCCGTACCCGATCTGCAAGAGCCAGGGCCATATCTGGTCCGGTCGGGCGTGGATCGTGATCGCCCGCGTGGTGCTCAAGGTGGGGGAAGGCACCAGGTCATCGCCCGGCAGCGCACGGGCAGCCTCTGCTGCGCCCGCGCCCCAGTGCAGTTGCCAGGGCCGGACCCCGAGCGCGTAGACAGAGAGAGCAGCGGCTCCTACTACAATGCCGCCGAGTAGAGCTTTGGCGGCGAGCCTCATCTGGTCCTCTCCTTGCCCGCCTTGGCGCTAGAAGACTCTGCTGCCCGGCTACGGTGGCCCTTCCGCTTCCGTCCTCTCGACTTCGCCCTCCATCGGCATCACCATGGGGAACCACCCCCAATTGCGGGCGTTCTCCAGCGTTCTCTGGAAAAGCTCCACTTGGTGCTGGAAGTCTTTAATAGCCCAGGCCAGCCATTCGGCGTCGCTGGGCCAGGGAAAGAAAGAGGGGGGCTCGGTCGGAAGGCCGGCCTCAGCCCTCGGCCTGGCCATTCGTAGTCTCCTCGGGAAATAGTTGGAGATTTCTGATCCTCTTTTTGAGCTCTTCGGTTACCGGCCGCTCATGCTCCTCGTAGAGTTCTGTTAGCTGCTCCAGCACGCCCGGTGCCAGGAATCGTAGACCATCTTCGGTGATCACGGCCATATCGGTGCTTTGTCCCACTCCTGGGGCCACCTCGGCTCGCCGCTTGGAGGCGTAGACGCTGAACACCGTGGCCATCAGCGAGCGCGTGCTGGTATGGCGGAACCCGATCATGGACTGCATAGCCTGCAGGGAGCCGCTGCCGATGGCGACGAAGCCGATGGGGGCATAGTTGCTCAATGCACCCGGGTTGCGCAGCGCGTAGACGTGGGCGCCGGCGTCATCTACGCCCGCCAGAATCATATCTACCCCGTAGTCGAAGGACGAGACCTGCTGGTCCAACATGCCCGCTAGCTGAGCGAGGAGGCGGGATTGCAAAACGTTGTAGAAGGCCTCCATGGTGAGGCCACGCGGAGTGAAGTAGTTGGTTTCGATCTGCTGTCGCCGGCGGTCGACGTAGGCCCGCACCGCCTCCTGCCCGACCGCATCCACGGAGACGGCACCAGCAGGTACGCGGGCGGCGATGTCGGCTGCGAGCTGCGCCCCCCGCAGAGCATCCCCGGCCGTGAGGCTCACCACTCGCTCCGAAATCTGTTTGATCTTGGGCACGTCGTGCTCGAACTCGATGATCCCGCCCAACGTCGCCATGCGGTCCGAAGCCACCACTACGGCAGTGGCGGGGCGGCCGTTTCTGTCCGCGCACAGAGCGCCAATACATACCGTCATATTACGAGCATATCGGGTGCAGGGGGAGCCGTCAAGCCCCGGCTTCCGGCTCCCTTGGTTCCTCGTTGCAACTGGCATTCACCTTGCACTGCCCTCCGCGGCCCCTGACAGAGGTGGTGGAGGGTTTTCTTGGTACAACCCAAGCCGGATCGAGCGGCCGCGGAAGAGGCTGCTGCGCTCGGGGTCAGCCCTCGCTACGGGCTGACCGCCGAAGAGGTCGCTGCCCGGCGGGCGCGGTACGGCCCCAACCAGCTCGTCCCCGAGCGCCTGGCACAGCGCTGGTACGAACGGCTGCGGCCGCTTGCCGATCCGATGGTGCTGCTGCTACTGGGCGCCGGCCTTATCTTCATTCTCCTGGGCGAAGCCAGCAACGGTGCCGTGATGCTGATCGCGACCATACCGGTGGTGGGGGTGGACGTGGCGCTGGAAAGCCGCGCGGAGCAAGCTCTGCGGCGGCTGCGCGAGATCGCCGCTCCTAGGGTCATTGTCCGCCGCCAGGGCGCTGAACAGAAGATCGCCGCGGAAGAGGTGGTGCCCGGCGATATCCTGCTCTTACACGAGGGCGACTTCGTCCCTGCCGATGCTCTCTGCCTCGAGGCCTCGGCCCTGCAGGTCGACGAATCGGCCCTCACCGGCGAGGCGTTGCCGGTGACCAAACTTGGCGCTGGCTGGCGGGCGTCCCCAACGGCTTTCAGCGACCCTCGTTACTGCCTGTTGGCAGGAACGACGGTGCTTTCTGGACAGGCTACGGCAGTTGCCGTGGCGACTGGGACCGCGACCGAGTATGGCCGGCTTGGGGCGGCTATGGCGCAAGCGCCCATTCACCAGACCCCGCTCCAGCGGTCCATCAACGAACTGGTGGGGGTGCTGGGGCTGGCCGCCGTGGGGCTATGCTTCGTGGTGGCCGGGCTCGAGCTCTGGCGCGGCCAGGGCTTGACCGCAGCCATACTAGCGGGCGTAGCCCTGGGCATTGCCGCCATCCCCGAGGAGTTCCCCATCACCTTCACGCTCTACTTGACGCTGGGGGCTTGGCGCGCGGCTCGGCGCAACGCCCTTATCCGGCGTCTGGCCGGCGTGGAGACGCTTGGGAGCGCCACCGTCATCTGTGTCGACAAGACGGGGACTCTCACCGAGGGTCGGCTGCGGGTAGGGGGGCTATACGCGGGCGGCCAGCTGCTGATCGAGCCCTTGCCAGCGGCGGCCACCGGCCCGGCTTTCGCCTCCCTGGTGATGGCGGCCGCGCTGGCCTGCGAGGAGCATCCCTTCGACCCCCTCGATAAAGCCATTCTGTCCTTTGCTGAGGAAGCCGGCTTCGCCCCGCGACGCCTCCACTCCAACTGGCACCCGGTCCACCAATATCCGTTTGACCCCTGGCGCAAGTACGTTAGCCACGTCTGGCGAGCAGCCGATGGGCGCTACCGCCTTTATGCCAAGGGCTCTCTCGAAGGCATCCTGGAGCTTGCCCTTCCCGATCCCGAAACGCGGCGGGGGGCGCTAGAAGCCAACGAGAAGATGGCCGGACAGGGCATGCGAGTCATCGCTGTGGCTTATCGCGACTTGTCCCGTTTCAGCGGCCAGCGCTGGGTCGACGAAGCTGGCCTGCGCTTCCTAGGGCTGATCGGTTTTCTCGATCCGCCGCGGCCCAGCGTCCGCCGCGCTGTTCAAGCTTGCCAAACCGCTGGCATCCGGGTCATTATGATCACCGGCGACCACCTGCTCACCGCCCACGCCATAGCCGAGCAGATCGGCCTGCGACACGATGACAAGCAGACGATCACCGGCGATGAGCTGGAGAGCATGAGCGACGAGGAGCTGGCTCGTCGAGTACGCGAGGTTGCTATCTTCGCTCGCACTCCGCCCACGCAGAAGCTTCGCATCGTGCGCGCGCTCCAGGCCAACGGGGAAGTGGTGGCTATGACCGGCGACGGCATCAACGATGCCTCTGCCTTGCGTGCCGCCGACATCGGCATCGCGATGGGCCAGCGGGGAACGGAAGTGGCCCGTGAGGCAGCGACGATGGTACTGTTGGACGACAACTTTCGCACCATCGTGGAGGCCATCCGGCAGGGCCGACGCATCTTCGATAACCTGCGCCATGCCTTCCGCTACGTGGCTGGGTTTCACGTGCCTATCGTGCTCGGTGCCCTGGTGGTGCCTATATTGGGAGCGCCTCTGCTGTTGCTGCCGATCCACCTAGTCTGGCTGGAGCTGATTATCCATCCCACCTCGGCGATGGTCTTCGAAGCGGAGCCCGAGGCCCCTGACCTGATGCGTCGGCCGCCGCGCTCTCCTCGGGAAACGCTTTTTGGCGGGCGAGTGGCCACGCCGGCGCTGTTCGAGGGCCTGCTCATTTTCGGGGGCGTGCTGGCGCTCTACCTGTGGGGCCTCTATGCCGGCCGCCCCGTGCCTCAAGCCCGTAGTCTGGCCCTGGCTGCTCTCGTCTGCGCGCAACTCATCCTGGCCCTGCAGGAGCGCTCTTCGGGGCGTCCCTTCTGGGAAAGAGGTCCTCTTGGCAACCGTTTCCTGCTGCCCATTCTGCTTGCGAGCTTGCTCAGCCTGCTAGCCATGCTCTACTTGCCGGGGCTGAACAGCGCCGCTCAGCTCAGCCCGTTGGCCCCAAGCGATTGGCCACTGGCAATCGGAGTAGCCGCCGCCTGCACACTGGTCTTCGAGGCCAGCAAACTAAGAATGGCCGAAGAGGGCACGACATAGACCACCATATACACCTCGGTGGAGGGGCTGCAGACTAGCCTGGATGCACGACCGAAACATTGCAGCCGTGCGCGAATGCAGCATTGCCTGAGTCAAAGCTACTCCATCTCGGCGATAGTGACCTCGCGGCCTAGCTCGGCCGAACGTTCGATGGCGCAAACCATCTTTGTTTGTACCAAGCCGTCCTCGCCCGTGGGCAAGGGGCCATTGCCCTCCCAACTGGATGGGATATCCTTGCCTTCGAGAATGGCGTCCAAGATGTATTTCATGAGGTCAGGATGGGGGCGGCTGGAGGGGTACATCTCCAGAGCAGCTCGTCGCTGGGGTCCGCCTTCCACAGGAAGGGTTGCGACATAGGGGTCTTCGTTGTACATCACTGCTCGTGCCGAGATGCCTCGTTCCCCAAGGGCCCGGTGGTGTTTCATCAACTCCTGTTCTGTCACCTCTCGGCTGAGGTTGGCTCGCCAGCTATGTTGGACGCCGAAGCCAGGTATCTTGTTGTAGATAATGATACCTTGATCTCCGCTGAAGCACTCGTAGAACTCCACTAGCCCCTCGATGTGCTTGATCCATTCTGACTTGATGCGCAGCAGTAGCCCGGAATCGAAGAAGAGGAAACCGTCGAAGAGGTCTGGAGTGTACCCCAGCACCTCGCGTTTGGATACAGCATAGACCTTGGTAACTTCGGCCGGCTGGAAGTACCAGCGCATGAGGTCCGTGACGTGGCTAAAAAGGAACTGGGCGGTGGAGGAGCCGCTAGCCCACTCTTTGCTGCGGTTGCCCCACATCTGCGTGGGAACGACGATATTGTCGTCTACTCGCACCTCACCGTAGACGGGCTTGCCGATAAGGCCATTCTGGATGACGTACCGGGTCGCACGGTCCATCGGTCCCACCCTATTGTTGAGGTTGACCCAGAGCTTTGCTCCAGCCTTCTTGGTGGCCTCCAACATCGCCTTGGCATCAGCCACGGTGGTAGCCATAGGCTTCTCGGTCACGATGTAGGGTACGCCGGCCTGGGCCGCTGCTACTACCGGGTCGCGGTGGAAAGGGTCCGGTGTGGCAACAACTACTAGATCCAGCTTTTCTTGTTGGAGCATCTGCGCATAGTCTTTGTAGGCGCGTGCCCCGTACTTCTCACTTTCGGCCTTGGCGCGCTCTTCGATCGTATCGGCCACAGCGACCAGTCGAGTGTTGGGGTGGTCGTGCAGGAACTTGCTGTGCCATCGGCCTAGAATGCCGACGCCAATCACTCCTGCTTTCAATACTTTCTCCACTTTTTTTGTCTCCTTGTTGCATAGTGAGATAGTTCCGACGTGGAAACGCACGGTGCCCTGCCCTGCCGATCCGGAACGCAGTTCCGCTATATCCTGGCACCGGTCGCTCGGTCGAACCAATGCAGCTTCTCCGGGGCAAAACGTAGCCCGACGCGCTCGCCGGAGCGGAAGCGTTGGCTTGGGTCAGAGCTTACTTTGAGGTTGCTGCCATCAGCACGCAATTCTAGGTAAGTAGTAGCTCCGACTGGCTCCACGATGAACACGTCGGCCACGACGTCTGCGTTCTCCGTTTCCCGACTGACCTGGATATCCTCCGGTCGGACTCCCAGCAGCACCTCGTGCCCTTCCCCGAATGCCTCCCGTTGTTGATCGCTCAAGATGGAGATGGGCCAGATGATAGTAGTGCTCTCGGCATCGAAGACTACCTGATTCTCCTGCACAGAGGCGCGGCCACTGAGAAAGTTCATACGTGGCATACCAATGAACCCAGCCACGTAGGAGTTGGCCGGCTTCGAGTAAGTCTCCTCGGGAGTGTCATACTGTTGTAGGGTGCCGTCTTTCATGATGGCAATGCGGTCCGACAGTACCATTGCCTCTTCCTGGTCGTGGGTGACATAGATGGTGGTGATCCCCAACTCCTGCTGTAGTGCCTTGATCTCGGTGCGGGTCTGGATACGCAGAGCGGCGTCTAGGTTGGATAGGGGTTCGTCGAAGAGGAATGCCACCGGCTGACGCACCAAGGCTCGCCCTAGAGCAACCCGCTGACGTTGGCCCCCGCTGAGTTGCATCGGTTTCCGATTAAGCATAGCGTCAATGGAGAGCTTCCGGGCGGCCTCGTGCACGCGGCGGTCGATCTCGGCTTTGGGCATGCGCTTCAGTTGCAAGGAGAACGCCATGTTGTCGTAAACGCTCATGTGAGGGTAAAGGGCGTAATCCTGGAAAACCATGGCAATGTCGCGATCCTTGGGGGAGAGCCGGTTCACTACTCGGTCGTCGAAAAGGATCTCCCCCGAAGTAGGTCGCTCCAACCCGGCGATGCAGTTGAGGGTGGTGGACTTCCCACAGCCGGAAGGGCCCAGCAGGGTAACGAACTCCCCTTCCTTGATCTCCAGATTGAGGTGATCGACCGCACGCACGTCGCCGAAGAACTTGCAGAGGTCCCGTAACACTATCTTAGCCATCTTTCTACCTCATCCCCATCAGAGGGTAGTCACAGAAGGAAGGAGCAGAACCGCATTTAATACCAACTACTAGCTGACCCTCTGCGCTTACTCACCCCTTGGAGGCGCCCACCAGAAGGCCCTGTACGATGAAACGTTGGAAGACCAAGGCCAGGATGAGCGGAGGGAGTGATCCCACCACCGAACCCGCAAACAGGGTCGGCAACTCGGTGACCCGACCTGTGTGCACGGCAAAGCCGGCCAATACTACGGGCATGGTCTGAGCGTTTTGTGTCGAGGTCAGGATCAGCGCGAAGTAGAACTCATTCCATGCCGCCATGAAGACGAAGATGCCAGCAGCGATCATTCCTGGCGTGCAGACTGGCAGAATGACTTTGAACAGGCTCTGCAACCGGGTGCAACCATCAACCATGGCTGCTCTCTCCAGGCTGATGGGTATGCCCTCGATGTAGCCTTTCATAATCCAGATAGTCAAAGGCAACAGGAACGAACTGTAGGCGATAATCAACCCCAGCTTGGTGTCTAGCAGGCCCAGCGCCTTATAGAATATGAAGAAGGGGATCGAGAGCGTCAACCCCGGGATCATTCTTGTCATAATCAGCCCGAAAAAGGTGGCGCGATGGAAGAAGTAGCGCTGGTAGCGAGCATAGGCGTAGGCGGCCACGCTGCCTATCACCAGACAGAGCAGGGAGACACCGATGGCTACGATGGCGCTATTAACAAAGGCGGAGGGCATTTTCCCCACTTGCTCGATCTTGGAATAGCCCCCCAACCCCGACTGTGGGAAGAAGAGCGTCTGGTAGTTGATAAGCTTGAGCGGAATGGGCAGGAAGCGCGGCGGCTTGGTGACGATGTCCACGATCTCGGAGAAGCTGAGTACTACCAGCCATAGAAAAGGAGCCAGTGACCAGAAGGCTATCAGGGCCACTGCCGCATAGAGAGCCGCTCGTTTCCCGAAATCCTCTCCAACCTCCAGTCGCAAGCGAGGCAGCCGAGCCTGCTCCTTTTCTGCGCTAGCAGTCTTGCGGACCACAGTCTGCGCCATATTCACCTCCCTTGCTTAGGTTTGCCTATAGCGCATCGTCAGTACATCTGCTCCCGGCTCAACAGTTTGCCGTAGAAGTAGGCGAGAATCAGGCATGCGATGGTGAGAACATAGAGGATGGCTGTTCCCTCGCCGAAGCGGAAGAACTGGTAAGTCGTAGTGTATCCGAGCCAGGAAAAGACAGTAGTGGCGCTGCCCGGCCCCCCCCTGGTCATTACGTAGATTAGATCAAATGTCATGAGCCCCCCGATAGTGGAGAGGATCACTGCCAGTAGTAGCATAGGGCGCAGCCATGGCAAGGTAATGCGCCAGAAACGCTGCCAGGCGCCGGCGCCGTCGATCTTGGCGGCGTTGTACAGACTGGGCGGTATGGCCTGCAGGCCTGCTAGCAAGAGCAGGCTACTACCGGGGGCGGCGGCCCAGATATGGGCCACGGCGGTGAGGGTCAGAGCGCGTACCCCTTCCGACATCCATGGCACATAGTCGGGTATGATGCCCAGTGCATACAGAACGCCGTTGAGCACCCCTGTCTCGCCGTCGTAGATCCAGCGCCAGATGATGCCGATCACTACGCCAGAGGTAGCCCAAGGCACAAGCACCAGGCTGCGCATCACGTTGCGTCCTTTGAAACTCTCATTGAGTACCAGGGCCATTAAGAGGCCGACGCCGACGCTACCCACTACCGATAGTACAGTGTAGTAGACTGTGCGCACCCCTGCCATCTGGAATTCAGGCTTGGGCAGAATGTCCAGATAGTTCTTCAGGCCGACGAAAGTCCACCTCTGCCTGACGAAGTCCACGTTGTTGACGCTGATCCAAAGCGAATAGAGAAGAGGATAGGCGATGACGAGGAACACGATGATTAGGGCCGGAAGGATCAAGAGAAAAGCATAGAGCGCCTCCCTTCTCTCCTCATACTCCAGCCACTTTTCCTTTCCCGCAGGCTTACCCCTGATCCCACTGAGCGGGCGCGATCCCTCTTCGTCAGCCATGAGCCTTCACTCCTTAGCCGGTGATCGTGGTCCCCCTTGCAGCCGGGGGGTCCCCCGGCTGCATTCCGAAGACATAAGGCGTACTCGGCTAAGCGTACTGGGCCTTCAACTGTTCTGCTTTCTCTTTGAGGGCCTTGACTAGGTCAGACAGGCTCTGGGAGCCCTGTATGTAGTTTTGCACCTGCTCCATCATGAAGAAACCCCACTCCGGATACCAGAGAGCCTTGTCTACCGGGCGGGAGCGAGTGAGCTCGCCTTGCTTGTTCATCACATCCATATCGCACCACTTACTCCAGCTCGCCACTACCTCCGGATCCTCCATAACAGCCTTCCATGGAGTACCCAGACCGAAGTTGAGAGCCCACTTCTTGGAGACCAGGTACTTGCCCTCCTTGTCTTTCCAGCCCATGAACTTCATCAGGTTCCAGGCGCGTTCAGTGTCTGTGTTGTTCTTGCAGAGGAAGTACTGTGCCACCCAGCGGAAGCTTTCGTGCTTGGCTCCGGGCATAAGAATGTTCTTAGTCATACCGGCCGCCTTGGAAGTGGCCGGGTCGTTATTGTCCTTCATCACATAGCTATGGGTAGATCCGAAGGCAAACTCACCAGAGGCCCAACCCAGCGATCCTTCCCCCGGTGCTAATGCATCTTCAGGGACTAGCTTCTCGTCGAAGAGCGTCTTGTAACGTTCCAGTACCTTCTGGAAGGCCGGCTCGTCCTGGAAGGTAGGGTTGAAGTCCTTGTCGAAGATGTTGGCTCCCTCGGCGAACCAGTCTGCCCAGATGCTCCAGTCCAGCCCATACCAGACTCGTGCCCAGCTAGGCAAGTAGGGGTACTTACAGATGCCATCCTTCTTCAGCTTGCGGCAGTGCTCGAGTATCTGGTCCCAGGTGTCAAGCTGCGAGGTATCGATGCCTCCCTTTTCAAGCAGGGCCTGATTGTAGAAGAAAACAATGAAGGCACTGTAGTAGGGCAGGCCCATGAGTTCGCCCTCGACGTTGCTCATAGTCTCCACGCCGGCGGGATAGAGTTCGTCCTTGATCTGTTTCGCCTCGATCATGTCCTCGATGGGGATAATCCATCCTGCTTTGTACCAACGCTGCAGGTGATCTTCCTCCGAGTAGACGACATCGGCCTTTTCGCCGCCAATGAACTTGGTCTCGATCACGGGGTGGTAATCGCCCGGGATCATCTGGTACTCGACCTTCTCATTGTATTGCTTCATGAAGATCTCGACGTTCTCTTTCACCACTTCCTCATGGTAGGGCCAGCCAAGCAGCTTGAGGGGGCTAGTGGTGTCGCGCGCTACCGCCGCTGGAGTAGGAGTGACTTCCACTGTCTGCTCGACAACCTTGGTGACCTCGACCGGCTTTTCAACTACCTGGGTGACCTGCTTCTCCACGACCTGGGTTACCACTTCTTTGATGACCTGCGGAGTGGCTGGAGCTGCTGCTGGCTGAGCACAGGCCTGCAGAAGAGCCGCGGTAACCCCTAGCCCCATGGCTCCCGCGCCGGCCCGCAGGAAATCACGCCGAGTAAGTCCTTGAGCCTTTCCCTGACCAGACATTAGCTTTCCCTCCTTTTGCACATTCCCAGATACCTAGAGAGAAAACGACATCTAGAGACCCAGACAACCCATCTCCGTGCAACCTTCTGTGAAGATCACCTCCCAGTTGCCACTACGTTCTCCCTTTCCGTTGGCCGGATGACAGACGCGATAGGCTAGGGTGGAGGCACGATGAAGCGCAAGGGCTTGCCACGCTTGCCTGCTACCCAAGCACAGCGGGGTCCGATTTGCCAACCGACCGGGCCAGCGAGAAACGTGTCAACGCACTCCTCCAACCTTAGCCTACGAAGCTGAGCCAAAACCACAAATGACCAATGGATACTCAGCGGCTGTAATAAACTCTGCCTAGGCGATATACTATTACACTACTCACTATCGCCAGCCTTGTGTGTTCTGCCAATCGAATACTATGTTTTGCACAAGTGAGAGGCTACTGCCTGAGGCCCAGGAAAGGCCCATAAAAGGCCCATGGTACAGCAAGGAGCTTCGATGCCAGTTCCATCTGCTGGTCTGTCCTATGCCGAGTTTGAAGAACTGCTAAGAGACGCACTGCTGCATCTTTACGACGTTGCTTACTTGCAAACTCATCCCTTAGCGCGCTTCGTTGAGATTCCTTCAGGTAGCAGCACGGCGCTGCGCGGCAAGCTTCTCCTGCAAACGCTGCTGGACGCTATCGAGTCGTTGCGTCCACCCGACGGCACCCCGAGCAACTCCCATAGCTGGCGCCGCTACCGCCTGTTGGAGC
>Ga0123519_10008106_pt1 | contig 16096 bp, 17 predicted proteins | sample YelNatPaOPRAMG02_FD_87396 | JGI IMG/M metagenome (GOLD analysis project Ga0123519, IMG submission 87396) | Hot spring microbial communities from Yellowstone National Park - Yellowstone National Park OP-RAMG-02 (version 2) | ecosystem: Environmental > Aquatic > Thermal springs > Hot (42-90C) ...
ATGTATTTCTGGGTGTGTTAGGCTGCGATCCCCTGCTACGGCAGGGTATGGACTTATCACCCGTTCGGCGACCCGGACTTCGCCAATGTATGGGTAGAAGACGCTTATATGCCTACCAACCGCAACGGCCGGCCGGCTGTCGCTCAGATCGGCAATTACGTATATGTAGCCGGTGGCAAGAGCGCGGATAAGAACGGTGGTTTTGCTATGCAGAGAGCGACATGGAGAGGTCTGGTCGGCTCTGCCGCTCCGACTGATGTGACAACCATCAGAGATGCACTAGCTCTCCGCAACGGCGCCAATGTCAACATTACAACTCCTAAGGTTGTAACTAGAGCTTTCTCTCTCAACACCGCGAATCAGACCTACTTCTGGATTGAAGAAGACGACAGATCCTCGGCGGTTCGAGTGGGACCGACTCTTAAACCGGTCGCGCCGGGTAATAAAGTGACTCTGAGCGGTAGAATGAGCGTCGATCCCAATACCGGCGATCGAACGATCACTCCTACTTCGATGACTGTTGATGCATCTCAGGCTTATCCGATTCCCAAGCCCATAGGTATCTCCAATAAGAGCATAATGGGCGGCGCTAGTGATGTGCAGCCGGGTCGTACCGGTGGCACCGGTCTGAACAATCTCGGCATGCTGGTTCATGTCTGGGGCACGACATCCGTGCAGACGAACTGGTATGTTGATTATGATGGCCGTTACTACTTCTACATCGATGATGGAAGTGGACTGATGGACGGAACATCAACTGATGGTGTGCCAAACATAGGCATCAGAGTCTACTTCGCTGTTACCGCGCCGATGCTAGGCGATGCCTGCTCGGTGACAGGTATACTTACAACACAAAGCGTGAACGGGACCACAATCCCGATCATTCTTTCGGACGAAGTGCTGACTGCTCCTGACGGCCAGCCTGACGTTGCAATCAGGGATTATACATATAATCCGTAGAGATGTTCTATAAGCAGAAACAAGCGGGCGGAGGTATAACAACCTCCGCCCGCATTTTATATTTCGGATAGAGCTTACCTTTTGATCCAGATCAGAAGAACGGATTATGAGCCTTTTCTTCCGCTACGGTTGTGGCTGGGCCGTGACCGGGCAGAATGATCGTATGTTCAGGAATTGATAGTATCTTTGAACGAATCTCCGCGAGCATCTGTTTATAGACTTCGCGGCTGCCTGGTCTGCCGATCGATCCGGCGAAAAGCGTATCTCCGACCAGGCACACGCTGTCGATACGATAGCACATAGACCCCGGCGTGTGACCGGGGGTGAAGAGTGGAGTTATACTCAGGTCACCCAGGTGGATATTGATACCATCCTTAGCCGGCGCCCAGGACGATTTAAGCCCACGGAGTATCGAATCTCGCTCGGTCTGGTGATTGATAAGCTTTGCTCCAGGCCAGGCAATCGCTAATTGCTTGAGCCCTCCGATGTGGTCCCTGTGCGCATGTGTAATAAGGATCGTTTCAAGATTCAAATTACCTTCGGCCAGCCGGTTATTTATTTCATCTATAGCTCCACCAGGGTCCACGACCGCCGCAAGCTGATTCTGTTTACAGCCTATTATATAAGCATTTTCGCCATAAGCCGCGTAGGGTACGGCTATAGTCTCAACGATCATCGAGCTTGCGGGAGCGTTGGCCGGTTCGGGTGACCAGCGCTGGTTAGCGATATCAGCGAGCTTTGGAGCATCGAGCGATAGCAGCGATGCGAGCTTATCGATTACTGCTGTGTCCGGTACCAGGCGATATGATTCGATATCCTCAACTGCACGCTCGGATAACCCCGCTTCATGAGCGAGTTGGGCGATTGTGATTCCCAGCCCATAACGCGCTTTGGATATTATGTCGCCGAATTCATCTTCAAGATGCATTCCTGCTCCCTCCACCGCGATTATACCCGTAAATGCTTCCTCGCATCCACCCAGGGTTAAGGGGACCAATGCCTGTCCCACATACTTTTATTAATATGCTGGTAAAGATGAAGTGAGGCATCATATTAAATTGAAAGAAGGTGTCTGTGATGGCGAGAACAAAGCGCGGCCGGGGTGAAAGCCCGAAGGATGAACGTGCAAAGATCGGTACTCCCGCGGGCGAGAGTCCCGATAAAGGCCGCCACAGGCATGGTACGCAGTGCCTTACGGGTGAATGCGAACCTGCCGCTCAAATCAAGTCGAGAAACGTCATCGAAGACGAAGAGGACTTTGAAGAGGGAGAGAATGAGATCAATACATCCGGTGGTATAACGGGAACCAAGGTTAAAGGTGGAATCCCAGCCGGTGGAGCAACAGAAGGCGGAACAATAACCGAACCTGAGAAACCGGGAGGCGTAGGCCAGGCCGGTAAAGGCGTCGGTAAAGCCAGAGGGAAATAATCTAACACAAAAGCATAAATCATAACCTGGGGCGAAGCTCCATCTGCTTCGCCCTTTTATATGCTATAGCAGATGAGCTTAATAAACGGCAGGAAACTAATCAGCTTCAAAAGAAGGTAGATAAAAGACTAAGGCGGCGCATTGGCAATCATCGCTTGCGCTGGCTGCTGTTTATCGTTTCGAGGTGAGCTGGATGAATGGGACACTTATGAAGTTTGAGTCTGAGAGCGACTTCTCAGGATTCATATTTAAAGGTACGAGATGGGATAAAGAGAAAAAATGTATCTGCGTTAATGGTGAAGCTGGTAGTGAACCCGCATCGGTTGAATCGCCGGAGATTCCTGTTGCGGATGGTTACGATCATCTGATAACTTCGTGGAACGCATATACGCCTGCCGGAAGCTGCCTGACCATTTATGCTCAGGGGCGCATCGACGGACGATGGAGCAAATGGTATATCCTCGGCATTTGGAACCGTGGAAATTATCCGCGGGCGCGGACGAGTGTAAGGGGGCAGGGGGATGATGATGGAACTGTCGATACGGATGTTATGAAGCTTAAAAAGCTTGCGGATGCGTTTCGGATAAAGGTTGAATTTGCCTCCGCTGACGGGGAAATTTATCCGAACCTAAGATTTATTGCCGTTAACGTTATTGATTCATCGAAAGCCGCTGAAAATGTACCGCCGCTGGATAAGGTGTGGGGGACTGAACTGGATGTTCCCGAGCTCTGTCAGATATCGGTGCCGGGGGGTGAAGGCTGGTGCAGCCCTACTTCCACGGCGATGGTGCTTGGTTATTGGTCTAAAAAACTGAATCGCCCCGAGCTTACGGTAGGTATTACCGAAACCGCGCAGGCATGTCATGATGATGCGTGGGGCGGCACTGGTAATTGGCCGTTTAACACAGCTCATGCCGGTGAATTCCCGGGTATTCGAGCTTATGTGACACGTTTTACGAGTGTCACGCAGATCGAGCAGTGGATCGAGAAAGGCGTGCCGGTGATTGTGAGTGTAAACTACGGCAGGTTGAAACGCAAGGAACGTGAGAATGAATCAGGGCATTTGATGGTGATTCGTGGATTCACGAAAGATGGTGATCCTATATTTAATGATCCCTGGGCTGAGCTCGATAAAGGCGAAACGCTGCGCAAGGTATTTAAGCGTGAAGACCTGGAGTTCGGCTGGCTTGGTCCTCAGGGTTCCTGGGGAACTGTATATATGATACATCCCGAGAACTGGGTGGTTTGATCGCTGAAATAAAAAACTGGTTAGGCGTTAAACCATCCAACGACTAACGGAGTAATACATTTGGCGTAGTTAATAAAGAGGCGGCTGTGGAGCCGCCTGTTTTTGTGGGTGGTTTATGGTAACAGGTATTACGAGCACAGAACTTATAGAGACTGCCGAAAATAGTGATACTCGGGTGAATGTAGACATAGATAACACGCAGCCAGCGATAATTGTGTGCGACCTGAAAAAAGTCTTCCAGAAGCGCTCGGGGCTTCTGCGATCACATGTAACGGAAGAATGGGCGCTGAAGGGAATCTCGTTCCAGGTCGGGCTGAGGGAGACTTACGGCATTCTGGGTCCGAACGGATCGGGTAAGTCTACGCTCATACGCGTACTCTCGACACTTCTTACTCCTGATGGCGGTGAAGTCAAGATACTCGGATATGAACTGCCCCGTGATGAACGGCAGATAAGGCAGCTTATCGGGCGCGTGAGTGTCGATGCAGCGTTTTATAAGAAGCTCTCCGCGCGGGAAAACCTGCTTTATGCTGCCCGGCTTTATGGGATCGATCCAAGAGTAGCCGAAAAACGCGCTGTCGAGATACTCGATAGGCTTCGGCTGGCGAAGAGGCGGTTTAACGATTCTCTTGAGGAGATGAGCAGAGGTATGCAGCAGAAGGTAGCGATTGCGAGGGCTATTCTTATTAATCCTCCATTGCTGCTCCTCGATGAACCTACCACGGGACTCGATCCAAAGAGCAGGCGCGATGTGCAGACATATCTCGAGGAAGTGCGGGCAGAGCAGGGGACGACGATCGTGCTGACGACTCACGATATGGCTGAAGCTGAGCGGCTCTGTCACAGGATTGGGTTCATCACGCATGGGAAGCTTGTCGCGGAGGGTACCGCTGATGAGCTGAAAAATATTGCTGGAACCGATAACCTCGAGGAGGCATTCATTAAAGTTACCGGCGAGTATTTCGAGAAGGAGGAAGGCGAATGACGAATCGGACTTTGAGACAGATGTGGGGGTTCGTCTTCCGTGATTATCACCTGACACGCAGATATTACTCCTGGGTGATCGTGTTTATGTTCTACTCGCTAGTGAGCTCGGCAACGGTGGCTCTGATCGGGGTGGCTGCTCACAATTTCAGGTTGACGCTGAATCTGGTGCTGGGAGTGCTGCTGTGGGGTTTCCTTTCATCGATGTTCCATGAGGTTGCGAACTCGATATCCTATGAGAGGTGGGAGGGAACGCTGGAGTATACGTTTATGGCTCCGGTTTCACGGCTGGTGCATCTTTCGGGGGTAAGCCTTTTCGCGGTCTTCTATAGCGCTCTCAACGGATTTGTTATTATAGCCGGATTGATGCTGATTATGCCTATCCACCTGGCCGGAGCGAATTTGCTGGGCTTGGTTGTGGTGCTGCTGGTTGGGAGTCTTGCGTTTGCGGGATTGGGACTCATCGCTGCTATTCTGCCCGTGATGAGCCCTGAGCACGGTGCGCAAGCCACGAATATATTCCAGGGGGTGCTCCTGCTTGTATCGGGAGTTTATTATCCCGTAAATGTGCTGCCGGGATGGCTGCAGCCCTTTTCGGCGATCTCTCCCGCGACCTATGCGTTATCGGCAGGAAGAAAGCTGCTCGGTGTATATAATCCGGCATCTACTTCGACCCATCTTGTCGGGGCTTCGCTGAGCGCGGTGATGCAGGAGTTAGGAATACTCCTCGTGATGGGAGTTATAATGGTGCCGTTCGGGCTATGGGTATTCAGCTTGGCTGAAGGCTGGGCGAAGCGTACCGGGAAATTAAAGAGAACGGGCTAAAGCGTAAAACTCCGAATTGAGAATCAGGGGTCGCCTGCGCAAACGGCGACTCCTGATACAATATTATTCCTGCAAAAGGCTTAAGGCACTCTCGGCAGCGAAGATCACGAACTTGGGGCAAAGGGTGTTGTGAAGGTCCTCTGCTTTGAAGCGCGCCATTCCCTCCGAAGTGCGGAGGTCGATGCCGGTTATGTCCTTACAGCGCACACTTCCGAACTCATTTTCAAATATATCAAAAAGGCGCTGGACCATTCCGTAGAGACGATCCTTTGCCTCAGCGTCGGCTCCATTCTCTCTTCCATATTTCAAGCTCAACATCATAACCGCACCCGACAGCGCACCACAGACATCGCCGCAGCGTCCAACTCCCGCTCCGAACCCCGTCGCGATTCTCGGAGCTACATCGCAGTCCACTTTCAATATCTCCGTGAGAGTGAGAAGGACTGACTCGGCACAGTTGAAGCCGGATTTGAAATGAGAGGCTGCGATATCGCGCAGGTTGGTTTCGGACATTATGATCTCCTTCGGTTAAGCACTATCAATCCATACTTCGCTAAACGGGGAAAGGTTCCTTCCGGGTGCGGATGTGGTCCGTATAATCACTATGGATGAATACTGAACTTTTGCGTTTGTACAAACAGCTAGCCACGGTGTTTGGGAATTTATTCCAGAAACTTAGGGCAGGTATCGGTATTAATGGCTATGTCTGGTTGTATAGCCAATATCAAAAGGTCAGTATTGGCTCCATTTTTGTATGTGTTGCGTGCTTCCTGAACGGGTGGAAAAGTGCTACCATGTGATTGTGCAAAATGTCACGATGCTTGATTATGAAGAGTTATCAGGCTTTTGCATGTATACGCTACTACAGAGGCTGTAGTGAAATAATGAAGTGAGCGAGGTGGCTGGCGAACAGGCAGGATTTGTAGATGAAGAGAAGATATTCGCACTGTTGGCGTCGAGAAAATCCGTGGGAAAGTAATTCGCGCTGGCTGTTATGGCGCAGGCGCGAGGGTGTGAGAGACTGGATTTCGAAGAACTGGCAATACTATTCCAGGCTGAGGACAAGAAAGTAGCCCGGGATAAGTGAGATATTTTGTCCTGTAGAGCTGTTGGTGGTATAATATGGAGCGCATGAGCTTAGACAAACTTATACATAAATGCATAGAATCGGGTGACCTGTCCAGGGATGATATAGTTTGTCTGCTAAACTTGGACAATGAGGGAGATGTTGCACGCTTGCTACAGGCGGGGGACGCCGTTCGGAAGGCAAATTGTGGTGATGCGGTGCAGATACGGGCGCTCGTTGAATTCTCAAATGTATGCGCGCGCAAGTGCCTGTATTGCGGACTCAGGGCGCCTAATAATAAAGTGTCTCGTTATCGAATGAGTCCGAATGAGATTGTCGATCTGGCTGTGCATTTGTATAAGAAGGATCTAATGACGATCGTGCTGCAGTCGGGTGAAGATCCATATTATACCGGCGAGATGATCGCTGATATAGTCCGGCGGATTAAAGCTCGGACCGGGATGGCTGTTACGCTGTGTGTCGGTGAACGGCCATACGAGGATTATAAGCTCTGGAAAGAAGCGGGAGCGGACAGGTATCTGCTCCGGCATGAAGCCGCGAATCGGGAGCTTTACGAATCACTGCATCCGGATAGCAGCTATGATAACCGCATAAATTGCCTGCGCATGCTGCGTGAGCTCGGATATCAGGCGGGAGCCGGATGTATGGTAGGGGCGCCGGGGCAGACCGTAGAGCATCTTGCCGATGATATCGAGTTCTACAGAGATTTCCAGCCTGATATGGCTGGCATTGGCCCATATATACCGCACCCTGATACCCCACTGGCAGGTTCTTCTACAGGTACCGTGCAAATGACGCTTAAAATGGTGGCGCTGGCGAGGATCGTCACCCGAAACGCGCTTTTGCCCGCTACCACCGCGATAGGATCTATCGAAGAACTCGGGCGGGAGATGGCTCTGCAAGCCGGAGCTGATGTTGTAATGCCGAATTATACACCGCTTAAATATCGCGAGCATTATGAGATTTATCCCAATAAGCGCTGTATTACCGAAGATCCGGAGCACTGCCACGGGTGCATGAAAATGAGGATTACCGCTGTAGGAAGAACGGTCTCGACCGATCAAGGACATTCGCGGAAGCATATATAAGCATGAATTAGTGGTTTCGATTCGCATTTGAAGCAATTATATGCAGGAATCTCAAATTAAGATGAGATAGGCGGCATCGTAGTGTCGTGGGGAACTGAAATATTCGGTTCTGTGGCAGAGGATTATGCGCTGTATCGGCCCGGATAACCGGCGGATGTGCTTAATACGTTATCGCGGGGATGCGGGCTGGCGCACGATTGGACGATTGCGGATATAGGTTCAGGCACGGGAAACCTTGCGCGATTGTTTCTTGATGCAGGGTACTGCGTGATCGGTGTGGAGCCGAATCGTGAAATGCGGGAAGCCGGTGAGCGGCTACTGGCTGATTATCTAGCTTTCGAAAGCATCGATGGCACCGCGGAGAATATTCCCTTTGAATCCGGCAGTGTGGAGATGATAACCGTCTTAAAGGCTTTCTTGGGCGTGTGCGTTCGTCCGGTTATATACCGCAGCCCGGCTCACCTGGTTATGAGGAAATCACTGAGACAATGACTGAATTATTTAACCGCCATCAGCGTGCGGGTAAGGTTGAGTTTCACTATATTACGCAGCTTCATTATGGCCATATAGATGCGTAATGGTGGCATTTGATGTTACTCGTCCATATTGCCTGCTGTCGGTGTTTGTGCTGAGAATTTGACAAGCGATCGTACGGGTGTTATCATACCATGCCCGCACGGTTACCACGGGTAGAAATTTGCTCTGAAGTGTTTATCGGGGCTTACTTGTGGGTAATTGGCGCGGGAAGGGAGGCGATGATTTGCTGCAAAGACGAGAGTTTCGGCTTGCGAGAACCGCCTTAACCACAGCGGCGTTGCTGCTGGTGTTGGTAGGGGTTGCAGCCAACCGAGATGACGTTGTGCAAGCACAGCGCCTGGCGACTGTATCTGTCATAATAAGGTCTAACGGGGCCGAACGGCAAGTACGAACCGCCCAGACGACTGTCGGCGCGACCCTAAAGGAAGCAGGGGTCGAGGTAGGGCCTTTAGATAAGGTCACACCTGCGACGAGTGAACGAATTAGTGATGGGACTACCATCACGGTCGTTCATGTTAACGATGCGATCGAGGTGGAAAGGAAGCCCATCGCATTCGACTCGGTAAAAAGATTCACTACCTCGCTCAGGCCGGGAAAGGTCCAAGTGACCAGCAACGGCGTGCAGGGCGAGAAACTGGTCCGTTATGTCGTGCGCTACGAGGACGGCAAGCCCGTCAGCCGCACACTGATCGGCACGGAAGTGGTGAAAAAGCCCGTGAGCCAGGTAACAAGCATTGGTTCAAGGGGCCGATACACCAGCCGCGGCGACTTCCACACAAGAAAGGTTATAAGCATGATTGCTACGGCTTACGAGCCGAGCCCGAGGAGTTGTGGAAGGTATGCTACCGGACGAACTTCGAGTGGGCTGCTGGCCGGTTACGGCGTAGTGGCTGTCGATCCGAAGGTTATCCCGCTGGGGACCAAGCTCTATGTCGAGGGCTATGGTTATGCGATCGCTGGAGACCAGGGACGCTCGATTCAGGGGAACCGGATCGATCTGGGGTTTGCGACGGTCCGAGAAGCGATGAGTTTCGGACGCAGAAGTGTGATCGTTCATATTCTCGATCAGCAATAGATGAGATACGCAACGAACACACTGGGTGAGTTTAGTGGGGCCGCCATAGAGCGGCCCTGCTGCATTTATAATCTATGAACTTAACATCAGCTCCACAGATAAAGCAACTGCTGGCTAATTATGGCTTGCGCCCCAAGAAGCGACTTGGGCAGAACTTCCTCATCGACCGGAACGTGCTTACCAGGCTTGTTGATGCCACCGGAGCCGGGCCGGATTCACGCGTTCTCGAGATCGGGCCAGGGCTCGGAGTTGTTACTCGTGAACTGGCTCAGATAGGCGCGAAAGTGGTGTGCGTGGAAGCGGATAAAGACCTTGCACCGATCCTTAACGAAGTGCTTAAAGAGCAATCGAATGTCGAGATAGTCATTGCGGACTTTCTTAAAGTCGCAATTGCTGATTTAACTGGAAGCGATCGGGAAAAGTGGATCGTGGTTGGGAATCTGCCTTATTATATTACGACCCCCATCATTATCAGGCTGATCGATGCGAAGCGGCTTGTGTCTTCGATATTCCTGATGGTGCAGCGCGAGGTTGCGCAAAGGCTGCAGGCAGAGCCGGGGAGTGAGGACTACGGCGCGATTACGGTGTTCGTTCAGTACCACTGCGAGATCGAAAGCATTATGAAGGTCTCTCGCAATGTGTTTTATCCAATCCCTGATGTCGATTCGGAGCTTATCAGGCTCGTGATAAGAGATAATCCTAAAGTCGAGATTCGTGATGAGGGGCTGTTTTTCAGGATTGTGAGAGCGGCGTTCGGGAAAAGGCGCAAAACGCTTCTGAACGCGCTGTCGACATCGGAAGAGCTGGGATGGGACCGCGAGATTGCCCAGGCTGCGCTTGATGGGGCAGGGATCGATGCCGGGAGGCGCGGTGAGACGCTTTCTTTAGAGGAGTTTGGCAAGATTTCGGATGCCGGTGTGGATCGGATTTGACACGGCACTGCCGCGGAGGTAGCATGATCGCAGGAGATTAGCCGTGATGAATATTATTCAATGGGTCCTGATTGCTCTATCTATTCCGGTGCTGGTGGTTATGGCGCATCTTACGATTAAACGCGCCAGGGCGCTTTCGGAGCGGATAGATGAGTATAAAGCAGCCCAGGAAGCGGCGAAAAATGCTCCAGGACCGATCAATCCCTATGCCGACTTTGCCTCGATTATGGGGGTGGAGATAAAATCCGCTGAAGAGGGCAAAGAGGCGAGATGAGAGTTACATTCCTCGGGACCGGCACTTCGCACGGGGTGCCGATGATTGGGTGCAACTGCCCGGTCTGTACTTCAGATAATCCTCGAAATAACCGGTTGCGGGCATCCGTGCTCGTAGAAACCAGCGATACCAGCATCTTGATCGACACTACACCCGAGCTCCGCATTCAAGCGCTGAGGGAGGGAATCAAGCACGTTGACGCGGTCCTGCTCACTCACGCGCACGCGGATCACCTGTTCGGTCTCGACGATGTGCGGCGGTTTAATGATATAGCCGGGAAGTCGATGCCGGTCTATGCGCTTGAAGAGACTCTGAGGACGGTGCGTAAGGTCTTCGAATATGTGTTTATCCCGACGCAGATCGGGGGCAGCAAACCGTCGCTCGAATTGTATGAAATATCGGGCAGGTTCAGTGTTAATGGGGTGGATGTTGTGCCGGTGCCGGTACTGCATGGAAAGCTTAACGTGCTGGGCTACCGCATTGGCGGGTTTGCTTACGTGACTGATGTGAGCTGTATCCCCGAATCGTCAATGGACCTGTTGAAAGGGCTCGATGTGCTCGTGCTCGGCGTGCTGCGCCCGATGCCGCATGAGACGCATTTCTCGCTGCCGGAGGGGCTCGCGGTAGTCGAAGAGCTTAAGCCTGGGGCGGCGTACTTTACACATATCGCACACCGGTTGGAGCATGAGAAGACCAATGCCTCGCTGCCGGATAATGTGCGATTGGCGTATGATGGGCTGCAGATAATCGTTTGATTGTGTGATTATCGCCTCTTTTATCCCGAAAACTCACTAATCTCCCTTATTCTGCTGAAGGACTATACATCCGCTTGCTAGAAGTTTACCACCGAAAGCTTTAAGATCAGCGCGTAGCTGCGTTCCCATGGGGGAACAAGGTAGATGAAGGCTGATTACTATTTGTGACGAGGTGCTCGATTGGAATACTCCGGCGATGCGAGGCAGTTCTGTGATCGGGTGTTGGAACGGGCCAGGGAATGTGGAGCATCATACGCCGATGTGCGCATTCTGAGGCGGGATAATGAAGAGGTGCTGCTGCGGACAGGGAAGGTAGAGCATCTTGACAGGAATTCGACTTATGGCTTCGGAGTGCGAGTAATTGTAGACGGAGCCTGGGGATTCGCCAGCAGCCCGGATGTGAGTATGGAAACCGGTGCGAGGATTGCGGAAGAAGCCGTGAAAGTCGCGCGGGCGAGCTCGATTGTGAAGCGTAAAAATATAAGGCTGGCTGATGTGGACGTGCACGAGGGGAAGTTCACTATGAAATATGATGTGGATCCCTTCGATGTGCCGCTCGAGGATAAGATTGGACTTCTTAAAGATGCCGATACGGTCCTGAGGCAGAATGAGGGAGTAAAGCTCACGGACTGCTCGATGGAGTTCTGGAAGTTCCGGGAAGTGTTTGCAAGCAGCGAAGGGGCTTATATCGAGCAGGAGAAGGTAGAGAGCGGCGCGGGGATCATGGCGACTGCTATCAGAGACGGAGATGTGCAGCGGAGATCGGCGCCGATCACATCCGGCGGTGATTATGCGGCCGCGGGATATGAGTTTGTGGAATCACTCAAGCTGGTCGAGCAGGCGGAGCAGACGGCTAAGGAAGCCGTTGAGCTGCTGAGCGCGCCGGCGTGTCCTTCGGGAGATTTTACATTGATCCTGGAGGGGAGCATGCTCGCTCTGCAGATCCACGAATCGTGCGGGCACCCGATAGAGCTGGACAGAGTGTTCGGTATGGAATCATCATTCGCCGGAACGAGCTTTCTTACAACTGATAAGCTATGTAGCTTTAGATATGGCTCGGAGCTGGTTAACATCACAGCGGATGCGACGCTTCCCGGCGGGCTGGGGAGCTTCTTCTTCGATGATGAAGGAGTCCAGGCGCAGAGGGTGGATATCGTCAAGGAAGGAATATTCTCGGGGTACCTTACCTCGCGCGAGACTGCTGCGGAGCTCGGATGGAGGAGCGGAGGCGCAATGCGGGCGGATAACTGGGACCGCATACCTATTATCAGAATGACGAACATAAATTTACTGCCCGGTGATTATTCGTTCGATGAGCTTATAGCAGACACGCCGGATGGAATCTACGCGGCTGACGTGAAAAGTTGGAGTATCGATGATAAGAGGCTTAATTTCCAGTTCGGGACTGAGGTCGCGTGGGAGATCAAAGACGGTTCGCTCGGTAAGATGTATAAGAACCCGATCTATTCGGGAATGACACCTGAGTTCTGGGGGAGCTGCGACGGGATCTGCGATGAAGATGATTGGCGGCTGTGGGGTGTGCCGAACTGCGGCAAGGGTGAGCCGATGCAGGTGGCGCATGTCGGGCATGGCACGGCGCCTGCGAGATTCCGGAAGGTGAGAATGGAGGGTGCGAAGTGATCGAGGATAAATTCGGTAAAATAAGAGCACTGCTGGAACTCGCGCTGGATTATTCGAGCGCGGACCAGACCGAAGCAAGCCTGATGGGCGAAAGATCGGCATTGACGCGCTTCGCTAACTCCTCTATCCACCAGAACATGGTCTTCGAGAACGCGGTTGTCAGGATAAGGGCTGTATTTGGAAAGAAAGTGGCATCCGGGACGACAAACCGCATAGATGAAGATGGTGTAAGGACGCTTGTGGACGATGTCATAAGCATGGCTCGGCTGCAGGATGAGAACCCGGACTTTGTTTCGCTCCCCAAACCGGCAAGACCCCTGCCCGATGTGGAGGGATTCTATGCCGCTACGGCTGAGAGCACCCCGGAGCAGCGCGCGGAAGCTGTCAGGAGCGTTGTAGAAGAGGCTGACCGTGTCGGTGGAACTGCGGCGGGAGCGCTTTCAGTGCGGACTTATGAGCGTGCGGTGAAGAACACGATGGGCGTGGATTCGTGTTATATGGGGACATCCGCCCACCTGGCGACTGTTGTGACAGGGCCGGACGGCGGATTCGGATATGCTCATGCTACATCGGGAAATATCGCGGATATAGATGCAAGCGCACTCGGGGCTGAGGCTTCGTATAGAGCTTATGAAAGCAGGAATCCGGTTGGATTGAAACCTGGGGAGTATGAGTGCATACTGATGCCTTATGCGGTTGCGGATATGCTCGGTGCGCTCGCATGGATGGGGTTCAGCGGGAAAGCGTATCATGAGGGCCGGAGCTTTTTATGCGGCAAGCTTGGCGAGAAGATCGTCAACGAGGCTGTGAGTATATGGGACGATGGGGCTGATAAGCGGACGATTGTGAGCCCGTTCGATTCGGAGGGTATTGGTAAAGAGCGCGTAGACCTGATCAGGAATGGCGTTGCCAATGCGCTGCTCTATGATTCGTATACCGCGTATAAAGAGGGCAAGGAACCGACAGGTCACGCGCCGGGCGGTTTTTCGGGCAACCTGATAATGGCGCCGGGCGATGCCGATGTCGAGCAAATGATCGCGAATACTAAACGCGGGGTGCTGGTTACCCGGTTCCATTATACGAACATTGCGCACCTGATGACGGCTTCGTTTACGGGAATGACTCGAGATGGGACGTTCCTGATCGAGGATGGACGTATCATAAGCCCCGTGAAGAACCTGCGGTTTACGCAGAGCATACCTGAAGCGCTTCAGGGCACTGAGATGATCGGGCGGGATTTGAAGCTCGATGTATCGGTACTGGCTCCTGCTATCAAGATGAAGAAATTCCGCTTTTCGAGCGCTACGGAGTTCTGATGAGCCTGTTCGCTATAGGAACTTTCGCGCCGCTTGCAGCGTATATATTTTACAGTAATCCGCTGCAGGGCGGGCACAAGGGCTGTCATTCCAGGTTCGCCCGGGATGGCAGTTGTTGTGTACGGAGGAGATAGAGATGAACTGGCTTAAGACTTTCCTGTTGATGGGGATTATTACGGCGATTTTCGTGTGGTTGGGCTACGAGATTCGCGGCGAGACTGGTATGATCACCGCATTTGCGATTGCGCTGCTGATGAATTTCGGAAGCTATTGGTATAGCGATAAGATCGTGCTGAACATGTATCATGCGCAGCAGGTCGATGAGTCGCAGGCGCCCCGGCTGTATTCGATAGTACGTGGATTGACGCAGAGAGCGAATCTGCCGATGCCGAAAGTATATGTCATTCCCACCGATCAGCCGAACGCGTTCGCTACGGGTCGAAACCCGAAGCATGCGGCTGTGGCGGCGACTGAGGGAATTCTACGGATTCTCAATGAGGACGAACTCGAGGGCGTGCTGGCGCATGAACTTGCGCATGTTCAGCATAGAGATATCCTGATCGGGACAATCGCGGCGACCATGGCCGGCGCTATAATGATGCTGAGATATATGGTGCTCTTCTTTGGTGGGAGCCGAGATGACAGGCGAGGCGGGCATCCGATTGCGATGCTGGTTGCGCTGCTGGTAGCTCCGATTGCGGCGCTGCTCATTCAGATGGCTATTTCTCGTTCGAGAGAATATGGCGCTGATGCGGGGGGAGCTGTGATCTCGGGCAAGCCGTGGGCGCTGGCGAATGCTCTGAGAAAACTGGAGGCGGCGAAGGAAGTCGTCCCGATGGATGCGAATCCGGCGACGGCGCACATGTTCATCGTGAACCCATTCTCTGCCGAGAACATGGTGAACCTGTTCAGCACTCACCCCAGAACCGCGGACCGGATTGCGCGACTGGAGAATATGCACTACAGGTCGTAGGTTAATAAATTAGAACTGAGAATTACTGAGTTTCAGGTAATGTAGTGACAACCTGGCAGAAGGTTTCGTGCTTGATCCGACTTGCTAGTATGTCACATCATTATGCGAAACTCATTAGGGAAGGCGCAGTAGGTTCCCTTCATTCATAATTCTCACTTCCCTCTTCCCAACTAAACTAAGCCCCTAGGTATATGACCTGGGGGCTTTTAAGTGTACAGTGCAGGTAATAATGGATTTGTGTTGAATTGTCAGTTGTCGTTGCTGAAAGCACAGATATGGGAAGGAGTATGCTATGGAAAATGGGCGGATCAATGTTGTAACTGGCGCATTTGGGTTTACGGGGAAGCATATAACGAAACGCCTGCTCGATATGGGGGAAGAAGTCCGAACGATTACCGGGCATCCTGAAAGGCCCGGTGAGTTTGGTGGCAGAGTTAAAGCTTATCCGTATAACTTTAACAAACCTGAACAGTTGACCGAGAGCTTGCGTGGGGCGGATACGCTGTATAACACCTATTGGGTGAGGTTCGATCATGGCAGTGTTACATTTGGTAGCGCTGTGGAGAATAGCAGAACGCTTATTAAAGCCGCCCAAAATGCGGGAGTGCGGCGGATAGTGCACGTGAGCATCTGTAACCCCTCTGAAAATTCCACTCTGCCTTATTACCGGGGTAAGGCGGAGGTTGAGAAGATAATCAAGACTTCGAAACTCTCCTACACGATATTACGGCCTACGGTGCTGTTCGGAGATCAGGGGATATTGATCAATAACATAGCCTGGTTTCTAAGGAAGCTGCCGGTATTTGCGGTTCCAGGTTCGGGGGAGTATGAGCTGCAGCCGATTTATGTTGAGGACCTTGCGGACCTGGCCGTGGAGTGGGGGCACAGGGATGAAAACATCGTGCTGGACGCCGTTGGACCGGAGACATATTCCTTCAATGCGCTCGTGAAACTGATCGCTGAAAAAATCGG
>Ga0123519_10008108_pt1 | contig 16095 bp, 11 predicted proteins | sample YelNatPaOPRAMG02_FD_87396 | JGI IMG/M metagenome (GOLD analysis project Ga0123519, IMG submission 87396) | Hot spring microbial communities from Yellowstone National Park - Yellowstone National Park OP-RAMG-02 (version 2) | ecosystem: Environmental > Aquatic > Thermal springs > Hot (42-90C) ...
ATGCTTCTTCTTGAGGTAGATTTCCGCCTTTTTTGACCCTCCGGCACCTCAGGCACGCTCAACCATTGGGGCTTTTACTTATTTCCACACCCCTCATTCGTGCTCACGATCGGCCAATGCAATAGGCTCTAATTGGCAGGACTCATGGATTGACGTGAGTAAAGTCTATTGTTAGGGAGGAGGATCGCGCTGTTGAGGTACCTGATTGCAGGGCTTGTTGTTCTAAACACATTCGTTATGGCGCGTGTTGATGGAGGCATGAGTCTGAACGTGGGTCCAGTTGATGACAAGCGGTTCGCCAGTGTTAGGCATCTGAATATGGATTACGATGTATCTTATATGGCGTCGCGCTATAAAGATCGCGGACAGTGGGAAAAACGGGCGGCGGAGATTCGCGAGCAGGTTTTGGGAGCGGCGGGACTGTTACCTATGCCGGAAAAGTGCCCGCTAAATGCACGTATTTTTGGCAAAATCGACCACGGGGATTATACGGTTGAGAAAGCTTTCTTCGAAAGCTACCCAGGCTTTTATTGCACGGGAAACCTCTACCGACCGAAGGGCAAAGGACCTTTCCCGGCTGTTCTTAATACGCATGGCCATTGGGCAGATGGTCGTTTTGTCGACAATGAGAGTAGTTCAATTCCCACGAGAGCGGCGAATCTAGCAAAGCAGGGCTACGTAGTGTTTTCCTATGACATGATAGGTTTCAACGACAGCAAACAAGTAATCATTCCTGAAAAGCATGATGCTCTCGGTGATCGCCGCAATCGTCTTTGGGGTGTTAGCCTTGGTGGACTACAAACTTGGAACTCGATAAGAGCCATAGACTTCTTACAATCTCTACCTGAAGTTGATCCGAATCGCATTGCGGTAACTGGCTCATCTGGAGGAGGGACTCAGACATTCCTGGTTACAGCTGCGGATCCACGAATTACCGTGGCGGCTCCGGTGTGCATGGTATCAGCTCATATGCAAGGCGGATGCAGGTGCGAGAACCCACCTAACTTGCGCATTGACACGAACAATGTGGAGATAACCGCTGTAGCTGCTCCCAGACCATTGTTCTTGGTGGCGGCGACGGGTGACTGGACTAAGAACACTCTTGAGATCGAGTGTCCAGCAATTAGGTCTATTTACAAACTATTAGACGCAGAAGACAGAATCAGTTGCGTGCGATTTGAGGCTGGACACAATTACAACAAAGACAGTCGTGAGGCGGTATATACTTTCTTTGCAAGATGGCTTCGGGGATTGGATCAGCCCAATCCTGTCAAAGAAATTCCGGTAAAACTAGACAAACGGGAGGACCTCCTTTGCTTCCCAGAGGGTAAATTACCCGACGGTTCGCTGGCTCCTAATGCGATTGTCGACCTGCTTATAGAGCGATCTGAAAAGCAGCTTGACGCCAATCGTCCGAAGAATCGCGAGACTCTTGCTCAGTTTCGTAAACTCTATGAGCCTGCGTTGAAACGCGCCCTTTCGATTCCGTCAGTTTTCAAGCCAGTTGTGGAATTACGAGGTAGTGTGCAGGTCGATGATGGGGAAGTGCAGAAATTGGTCGTCCGGGATGACGTTCGCGGCGCAGCGGTACCAGGGTTGCTATGGAAACCAAAGAACCGCGTGCCTGTTTCTTCAGCAAACCGCATTGCCATTTTGGTTAGTGACGAGGGCAAGCAGGGCTTTCTGGAAAGCGGAGGTGATAGGGCAGGACTTCTTATTGCGAAGCTCGTTGAGAAAGGTTGGTATGCGCTTGCTATTGATGTTTTCAACAGCGGTGAACACGTAGCTCCTCCCGGATCGCCGGAACGCGACTACGACAAGAATTTCTTTGACACGTACAATCGGACGGACACTGCAGAACGCGTCTACGATATTTTACTCGTGCTGGAGTCAGTTTATAACGGTGTTCTGAGCCGGGAATTAGGTCTTTCTTTATTTGGTGAGGTTGCATTAGTTGGTACTGGCAAGGCGGGATTGTGGTGCCTGTTGGCTGCTCCTTTTGGCAAACCAGCCAAGCTGGTTGTCGACGCGGCGCAACAGGATACATCAGACGACAATCTACTGCTTCAACAGTTTTATGTTCCTTGCCTACGCAGAGTGGGGGATTTCCGAACTGCGATGGTTCTAGTTTCACCTTGTCACCTCCTCATCCACAATACCAAGGGAAAGTTTGACACATCATGGGCGGAGTCGGGGTACAAGGCCAGCGGCAGTGCAGACAGGTTGCGGATATCTGCTGAGAGACTAGGAGTAGAAGAGATTAGCGCGTGGTTATCTGGTACACATTAGATAGCGGTCCAGACCAAATCCTTGGCGCCTATCTTGTTTACAATCTGTTTAGTTACATCGTTTCTAAGGGGGATGGCGACAAATGTTACAACTAATTAGCACACTTCTAATGCAAGCTAGACCAGCAGGAGCGGATCCAAGTATTCCGCGGCTTGTTGATTTGGACCCTGTGCTTGTCGGTGGACCTCCGTTTCGTCGATTGTTCTTAGATGCAATGGTTGTGGAGGAATCTCATGGGTTGGAACGTTACTTTCACGCTGCCGAGAAGTACGAAGGCAACCCGGTGTTCGTAAAAGAGCGAGATTGGGAAGGATGGGGTCCTTTGTGCGGCGGCACTGTTATAAGAGACGGTGACAAGTTGCGAATGTACTATTACTGCATTGCAGATGACGAGAAGACCAAATGTTGCGTAGCGGAGTCGGAGGACGGTTTGCATTGGACACGTCCGATAGTCGGTGATGTCGAGTGGCGTAGCTCGAAAGAGAACAACATCATAACAGGTGGAACGCAGGTTATAAAGTTTGCTCATCCCGAGTCGCCTGATCGCACGTGGGTGAGTTTTCATAACACTGGTCTACAGTTTTCTGCAGACGGGTTGCACTGGTCAGAGAAGGTACCAAATGACGGAAGCGAGCTGTTTTCCTCGTCCGATGTGCAAAACTACTTCTACGATCCTTACAACAATCGTATCGCTTGCACGTGGAAGTGTTCTAGTCGCCGTCACAGATCTTGTGGGATTGTATGGACCGAGGACCTGAAGACGTGGGTGAAACCCGTGAATGGCCCGGTGTTTACCGCGGATGATCTGGACCCAGACGCGACGCAGATATACGGCATGCCGGTATTTGCTTATCAAGGCATGTACATCGGGATACCCGCTATATACCACGCGCGATGGATCAAGTACGGTAGGTATACGTCTCCTCAGGTAATGTATGAGGCTCAGGAGGGAAGCCCACGCACCATAGACGCACAGATAGCATGGACCTGGGATTTCATCAACTGGACTCGTACGCCCAAGCGTGAGCCTTTTATCGCCAACTCACCTTTCCACGCGTACGATAGCGGGATGTTGCTAGTCGCTCGTGCTCCAGTGGTAATGGGCGATGAACTATGGTTCTACTACAGTGCGGCGGATCAAATACACGAGGACTACAAAGGGATTACTTGTTCGGTTGCCCTGGCCAAACTGCGAATTGACGGATTCTGTTCAATGCGCGCTGGCGAGGATGAAGGATGGTTCATTTCGCGTCGGGAGGTATTTAATACTCCAAAGGTATACATCAATGCCAAATGCAAACCTGGCGGCTACGTGGCGGCTGAGCTACTTGACAGGCACAACAACGTGATCCCGGGTTTCGAGTGGTATTATTCTAACGCCTTTACCGGCGACTCTACGCGCGCAGAGCTGACGTGGAAGACTCAGAAGTTTCCTGATTCGCTTATTGATAAGGATAAGAAAATCAGGTTCCGAATTCGCAACGCGGACCTGTTTTCATATCTTCCGGCCGACATCAATACTCAAATCGATGATGGATGGCCGGATTGATTCCTGATGCTTACGGGGCGAATTCAGGGTCTGATTACTTGGATGTCACTTTGGCGACGTACCCGGATTACAGGTAGCGTGTAATTCGGACCGAAGGGCTGTTCCACGCTAGAAATTCCAGTCACTCGCACAAAGGCGTTCTTTGGTGGTTTGGCTAGGTCTCTACAACTGACCTTCAGTCCGATGAACCCTGTGCCGTCATCTCGGTTCGAACCGTCGTCGATGTAGAAATAATCGAATGCTGAAGTTGATACTACGCGTCCGTACACGGTTACTAATAGCCCAATGTTACTGACTCCGAGACCGTTAGTTATGCCAGGCGAGTACTGGTTCTGGGCGCCTCCAATCCATTTTTGAGAAATCGCAAGTGATTTCAGTGGAGTGGTGTTGCCAACTTTTGCTATTGATGCGCCGGATATTACGCGTTCGCCACTAATGGTTTGCACGACTCCAGTTACTTCAACCTGGTCACCTTCTGTAATCCCTTGAGGATTTCTGTCGAAAAGCAGAGCGATTCCGCAAATTCGATTCGGTTGCTCAACATAAATGCGTCCAGGAATGTCGTCGGAACCGCTCGTTACGACTAGTTGCGTTATGCGAACCGGAGTGCCGTTTGGAATCTGATGCAATTCGCACAACGTTATGGTTTGCAGAGGAGTTGTCGCGAGCGCCCGGTATGCGTTTGCGATGCCCCACCCAGTGTACGGGTCCCATCCAGCTGGCGGTATGTCTCGGCACGTTGTTTTGATCTGTTCCGCAACCTGTGTATTTGTCCATTGCGGATAATAGCTCCAAACGAGAGCCGCAATTCCGGATACGAAGGGGGCTGCTGCAGATGTACCACTTGAGAATGTGTAGGAACCATCATTCCACGTTCCCAGGATGAAGTTTCCGGGCGCCACGGCGTCCAGATAGGATCCATAGTTGGATCCGCCTTCGCCCCAGTCGGAAGCTGTGCAGCGTTGTCCGTATTCATTTGATGCGCCCACGGCGATAACTTGTTCGTACGCGGCCGGATAGAATGGCGCATCGGAATTGTCGTTGCCACTTGCTGCGACCAGCACGCATCCCTTCGTTGATGCGTAATTAATCGCGTCTTGCTCTACTGGAACGTCGTCATATCCTCCGAAGCTCATGTTGATTATCTTGGCGCCGTGGTCAGCTGCCCAAATGATTCCTGCTGCGGCATCAGCCTCTGTACCATATCCATCAGCGTCCAGAGCTTTTATTGGCATTATTTTTGATCCCCAGGTAACACCGGCTATGCCAAATACGTTATTGGTCATAGCTGCAGCTACGCCCGCGACAAATGTGCCGTGTCCATGGTCGTCGTACACATTGGTGGGGTCTTGTGCTCCGGTTATTACGTTACGACCGGGGACTACTTTTGCCCACAAATCTTCGTGGTCAGTCATAACTCCCGTGTCTATTACCGCAATCACAATATCTGAGCTCCCGGTTGTGATGTCCCAGGCTCTTTCGGCGTCAATTCCAACATTTGGGTTGTCGGGATCGTAAAGTCCCCACTGCAGATAGATGCCCATAAACTGATACCAGTCATCATTTGGCGTCTTGCAGATTGAGACAATATGATTGGGTCCGGCGTATTCGATCCTTGGATCCTTTCTGAACTGTATAATTGCTTCTTCCAACGATTTACCAGCCGGCAGTTTGAGCACGTGGCACCTTATGACATCGAGGGATCTGATACACTGGGCACCAATAGCGCTCGCGGATGACGCGACTTGCGTACGAAATCCTGGTTTGTACTTGACTATTATCTCGTCTGGTTTGTGTGCAGCAATTGCGGCAGCAGCAAGCAGAAAGACAAGAGCCACAGCTGTTGCTATGAACCGGTGTCTAAAAGTGATAGATTGCATATCCAATCCTCCTACAATCTCATTATAGCCCGTGATAACAGTAGTCGTCAGGAATTTTGCGAGCCTGCGGTATAATTTCCAAGGAGAGGACTTACAACATGGGCGTCTGTGAGTTTCAGAAAGATCTAATCGATGCATTTGCAAGTGCGCGACGGGTTTTCGTATTCACCGGAGCAGGTGCAAGCAAGGAGTCGGGACTTCCCACGTTTCGCGAGATCGATGGCGAATGGAGCAAGTACGACCCGATGACTTTTGCGACCTTTGAGGGTTTTATGTCTGACCCGGTGAAAGTGTGGAATCTTTATCGGCTGAGGCAACGTCAGATAGCGGCAGCACAACCTAATCCCGCTCACGTTACTATAGCTCAGATGGAGCAATATTATCCTGATTTCTTGTTGTGTACGCAGAATGTGGACGATCTACACGAAAGAGCGGGAAGCCGGAAAATAGTTAAAATCCATGGCGATGCGTGGCAGATGCGATGCCTCAAATGTGGATCTGTCTATGACACGCGTGACTTCGACTTGCCCGATGAGTTCACACAGGATACACTTCCAAAATGTCCGAAGTGTGGTACTCTGTGCAGACCCAACATAGTTTGGTTTGGCGAATACGTCCCACGTGAAGCTATGGAAGCATCGATCGGGATGTCCAACAAGTGTGACTTGATGCTTGTTGTTGGAACGTCTGGCGAAGTGTCTGGCGGGTACGGTTTTGCTCAGAGGGCTAGGTCCAACGGAGCTGTTGTGGTCGAGATCAATCCGTCTGAGGGCGTACTTACACAGTATGCACAATTCTGGATTGCGGAGCCGGCGGGAGTGGTTCTACCACGAATCTGGCAGGCGGTAATGAATCGGTAGGATGCTCATAGCGAACACCTGCCTGGGATTTTTCGCACGCTTTTCCAGTTGACATTCCTAGAAGTGGGTGGTACATTCTATTTAATCGGCCATGAGTGAGCTCCTGCGCAGGCTTGTCTCCCATATTACTCAGCGGGCGGATCCTCGCATACACGTTGTGACCTCTTCTAACATCGCCGACGAAGAGCCTACTACTACGCTTGCGCCTGCATCTCCGCAAATTGCATCAGCTGAGATCGTAGAGCCATCAGGCAAGATCAACGGTGTGCCTGTGGGCGAACCAACCCCAAGTAGATTTTCGTATTTCATCGATGGCATTGAGCGTCGGCGGGTTGTTATGTACTATGCAGGCGTGCCTGTCCTGTATGGTTTTGCCGCGTCTGCATGTCGCCATCGTGACCGTCGTGAGCGGAGAATGCAGACACACGGCGAGCCAGTTATTCGAGAAGCGCTTTTTTGTCCGAAGAGATTGGTAGGTTTTTGTTCAGAGGGTATTGACGTTATCGACGTAGAGGAGAACGGAACGGTTTTTGAGGATCATCCCGTAGTCCTGTTGGAAGCTGCCAAGCACAAGGTTTCCGATGTGCGTGCTCGACTCGAAGCCCAAGTCATTTCTAGCTGGTTGGCTGATTTCGAAGGCACTGACGAATGGCTGCTTGTAGATGGGTCGCTGTCTGGGGACTATCATTTGTATAATGCGCCGAATGTGGTTGGAGTTGTTAAGAGTCACCAGACGCAGTACTTCCCAATCGAAGAACAGCGCAAAATATTGGAACTGCGCGTTGGAGAGCGGAGCGGATTATTCGTTCCGAAAGGAAGGAAAAGACATGAGGTTTATAGTTGGTATTTGAGACTTTGGTCGCACCACGGACAAGATGCGTATTTTGGCCTCGTCAGAATCGAGGCTCCCAAATGCGAGCGTACATTGGCAATGGTGGACCAGATATGTCAATGGTTGCTAGCTGAGCGCACACCACTTAGTTTGCCGGATTCTCGTTGGGATCGTATGCTGTATCCAATCCGCGATTGCGAGCAGTTCTTAGCTTCGCTTGCTCCAAGTAAAGTTATGCTTGATTCGGCTATGATGCGCCTCGTGGCTGCAGACAGGAGGTAGCTGATGTCTTACGATAATGAGTCGTCAAGTCAGGTTGGTACTAATTTTAGTAATTGCGAACTGCCGCCGGAACGACAAATCGGCAGGGTTATTGCTACGAAAGACAAACCGAGCACTGCATATGATTTCTACTTTTGGACTAGCTGCGACGATGCGAGGGTGGGTATTGGGACGTTGGTGGTGGCAGTGGGTCCTAGGACATCGGCTTATGGGGTAGTAGTAGAAGGTTTCAGTTTTACCGATCTCGAGTCCGCACTGCACGAGTACATTGGTCTTGATGGTGACCCAAGACTTGAAGCTCAAACGATTCGCCCAGAGGTTAGATGTTATAGGGCGGCTGTTCTGCGTGTTGAGCCCGAGGAACCGCTTCAACCCGTACCCGTCGCACCGGTTTATCTAGCTGACGATGTCGCGGTTGCAAAAGCGTTGCGTATGGATTCTTTCCAACACAAGAGTGGGATTCCAATAGGTCTTTATCAGAATGGCGATGAGTTATCGCCGGTTTACGTTGATAGTGAGTTTCTTCTTGGTCCCGAGGCAGCGCACTTGAATGTAACGGGCATTTCTGGACTTGCAACCAAGACGAGTGCGATCGAATTTATTCTGCTCTCTATATTCAAACACTTCACGAAGGATGTTGCTGTCGTGTGCTTTAATGTGAAGGGTCCTGACATGCTTTTTCTGGACTGCCCAGCTGAGGAAGGCATGTTGGACGAACGCGACTACGAGATGCACGAACGACTCAATGTACCTTGTGAACCCTTTAGTAAAGTCAAGTATTACGCACCGTTCAAGGCTGACCGTGTAAACTTGAACACATTACGCAGCAATCAAGAGCTAATTGGATCTGTCACCCCATTGTCCTGGGGGCTAAAAGAGGTGCTGGAATTCACAGAAGTAGTGTTGAACAGGGACGACATCGATGCAAAAGCAGACGCGCTAATAGAGTTTATCAGACAGCGTGTGGTAAACCAGACGACAGAAGTCAATGGGGAGAAGATCTCAGTACATAACTTTCGGGATCTAAACCGCTGGTTCGACCTGGTGATGCGCGAGATGGAAGAGAACAACAAGTCTGAGTGGAAGACGCATCACTATGCGACTATTCGGAAGGTGTACAACAGGCTATCGAATTTGAGCACCAGATACCAGGGGCTAATTAGTCCTGACGAATTCGTATCCGATCTGCCGTGGGGCAACTTTGAAGATCGGACAGTATACGTAATTGACGTTGCAAATTTGGAGCCCCAAGCGCAGGACCTGGTTTTTACAAGAATTGTCTCCGAACTTAGACACCACTTAGAAATGGGCAAGCTTGGTGTGAAACACGTTATTGTAGTCGTCGATGAGCTGAACAAGTATGCTCCATCTGACGGTCCGGACACGTACCTGAAGCAGACGTTGCTGGATGTATCCGAGCGTGGCAGGTACCTGGGACTAGTCTTATTCTCAGCACAGCAGTTTCGCAGCCAAGTCCACAAGCGCATTGTCGGAAACTCTGGCACCTGTGTGTATGGACGAATGGATATGGACGAACTTGCAACACCAGGCTACCAAGTTCTTACACCTGCTACCAAAGAGAAACTTGCCACACTTTCAAAAGGACAACTGATGATTCGGCATCCCCACTTTACGCAGCCCATATTCGTAAAGTTTCCAAGACCGAACATAATGCGCGGTCCCGATGGTATTGAAAAATATCCACCAGCCGAGGATTTACCTCTTGCTGAAGCAGTGTGGATTAATCTGTCACGTCTCGATCCATCTATTAGTCGAAATGAAGTTAGAGATGCTGTGGCAGACGCCGATGACAAAGACGAGGTCATTAGAGCAATGAATTTCACTATCCAGCGTGCTCCGAAGGATCCGGCAGCAGCGTTTAGGAGTGCAATTCGCAAAAAGGCTGGTGTAGCGAATGTTGAAGATAAACCACCAGTAGTTATACAGGATGCGGGCAGCGATGGTTCCGATCCGTTCGAGACGATCTAGGTTTTACTTTTGCCACAAGGAAAAAGTCTAAGATATGCGAGTTGTGCACATTGCAGATCCCCATCTAGGCTACCGGGCATACAATCGGGTGACTCCCGCGGGCATAAATGTGCGCGAAGCAGATGTTTTCACTGCCTTTCGCAGAGCGTTAGAGCGCGTTACGACAATTGAACCGGACTTGATACTCATTGCTGGAGATCTTTTTCACGTGGTTCGTCCCAGCAATCTTACTATACAGCGCACGTTCTTGGAGCTAGTAAATCTCAGAAAGAGAGTCCAAGCACCAATTGTTATTATTGGGGGAAATCACGATTCTCCTCGGTCCGTCGATACCGGTTGCATTCTGGACCTGTATGCGAACTTGCCTGGTATTTATGTGGCGCATACCGAGTATGTCCAAGTGCCCCTGCGAGATCTAGATACATCGGTTTTTTGTCTTTGCCATCGAGCATTGCCGTATTTGTCCTCTATCAGGATTGAGCCTGATCCCTCAAGCAGATACAACATACTGCTCGCGCACGGTACCGTCGAGGGTGTAGCTCGCCAGTCCTACGACGAGTATCAGATCAAGCCATCACAGGTAATTTCAGAAGATTGGGACTACGTAGCTTTTGGCCATTATCACGTTTTTGAGCAGCTGGCTGCGAATGCCTATTATGCTGGTTCGCTTGAGTACACGAGTACCAATATTTGGAGTGAAACTTCTCATCCGAAGGGATTTATAGAGTACGATCTAGAAAACAGGCGGTTGCTGCAATTCCACGAAATCGAGACTCGCGCTGTTATTGATCTGCGTCCATTGGACGCCAAGGATCTCACTGCTCAGGAACTTAGCCAAGCGATCGAACAGAGAGTATCTGCTGTTAGGGGCGGTCACCTAAACAAAATCATACGGCTTATCGTAGAAAATGTGTCGCGGTCTGTCCAAGCGGATTTGGACTACGCAGTGATTCGGCGCATTCGTTCTGAGGCTCTCCATTTCGAGCTTCAGTTGAGGCCTCCTCAAACCAGTCACAGGGCAAGTCTATCAAGAGGACCTGGCCCTGCTAGGCCGCTCGAAGCTGAGTGGGAAGAATTTGCACGTGATTATCCAGTTGCTCCGGGAATCGATCGGGATCACCTGATCCAACTCGGGCGAGATTACCTGGCAAGGCTGATAACAAGCGAGTAGGACATCTTTAGGTGTCAAAATGAAACTGATAAGTTTGGAGCTTGAAAACTTCCGGCAACACCGCAACACGTCGATTGCATTCCCAGACGGTGTAACGGGAATTATCGGCCCAAATGGAGCCGGTAAGACCACAATTCTAGAGGCAATTGCTTGGGCACTCTATGGTGCTCCTGCGGTACGAGGAAAGAACGAGAACATTAGGTCCATCGTTTCTGAGCCGAACGCTAGGGTTAGCGCGGTTTTAACATTCGAACTTGGTGGCCATATATACAAGATAACCAGATCGTTGGAAGCGTCAGGCAGAGGCGGACAGGCAGTGCTAGAGGCAGATGGGAAGGCGTTGAGGTCAGGAATGTCCGAGGTTTCCGAAGCCGTGACAAGTATACTTGGCATGGATTACCGCGCATTTTTCACGAGTTTTTTCACTGGACAGAAACAACTTGAATTTATGGCGGCTTTGGACGGACGAGGGCGTGAGGCAGCGATCAGTCGAATGCTTGGGTACGATCGCCTTACCAAAGCTCGTGAACAAGCCAATCAAGACAGACTGGGGCTCGAACGTGAAATTCAAGGCTTGGAAAAAGGGCTTCCAGACCCTTACGAACTAGCGCAGCGTGCAGCGGCGGCGCAGGAATCTTTGAAAGCCGCATCTGCAGCGCTTAGTGAGGCTATTCTGCGCCACCAGCAAGTGGCTGACAAGGTTGGTAAGCTTGCTCCTATTAAAGAGGAGCTAGATCAGAAAGCCAAGCGGTATGAAGAACTTACCCGTCGACTTGAAATGGATAATTCCGACCTACAGCGTGCCAAGCAACGGATGGGGCAGCTCCGCCAGGAGCTTGATGATTTGGACGCCAAAAAGCGTGAGCTTGAGTCTATTCTGCCGGATCTAAAACGCTACGAAGAGGCGGGAGCAGAGTACAAAAAGTTGAAAGATCTACAGGTTTATGAAGCCGAGCGACAGCAGCTTTCTGGGCAGATAAATGCCATCAATACAGAAATTAGGCGTATTCAGAGTCGGCTTAGTGAACTTGTAGGTGTCCAGGAAGAAGAACGGAAGTTGAGTGAAGCGATTGCGGAAACGGAAAAGCAGCTATCATCTTTGGAAGAGCAATTGCGATTGCTTCGGGAAGAACACGTCGCCAGAAAGCACACATTGTCGGCGCAGATAGAACAGCTGGAAAAGCAAAACGCAGATATACAGTTCAGACGGTCTCAAATCGCACAATCTGGCAGGCAAGGGGTATGTCCTACTTGCGAGAGGCCATTGGGGGACGAATTGGAGACAGTACTGGGGCGATTTGACGCACAAATTGAAGATACCAACAGACGTATATCTGCACTGACTGCTGAGTTGGAAGGCTTGTCTTCTTATCAGTTGAACATTGCAGACCTCGCTAAGGAGCGAGACCGCCTTGCAAGGCAGCTTGAGGATCTACGTAAGGAAAAGTCGAGAGCTGATGCCAAGCTCAGCGAATTTCAAACACTGGCTAGAGATGCTCAATTGAAGAAGTCGCAGCTTGATAACCTGCTCAAACGGCTAGATTCTCTACCGAAAGGGTTCGACCAGGCGAGATTTCAAGAACTTCAAAAAATTGGAGAGGAACTGAGACCAGTTCGCGAGAGAGCTATAGCTCTTCGTGCCGCGCTGGATAGAGAACCAAGCATTCGCAGGGAAGAGGAATCGGTGGCAGCACAGGTAGATGAATTACAGACCAGAATCGTTGAACTAGAAGGATCCATCGAGGCTTTGGGGTTTTCTACTGAGGAGCACGAGTCGCTCAGCCGGGAATTCCAGGAAGCTGTTGAATCTCTCAATTCTGCCGCAGTGGAAGTAGAGCGGCGCAAGGGAGAAGTGAACGGTGCAAGATTGGTACTTCAAAATGTGGAACGTGAGCAGTGCGATTATGAGGACAGGATGCAAGAGCTAAGACTGAAGCGCCGCGAGCACGCTCATTTGCGGGTTCTGACTGAGGCTTTTGATAGGCTGAGGACGGAGCTGAACAATGGTATCAGGCCGGAGCTGGAATACATTGCCAGCGAGCTATTGTCCGTGATGACCGATGGTCGTTACAATGTGCTGCGCATTAGTGAGGACTACAAGCCGGTTGTGGTCGACGACGGTGAGGAGAAACCTGTGATATCTGGTGGGGAAGATGATATAGTTAACTTAGCCCTTAGGCTTGCAATCTCGCAGATGATTGCCGATCGCGCTGGGCAATTGTTTTCTCTGCTGATATTAGATGAGGTCTTCGGGTCGCTCGACGAAACCAGACGACACAACGTCGTCGGTTTGCTTCAGAATTTGAAGAATAGGTTTGAGCAAATAATTCTGATCACGCATATCGAATCCATACATGATGCCGTGGATAACTGCCTTTGGGTCGAATTCGACGAGGAGACCAAGACTAGTCGTGTTGTCGAGCGTCGCGTCGAAGACCTCGTTGAAGCGGTCGTATAGCGGTTAGCTATTTCTTCTTTTCCCGTTCCTCGCGCAAACGCTGCTTGTATCGTTTCTCAGCTCTCTTTCTGCGTTGGCGAAGCTCTTTTGCGCGTATCCTCAGTTCCTGTCACCTGCCTTTCGTTGATATGAGCGTTCATTTGGGATTATAGTAGTCGTCCTATCCACTGTCAAGACTATGTGCCTTCTCAACGATAGCAAGTATTTTGGTAGTGTCCATACACAACCGCCAAGTTTACCAATTCTGCCGAATACTCGAAGTTTATACTTCCACATGGAGGAATTTTGCCCAAGAATATCCAATTAAGCTTGACACGCTTCCTAGTCAGGGCTAAACTGAGTGTGCTCCTCGGGGAGCTTGCGCTGACTACCAAACGACGAGGGCGAGCAGAAGTTGGAAAACGCGACTGACAAGAAAGCAGTTGTCTTGCTTTCTGGCGGCGTCGATAGCTCTACTGTGGCAGCTATTGCCAAGTCTGAGGGCTATAGCTTATACTGTTTGACTCTTGATTACGGTCAGAGGAGCCGACGAGAACTCGAGAGTGCAGCGGCTGTGGCGCAGAGTCTGGGCGCTGTTGAACACGTCGTGCTCGAATTAGATTTAGCCCGGATTGCTCGGAGTGCGCTGACCGGCTACAGCGATGTGCCTTTGGACAGAACAGACGAGGAAATGCATTCGCAAATACCTTCCACATACGTGCCTGCTCGGAACATTATATTTTTGGCTATAGGTCTTGCATACGCCGAGAGCATTGGGGCAAGGGACATTTTTATAGGTGTTAGCCAGGTAGACTACAGTGGGTATCCGGACTGCCGGACTGAATTCATCGAAGCGTTTGAAAGGATGGCGAATATTGGGACAAAAGCTGGTGTCGAAGGAGGTAGTTTTCGCATTCGAACTCCTGTGATTAGTCTCAGCAAAGCAGAGATTGTAGCTCGCGGGACGCAGCTAGGTTTAGACTTCGGCCTTACTTGGAGCTGCTACACGGATGACACGAAGCCTTGCGGCAGATGCGACTCCTGTAAGTTGCGGTTGGCTGCGTTTGCGCGCGCTGGTCTGCGGGACCCTCTTGTTTACGAATAGTCTGTAACACTTGTGAGAAGCTGGCATATTGCCGAAAACTCATGGTGCCGAAAATTCATATTAAGTGGCACAATGAGAGTGGGATGAAGAACCAAAGCGACAAAGGAGAGAGTAGGGGACCTCTCAAACCATAATTTCTCCCTACCTTGCTTCGTGGTTCGCGGGTTTTGTATTTAAGGAGGCTCTTGATGGAGTGGGCAGTTAGCGCGTACGTGTTGCTGAGCAAGGGCGGTTATGCAATGATCCCCCTGATGGCTTGCTCTCTAATATCCGTGGCGGTTATTATCGAGCGTTTGTATACTCTCAGCAAAGCACAAGTCGATGTCTCAGAAACCGTCCGCAGGGCTGAAGATGCCCTTTATGAGGGGGATACCAATCGGGCGGTTGAAATACTCTCTTCACAGGATTCGCCCGTTACAAGAGTTTTGATTGCCGGTATTCAAACAAAGCACCTCGGAGAGCGCGGTGCTGAACGGGCAATGGAGGAACAGGGGACAATAGAGACTAGAAATCTTACCAAGTGGCTCGGAGCACTCGATACTATTATCACAATAGCTCCCTTGCTCGGACTTTTCGGAACCGTGACTGGCATGATATCTGCTTTTCACGTGATCGCAAGCAAGGAAGGAATAAGTACGCCTACTGCAATCACAGGCGGAGTAGCAGAGGCTCTAATTGCAACAGCCACTGGTCTTGCGATCGCGATATTCACACTGGTAGGTTACAACTATCTGCAGGAGCGCATAAAGCATATAGTTGCTGAGATGGAAGCACGAGGCACAGCCATGGTAAACGTGCTAGCGGACATTCATGAGAGGTTGCGCCATGAGGATAAGCGGTTATCAGCCTAAGCGAGCTCGCGTCGAGATAGTGCCTATGATCGACACCATTTTTTTCCTGCTGGTGTTTTTCATGATGGCTTCGTTGGCAATGACTACCGCCAAAGGTATGCCCGTAAACCTGCCCAGAGCATCAACTTCGACTGAGCGTCCACTGGTCAAGATAGTTTTGACTCTGACTAGAGCAGGTCGGTACTATGTGGACAAACAGCCAGTGGTTTTCGAACAAGTGTTTCCCATACTCAAGAATAGGCTGAAAGACAATCCGAAAGCCGTTGTTGTAATAAACTGTGACAGGTTTCAGCCTTGGGACAAGGGTATCCAGCTGGCTGACGAGGCCAAACGCGCAGGAGCTCGGTACCTGACTATTGCAACGGAGCCGAAGTACGCAACTGCTTCGTCGATGTGAGTAGTTGTAGCCGTTTTGGCATTCTAGAACTGACAGTATTGAGGCGGCAGTGGGAGAGAAAGGTTTAAGTTGGGCGCTGGGTATTTCGGTGGCGGTTCATGTTTTTGCACTCGCCATCATTGGGCACGGATCAGCCAGGAATCTGTCTGTTTCTTCGGTGTCTTACAGCCCACGCTTCATTAACGTAGACCTTGTGGACTTGGAGAATAACAACAAGCCTCAACTCGAAAAAGCGCCTGAACTGTCTCTGCCTTTTCACAAGCCAGTGACCAGTGTTGGCGCGACCGCCGAAGCTTCTACCCTTGGTGTGCGCAGTAATTCTGGAATTGCGAACAGTCAGGCGCCGCGGGTGATGGCTCGCTCCGGACCTGGGGCAGGAAAGCAAATGGTAACCGGTGGTGGAGGGCTTAACATTGGTTCAACCAGCTCTGCGGGTGATCTTCCGGGCAATTG
>Ga0123519_10008109_pt1 | contig 16094 bp, 10 predicted proteins | sample YelNatPaOPRAMG02_FD_87396 | JGI IMG/M metagenome (GOLD analysis project Ga0123519, IMG submission 87396) | Hot spring microbial communities from Yellowstone National Park - Yellowstone National Park OP-RAMG-02 (version 2) | ecosystem: Environmental > Aquatic > Thermal springs > Hot (42-90C) ...
CAATTTTCTAGTTTGGTGGTGGAAAATCCACGCCAGTTCGGGCCGACATCAAGCGGTGTCCTAGAGGACCGGAGCGCTGGGGAGCGGGCTGACGTGCCGTCCGCCTCGGTTGCTCCCTGCGAGGAGATGGTTTCGGAGCCTGACGCTCCGGCACAGAGCGAGAACGGCGGGGCGACTGGCGTACCTACCCCCTCGCGGCTGGGCAGTGCGGAGGAACCTGTAGCCCCGGCGCCATCGTTCGGCGGGTGGGCTCCGCCCCAAGAGCCTCCCTCGCCAGAGGCGGGTCTTGGGCAGCCCCCCGCGCTGAGCCAGCCGGCCTTGGGAACCGAAGGCGGCTCGCCGGTTGAGGCTGGGGGGTTGTTTGCCGATTCTCCGGCGCCGGAGGGTAACCAGATTCCTCTAGTCGAACTGCCTTCCGAACCTAGCCTGTTCGGCTCAATCCAGCCCGAGCAACCCGCCACAGAAGACGTTGGCAAAGAAAAAACGGGCGCAGGCGCCGGGCCATCGGGAAACCGGGAGCCCCCCGAGCTCATGCCCGCCGAGGCACCCACAGTGTTGGCAGGGTTGCCCGAGTCACCGGTTGCTTCCGATTCGATTTTCGAGCCGGCCCAAGAGGACCAGTCTGCGGGATTCGAGGAAGCGGCGTGGCTAGAAAGTGGCCCATCATCGCAAGGGGCGGTCGAGGGTACACATAGCGCTCGCTCGGTTCCGCCCAGCGGGCCGCCGGTTAAGAAAGCAAGAACGAAAGGGCTGTGGCGATGGTGGCCCTTTGGCCGGCGGAAGACATCGGAGCAAAGCGGCAGGGAATCATCCGAGGGCAGGCCGGTGCCCGCCGGCCGCCCCGCCTCTGAATCGGCGGTGGCGGGCGCAAGTGCGCCGGTTGCCCCGCCACCGCTGGCTGCAGGGGTCCCGGCCGAGCCTGCTTCTTCTGGTGGACCGCCTCCTGTGGCCAACCCGCCCGCACAGGGTCGCGCCGGGTTGGATCCCGACCTTGAGGCATTTTTGCGGAATATTGAGTAAGGGCCGGGGACAAGCGGTACGCGTGTCCTAGCGAGCCGGCTGCCTTGGCTCTGGGGGCAGCGGTATACGGGGTGAGGTCTCTAGTGGCCGGCTTGATCCCGGGCTTGTCCTGGCGTGTTGGTGCGCGGTAGTTTGGCCGGAGCCACGGTCACTGGTTTGGGCGGAGTCCCCCCTGCCCTCCCCTCCCCTGCCCTCCCCTGTCCCGCTTCGGGCGTTGCCTGGCGGATCTAGTCTCGGGTAGTTTTCCCAAGAGGGAAAGTGCATCATAATCGGCGGCGCTCGGACGGCCCGCAACCGCCGCGGCAGCGGCAGCGGACGGGGCTGGTCTGGGTTGGGTTGCTCTGGGAAGCCCGTTATAGGAGGAGGATTGCTATGCGCCCTTCAAGTTGGTCGCTTGTCGCGGGAACGTTGACTCTTTTAGTCGGGGTTGGATTGGTGGCCGAGTGGGTTTGGGGAGCCGAACCAGGGGCCCCTTCGGCGGAAGCGGTCAAAGCTCGCTTGACCGAGTTGCGGGCCGAGTTGGCCCGATTGGATGCAGCTCAACGCCAGCGTCAGGCATGGCGGCTTTGGGGCGCGACGCGGTTGCTGGGCGAGGGGCGACCGGCCGAGGCACTTCAGGTGGCCCGCGGGGTCAAACCCTCGGCCTGGACCGTGCTGGTGGCAGGCGATCTGACAGGTATCGTCGAGCAGGCCGGCCAGGGCATTCGCTTGGTGGGCCTGTACGATTCGGCGGCAGAGCAGGCACTTTCGGCCAGCACGCCGCTCCCGCTTTTTCTCGTAACGCTTCGCCACGCCCAGAACCGGCAGGAGTTGAAAGTTTCGGCCGAGGCGGGGTGGAAGCAGGCGGTGGTGCAGGCCAGCCAGGACCCTGCCCGGGCGGAGCTGCGGTGGCGTGAGCCGCTGGAGTCACAGCTTGCGGGCCTGGAGGTAACCGCCACGGTGGACCTCGACGCCCAGACCGGCCAATTCGACTGGACCCTTCGTGTGGAGAATGCGCCGGCCCCGTGGGCGCTATGGCGGGTCGTGTTTCCCCAACTGGCGGTGCCCAAGCTGGGGGCCGAGGGCCGCTTGTTTTTTCCCAAAGCGGCCGGCGAGGTTCAGGCGGGCGTGTGGGACTGGGCCTTTCGATTCAGCGGAACGTATCCCAGCGGCTGGACCACGATGCAGTTCCTGGCGGCTTACAACGCCAAAGGGGGCTTGTATGTGGGCGTGCATGATCCGTGGGGGAGCACCAAAGACCTCGTGGCCGAATCGCGCCCCGCCGAAAAACTCGTGACCCTCCGGTTCGATCAACCGGTGGCCGATATGGGGGTGCCCGGCAATCGCTTCCAGACGCGTTCGGTGTGGCGCGTGCTGCGGGGCGACTGGTTCGACGCGGCGGTTATCTATCGCCAGTGGGTGCGTCGCGAAGCCCGGTGGTTTCCCAAACTGGGAGCCGACGGCCGCGAGGATACGCCGCTTTGGACGCGGCAATTGGCCGTGTGGGCCTTGGGCGGAGGGCCCCCAGCCGGATTCTTGCCCCAGCTCAAAGAGTTCGCCGGCTACCTGGGCACCCCGGTGGCGGTCCACTGGTACAACTGGCACCAGATTCCCTTCGACAACGACTATCCTCACTACTTCCCCACGCATCCCGGATTCGCCGAGGCCGTCCAGCAGATCCAAAGCGAGGGCGTATTCGTGATGCCGTATATCAACGGCCGGCTCTGGGATACACGGGACAAGGGGATGGAGGATTATCAATTCCGCACGGTGGCCCGGCCTTCGGTTACCAAAAACGAGAAGCTCGAACCTTATGTGGAAACCTACGGCAGCAAGGAAAAGGATGGCAGTCCGGTGCGTCTGGGGGTGATGTGCCCGGCCACGGCATTGTGGCAGAACAAGGTGCGCGATACGGTGCTGCGCCTGTTTACCGAATGCGGCGTCAAGGGGGTGTATATTGATCAGGTGGCGGCCGCGGCCCCTACCCTGTGCTTCGACCGCACCCACGGCCACCCGGTGGGCGGCGGCCACTGGTGGACCGAAGGCTACTGGAAAATGCTTGAGGCCATCCGCAAACAGAAACCGGCCGACTGCATGATCACCACCGAGTGCAACGGCGAACCCTACATCCACCTTTTCGATGGCTACTTGACGTGGCACTGGCAATACGACGGGCAGGTGCCGGCTTTCCCCGCAGTATACGGCGGGGCTGTGCAGATGTTTGGCCGATCCTACGGCGGGGGCCCCACGCGCGACCTGGCACTGCGGATGAGGGCTGGCCAGCAACTGGTGTTCGGCGAACAACTCGGCTGGATCAATCCGGGGGTCGTCAAAGAGAAAGGCAACGCCGAGTTCTTCCGCCAGTTGGTTCGCTTGCGCCGGGTGCTGAGTCGCTACTTCTACGCTGGGGAAATGGCCCGGCCGCCCCGCCTTGTTGGCCAGATCCCCACCGTCAAGGCCGACTGGCAGTGGCACGGCGTGGACTGGGTTACCACCGAAGCGGTATTGGGCGGCGCCTGGCACCAGCCGGCCGCCAGAAAACTGGTTCTTGTATTCGTCAACGTCAGCGATGCCCCGCTCAGTGCCACGGTAGAGTACGAGCTTTCGCCCTACGGCTTCGTGCAAAAGGAGGTCCGCTTGCGCCAGGTGACCGAGGCGGGGCCGGGCAGCGAACACGCAATTCAGAATCCCTTGAGGCGCGCGGCGACCTTTCCGGCCCGCTCGGGGGTCGCGTGGGAGATTACGCCTCCGTGAGGGCCCGGCGGGTTTACCCAGCTTCCCCACCTTCCGCAGCAGGAGAGCCGCGCAAAACGGCTTTTATTCACCCGACCTAAACAACCGATTTTATCTGTGGAGCCGCAGGTTCCGCGGGAGATAGTTTTTCGGTGGTGTGGGCCGTCGGGCGAACCGCGCAAATGAGTCGCCGCAATCGTGCCGTCTCTTGGCCGTGGGTGTGCGGGTTGGCGTGCCTGTTGATCGTAAGCCTCACCGCACCGCGTGTTTGGGAGGAGCGGGCCCGCCAGCGGGCACACCGTCAAGCGATGTTGGGGCAGAAGTCGGCCCATGGGACGGCCCCTGCCGCCACCATCCCCGGCGGACCGCGACAACCGGAACGTCCTTTACCGGCTCGTTCTGAATCGCCCGCCGCCTCCTCATCGGTCGGCGCTCCACAGGCGCCGGCGGGTGCGCTGGCTTTGGTCGATCGCCCTGCTAATCCCCCGCAAGCGGCTCCCATGCGGCAGACGGCAGAGGAGGGGCTGGGGCTGGCCGATGTTCGGCCGCCGGCCATGGCCGCCGATAGGGTGCCCCCGGAACCGATGGACCATCGGCCTGCCGCGGGTGCCGAGCCGGCCCATGCTCCCCCGCAGCCCATTGGAGAGGCTCCCGCGCCTGCCTCCTCCTCGCCAGACCGGGCGGTAGCTCCGGCAGCGCCGGTCGAGGTTGCGCATCGTCCGGCGCGGCAAGATCGGCCTGCGGAAGCCCGTTCCAAGCAGTTCCCTCTGGGACCGCCCCAACCGGAGTCCGGAGTGCCTCGGCCTGCCGAAACCTCCGAGACAAACACCCCACTCGCCCCCGCGGCGGACGGTTGGCAGGAGCCGACGGCCCTGTTGGACTATCTGGATGAACTGCTTGCAGAATGCGAGACAGGCGCATGGGCCTTGGCTGTCCAGAGGGAACTGAGGCGGCTTAAGCCGGCGCTGCTCCAGGCAGGACCAGAGGCAGCGAAGGTCCTAAACCGGCTCCAACAGCTTGGCCGGCAAGGATGGACACTGGCCGAGGGGCTGCAAGATCCGGCCTTGGCCACCAAGGTACGCCGGGCGTGTTATGCCCTGGATCGGCGGCACCGCGTTTGGGAAGAGGCGGCGGCAGCCGGCGGCCTCCGCGCCCCCATAGAAGATCGCGTCGATCCCGATCCGCAGCGTCTTGCTTTGTGCCTGGGCCAAGTGGATGCCCTTTTCCAGGGCAGCCCGCAAGGCCGATTATGGAGCCAGTTCCTGACCCTCGATGCCTTGGGCCAGTTGGCTACCCACCGCGCGCAAGCAGACCGGTCCGAGCGGCGACAACTGGCCCGGTCGGTGCTGGACCGGCTGGCCCGCGCCCGCCTGGATGAAGCTCAGCGCCGGGTGGTGCAGCATCCAGCGGTAGTGGCCCTGCGCGAGGAGCTGCGCCGCTGGGCCATCGAACCGGCGGAGTGGGCCACTTTGCTCGGCGAGATCGAGCGCTACGAGGCAGCGGGACTACCCAGCGATGGGCGGCGCGTGGCCGAACGCATCCAGCAACTGGCCCTTTCGCCCCTTGCCGAGCGCCGCCAGCTCGCCCAGCACCTGGCCGCCCATTACCGCAATGCCAACGTGCGGATCGCGGCCAGCGTGGAGTTTCTCAGTCGCCTGATTCCGGAGCGGCCCGAGGAGGTGGCGTGCGTAGAGGATTGCGTCCTGGGCCGGCCTGTGCGCGGCCAGCGGGTTACGACCAGCGAAGTCACGGTCCGCATGATCCCCGATGCAACCAAGCTCCGACTGGCCCTCCAGGTCGATGGGCTGGTGGATTCGCTTACGCAATCGATCGGGGGGCCGGCCCGATTCATCAACGCCAGCCAAGCGACCTATTCGGCGTGGAAAGAGTTGGAGATCGGTCCCGAGGGGATGCGGATTCTGCCGGCCGAGGTATGCGTGCACAACGAATTGCGGCTGCGGGGCGTATCGACCGACTTCGATGGTTTGCCCCTGTTGGGGGCATTGGCCCATGAATTGGCCCGCTCGGGCCACGAGTGCCGCCGCGCGCAAGCCAATGCCGAGATCGAGGCGAAGGTTTGCGCGCGGGCCAAGGCCCAGGTCGATGCCGAGGCCGATGCCCGCCTTCGGGCCCTGGCTGCCGAGATTCGCCAGCGGCTTTTGGAACCGCTGGCCGAAGCATCGCTGGGACCTGAAGTCATCTCGGCCGAGACTTCAGAGCAGCGCGCGGTGCTTCGCGTGCGGCTGGCGGCCGAGGACCAACTGGCGGCGCACACCCCCCGGCCCATGGCTCCCGGCGACGCCCTGGCCAGCGTTCAGATCCACGAGTCGGCTTTGACCAATCTGATGGCGCGCATAGGCATCGATGGCCGAACCTTCACCTTGGCTGAGATCCGGCGGCGGCTGGCCGAGCGTCTCCAGCGGCCCGCAGCCACGATGCCCTCATCTGAAGACGAAGCGGCAGACGAGGACATGACGGTTACTTTCGCCCCGCGCGATGCTCTGCGCCTGCGATGCGCCGAGGGCCAAGTGGTGCTCACTGTTTCCATCGCCCGGCTGGTGCATAACGGCAGGAGCTACGAAGATTTCCAGGTGCGGGCGGTGTACCGGCCGCAGGTCCAAGGCCTGGACGCCGAACTGGTACGGGACGAAGCGATTTACCTCTCGGGGCCGCCTCTGAGCACGCGGGCACAATTCACCCTCCGAAGCATCTTCAGCAAGGCCTTCTCGCGGTACAAGCCGTGGGCCCTGTTGCCCGAGCGGATCACCCGCGAGCCGCGCCTGCAAGGCCTGGCGGTCACGCAACTGGTGGTGGAAGATGGGTGGTTGGGCATGGCGATCGGGCCGGCCCGGTCGAATACTCCCGCGGTCGCCTGCCGGGCCGACCGGTAAGTTTCGCACCTGGCCGCGGCCAAAAGAACACCGTATGGACCTGCGCGGGGTGCGCCGGCGTTGTCTTTTGACACGGGCCAGCGCTGGGCGCTTTGCGGCGGGGCTCAGAGCCTGCGCCTCGGCCTGGGGCGGCTACCACGGCCGAAGCCAGCTCCACAGCAACGTGGCCGAGCCAGCCATGCCCGCCGCCACCAGCCACGCCAAGCGCCGCGGGCTGAGCACCTGCCCCGACGGAACCTGGGCCAACTCGCGCAGTTCGCTGCGCAAGGCCGACACCCGGGCCAGCACGCTTTGCAAGGACTCGGTCAGCACAGGCGGAGCGCAGGCGGACCTTTGCTCGGCCAGGGCTTGTTCTCCTAAACTGGCAAGGGCCATGGCCCGGCGCCGATGCGCTAGTCCCGCACGCCACAGGCGTCCGAGGGTGCGCCACCGGCTTCGCCGCGTCCGGATTACCGAGCGGTCCGCCTCGGCGATCGTGTCTTGAAGCGGCGGGTAGAGGCCCCCAGCGGTCCTCTCATGCCAGCCCTCCTGATACAGCGCCAGCCCAATTTGCCAGTAAAGCCCAGGCAGCCGGCTGTGTTGCAGCCACAGCCGATGGGCTTCCAGCCGCAGGTAGCGAATCGCCTTGGGCAACAGCCGGATCCACGCGAAGTCCGCCCCCTGTGGCGCCGCCTGGGCCGGTGGTACGCCCCGCGGGGTGGCCCCAACCCGCGCATCGCCCGGCTGCGTCTCGGCGGCCAACTGTGCCCGCAGCTCCGCGTCATATTCCCGCTTGCGGCGAGGATCCAAAAGGCACAGCCGCGCAGCCGCCAATTCGTTGAGAATTCGCTGGGACCAGGTGGCATGGGGGCCGGTCTGGAACGTGCGCACATGGGCCATTTGCCGGTCGGCCGCCGCAGCGATCACCTCCGGATCTTCCTCGAACAGCTCGATGCCCAGCAGCCGGTAGTAATGAGGCGGCTGTTGAGCGGGGGCGATGCCCAGCCATTTGTGATAGGGGTCGAACGTCCCCTCCGGTTGGTTCATTCGAGCTTGACGCCCAGGCTGATGGTTACCTGGTACTGGATTTCGCCGTCGATGACCGCGCCCCGCTGTTCGACCACTTCGAACCAGCGAAGATTCGGCTCCATTTGCTTTGCCCGGGCGACCGCGTTGGCGATCGCATCGCTTAGCGATTTGTTGGAGGTGCCTACCAGTTCCAGCTTTTTGAAAACGGGCGCGGTCATGGAGAGTTTCTCCTAGGGTAGTGCGTGGTATAATCGGACCCCGGATGCCATTGCGCGACCGGCGCAGAGACCTGCCCGATCGGGCGACGCCCCCTCGGGGCAGGCCGGACCCTTGCGATCCCATAAATGTAAGTCGCTGGGCCGCAAGAGCAATAGTCTTTCTCGCTGGGGGTTCACTATGCCCGAGGGCGTGCTGGTCGAGCGGCAATGGCTTTACCGCGACGGGGCTGGCCTTTCAAGGCGTGGCGTTCTGGGAGCGAAACCGCCGTGTCGTTGCCGCTGAACCGCGTGTATGCGATGGATTGCTTGGAAGGGTTGGCCCGCATCGAGCCGGGTTCCGTCGACTTGGCGTTTGCCGACCCCCCGTTCAATATCGGTTATTCCTACGACGTGTACCACGACGATCGGCCCACGGAAGAGTACCTCGTGTGGACGCGGCAATGGATGGCCGCGGTGGTACGGGCGCTGAAGCCGGCAGGAACCTTCTGGCTGGCCATCGGCGACGAATATGCGGCCGAGCTGAAGCTAATCGCCCAGCGGGACCTGGGTTTGACCTGCCGGAGCTGGGTGATCTGGTATTACACGTTCGGCGTGCATTGCGTGCGGGGGTTCAGCCGCTCGCATACGCATCTGTTCTACTTCGTGAAGGATGCGGAGCATTTCACGTTCCATGCGGAGAACCCGGCGGTACGGGTGCCCTCGGCCCGGCAACTGGTGTACGCCGACGCCCGGGCCAATCCTCGGGGGCGCCTGCCCGACAATACGTGGATTCTGCGGCCGCAGGATTTGCCCGAGGGGTTTGCCCCGCATCACGATGTATGGTATTTTGCCCGCGTGGCCGGCACCTTCCGCGAGCGCGAGGGCTTTCACGGCTGCCAGATGCCCGAGCAGCTTTTAGGCCGAATCATCCGCTGCTGCTCGGACCCGATGGATATTGTTTTAGACCCGTTTGCCGGCAGCGGCACGACGCTGGCGGTGGCCAAGAAGTTGGGCCGGCGGTGGATCGGGTTCGAGGTGTCGCGGCAGTATGTAGCCCACATCGAGCGGCGGCTGGCCGAGGCGGCCGTCGGCGACCCTTTGGACGGCCCCGCGGACCCGGTATCCAGTGCGCCGGCCACGGCCGAGGGCAAGCGGCGCCGGGTCCCCATCGCTGCCCGCTGCAGTGGTGCCCGGTCCCCGGCCGTCGAAGAGTTTCACCGCCGCCTGCTGGCGGCCTATCGAACCCTCCAGGATGGCAGCTCGTTGGACCAACTGCTGATCGATCCGGCCCGGCATGCCGAGTTCGTGGCCGGCTGCCGCCGCCAGCGGCTGCCCGGCAACGAAGTCGTGTGGCTCCGTACGCTGCTTCTGCTCCGCAAGGCAGGAAAACTCCCCCGCAGCGGAAAAGCAGCGCGGGCGCCACGCCCAGCGCAGGCGGACCGCTACAGCTTCGGCAGCGAGGTGGCCTTCCAACTGCTCAGCGTAGAGTGCCAAGCCAGCCTGGACGACCTTTTCTGCGATCCGCAGCTAGCGGCCTGGTTCGACGAGCTGGCGGCCGCTTACGCCCCGGGCTTCGCGCCGCACCAATACCGTCAAGCGGCGATGGCACTCCGCAAATCGGCCCACCGGGCCAAGCGCCTAGCCGCCACGCAGGCCCAGCGGTTCCAACGGCTTCGCCTCCCCCCTAAGCATCCGTTTCGCCCCGATGCATGGGCCGGCGCAACGTGCCCCGCCGTTTATGTCCTTCTGGATGCCGACAGCAAACCGCTTTATGTGGGCAGCACTCTGGACCTCAAACGCCGGCTGGACCAAACCGCCCAAACGCCCGCCTGGATACAATTGGCCATCGCTGGGGTCCGGTGGTGGCTGGAACCCGAGTGGCCCGATGCCCTGCGCTCGTTCCTCATCAGCCGGCTGCGGACGCCGTTGAATTGGTCTGGCCTGGCCATGGCCGTGGGCCGGCAGCCGCGAGACACTCGGCCACGGTGCCAGAGTACGGCGGGCTGCAACACACCGTCTGGGTGACCAACGGGATGTGGGCAGCGGCGGGACCACTGGGGCCGGCCGAGTCGATGCGCACCCACATCTGGCTCACCGCAGCCGGTGCATCCGGGAAAGCAACCCCCGGGTCCGTGCTCGCCAGCAGAGCTTGGCAGTAGGCGCGCACCTCGGGGCTTTCGGGGTCGGCGGCTTCCCATTGGGCAAGCAGCGTCTGGAGACCTTCGGTCCTTCCCGTGGCGAAGCGGGCCTGCACGAGTGCCCGCAGGCAGATCGGATCGCCGCAGCCCGCCTGCCACGCAGCCTCCAGGAACTCCAGGGCCTCGGCCCATTGCTGCCGAGCGGCCCGGCATGCCCCCCGGATGGCATTGCGGAACGGTTCGCGTTGGCGCAGAGGGACGGATAGCCGTTCGGCCACTCGAAGGGCCTCTACCAAACGACCCTGCCGAACCAGCAATTCCAGCAATGCGCGCCGCACCCGCATCCACTCGGGGTGCGTGCCCAGGGCTTGGCTCAAGGCGGTAATGGCCTCCTCGGTGCGGCCTTGAAGTTGCCACGAGGCGCCCAGGCACATCACCGCCGTCTGCGCCAAATCGCAGGGATGCCAGGTTTCCAGGTCCACCTGGCCGAAACGCACAGCCACTTCGAAGCATCGGGAGGCCAAATCCAGGCGGTCCCGGGCCTGCAAGTACCCCCCCATGGCCAGCAGAAGCTGGGTATCCAGCGGAAAGGCCTCCAGGGCCTCCAGGGCCACGGCCAACTGCTCGTCGGCCTCTCCCGAATCCCCAGTGAAAGTATCCAGCAGGCCGTAGTAGGCCTGGAGCTGCTCCGTAGAAGCCCCCGGAGCGGTGCGCACGGCTTCGGAGTAGGCTTGGCGGGCCAGGGGCCAGTCCTCCAAGTCCCGCGCGGCATCGCCCATGGCCAAAAGGGCCCGCACGGGCAGGCAATCGTTGGGACCTTGTTCGAGCATGGCCAGTTCGATGTCGCGCTCCGCCCGAGCCGCACGCCACGCGCGGTCGTGTTCCCGGGGGTGCCGAACGATCCGGGCTGGGACGGCGGCGATTGGCAATCCCGCCGCGCGGATCGAGGGCAACACGCTTTGGCGGACGCGCCCTTCGAACGCTAAGTCGGCGCGATTGGGTATCAGGCGAACCCGGGCCGCCTGCTGGGCCGGCTGCCCCGGCCCCCCAGGCGGTATCTCGATCCAAAGCCGCCCTGCCGAGACAGGCTCGTTGCATTGTTCCAAATGCGACGCCAGGGCCTCGACCGACTCCCGCGTCAACTGCTCCCCCGGCTCCAGCCATAGGATCCATTGGCCGGCCGCCTCGCGCAGCAAGCGGTTGCACAATGCCGCGCGATTTTTTTCCCACGGTGCCCGGCGCACTGTCACGCCCAAGCCTGCCAGCGTCTCCAATTCGACATCGGCCGAGCCCGCGTAGAGCACCAGTATCTCGTCGGCCAGCGTACGTAAGCTTTGGGTGCTCGGGCCCAGCACCTCCGTTTCTTTTTCTAATGCGACGACGGCCACCGAGAATCGGGGCCGCGGCTTGGTCGCCATCGATATCGCCCTCCCATGGCGTATGAGGCGCAATATGTCCCCCTGTGCGGCAGACGATCCGGAGACACGCCGCTATCTATTAGTCGGCCAAGGGGCCTTGGAGGTTGAACTGAAGGTAAAAGTACTAGCCCCTTTGTGCTATCGCCTGCCCACCCAGCAGATTGCTACGGTGGGGTGAAAGAGCCCGCTGTATGCCCAAGCTGCCGCTACGCTTCGAGTTCCACGTTCCAATACGCCTCGCTCAGAAACCGGGACCAGCTTTCGATCCGCACCCCGTGGGTGGCATACAGCGGTTTCCACTTGGGGCGTACCGGCGGACGACGAAGTTTCATTCCCGCCTGCTCCGGGGTACGGTCGGCCTTGCGCTTGTTGCACTCCACGCAGGCAAGCACACAATTGGTCCAACTCGATATCCCCCCCATCGAGCGGGGAATAACGTGGTCGATGGTCAACTGGTCCGGTCCGGGCTGGGCCCCGCAGTACTGGCAAGTGTGGTGGTCGCGTTTGAAAAGATTCCGGCGGGTAAACGCCACCGAGGCTGCCGGCAGCCGGTCGTAGTGGTTCAGCGTGATGACCTCTGGCACGCGAATCCGCATGCGCACGGCTTGAACGAAGAGTTCTCCCTCGCGGGGACGCATCGCAGACCAGTCGGCCCAGGTATAAGTGCGAAAATCTTCAGGGTCCACCACTTGGGCCGTCCCGGCATAAACCAGGGTCAGCGCTCGGGCAACCGTGGCTACACGCACCGGCTGCCAGTTGCGGTTCAGCACCAGCGTGGGACGCTCGATTACGGCCGCGCTCATTCTGCGCACCTCTCCTATACTTATTGAACACCGGCTGGCGGGGGTGCGTCAACCCGCGACTTTGGGAACTGCCCCAAGCGGCACAAGCGCGGCACTCGGGCCACCCATGCTCTTATTGCCCCGGGGCATACCCTAGGCGCTGGAGACATCGATACAAGCGCCGCAGCGTGGTGCACTCGCCTTCGTCCAGCAGCTTGTCGTCGATGCACTGCGAGATGACCGTGGCGAACGCCCGCGCGTGCAAGGCCCGGATTTCCTCGGCCGAAAGCCCCCATTCCTCCTGCTTGGCCGCCAGATAGGCGATCTCGTCGTCCGTTACTTCCAGGTCGCAAAGCACTGCCTTCAGGGCCTCCCAATAGCTGTGGATGGTATCGCTCCGTGAGCGCTGCCGAGAAGCGAACCCGGCGGATGCCCGCTCCTGCGGGGCAGTGGCCGGGCGGGGCGGCTCCGCGTTGGCCGAGGGCTGGCCTGCCGGCTGCCAGCCGCTCCGCGATTTGAAACGGTTCACGGCAGTGAGCGTTTCGCCCACCGGGGGGGCCAGCGGGTCGTGGTGGAGGCTCTCGACGAATTTGTACGACCGCAGGTTCTTCAGCTCGCCAAAGGTGCGGACCCCCCGCCGGGCCAACGCCTCGAGATACACCTGCCATAGCCGTGCGCTGGCCTGGGCATCGGCCGCCGCCGTGTGCGCGTGCTCATGCTCGATGCCGTGCTGGCAACACGCATCGTGCAGCGAGCACCGGGGGCCCAAACCGATCATCGGCCGAAGGTACATCAGACACAAATGGGGCACCACGCTCTGCAGGCCCACGCGGCTCAGTTCATACTGGAGGAACGGCAGATCGAAGTACACGTTGTACGCGGCCAGAACGCAGCCATACAGACTGCGCACCAGATGGCCCGCGATGTCGCCGAACCGCGGAGCATCGGCCACGTCCTCATCCGTGATGCCATGAATCTCCGTGGCCGTTACGCGCCGCTGGGGATTGACCAGGGTATCCAGGACCAGGCGCGGCGGCTGGCCCGGATCGATGCGGATCACCGAGACCTCCACCACACGGTGCGCCCCCGCACTGAGGCCGGTCGTTTCCAAATCCACAATGGCGACCGGCGTTTCGTCCACTGGCTGGTTCAGCACACCCCGTTGTCTGACGCTCATCGTGCGCCCCTTTCCATCAGACTCTGAACAGATCTTCCTGCGCGTTCGGAACCGCCCCGCGCGACCCCGTGGCAGGTACTACCCAGTGTAGTCGCCTGGCCCAGGATCGCAAGGCGTGCCACAAGGCGGGAACCGATTGGGGACCCGCACTGCCCGCAGGTCTTACCCTATTCCACCGTGACGCTCTTGGCCAGGTTTCGCGGCTTATCGACATCGCAGCCGCGGGCCACCGCGATGTGGTACGCCAGAAGCTGCAGAGGAATGATCGAGACGATGGGCTGCAAGAAGTCGGCCACCGCTGGGATTTCCACGACCTCGTCGGCCAATTGCCGTACTTGGCGGTCGCCCTGACAGGCCACGGCAATGACCGGCCCGCCCCGGGCTTTGATCTCTTGCACGTTGGCCAGCACCTTGTCGTACACGGGGCCCTGGGGCATGAGGAACACGCTGGGGGTGTGGGCATCGACCAAGGCGATCGGGCCGTGCTTCATCTCGGCCGCGGGATACCCCTCGGCATGGATGTAGCTTATCTCTTTGAGCTTCAGGGCCCCTTCCAGCGCCGTGGGATAGTTGAACTGGCGGCCCAGGTACAGGAAATTGTTGGCCTCGCAATAGCGCAGCGCGATCTGGCGGACCAGGTCGTTGGTTTCCAGGGCTTGGCGGACCTTGTCGGGCAGTTCTTCGATCTGCTCGATGATCCGCATTCCCGCGTCGAAGCTCAGGTGATGCAGCCGGCCGAAATACAGGGCCAACAGGGCCAGCACCAGGCACTGCGAGGTGAAGGCCTTAGTCGAGGCCACCCCCACCTCGGGTCCGGCATGCAGGTAGATTCCGCCGTCGGCCTCCTGGGCGATGGTGCTGCCCACCACGTTGCAGATGGCCAGCGTGGGGTGCCCTTTGCGCTTCATTTCGCGGAGGGCCGCCAAGGTGTCGGCGGTTTCGCCGCTCTGGGTAATGGCGAACAGGAGCGTTCCCGGCTCCAAAGGGGGATTGCGATAGCGGAGTTCGCTGGCGTACTCGACCTCCACCGGCAGGCGGGCCAGGGTCTCGATCTGATACTCGCCCACCAGCCCGGCGTGCCAACTCGTACCGCAGGCAGTCATCACCAGGCGCCGCACCGAGGCAAGTTGCTGGGCCGAAAGGTTCAGCCCTCCGAAGCGTGCCGTGGCAGCGTCGCGGTCCAGCCGGCCACGCATCGCGTTGCGCAATGACTCCGGCTGCTCGAAGATCTCTTTGAGCATGAAATGGGGAAAGCCGCCACGGTCCACGGCATCGGGCGGCAAGTCCAGCACCTGCACCTGGTGGGCGATCCGGCCCTGGTCGCGGTGGACAACGCGCAGCGAGTCGGCCGTCATCAACGCCATCTCATGATCGGCCAGATATACGATGCGGTCCGCGTAGCCGGCAAAGGGCGAGGCGTCGCTGGCCACAAAATGCTCTCCCTCGCTTACGCCCACGATCAACGGGCTTCCCAGCCGGCAGGCGATCAGCACCTCGGGCCACGCGGGCAATACCATGGCCAGCCCGTAGGTCCCCTGAAGTTGGACAAGCGCCTCCTGAACGGCGCGGACCAGGGGGGCGTAGTCGGCCTTGGCCAAGTCCAAGCCCGTAACCAAGGCTTCCCCGGCGGCCTCGCGGTGGTCTGCTTCCCGCACTAAACCGTGCCGGCGCAGCGAGGAATCCACCAAGTGCGCGATCACCTCGGTATCGGTGGCCGAACGGAAACGATACCCCTCGGCCTCCAACCGGGCACGCAGCGGAAGGTAATTGTCGATCACGCCGTTGTGAACAACGGCCACCAGCCCGTTGCCCCCAATATGGGGATGGGCGTTGACATCGGTGGCCGGCCCGTGTGTGGCCCATCGCGTATGCCCAATACCGATGCAGCCGGAGATCGGATCGGCCCTTAGACGCTCCTCCAAGCCCTCGATGCGGCCAGCCGCCTTGACGACGCGCAAGTGGCCGTGGGCATCGATCACCGCCACCCCTGCACTGTCGTAGCCCCGGTATTCCAGCCGGCGAAGGCCGCGCAAAAGGAACTCCAGTGCGTCCGATCGGCCCACATATCCCACTATCCCACACATCAGCAAAAGCTCCTAGAGCAGAACCGGCGGGGGTTCGCTGGCACGGTTATCCCGCCCTGCCGACTCAAGAGCCCCGGGTTGCAAAAGCGAGTCCCAGGCCAGCGACGTGGCGGCCGGCGGCCCCCAACGGCTTGCGACCGGCCGTACTTGCCGACCACCCCCGAAAGGACGGGAGGGACAAACCCAACCGGACACTCCATTGTAGCTCACGGAGAAAGGCGCGCTATAGCCCAACGGCGAAGGCGGTCGGTAGCCTTGGCTAGTTCGCCAAAAAGCGATATAATTTCGGCAACTGGACCTTCAAGCTTACTCGCGGAGACTATTACCCATGCCAACTGCCGTCGCCAAGAAGCTTTCCGTCCTGGACCGCTTTCTCACCCTGTGGATTTTTCTCGCCATGGCTTTGGGGGTGGGGCTTGGGTACCTTTGGCCGGGCTTGGGAGCGTTCATGGAAGCCCATCTTCAGGTCGGCACCACGAACCTTCCCATCGCCTTGGGTTTGATCCTGATGATGTATCCGCCCTTGGCCAAGGTCCGGTATGAGGAGTCGGGCCGCGTGCTGGGCGAAAGACGGCTATTGGGCATTTCGCTTCTTATGAACTGGGTGGTCGGCCCGATCTTCATGACCGTGCTGGCCATCGCGTTTCTGCACAACTACCCCGAGTAC
>Ga0123519_10008111_pt1 | contig 16091 bp, 23 predicted proteins | sample YelNatPaOPRAMG02_FD_87396 | JGI IMG/M metagenome (GOLD analysis project Ga0123519, IMG submission 87396) | Hot spring microbial communities from Yellowstone National Park - Yellowstone National Park OP-RAMG-02 (version 2) | ecosystem: Environmental > Aquatic > Thermal springs > Hot (42-90C) ...
GAAACAGGTGGAGCAGGTGGATATGGTTGGGTTACTGGCTCAAGCACCGGTGCCGGTGGTGGTGCTGGTAACTCGGGAGGAGCATCAGCAGGGTCAGCAAGTGCTGGTGGTAATGGAACTGGCGGTCTTTTAGTTTTATATGTAGCAGGGAAATTAACTTTTGGTGCTTCTGGGACTCTATCATCAACAGGAACTGCTGGAGGAGGTTCAGGAGCAAGTTATCCAGCTGGTGGTGGTGGTTCAGGTGGAGGCCATATTGATTATTTTTATGGGACTATTTCAGGTTCTCCAACAATAAGTGTTTCTGGTGGTGCTGGCGGTTCTGCTGGCACAGCAAAGGGTGGAACAGGTGGAGATGGTTCATACAGAGCAACTCAGGTAGCACTACCTAATTTATTTCCATCAGCATTTTTTATATTTTTTTAAAAGATATCTAATATACGTAATATGAAAACAAAAATGAAAGCAAAGCTACAATGTGTAAAGAATTATAACAAAACTCAAAGCTAGACATTGAATTAATTTTTGTAGGACAATAGAATTTTCAAGGGAGGTGCGAGATGGATGAGAGGGATAAAAAAGCAATGATAGATATTATTGAACGTCTTACAACTGTAGAGACAAAACTTGAAATGATAATTGATAATACAAAAGTTATTCCTTCTATTGTAGAGCAAATTAAGAAACTTCAGCAAGATTATAGCAACAACAATGAAGAACACAAATGTTTTAGGGATACTTTTGTTTCAAGCAAAGTTTTTTTTGCTTGGCTTAGTGCTCTAGCTATAATATTAGGTATCATAACTACAATATTATTTTTATTCAGAAGGTGATAATATGTCTATAAGAATTGGTGCTTCTTGTGTCTGTGACATTGGAGGTTCTACAGATGATTGCTTAGTTGATGAAGTTAGGTTTGAAAAAAATGATAGATTTGCTTCTGCGCTTAATTGGGTTAAACACGATATTAGCGTAGGAAAATATGTAATTGCTAATATTACTTTAGGTGATAGAACAAGCTTTTTATCCCTTTCTGAAACTGATTGGAGAAATTGGTGTAACCATGTAGTTTATAATATTGTTAAAGTCGGTGCTAATCCATCTAATTGTAGGTTAACAATAGATAACGAGCCTATGGAGCATTTAACAAAAGAGCAATATCGAAACTATGTAAATATTGCATATGATGAAATTAAATTTAGAAAAGGATATAAATTTTTAATTGGAGCAGGTAATGAAGAATTTGATTTAGCTTTTGCAGAAGGTAATATGTATGATTATTTACTGGAGACAAGAGCACAAAAATTATGCAATTTTGATGTTCTTGACATTCACATTCAATCTTCCTGTAATACACCTGCTAAACTAAAAAGATGGAAAGATTGGATGTTAGCTAAAAAGGCAGAATACAATATAAAAAATATATCGTGTACAGAAGCTAATTGGATGGATGTAGCAACATTGGAAGGTTATGAAATGTTGCTTTCTCAATGCAATGCTGCAGAGGAATTGGGGTGTTCGGATTTTTGTATTGTATTTATAACTTTATCAGAAATAGAAAGGTATCAATGGCTTTCGTTTATTTATAATAACCAGGTTAGAAGTCCGTACTGGGAAGACTTCAAAAATTTCATAAAATCCAAAAAACCTATTGAGAAGGAGGAAGATATGGAATTTAAAGCAATTTACAAAAGAGGCGATAGAGGTGTAGTAGTTAAGTTTATCCAGGAAGCCCTTAATGTGTATTTAAGCTTGACGGGTAGCAGTTTAGAGAAATTAGAAGTGACAGGAGTTTTTGATGCAAAAACTGATACTGCAGTAAGAGCATTCCAAAGTGGCCTTTTGTTAGCTGTTGATGGTCTTGTAGGTAGATTTACTATGGAAAAATTGATTGAAGTATCACCTGAAAGTTTTAGCAAACTTATTTACCGCTGGGGTAGAGGTGAGAGATGAAACCTGAAGAGTTTATAAGCTTTTTATTGCCCAAGTTGAAAGATGTGCCTGTTCTAAAATCTCTTGCAATTGCTCAGGCATGTCTAGAAACAGGTTTTGGCAAAAACATTTTCTATAACAATATTTATGGAATAAAGTGCCATGATCCTAATAAATACGCAGGATGTAGATATGCAAAAACTAAAGAATTTGTTAGTGGTCAAGCACAAAACTTTGAACTTGCATTTCAAACTTATAACTCTGTAGAAGAGTGTATAGAGGATTATTCAGGAATAATGAACTTACCAAGGTATGAAAAAGTTAGAAATGCAAAAAACTACATAGAAGCATGTAATGCAGTAAAAGAATGTGGATATTCTACTTCTCCATCGTATCCCCAAAGCTTGATAACTATTATTGAAAAATATAAATTACAAAATTATGATTGGAGGTATGAAATGAAGTTAACTGAGAATTTTGCATATGAAGAATTTTGGTCTGGGAGTAAGTCCGGCATAAAAATTAAACCACCGGAAGAATTATTTCCAAGAATACAGCAGTTAGCACAAGAGTTACAAAAAGTAAGAGATATAATTAAAAGACCTATTATAGTTACTTCTGGTTGGAGGACACCTGAATGGAATAGCGAGGTAGGAGGTGTTGAGAACAGTTATCACATACAAGGTTTAGCTGTAGACAGTAGAGCAGTAGGAATGTTAATAGTAGATTATGGATTTTATTTGGCTAGATACACAAATTTTAAGGGCTTTGGTATAAATGTAGCAAAAAATTTCATTCATTCAGATTTTAGAGAAATATTTACAATTTTTCATTATTAAAAGGAGGTGATATACATGAACTGGGGAGAAGTTGCATTTCAGGTTACAATTACTATTGCATTAGTAACACTAGTTAAAAAATTAACTAATGAAAAATTAGGGCAATGGTATATGCTTATATCAGTAGGATTCGGTTTTCTAGTTGCAGCATTAGGCATAGCTGAAAATTTTGAAGTACTTGCATTTATAAGACAAGGATTAATCGTAGGTCTTTCAGCATCTGGTGTGTATAATATTGCCAATAAAATAGGAACTGGACAGTGAATGAGTTAGAAGATTTAATTGCGTATTTAGAAGAGCGATATAACAGGGAAGGGCATAGATTTATACCAAAGCCTAAAAAGAACACTTTTATTGCTAAAAGAGCTTCAAAGGTTAAAGATAGACCAATAAACAAACATAAAACTAGGTTTACTAGATTGACTAACATTTACAAAAATGTAGACTTTGATTACAGCAAAAATCTAGTTCTAAGAACAAAAAAATTTAAATTTTATGATTGACTTTTTATAACTTTTGTACTACTATATTAATATCTCTTTTAAAATTTAATTGAAATAATTAAATGGACTAAAGAAAAAGGGCTATGGAAAATAATAAATTTAAAACTTCGGATATTTATCTCGCCGCTTATCTTATTGTGTCAGGTTTAGATTATAAAGTTTTGCGAGACCCACAATCTAGGTATATAGAATTTGAATTTACAAATTCAACACAACTACAAGAGCTACTACAACTCTACCAAAGTAGCCAAGACCTTGTTTCAGCAAAACAATTTTCACACCAAATAAAGGTGTTAAAAGCAATAATCATTTCACAAAAGGAGCAAAAAGGTGTGGCTAGTAGAAGTAAAAAAAATTGATCCAGAAATTATCGAACAGGAACAAATACAGGATGACGGAAAAATCATAAGAGTTCCTGTTTACGATTATAATGGAGAAATCCAATATGTGCGTACTAGAGACGTTGGTTTTAAAGAACATTGGCGACAGCCTGCTGATACACCACTTTTGCCGTGGGGATTAAATAGTTTGAAGCCTGACTTAGATGTTATTTTAACAGAGGGTGAAACTGACCGGTTAACACTTCTAACTATACTAAAATGGGCAAAATTTCACTTTAATGTTCTTGCAATTCCGGGCAGTGTCTGGAAAAGAGAGTGGTCTAAGCATCTTAATGTAGTTGAAGGTAAAAACTTTTATATGGTTCCAGATAATGACGAAGCAGGAGAAAAGCTTTTTAACACTGTAAAACTACATATCCCTGACCTTAAGCCGCTTGTAGTCCCAAAAACATACAAAGACCTCTCAGATTTTTATCTTAATAATGATATAACTGTATGTGTTGATTGGTTAGCACAACAATTTGAGTTAGTTAAAAAAGTAGATGCTACTCAATTTCTATCTAAGCAAGAAAAAGATACCCTGGAAAACCTACGAGTTCCGTTCTTTTCAGATTATATTGATTGGGTATCACAGAAACTCGATGCTCCTACTGACTTTGCTGAAGCTTGTGCACTTATGATACTTAGTATCGCAGTTGGGCCTAATTTTTACATCCTAACCGAACAAGCAAAACTAAGGCCTAATTTAGCAATTATTCTTACCGGATCTTCTACACGACCACGTAAAACCCAAAGTTTATACCTTTTAAAAGAAGTTCTTCAAACAATCAAAGATGATGTTTTTATCGCCAATGATTTTTCACCGCAAGGTCTTATAGCTGAAATGAGTCAACGTAACGATAGAACATCTGTGTTATTTAGAGATGAAATTGCTGGATTTTTCCATCAAATAGTGCGATTAGATTGGGCGTTAGGCACAGAGCAAATTCTTATTCAGTTATTAGACGGCCAGGTTATAAAACGAAACTTGAGAAAGGAAGTTTTTGAAATTAGAAACCCATATTTTTGTATGATTGGCGCCGGAACTATAGACGCTATTTGCAGAAATTTAAGTTATGCTAACTTAGATTCAGGCTTTATTCCGAGGGTTGCCTGGATTGTAGCAAAAAACGAGGATTTACCAGAACGTAAACCAATTATTTTGCCTCAACATCGTTTAACTACCTTGGAAGAAAATGTTACACAAAGTCTAGTTGAAATTGTAAGAGTTTGGGAAACGAATAGAAAAAATAGATTCGGTTAAACCGCGCCGCCGTGGTATGCTGTTTGTTCCGAAGAAACTCTAGCAAGATGGGATAAATTTTATGCAGATTTAGAAAAACTCGAGAGTGAGAACCCAAGTTTTGGTGCAATTCCTAGCCGTTTAGCTTGGATGACTCTAAAAGTTGCAGTTTTGTTAGAGGCCTGTTATTGCGATTACGAATTAAATACAATTGATCCGCGTATGGAAGTTATATTGAAGGCAATTGAGATTACAACCAAATGGCTAAATTATAATTTATACTTCTTAGATATGTTAGGCACGTCTCAACTCGAGAGTTTATTAAATCATATTTTAAGTTACTTAGACAAATGCTATAGTGCATCGCGTAGTGAGATAATGACTAAATTTCATTTAACATCACGACAAGCAGATGAAATTCGTGATACATTATTACAAAGACACCAAATTGAAGTTATAACTGATGCAAGTACAGGCCCAAGAGGTGGAAGAGAAGTTTGGAAAAGATAAATGAAAAAGAGAAAGGAGGTATAAATGTTTTATATTTATGTCAAATGCCATTTTGATGCTGCCCACAAATTAGATTTACCGTATGATAGTCCATGTCGTAATTTACACGGTCATAGATTTCTGGTAGAGGTTGAGATAAGAAGTAAAACTTTAAACGACCAAGGTCTTGTGGTAGATTTTAAACATATAAAAAGTATTGTAAACAAGCTTGATCACAGTTGTTTAAATGATACATTAGTACAACCAACTGCAGAGCGTATTGCAAAATATATATTTACTGAAATCCAAACAGAAACTGGTTTTGTGCCAGAATTTGTTAGGATTTGGGAGAGTGATAATAGTTATGCAGAATACCGATCTGATGAATAAAACATTAGTTGTTAACGAAATATTTAATAGTGTGCAAGGCGAAGGGTACTGGTCTGGTTTGCCTGTTACATTTGTTAGGTTACAAGGCTGCAATTTAAGGTGTTTTTGGTGCGATACACAATATGCACTTAATGGGGCTGGAACTAAAATGGCAATTAATGAAATTACAAAACTTTGCACTCGTGAAGTAATTGTACTGACGGGTGGAGAACCATTACTGCAGCCTAATGTCAAAGATCTTGTTTTTGTTTTATTACAACAAGGTAAACGGGTGCATATTGAAACAAACGGCACAATTTATCAAGATATGCAAAATTGTTGGATAACAGTATCACCAAAACCGCCAAAATATAGAATTAATGAAAAATTAATATTAATAACTAATGAACTAAAGTATGTTGTAGACGAAAGCTTTAGTCCAGAAGTTGTTCCAAATTGCAATATACCGGTTTTTTTACAACCAGAAGGTAATAGGCCTGAAATGATTGAAAAAGCTTTAAACATATTAGACAAATATACAATGTGGAGATTGTCTTTACAAATTCATAAAATAATAAAAATAAAATAAAAACAGGAGGTAAATAAAATGGATGTCATTTTAAATTCAGGAGGCTTAGATTCAGCGGTTGTACTTAGTTTAGTTACATCAATGCAGCCTCACAAGCAAAATATCCTAGCAGTGAATTTTATTTATAGTCAACAAAATTCACGTGGAGTTGCATCTGCAAAAAAGATTGCAGATTATTACAAAGTTGAATATGTTAGTCAGGAATTAGACTTATCGTGGCCGCAAATGCAAACACTAGACACTTTCGGAAAACCTAGAAAACTTTTAAAATTACGAAATTTAGTATTTGTAGCTAATTTAATACCAATTATAGCAGAATTTGATTCTGTTAGAATTTGGGGTGGATGGAATGCAGATGATTTTAACTACCCTGATGCACAAGTAGGCTTTCTCAATGCTTTACAAAAAACCTTTCAAGCTGGTGAACCAAGTTGGGATGTGCAAATTATGGCACCTTGGCTTTACCTTACTAAGAATGAGATTGTAGGTATAGGCCTGAAATTGCAAACACCATTTCAATTGACGTGGAGTTGTCACAACAAAATAGACAAACCTTGTGGTACTTGTGATTCATGTATTCAAAGAAACAAAGCTTTTGCTAGCTATAATCTCGTTGATCCATTAATTAAAGAAGACAACTAATTAGAAAAGTAGAAAGGAGGTATTAAAAAAATGAAAGACAATGAAACTATGTTACCAAAATTCAGTAAAACTGAAGTACCAGATTTAGTTAAGGAGGCCCTAAAAATTATACAAGAACGTAGTTTTTATAACAGTTTATCTAAAATGTCAGATTATTTTATATTTGGTGATGAATCAAGGGCTTATGAAATTTACAAACGTGGTCTTAGACTAGCAAACCTTGTAAAAGCAAAAAATCAAGATGCAGAGAAAATAAAAGACTTGTTACTTGACTTAGTTAATTACTGTTGTGAATTTTGGGATAGTTTACAAGAACGTGAAAGTAAGGAGGGGAACCTGTAAATGCGAGATATACAAGCAGAAAGGCCAACACATGAACTACAAATTGATAAAGTTGGCCTACGCAACTTAACTTTTTTGGTGTGTTACGAGATTCCAGGTAACATAAAAACTACTACTGAAGCTGTGCTTTCTTGCTACACACACTTAACCAAGGAATATAAAGGCATTAACATGTCAAGAATTCCAGAAACAATTTTTAGCAAATTTTCACAATTTGAGCTTAATGAAGAAAACATCAAAAATCTTTTGATAGCACTATCAAAACAGCTTAACGATTCAGTTCAAATTAAAATAAGAACAAAGTTAATTCTCAATAGAAAAGCTTCAATATCGCAAACTGTTGCGCCTGTTGTATACCCAATTACTATTCTTGCAGCAACTGACATGTCATTCTTACAACCCATGCGAGAAGTAACCTTCGGTGTTAACTACATGTCGGTTTGCCCTTGTTCACTCGCAATCTCACACGGTGGTGCACACAGTCAAAGGTCACTTGTCGAAGTAACATATGGCCCCAAAACCTTTGATATTACGTACCTGGTTGATTTAGTTAATCAGGTTGAAGAATGTTTTCCAGGTGCGGCAAGAACTGTTTTAAAACGTGTTGACGAAGCAGCAGTTGTAGACGGCGCATTTGATAATCCAGTATTTGTAGAAGACGCAGCACGTAAAGTAGCTACACTACTTAGAGAAAAATTAGATATTCCTTGGGTTATCGTAGTAAATCATTTTGAATCAATACATCAGCATGATGCTGTAGCTGTTATTAGAGGAGGGTTAAAATGAAAATTGCAATTATTTGTCCAATTCCACATCTTAATGACTTTAATCTCGGTTCTTTTCATCTTATTATTGCTCAATATCTAAAAGATAATAAATATGCTAGTTTTTATAACAAAAACGGGTATGTTATAGTCGATAACGGTGTTTTTGAAACAGGTAAACCATTAACAGCAAAGAGACTCTTACAGCTTTGTTTGCAAATAGGTGCTCAAGAGATTGTGTTACCAGATTTCTTTTTTGACGCCAAAAAGACTCTACACGTTGTTGAAAGTTTTTTAGATAAGTTTGGAGTTAGGCCAAATGGAGTTAAACTTTGTGCTGTTATTCAAGGTGATTGCTTTAAAACCTTTTATGATTGTTATCTTAGACTTTGTGATTTACCAATTGATGTTATCGGTGTTCCGAAAACTATTATTTTTGCAGATAGAATTAGTGTTTTATCTGAGATCCAAAAAGAACTTGACCTAAGAAAAGAATACCACTGTCTAGGCATAAAACACGTAAATGAGCTTGAACACTTATCAAAACTTAATTTTATTAGGTCTTGCGATACTTCTCTTTGGTTTACCTCAAGTTTTGTAGGTGTAAATTTAATGCAACAAAAAGGAACAGTTTTTGCTAGGCCAGATAACTTTTTCTATTGCAAACTTCCAGCTAACCGCATACAATTGGCCAAAGAAAACATAGAATTTTTAAGGAGGATCGCAAATGCTACCGAAAACCTACATAGTTGATTCCGAACATAAAAGAGAATTATTGTTTGAGAAGTTAAAAGAGCAAGAATACGTTGCTTGCGATATTGAAACTTCTGGCTTTAATCCATTTAAAGACAAAATCTTGTGTATTGGTTTTTCGTATAAGTCAGGAACAGGTATTTCAATGCCTCTATACCATCGTGATTCGCAACTAAGACCTGACTTAGATTATTTACAATGTCTTTTTGCACTACCAAATATAAAATGGATTGGACACAATTTTAAGTTTGACATGTCATTTCTGCGATGTTTAGGCATAAAGTTAGACCTTTACTTTGATACAATGCTTGCCCATTATTGTACATGGGAATTTAGAGGAACTCAAGGCTTGAAATACCTTGCTACACATGAACTCGGTTACGACGATTGGGAATCAATTTTAAGAAGTTACGTACCAAATAAGGCACTATCGTTTGAGTTAGTACCTATAGAAGTTTTACTTCGACACAATGCAATTGATGCAGCTGCAACTTTTGACCTTTACCTTGCATATAAAGATAAAACACCAAGTGTCTTCTGGGATGTTTTAATGCCAGCAACAGCAATGATACTTGAATGTGAACTTGAAGGAGTTAAAATTGATATGGCATACTTAAAACAATTCACTCAAATTATTGAAGACAAACTACTTTCTGTCACAGAAAAACTAAAAGAATATGCAAATATTAATTTTGACTCCCCGAAGCAAGTCAAAAAATTGCTGTTTGAAGATTTAAAACTTCCGGATTACAATGATGGTTCAGTTGACGCTCAAGCTTTAGAAAAACTTATGGATAGCCACCCAATTATACCGCTCTTAACCGAATATAGAACTTATCAAAAAATTAAATCAGTTTGGGTAGATAATACTTTACAGTTAGTCGATAAAAATTGTTACATTCACCCTGATATTCATTTACATGCAACAGTTACAGGAAGATTAGCATGTAATAAGCCAAACTTAATGGCAGTAACACGTGATAAAGACATAAAAAAAATTTTTACTGCAAAAGATACTTGCTTGTGGGTTGAATCCGATTATAAAATGTTAGAATTAAAAGTTGCAGCAGCGATAGCAAAAGATGAACACCTTTCAACATTAATTGCATCAGGTGTTGATGTCCATTCAGTAATTGGTGGTAAAATTCTCGGTAAAGACCCAGCCCACATTACAGAAGACGAAAGAACCTTAGCTAAAACTATAACTTTTGGTATATTGTATGGTAGATCTGCATATTCAATAGCCGAAGGTCTCGGCATAAGTGAGCAAGCAGCCCAAGAGTATATAGATTACATATATACCATCTTTCCAAAACTCAAATATTATATACAAGCTCGCATTAAAGAACTCTATCAAAATAAACAAATTGTGGGTATACAAGACCGTGTAAGACACTTTTTTGACCCAATTGACAAAAAAGCAATAAGAGAAGCAATTAATTTTCCAATACAATCGTTGGCTTCAGACATAACTCTCAAATCTGCAATTTACTTGTATAAATTATTTAGAAGTCTTCATTCTGGCTCTAGAATTCTTTTTACAGTACATGATGCAATTATGTTTGAAATACCTGAACATGAATTTTCTTGGGTTATCCGGGCAATAAAAGAGATTATGACTTCAATGCCATTTAAATTCTTTCCTGATTGTAAGTTTTCCTGGAATGTTGAAATTGCAGCAGGTAAATCTTGGGGCGAATTAGAAGTAGTTGAAGTTGAAGAAGCCGATCCTCTACCAGCTTGGCAATTAAGTCTAATAAACTTTTAGTAGGAGTTGTGGGGTTGAAAACTAGAAAGAAAAAATTATGGATAGCGATAGATCCGGGTGAGGTAATTGGTTGGGTTGTTTTTGAAGATAGTAGTGTTGTAGATTGTAAATCAGGTTCATTTTATGAATTTAAAGAATATATTACAAATATGAATTTTGTTGAAGCAGTTATAGAATCGTCGTATTATGTACCTCATAGTTTAGGTAAGTGGTCTGAAGTTTGGATTCTAATCGGAAGAATTACACAAATTTTAGAAAGTAAAGGCACTGTCGTTGTTTATCAAAACCCGTCTTATAAAAGATGTATAAAACAAATTCCAGACCAATATCGACAACTAAAACTAAATCGACACCAAAAAGATGCACTTAAAATCGGTCTATGGCACTTGCAATTTTACAAAAAAGTTTGTCAAAAACAAAACTAAAAAAACTAAAAAAAATTTACATTTTTGACTTGATATTTCAAATAAAACGCGCTATAATTATAAGAAAAAAAGTATGACAAAATAAACGAAAATGCAACTTTATGAGTTTCAAAAACAGAATATTCAAAAATTAACTAAACCTATACTTCTAGCTGATGAAATGGGTTTAGGTAAAACTTGTCAAATTCTTGCTTCTCTAACAAATTTAAATACTTCACCTGTTCTTATAGTTTGTCCAAAGAGTGTTGTATCTGTTTGGGTTGACGAAGCTGCTAAATGGTTATCACAAGACTATGAACTTTTCATCTATCAGGGCCCGAGTAATAAAAGAACTACAGTTTACACTAAATTTAAAGAAAGTTTAAAACTATCTAATAATAGCAAGCTACTTATTTTTATCACTACTTGGGAATTAACTAGAAAAGATATGAACTTGTTATCAGGCTTGCCTTGGAAAGTTATTGTTGTTGATGAAGCACATAGAATGAAAAATCGGAAAACAAAACAGAGTATTTCAGTAAGAAGTCTGTCACGTAAAATACCATACCGTTTTGCATTAACAGGCACACCAATTATCAATAGGCCAGACGAACTTTGGGCAATACTAAATTTCTTATATCCTGCTCAGTTCACTAGCTACTGGAGGTTTTTCAATCAATTTGTAGATGCTACTCCTAATCCATGGGGTGGATACTTTATAAAAGGCATAAAAAATAAAAGAGAATTAGATTATTTACTGGCACCAATAGTTTTAAGACACACTAAACAAGAGGTGTTAAAAGAATTGCCTGATAAAATATATCAAAATATCCAATTAGATTTTACAACTAAGCAAACCGAAATGTATAATTCTATGGTGCAGTATCTAAAAGCAAAACTAAGTGATGGCACATATTTACATGCACCAATTATTTTAGCACAACTAATAAGGCTTAAACAAATTTGTAATTCGCCGAAACTACTTGATTATAATATTCAAGACGATGGTTGTAAAATCGAATGGCTTTTAGACTTTGTCCAGGATTTAAATAGCAACCAGCTTGTTATTTATACTCAGTTTTCTAAAATGGCCGACCTAATTTATGAAAAATTAAAAAATTTAGATATAAGGGCTGAACTTTTTACAGGCAGTCAAAATTCTAAGCAGAGGGAGCAAATACTGAAAGACTTCGAACAAAAAAAGATACAAATTGTTATTTTAACGTATGGCGCAGGGGGTTTAGGCCTAAATCTAGCATTTTGCTCTACTGCTATATTAATAGATAAACCGTGGTCGCCAGCACTTATAAAGCAAGCTGAAGACAGGCTACATAGGATTGGACAAAAAAATAGTGTACATATTATTTGTCCAATTATACCCGGCACTATTGAAACTAAAATTGAAAAACTATTAAGTTGGAAAGAGGATATTTCAAATTTAATAATTAGTAACAAGAACTATTTAATTGAGGAGGTGTTAAGTGAATACAATCAGTTATAGTGAAATAAGTACATATCTTAGGTGCAAACTTAAGTGGTATTGGAAATACATTGAGAAATTAGAGCGTAAAATCAAACCAGTAAACTTATTTATCGGCGATGGTATACATAAAGCAATTCAAGCTTACTATGAGCAAAAAGTAGCTCCTGCTGATTATTTTCAACAATGGGCTATTAATCAATTGCAAGAATATGAAAATGAATTGGGGTTATGGGAAGATGAAAAAGAAAAATTTATGGAAGATTTAGATAAAGCAACAAAAATGCTTGAGGTATACCCGAAGCAAGCACAATATTTAGACGATTTTAAGTGGGAAAAAGGAGAAGTTGAGTTTGTGGTGCCTCTAAAAGCAAAAGAGAAACAATCTCAAACAAAAGTTAAGTGTAGAATTGACGGTTTAATTTCAAATGATAAAGGGCATTGGATAATTGAAACCAAAACTACAAACAACCCAAATGCACCAAATCTCTTAAGAGATTTGCAAACTATGATATATTTTTGGGGAGCTATAAAAGTTATGGAAGTCCAGGGAGTTCTATACAATTTAATTTACAAATGGTGTCCAAAACCGCCGACAATTTTGAAAAACAACACTATATCCAAATCAATAAACACAATTCGGAATACTACTTACGAACTTTACCTTAAAACAATACAAGACACTGGACTTGACCCAAAAGACTATGAAAATGAACTCATGCAACTTAAACAAAAAGATAATACAATTATATATAGAGAATATATTTACGCTAAAAGCGTTAAAGAATTGACGGTATTAGAGTCAATTTTATGGCAAATTGCCAGGTCAATCAGACGTTCGTATCGCTATAAAGAATTTTATCCTAGTATATCAAAAAATTGTGAATGGGATTGTGATATGAAAGATTTATGCCAGCAATATCTTATAGGTGGAGATATTGAATTTATCAAAAATTTATATTATAAGGGGGTGACTGAAAGTGGCCAATGAAGAAAGGAGACTAGATAAGCAAATAGAAGTTATAAGACGGCTCTTAGGTAAATTATATGGAAAAGGAAAGATTAGTTTAGAAGAGCTACAAAAGTTTCATAACTATCTAGAAGAAATTGTCGAGTGCGTAAAGCTAATAGACAAAGTTTAACAAAAATTTAACTGAAAGGAGGTTTAAAATATGACAATAAATGTGCAAAAAGCTAGTATTACTACTGCAAAATTAAAAATACTTGTTTATGGCGAGCCTGGTGTAGGAAAAACTGTATTTGCATCTACCTTCCCTAAACCGTTAATTTTAGATGTAGAAGGTGGAACACTTTCTATTGCTGATAAAGATGTAGACATTGTAAAAATCAAAAGTTCAAATGACTTATGGCAAGCTTATGAGTATCTAGCATTTGAAAAACATCCGTATCAGAGTGTAGTTGTAGATAGTTTAACAGAAGCGCAACAAGTAGACCTAAATGATGTAATAGAAAAAGCAAAAATGCGGGATCCGGGCAAAGACATAAACCACGCTACACAGGATGACTATGGTAGAAACACTAGAAGTATAAGAAGGTTGTGCCATAGTTTGCGTAACTTAGACCTGCATGTATTATTTACTTGTTTAGTAAGAAAAGATGTTGCAGAATCAGGGGATATTTTGCATTCACCACAATTACCGCCAGCTTTAGCAAATTTTGTAGGCGGGTTTGTGGACATAATCGGGTACTTTTATACAAAACCTGCCAACGAAGAGGATAAGCCAGCTATCCGCAGGTTACTACTAAATCCACTACCTAATTACGTAGCTAAAGATAGAAGTGGTGGTAAATTGGGCACATATATAGAAAACCCAACATTTCAAATTATTTGGGATAAATTAACAAAACAAAAAGAAGGAGGTAAATAAAAAATGTCAAAACTTGTTATTGATTTTCCTAACGATGATTTTGAAATTTTACCAGAAGGAATTTACACAGTTACTGTTGATAGTATTATAGAAACAACAGCAAAGGGAGAAAGAAAAAGCCCATATCTTGCTTGGTCATTTACCGTTGTTAGACCAGAACAATACGCAGGTAGAAAACTTTGGTTAAATACAAGTCTTTTACCTCAATCTATTTGGAATTTAAGGAATATTCTTAGATCGTTTGGAGTAAAACCAAAAGGAAGAATGGAAGTAGATTATAGTAAGCTTGTAGGCCTAACTTGTAAAGTTCAGGTTGGGCATGAAGAAGACAATGAAGGCAATACTAGGGCAAAAGTTATTGGTGTAGATGGTATGAATCAGGCTGCAAATCTAAATCTTGCTACTTCAGTTACAAACGAAAGTGCAGGTAAAAAGGAAAATAATGAAATGTTTTCCGATGAAGTCATTTACAATACAAACCTAAGTGCAGGAAATAAAGACGAAGTAGAAGATATTAGCGAAAACGAATTACCATAAAAATAACAGCAATAATAAAATGGTATTCAAAGATATTGAAATTAAAATAATTTTACTTATATGGCAAGGGAAGTATACTTTTAATGAATTGTATACTGCTCTTGCCATGCATCCACAAAACCTTACCCACACATTAAACGAACTCATCCAGTTTAATTGTATTACAAAAAGCAATCGTTCGGTGTATTCAGTAACAGCAACTCCGGAACAATTACTTGCTACAGAATTATTCAAGTTTAAGCACTTGTGGGGTAATAAGCCTATCCAGACAAATATTAATATCGAATCAAATGTATTGAAAAATACTATAAGTAAAAGATTTGGGAACGCGGTTGAGTGGATTGTAGGTTTGTTTTACCAGTATCAAAAAATTAGTTTTTCTACAAATGAAATTATATCGTATATAAATAGCAAAAAAAACTTGTTTCTAAGTATGTCCCCGACTACTACCGCTATTAAACCAGTTAGTCAAGGAGGGGTATACCAAACTCTATGTCAGTTAGAAAAGCAGGAGGTTTTAGCTAGACAAAATCGTTATTATTTTGTAAGATTTGCAAAGAACTTACTGGTAGAACCTGTTTGGTTCCTTCAAAATCCAGAATTTATTTTGACTCAATACGAGCTTTACAAAAACAAACTCATACAATTACAAACCAGTTTAGAATCATCTGCATTATCAACTCAATAAGCTTTTACGAAATCCTCGGCCTATTTTAAGAAAAAATTTACCAAATTTGAGCAAAAATTTTTAACTTTTTTTGACTTTTTTTTAAAAAAAAGTTTGACATTTTAGATAGAAGTACTATAATTATAATTAAAAAAAAAGCTAAAAAAACAATAAGGAGTTAAGATGAAAAATACAAAGAAACAAATTAAAAAAAGGTTAAGTAGTGATTGGGTAATTGATTTAGGTATTGACGGTGCATTTAGTTTATCAAGTAGGTATATTTGGGTTGATGAAACTTACAGTTACTTTACTGCCAAAGGTGACTATTATCCGCTAAATGGTGAAACTATTAGAAATGCTATTCTAGTAGTGTATATAGATATAAATAGACAAGCAAACAAAAATAAAAATATCACAGCTAATGAAATTGTATCAGCTAGGTGGTCACATGTTGTATTAACAAATTAGGAAGAAAATAATATTTAAAAAAAAAAGAAAGGA
>Ga0123519_10008112_pt1 | contig 16088 bp, 11 predicted proteins | sample YelNatPaOPRAMG02_FD_87396 | JGI IMG/M metagenome (GOLD analysis project Ga0123519, IMG submission 87396) | Hot spring microbial communities from Yellowstone National Park - Yellowstone National Park OP-RAMG-02 (version 2) | ecosystem: Environmental > Aquatic > Thermal springs > Hot (42-90C) ...
AAAATCCTATTAAAAAAGCATTGTATTTTGAAGCAAAAACATTTTTACATGGCTTACTTATAGTTGAAGATAAGTTAAGTATGGCACATTCATTAGAAGCAAGGGTTCCTATGCTTGATAATAATATAGTAGATTTTGTAAGTTCTATTCCAACAAAATATTTAATAAATTTTTCTAAATATAAAGATGAAAATCTTGCAGGGAAATACATACTTAGAGAAGCAGGAAAAAAAATCTTACCAGAGTTTGTTATAAAAAAAAGAAAACAAGGATTCTCTGCACCTGAAAGGGCATGGTATAAAGGTAAGTTAATGAATTACATAAAAAAGACTCTTTTGCATAAAAAAACTTTAGAAAGAGGGTATTTTAATAAAAGATATATAGAAAAAATCATTGAAGAACATATTAGCGGTAAAATTAACCATAGATTACTAATCTGGAGTTTACTTAGTTTTGAATGGTGGAATAGGATATTTCTGGATAAAGTAAGGGATTTATCTGATATATCGTATAAAGATACAATTTAATGAAATTAATGCAAATAAAATTAACTGATTATTTAAAGAAATTATCAAAAGACACACTAATATATGGAAGTAGTTATTTAATACTTCAAATTCTTAGTTTTATTACATTCCCTATATTTACAAGAATTTTTTTACCATCTGATTATGGGATTATAGAATTGGTAATTACAATTACTTCTTTTTTAGCCTTATTTTCTACACTTGCCTTAGAATCAGGTGCTCAAAGGATATATTTTGATTATAAACCTGAAGATTTAAAAAATAAAAAAATAGTTATATCAACTGCATTATGGTTTATTATCCTCTGGAATATACTTTATATTTTTTTAATTTTATTATTTAGTAAATTTATTTTCAATTTATTTTTTAATTCAAAAGCAATTTATAAAGTATTGATAATTGCAGTTATAAATATACCTTTTGCTTCTTTAATTTTATTTTTAAGAGAGATATTTAGATTGGAAAATTCTGCAGTTAAATTTACAGTCTTCTCAATACTTCAAGGTTTAATTAATGTAATACTAACTCTTATTTTTATATTTAAATTTAATATGGGTATAACAGGGATATTTTTAGGAAACTTAATTGGCTCATTTTTAATCCTACCGTTTTTATTTATATTCAATAGTAAGAATATTGTACTTATATTTAATAAAGAAGAATTAAAAAAAATGCTAAATTACAGTTTACCACTTATAGTTACTGGTTTTGCAAGTGCTATTGTGGCTTTATCAGATAGATTTTTTTTAGCTAAACTAATCTCATTACATGAAGTAGGAATATATTCAGTTGCTACAAAGATAACAAGAGTTCTTTCATTTATTATTGCAGCGTTTAATATAGCATGGAGTCCATTTATACTTAATATATCTTCCAGTGATAAAGAATTTGAGAAGCAGATAAGAGCAAAAATTTTTAATTACTATTTACTTATACTTGGATTTCTTGCTGTTACGATTTCTCTTTTTGCAAGGGAGATAATATTGATACTTGCTACAAAAAATTTTATTGATGCTTATAAAATTGTAGGAGTGCTTTCATTAAGTATGGTTTCATTTGGTGCATCTTCTTATCTATCTACCGGAATTAGTTTGTCAAAGAAGACGAAGTACTTTGCATATTATTCTATTTTAATAGCAGTAATTTCGTTAACCCTAAATATGTTACTTATTCCTAAATTAGGGCTCATTGGTGCTACTTTCACAAGTCTTATTTCTTATAGTATTTTTTCTTTATTATATTATTGGACATCTCAAAAAATTTATTATTCTCCTTATGAGCCAGTAAAAATTTTACTTATATCTTTAATAACTTGTATATTTGTAGTGATAAGCATTTTCATAAATTTTGAGTCTATAATTTTAAGTTTAATAGTAAAAACTATTTTATTTATTTTAATTATATTTATATTTGTTTTGCTAAAGAGATATGTATAGATTAATAAAAAGAACAATAATTTTTATTCCTTTTATCTTAATTTATATTTTATTTGCTATTCTTAGTAGAATAAAATTAACCTATAAGAAAATTTTTAATATAAAGCCTTCTATTGTTTGGGGGATAACTCCTATAATAAATATTATTTCAAATTCAAAAGCAGTTAAACTTTATGGGTATAAGAGCAATACTGTTGTTTATAATACATACTATATTACAGATGAGTTTGATTATAATCTTGAAAAGTATTTTAAAAATAAGTTTACAAGATATTTTGTAAGATGGGTTACATTCTTGTGGGTTTTAATTAAATATGAAATAATCCATTTTTATTTTGATGATGGATTTTTAAAAGACACTTTTATTAGTAAATTAGAACTACCATTGCTTAAATTTGCTGGTAAGAAAATAATTGTTTCTGCGTATGGTTCTGATATAAGGGTGGAAAGTATAACGAGAAAATTAGGAAAGTATAACTGTTGTATTGATTGTCCAATACCAAAGAGGGGATGTATCTGTGATGAAAAGAAAGCAGAAGAAAAAATTAAAAATGTAAACAAATGGGCTGATGTTGTATGCTCTCTTGGAGATATGACAGAGTATACACCAGGCAGTAATAATGAGATTTTTTATACTCCGATTGATATAAACGAATGGAAATATGTTGGAGTAAATCTTAATCCAGATAAAGTAAAAATAATTCATGCGCCAAATCATCCACATTACAAAGGCACAAAATATTTAATAAATGTGATTGAAGAGTTAAAAAAAGAAGGTTATAAAGTGGAATTAATTTTACTTGAAAAGATTCCTAATAAAGAAGCAAAAAAATATTATGAATCTGCAGATATTGTAGCAGAACAGTTTATCATTGGGTGGTATGGGTATTTTGCTGTAGAATGTATGGCATTGGGAAAGCCTGTTGTAAGTTATATTAGAAAAAAAGAATATCTACCAAAAGGGATAAATTGCCCAATTGTAAATGCAAATCCAGATAACCTTAAAGAAGTTTTAGTTAATTTAATTAAAGACCCTTTCTTACGGCAAGAGTTAGGAAAAAAAGGAAGGGAATATGTAGAAAAAGTTTATTCATTGGAAAGAGTTGGAGAAAGATGGGATAAATTGTATAGAAAACTCTTTTAAGTATAGTATTTTATTGATATAATTATAAAATATGAAAATACTAATAACTGGTGCAACAGGTTTTATTGGTTCAAATTTAATAAAAAAACTAAATAAGAACAATACTATTTATGCTATAACAAGAAATAAAAGATATAGCATCAAAAATGTTAAATGGGTAAGATGTGATTTGTCAAAGAAAATAAACTTTAATAATTTTCCAAAAGATTTAGATTGTATAATTCATTTAGCACAATCAAGAGAACATAAAAAGTTTCCAGAAAAGGTTTTTGATATTTTTAATATTAATAGTTATTCTACACTTCAGTTGTTGGAATACGGGAGAAAGATAAAAATAAAATCATTTATATTAGCTTCCTCTGGTGGAGTTACAGGTTATAAAGACAATAAAATATTAGAAGAAGACCCTCCAAATCCACTTACATTTTATCTTACTTCAAAGTATATAGCAGAATCTCTTGTGAATTCTTACTCAGATTATTTTAATATAATAATACTAAGATATTTTTTTGTATATGGTAAGGGGCAAAAGGATGGGATTGTACCACTTTTAATTAATAAGATAAAAAATAATGAACCGATTTATATTTATGGTGATAAAGAAGGAACAAAAATTAATCCAATATATATTGATGATGCTATTCACTCTACTCTTCATGCATTAGAATTAAAAGAAAAGCAAGTAATAAATATAGCAGGAAGAGAAACTATAAGCATTTTAAAATTATCTAATTTGATTAGTAAATATCTAAAAAAGAAGCCAGTATTTGAATATAAGGATGGACCAACTCAAAATATGATAGCAGATATAGAAAAGATGAAATATTCACTTAAAGTAGAGCCAAAGATTTCTTTAAAGGAAGGCATTAAAAGGATCTTAAGAAAGAAAAGATGAAAATATTGCATGCACCAACAAATACAGGGGGGAATCCTGCTAGACTTTCAAGAGCAGAAAGGGAGATTGGACTAATTAGTGATGTTATGGTATTTGACTCTAACTGGTTAAATTATCCTGCTGATATTAATTTGAATTTTAATAAATTAAACAGACTTCAAAGAGAATTAGTTAGAGATAAATTTATAATAAATGCTATAAGAAAATATGATGTTTTTAATTTTAATTTTGCAGAAACACTTTTAAATTTTCCAAGATTAAACCTTTATAATGTAGATTTGCCAATACTAAAAATGTTTAGAAAAAAAATATTAGTTATCTTTCAAGGATGCGATATGAGATTAAAGGGATACAGTAAAGAAAATTTTAAAATATCTGCTTGTAGTGAATGCATTGACTCAAGATGTACAGAAAAAAGTGATATAAGAAAACAGGAGAAATATAAAAAATTTAAGAAATACGCTAAAAAAATATATTCTTTAAATCCAGATTTAATAAATTATTATCCTGATGCTGAATTTTTACCTTATGCTGGTGTTGATTTAGAGGAGTGGATTCCACATAGATTTAATAAAAATTCAAAAATAAAAATAATTCATGCTCCAACTGATAGAGGTAAAAAAGGTACTAGATATGTAGAAGAGACGGTAGAGAAAATTAAAGAAAAAGGGATTAATGTAGAATTAATAATTGTAGAAGGATTACCGTATGAAAAAGTGAAAGAAATATACAATGAAGCAGATATTGCAGTTGACCAGTTACTTGTTGGATGGTATGGTAGTTTTGCTGTTGAGATGATGGCTTTAGAAAAACCAGTAGTTTGTTATATTAGAGAGGAGGATTTAAAATTTATACCATCAGAGATGAAAGAAGATTTACCAGTTGTTCATTCCACAAAGGATGATTTATTTGAAAAACTCATTATGCTTATTGAAAATAGTAAACTAAGAAAGGAGTTAGGAGAAAAAGGAAGAAATTTTGTTGAGAAATGGCATAATTCTATAAATATTGCAAAAAAACTAAAAGAGGAGGTTTATATAACTTAAAAATGTGTGGTATAGCAGGTATATATAATTTTAAAGGAGAAAAGATAGATACTATTATATTAAGAAATATGTGTGATATAGAGAAACATCGTGGTCCTGATGATGAAGGTTATGTTTTAATTAATACAAAAAATAATCTTTTAGAAGAAAGACAAGGGATAGATACAAATGTGGAAGTTAAAAAAGGATTAAAAATTATAGAAGAAGAAAATAAAGGTGGATTTAATTTAGGATTTGGCTCAAGAAGATTAAGTATTATAGATTTAAGTTCAAATGCTCATCAGCCAATGTGCAATGAAGATGGAAATATATGGATTACATATAATGGTGAAATATATAATTATCTTGAAATTATGGATTATTTGAAAGTAAAAGGCCATAGATTTAGGTCAAATTCCGATGTAGAAGTTATTATTCATTTATATGAGGAAAGAGGCGAAGAATGTTTAAAAGAGTTTAATGGTATGTTTGCTTTTGCAATATGGGATGTTAGGAAGAAAAAATTGTTTTGTGCAAGAGATAGGTTTGGTATTAAGCCGTTTTATTATTATTTAGATAAGGATAAGTTTATCTTTGCTTCTGAGATTAAAGCAATCTTTGAGAATAAAAAAATAAAAAGAATTCCAAATGACGACGTTATTTTTAAATATTTAAATGATAATTATATCCCGTATTTTGAAGAAACATTCTTTGCAAATGTTAAACAATTACCACCTGCTCATTATCTTGTTATAGATATTAACGGATTTAGGGTCGTTAGATGGTGGGATATTCCAGATTTAAGTTTACATATTGAATATAAAGATGCTTTAATAAAATTTTATGAACTATTTGAGGATTCAATAAGATTACGATTAAGAAGTGATGTTCCTATTGGGACATGTTTAAGTGGTGGACTTGATTCTTCTTCAATTGTTTGTGTTTTAAATAATTTATTAAAAAGACAAACTACTAATTTTTCTCAAAAAGCATTTTCTTCATGTTTTGAGAATAAAAATTTTGATGAGAGGGAATATATTAATCAAGTTGTAGAAAAAACAAATATTAAGAATTTTTACACATTTCCTGATGAAAAAAAGTTGTTTAATGAACTACCAAAAATTATATGGCATCAAGATGAGCCTTTTGTTTCTACAAGTATATTTGCTCAATGGGAAGTTATGAAATTAGCAAAATCAAATGATGTAGTGGTGCTTTTAGATGGGCAGGGTGGAGATGAACTTTTAGCAGGGTATCATGGTTATTATTATAGTTTTTTTGCTGATTTAATTAGAAATTTTAAAATAGTGAAACTTATAAAAGAAATATCTTTGTATAATAAATATCATAAATATTCAATACTAGATGCTTTAATAAGAGCAACTCTTTATGCTTTACCTTTTGGCTTTAAAAAATTATTTAAAAAAATCTTATATAAAAAACAGAATTATCACAGTTGGCTAAATATAGATGTAAGAAAATTGATAGATAATAGGTGGGAATTAGCAAGTAAGTTTAAAGGAATATTAAAAAAACATTTATATGTAAATTTAGTAAGTTATTTACCTTCACTTTTAAGATTTGAGGATAGAAATTCAATGGCTTTTTCTTTAGAAAGTAGGCTTCCGTTCTTAGATTTTAGACTTGTTGAGTTTGTTTTTTCATTGGAAAATTCTACAAAGATTAATGATGGTATGACAAAGATTATTTTAAGAGATTCGTTAAAAGAAATTCTCCCTGAAAAAGTTAGATTGAGAAAAGATAAGATGGCTTTTGGGACACCAGAATCAATATGGTTTAAGACAACATTGAAAGATAAAATAAAAGATATAATTCTATCAGAAGAGTTTAAAAGAAGAGGTTATATTAATCAAGATAAAATAAGAGTAGAATTTGAAAAGTATTGTAATAATGAGAAAGAAATCACTAATGAAGTCTGGAGATGGGTTAATTTTGAGTTGTGGTATAGAATTTGTATTGAAGAGAAAAAATGAAAAAAGTGCTAATTATCTCATATTACTTCCCTCCTATAGGTGGAGTTGGCTCAATAAGGATAGTAAAATTTGTAAAGTATTTGTCAAATTTTGGATGGCAACCTATTGTTTTGACAGTTGATAGTAAAGATGATTATTATATTGATGGAAGTTTATTAGAAGAGATTCCAGATGTTAAAATATATAGAACAAAATTATTTCCATTTATTCATGATATTTTTAAAAGAAAAAAAGAAGTTTTAAAAGAGAAAAAAGAAGTTATAAAAGAGCCAAAAGGGATAAGAAAATTTTTAGGGGAGCATCTATATATTCCTGATAATAAGATAAGATGGTATCCGTATGCTGTTAAAAAAGGGATAGAAATAATAAAAAATGAAAATATAGATATTATTTTTACCTCAGGAGCACCTTTTTCAGTTCATTTAATAGGATTAAAGTTAAAAAAAATTACAAAAAAACCTTGGATAGTAGACTTTAGAGACCCATGGATAGGCCATCCTTATTTAGATTATCCATCTTTTATTTCAAAATGGATTCAAATTAAGTTGGAAAAAAATGTTATTAAGAGAGCAGATAAAGTAATTTCAGCAACACAGCCTATAACAGAGAATTTTATTAAAAGGTATAATAAACTCCCTAAGGAAAAATTTATAACAATAACTAATGGGTATGATAAAGATGATTTTAAAGGAATAACTATTCAAAAAAATATAAATAAAAAAGAGATAATAATAACTTATTTAGGTTCAATATACAATGCACATCCAATCAAAGATTTCTTATTAGCATTAAAAAAATGTCAAGAGGAAGATGCAAATTTATCCAGTAAACTAAAAATAAGGATAGTTGGTCTTGTAGATGATGTTAATAAAAATTATATAAACGAAATTGGATTAAATGCTCTTATAGAGATAATTCCATGGCAACCTCATAAAGAATCTTTAAAATATCTTTTTGAAGGAGATGTGCTTTTGCTTTTACTTGCTTATGGAAAAGGAAGTGATATGTTTTATACAGGTAAGATATTTGAATATTTAATGGCTAAAAAACCAATACTTGCATTAATTCCAGAAGGAATACTTTCAAATCTAATAAAAGAGTTAAATGTTGGTTTTGTAATATCACCAGAAGATGTAAACATTATTTATAGATTTATAATAGATTTAATAAATAACAAAATAAATTTAAATATAAATTTTAATGAAGATAGAATAAAGCAATTTGAAAGAAAAGAGTTAACTAAAAAATTAGCAGATATTTTTCAGGAGATTGTATGATAAGTGTTGTAGTTGTTAACTGGAATGGGAAGAAGTATTTAGAGACTTGTTTGGGTTCTTTATTTAATCAATCATTAAATAAAGAGGAATACGAGGTGATTTTAGTTGATAATGCCTCAACAGATGGCTCTGTTAAATTTGTTAAAGAAAATTTTCCACTTGTTAGAGTTATAGAACTTAATGAAAATGTTGGATTTTCAAAAGGAAATAACATAGGAGTATCTAATTCTATAGGAGAACTAATTGCATTTTTAAATAATGATACAGAAGTTAATAAAGACTGGCTTTATGAATTAAAAAAAGCAGCAGATGAACATCCTGAAGCTAGTTTTTTTGCTTCTAAGATACTTTTCTTTGATAAAAGGGATATTATAGATAGTGCAGGAGATTTCTTTTCATTAAAAGGATATGGATATAAAAGAGGCCATGGTGAAAAAGATATTGGCCAATACAATAAAGAAGAGGTAATTTTTGGAGTTTGTGGATGTGCCTGTATGTTTCGTAAGGAAGTATTTAAAGAGTTAGGTGGATTTGATGAAGATTTTTTTGCATATTGTGAAGATGTTGATTTAAATTTTAGATGCAATATTAGAGGTTATAAATGTTTATATGTCCCCACTGCAATTACCTACCATAAATTAGGAGGAAGTTTTGGAATTTCAAGCGATACTCATATTTATTATACCCAGAGAAATCAAGAGTTTGTTTTAATTAAAAATGCTAACTTAAAATATCATATAGTTCATATTTTTGTAAATATATATTCATTATTTAAACATTTATTTAAAGGGAAGATAAAGATTTTCCTTAAAGCAAAAATAGATGCGTTGAAATACTTCCCTATTATGTTTAAAAAGAGAAAGGAATTTTTCTCAAAGAAAGTCCTTATAGTAAAAGATGAAATTGAAGAATTATTAGACAGATTTAACAAAGAATCTTATCCTGTATTTTTTATAAATAAAGAAAAATATAAAGAAATTTTAGAGAAAAAGAATGTATTATCTAATATTATTGGAATGGCTGAGGAATTTCTTAAAAAATCTAAAGTAAATGATGCTTTGGATTTAATGACATTAGGAGAAAGTTTTTGGTTAAAAGGTGATAAGAGATTATTTAATTTGTTTATAAAAGAATTTTTAAAGTTTATAGAAGAATTTAATTTTGAAAGTAAAACAATGTTATATTTGATATACTCTTACTATTTCTTTAAAGATATCGAAGTTCCAAAGGAGATAAAGAAAAAATTTTTAAAAGTATTAATAGATTATACTAAAAAAGAGTGTTTGCAGGATAGTAAAATAGAATATTTAATAAATAGAACTATACTTCTTTTAATCTCTACTTGTTTTCCATATATAATTAATAAAGATAATTTTATTGATGAACTAATAAAAATGATAGATTCTGAAGGCATTGTAAGTAAAGAAGATATAGAGTTTAATATTTCCTTTCTTGAAATTTTTACAATGGTTTATTCCATAGCAAGACTAAAACATAAAAAAGTCAGTAAAGATGAACTAAATAAAGTGAATAAAACTTTTGAATTTGTTATAAATCTTGTAAAACCCAATGGTAAATATGGAATAAAAAAAATATTACCTTTGGATAACAATTTAGATATAGATTTAGATTATATTTTATCATTAAAGTTTATAGTAGAAGATGACTTTAATAGGATGTTTGAAAGTAAATATTTTAAATCATGTTTATTACTCTATGGAGATTTTCAGATAAAAGAAGGATTAAAACTACCAAAGATAGAAATTCAACCTGACTCATGTGGATATTCTAAAAATAAAATTTATATAATGAAAAATTCTTCTAACTTTTTATTTACAGATATATTAACTTATTCAATATTTACAAAAGGGAAAGATTTAATTTTAAGAAACAGTAATAGATGTTTAGAAATAGATGATGGTTTAATAAGATATGATAGAAATTTTAAGACAAATTTATGGATAGCAGGTATAGAGTATGACTTCCTTGATGTTCAGTATGAGTTAACACCATCAGTAGTTCATAAAAAGCAATTTTATTTTAACAAGAAAGAAAATTATTGGATTATAAGAGATACACTTTTAGGTAAAGAAGAGCATCTTGTGAAAGTGCGATTTTTTATTAATAGTGCTTTAAAGATAACAAATATAAATACTTATATAAATAAACTAAGTATAAGGGATTATATAAACAAATTTCTTCATGCAAATAGATTAGAAGGTTCTTATTTAAAACTATCTCCTGAAGAGACTCTTGGAGTAAGTATAAATGATGAATATGTAATAATTCCGTTAAATAATCCTAATTTAGTTAGAACTATTAATAATGGGCTTATTGAATATAGTACATCTTTTATTTTACCTAATGAAGTTGTATTTTTAATTTTTTGAAAAACTATTTGCTTTAACAATATTTTATATGTATAATTATTAAAGATAGTTTTCCAGAATCTAAATAGAAAAAGGAGGCTCTTATGGCTACTGAGAAAGATAAGGCAATTGAGTTAGCTTTATCCCAGATTGAAAAGCAGTTTGGCAAAGGCGCTATCATGAAGTTAGGTGATATGCCAACTGTTAAAGATATAAAAACTATACCAAGTGGTTCAATAGCAATTGATTTAGCAATAGGTATAGGAGGAGTTCCAAGAGGTAGAATTATTGAAATTTTTGGGCCAGAGGCATGTGGTAAGACTACTCTTGCTTTACATATAATTGCAGAAGCGCAAAAAGCAGGTGGAGTGGCAGCATTTATAGATGCTGAACATGCATTAGATTCAGTGTATGCAAAGAATATAGGTGTAGATTTAAATGGTCTTCTTGTATCCCAACCAGATAGTGGTGAACAGGCATTGGAGATATACGATACTTTAATTAGAAGTGGTGCAGTTGATGTTGTAGTTTTAGATTCTGTTGCTGCACTTGCTTCGAGGGTAGAACTTGAAGGAGAGATGGGAGATTCTCATATGGGTTTACAAGCTAGACTTATGTCTCAAGCATTAAGAAAACTTACTTCAGTTATAAGTAAGACAAAAACATGTGCTATTTTTATTAATCAGATAAGAGAAAAAATAGGAGTTATGTTTGGAAATCCTGAAGTTACTCCAGGTGGAAGGGCTTTAAAATTTTATGCATCTTTAAGAATTGATATGAGAAGGATTGAATCGATAAAATCAGGACAAGATAATATTGGCAACAGGGTAAAGGTGAAAATTGTTAAAAATAAAATGGCACCACCTTTTAAAGAAGCAGAGATTGAAATATACTTTGGAGAGGGTATATCAAAAGAAAGTAGTTTAATAGATGTGGCTACAAATTATAATATTATAGAAAAAAGCGGAGCATGGTTTATTTACAAAGGTGAAAGGATAGGACAAGGGAAAGATAATGTTAGAAGTTTTTTAAAAGCAAATCCTCAAATCTTTAACGAGATTGAGACTAAAGTAAAGGAAAAAGCAGGAATTATTGAGAAAGAGAAAGAGGATAAACAACCACCTTCTTCTGAAACTACTAAAAAGAAAAAATAATATTTTAGGAGGAATTTAGCATTGAAAGACTCTAAAACTTTTGCGACGATAGCAGATATAGTTATAGATTCATTTAAAATTTTTTGTGGTTTTAAAGAAGAGTTTGAAAATTTTAAAAAGGAAAAAAAGTGTAATTTTAAAAGAATAGATAAATTAGAAAAAGATTTATATAATCTAAAAAATACTACACATTTTATATGTAGAGAAGATATTAGCCAAAAAAAGGAGATAACAGAGATAGATTTATATGATTTGATGATAAGTTCAATATTCCATGAGTTACTTCATTTAAAAGAATATATATATATCCTTGATAAATACGAACCTAGTTATTTGCTCCTTGAAAAACGTTTTGATAATAAAAAACTTGATGAATTTAAAAAAAGGTTCTTAGAACATAGTCGAGAAATAGTTGGAGAAGCAAGATTAGGATTGCCTTTAAAGATGCAGGGTATAAATGAATTAGTGGATGATTCTTTAATACTTCTTCAGCAAATAATTAAAATAAATTCCTTTGATAGTCAATTAATAAGAACATTATATGTATGCAGAGAGATTATTGATAGAGTTTATCCCAATGGTGGTCTTGAGTATCTATATAATAGAATATATAAGGGTGGATTGGTTGAAGGATATTTTTCAGTAGCTGAAAGTTTTATAAAAAGTGGATTTAGACAAGAAGCCAGAGAGATATTCCAAAAGATTCTTGATTTATCTTCAAAGTTAAAAGAAGGTGAAGATAATTATAAAATAAAATTAGATTATGTTGAAAGGGCAAGATTAGAACTTACCAACTTATAAGTATGATATTTCTGGAATAGCAAGAGCACTTTTAGAATTTCAAAAAAATGAAATCAGCTATTTTATATGGTATAAAAGACATTCGTATTAAAGAGGTAAAAAAACCAAAAGTAAAAGCAGATGATGTTTTAGTAAAAGTTAAAGCAGTAGGAATATGCGGTTCTGATGTTCATTATTATACTACTGGTAGAATAGGTGATCAAGTTGTAAAAGGACCTCATATACTAGGTCATGAGGTTTCCGGCCAAGTAGTTGAGACTGGAAAAAATGTTAAAGATATTAAAATTGGAACTCGTGTTGCGATTGAACCAGGAATTTCTTGTGGTAAGTGTGAATACTGTAAAATAGGCCGTCCAAATATCTGTCCTAATGTAAAATTTTTAGGAACACCACCTGTAAATGGAGCATTTGTTGAATATATAACTTATCCATCTACACATCTTTTTAAACTCCCAGATTCAATTAGTTTTTCTGAAGGAGCGTTAATAGAGACTTTAAGTGTTGGTATGTATTCAGTAGAAATGTCTCAATTAAGATTTTGTGATGATATTGCAATATTAGGATGTGGACCTATAGGACTTGTTACTTTGAAAGTAGCAGTACTTGCAGGTGTAAAAAGGATATTTATTACTGACTTAATAGAAGAACGATTGAGATTCGCAGCAAAATATAAAAATGTTACTACAATAAATGTTTTAAAAACTAATCCTATTAAAGCAATAAGAGAGTTTACAAATGGTAAAGGTGTTGATGTAGTGTTTGAAGCAGCAGGTTCTATTGATACATTTAAACAATCTATTGAGATTTGTAGAATAGGTGGTAAAGTAATATGGATAGGAATTCCAAAAGAGAATTTTATATCTATTGATCCACATATTGCAAGGCGAAAAGAAATTGTTATAAAATTTGTTCGAAGAGCAAAACATAATTATCAAAAATGTATAGATATGGTAAGTTCTGGTAATATAGTTTTAAAGGATATGATAACTCATAAATTTAAACTTAAAGATATAGAAAAAGCATTTAAGTTAGTTGAAAACTATTCAGATGGAGTAATGAAAGCAGTGATAGTGAACGAGCAAAAAAAGTAAAAAAAGAAAGGGGGGAAGGTTGTTGAAGAAGTATTCAATAGGACTTGATTTTGGGACTAATTCTGTAAGGGCATTGGTAGTGGATATTTCAAATGGGGAAGAGTTAAGTAATTATGTTTTTAATTATGAAAAAGGTGATAATGGAGTTATTCTTGATAGAAATAATCCTCTTGTTGCAAGACAGCATCCAATTGATTACCTTAAAGGGTTAGAAGTTTCAATAATAGGTGCTTTAGAACAGGCAGATAAAGTAAAAGGATTTAAAAGGTCTGATGTTATAGGTATAGGTATTGATACGACAGGTTCTACTCCACTTCCAGTTGATGAAAAAGGGATTCCTCTTGCATTGAGAAAGGAGTTTAAAAACAATATAAATGCTTTAGCTTGGTTATGGAAAGACCATTCAAGTTATAAGGAGGCGCAGGAAATAACTGAGTTAGCGAAAAAAAAGGGGGAACCATATTTAAATAAATGTGGTGGGGTTTATTCATCTGAATGGTTCTTTTCAAAAATCCTTCATTGTTTAAGAATAGACTCTAAAGTTTTTAATTCTGCATATAGTTGGGTTGAGTTAGCAGATTTTATACCTGCTGTTTTAACAGGAAAGCAAAATCCAATAGAGATTAAAAGGAGTATCTGTGCTGCTGGGCATAAAGCAATGTTTAACCCTAAATGGGGAGGATTGCCATCAAAAGAGTTTTTAAAACATCTTGATAAAAGACTTGCTCAATTAAGAGATAGACTTTATGAAAAGGCATATACATCAGATATTAAAGCAGGAAATTTAAGTAATATTTATGCAAAAAAATTTGGTTTAAGTGAAGATGTTGTAGTAAGTGTAGGTGCATTTGATGCTCATATGGGTGCTGTTGGAGCAGGGATAAAACCAAATACTTTAGTGAAGATTATTGGAACTTCAACATGTGATATGATGGTTGTTCCTAATTCTGAAAAATTAGCAGATATCCCAGGGTTATGTGGAATTGTAGATGGTTCAATAATCCCAGGATATTTTGGACTTGAAGCAGGACAATCTGCAGTTGGTGATATATTTAACTGGTTTACTAGATTTTCATCAATGTCCCATGAAATTTTAACTAAAAAAGCAGCCGAATTAAAACCAGGAGAAACAGGTTTACTTGCATTAGATTGGAATAATGGCAATAGAACTGTTTTAATTGATGCAGAATTATCTGGCTTATTAATTGGTCAGACATTGCATACAAGACCTGAAGAGGTGTATAGAACTCTTATAGAAGCAACTGCATTTGGAGCAAGGGTAATTATTGATAGATTTGAAGAATATGGTGTTAAAGTAAAAGAAATAATAAACTGTGGAGGAATTGCTGAAAAGAATCCACTTCTTATGCAAATTTATGCAGATGTATTAAATAAGCCAATGAAAGTTTCTAAATCTTCCCAAACCTGTGCTTTAGGGGCTGCAATTTTTGGGGCAGTTGCAGCAGGAAAGGGAAAAGGAGGTTTTGATAAAGTTGAAGATGCTCAAAGGGTTATATGTAAATTAAAAGATACTGTTTATAAACCAAATTTAAGGAATAATAAAATATATGAAAAGATTTTTAAACTTTATAAAGAACTTCATGATGTATTTGGGACAAAAAATTATAAAAAGAATCTTTACCATGTAATGAAGGAACTTATTAAAATTAAAAATGAGGCAATAAACAATAAGAAATAAAGCAATAATGGAGTATCTATGATACTAAAAGAATTAAGACAAAGAGTATGGAGGATGAATTTAGAGTTAAAGAATAATAACTTAGTTACAATGACAAGTGGAAATGTAAGTGGAAGAGATAAAAATACTGGATATGTTGTTATAAAACCAAGTGGAATTAAGTATGAAGATGTGAGACCAAAAGACATGGTTATTGTAGATTTATCAGGTAAAGTTATAGAAGGGAGATTAAAACCATCTGTTGATACTATATCTCATTTAGTTATTTATCGTGCAAAAAAAGATATAAATGGAATAGTTCATACACATTCAAATTATGCTACAAGTTTTGCTGTTTTAGGTATGGAGATTCCTGTATATATGACGGCTCATGCGGATGAGTTTGGTTGTAAAATTCCAGTAACAAGATATGCTTCTCCTTTTCCACTTGAGGATCTTGGAAATGCAGTAGTTGAGACACTTAATAAATCAAATTCAAATTTACAAGCAGTCTTAGTTAGAAATCATGGAGTTTTTACATTTGGAGAAACACCAGAATCTGCTTTAAAAGCAGCTGTGATGCTTGAAGATATTGCAAAAACCTGCCATTTAGCATTACTTCTTGGAAAGCCCAAAGAATTACCAGAAAGAGAAGTTAAGAAATGGTACACTAGATATCATAAGGTTTATGGTCAGA
>Ga0123519_10008118_pt1 | contig 16080 bp, 15 predicted proteins | sample YelNatPaOPRAMG02_FD_87396 | JGI IMG/M metagenome (GOLD analysis project Ga0123519, IMG submission 87396) | Hot spring microbial communities from Yellowstone National Park - Yellowstone National Park OP-RAMG-02 (version 2) | ecosystem: Environmental > Aquatic > Thermal springs > Hot (42-90C) ...
ATATTCCTCTGGGGGGAGCGTTGCGAGGGGGCGAGCAATGCAAAGCGTAAGCGGAGCAATATAGTGCGAGCCCCCTTGCAGTGGGGGTATCCCGCTAAAGCGGGACGCTTCGCGGCGACACAGCGAGGGGGAGACTTCCCCCAACAGAAATAAAATTCTATTATGATAGAAAAATGATAAGCAGTCTTCCCCCAACAAAAGAAATATTTTTTAATATAAAAGAATAAAGAATGGAAGACACTTCCCCTAACATAAGAAATTGTTTTATTAGGAAATAAAAATGATAGCAAGACTTCTTACAACAGAAAAAAAATTTATTTTATATTAAAAATTGAAATAGAGATAATTCCCTCACCAGAAAAAAAATTATTATTAAAAAAGATGAACATGAAACTTCTCCTTAATAATATTTCCTTTTTTTATTTATCTTAATAACAAACAAAGATTTAAATGCTCAATAGAAAAAAATATAGCATCTATTTAATAATATGATAACATGCTAAAAATATAAATAATTTAAGTTTATATAGATTTTTTAATTTATTATTAATATAATTAAAAAAAATTTTAAAATCAGGAGAATTATTATATGAAATTAGATGAAATAGATTTATCATTAAAATTAGAAAAATCAGAATATAAAAAAATATTTCCAAAATTACAATTAGAAATAGGAGAGTTACAACGAAAATTAAGAGAACAAAAGATCCCTGTTATTATTGTTTTTGAAGGTTGGGGTGCAGCAGGAAAAGGGACTCAGATAAACAATTTGATATTATGCTTGGATCCGAGAGGTTTTAACGTTTATTTAACAAAAGCAGAAGCAGAAGAAGAGGCAATGAGACCTTTTTTATGGAGATTCTGGATTAAAACGCCATCTTATGGAAGAATTGCAATTTTTGATAGAAGCTGGTACAGGAGAGTATTGCATGACAGAATAGAAAAAAAAGTAAATAAAGAACAATATAAAAATGCGTATAATGAAATAAATATATTCGAAAAACAGCTTGTAGATTCAGGCTTTGCCGTTGTAAAATTTTTTCTTCATATCAGTAAAAAAGAGCAAAAGAAACGATTTAAAAAGCTATTAGAAGACCCCGCCACCTGCTGGAAGGTTTCTAAAAACGATTTAAAGCAAAATAAAAACTATAATAAATTTAAAAAATGCGTTCAGGATATGCTAAACGAAACATCAACTCCTTTTTCACCATGGACAGTTGTTGAAGCAAATGACCATAGATTTGCAACTATAAAAATTATAAAAACACTTATAAATGTATTTTCTCATGCGTTAGAAAAAACAAAGGCATTAAAACAAAAAGAAAATATAATAATAAATCAAAAAATACCTGATATTTTAGGGAAAGCAGATCTTAGCTTGTCTTTAAACAGAGAGATATATGAAAAATATCTAAAAGACTATAGAGAAAAACTTAGAGAGTTGGAACATAAAATTTATATCAAAAGAATTCCAGTAATAATTGTATATGAAGGTTGGGATGCATCTGGAAAAGGAGGTAATATAAGAAGATTAGTTCAAGGACTAGATCCAAGAGGTTACGAAGTTGTTCCAATATCTGCGCCAAACGACATAGAAAAAGAACATCATTATTTGTGGAGATTCTGGTTAAAAATACCAAAGGCTGGACATATAACAATATTTGACAGATCATGGTACGGAAGAGTGTTGGTAGAAAGAATAGAAAAATTTTGTTCAAATGAGGAATGGCAGAGAGCATATCGGGAAATTTGTGAATTCGAAAAAATGTGCACTGATTATGGTATCGTAATAATAAAGTTTTGGATGCATATAAGCCCAAATGAGCAACTAAAACGTTTTAAACAACGTCAGCAGATACCTTATAAAAGATGGAAAATAACAGATGAAGACTGGAGAAACAGAGAAAAATGGGGAGAATATGAAAAGGCTGTTAATGAAATGATATTTAGAACAAGCACCAAATATGCTCCATGGACAATAGTAGAAGCAAATTGTAAATTATATGCAAGAATAAAAACAATGAAGACTGTAATTAAGGCTTTAGAAAAGAAACTATAAAATGAAAATTATTTTTCTTCTTCAGATGTGTCTAAAGAAGAATCTTTTGGAGGTGGCAAGCCTAAAATAGAAGTGTAAGCAGAATCATCTATTAAATGTTTTTTGTATAAATTATTAGTAATAACAGAAATACGTTTTTGCATAAATACACTTTTTGTATTATTGGGAGATAATTTAGAAGGCATAGCAAGAATTGCAGCAAGACGTGAAGCCTCATAAAGCGATAATTTATTGCATGATTTTTTAAAATATTCTTTTGAAGCGGCTTCGCACCCAAATATTCTTTCACCCCATTGGGCATAATTAAGATACAATTCTAAAATTCTATCTTTGCTTAAATATTTTTCTAAAAGTAAAGTATAACCTAATTCTTTAAATTTTCTCATAAAATTTTTTTCATGGTCACAAAATAAATTTTTTGCTAATTGCTGAGTAATCGTGCTACCTCCATGAACAATTTTATTTTTTTGCCGGTTGTATTCTGCTGCCGCAAGAATTGATTCTATATCTATTCCGGGATGAGTGTAAAAGCCATCATCTTCTGCAGCAATTACTGCCTGCCTAAGAAATTTTGAAATAGAATCTAAAGGCACAAAATAATGGATTAAAGTATCGCTTTTTTTATTTCTTAAAAGATTATTTCTGTATGACTGCATAAATTTGGTTTCTGAAGGATTATTAGAAATTAAATATTTAACTTCTTTTATAGGCTTTGTGATTTGAAAATAAATCCAGATTATGCTTATGGTTGCAGCTAAAGAAAAAACTACAGAATATAAAATTAAAAGATTTTTAATAAAATTAAAAATTATATAAAAAAACTTTGGAATAATAGTCTTCATTTATTATATAATAAGTAAAAATATATGGTTTGTTTAAATTTACTAAAATAATTCTTTTTTAATATTAAATATTAATAATTATGATTTAATAATAGCAACACCTCTATGCAATCAAATATTCATGGGCTTATAAGCATTTCTTTGTTTTTTATGGCAGTTTCTGTTGCTATGGGGGCAGTTATACCTAAATCTATTATTCTTTCTTTGATTTATTTGTTAATTGTAATCTTATGCTTTGTTAATATTGTTATTTCTTATTGCTCCAAATGCACATGTAAAGAAAAAGAATGCAGTCACTTATTCCCCGGACTATTGGCAAAGTATTTTCCTAACAAAAAAATAAATAAATATTCTTATCTTGATATTTTTGTTACATTAATTTCGCTATCTGCTATTTTAATAATTCCGCATTTCTGGCTTATATATAATATACCATCCTTAATATTATTCTGGATTTTTATTGTAACATCTTTTTTAGAAAAAATTCTTTTTGTTTGTCATGAGTGTTCTAATGTTAATTGCATTTTAGCTAAAAGAAAAGTTAAAATAAAAAAATAAAAAATATTATATATAATGAAATTATTTGTTCATTTGTTAATATTATACTTTTTTTCTTTTGCCCAAAATGAGTGCAAAGATTGGCAGAAATTGCATCCAGAATGGATATTTTGCGATGATTTTGAAGATACAGCATCATTGGTAAAGGTTGGTAGATATTTTGAATATGATAACAATAATGGAGATTTTATTGTTTTAGAGAATGTTGGTATAAATAATTCTAGAGGCATGAGAGCAAAATGGCAGGTAGGTGAAGTTAACGCAGGAAGTATAAAATTAGCTTTTGGCAGAAATCCTAATTCTTATATGAATAAACAAAACATTCATGCCTTAGATACCTTTAGGGAAATTTATTATAGAATGTATTTGCGAATGCAAAAAGGATGGCAGGGAAGTCCTGCAAAACTTTCTAGAGCAACAGTATTTACATCTTCATCTGATTGGCGACAGGCAATGATTGCGCATTTATGGAGCGATGATAAAGAACATTTACTTATTGATCCTGCAAGTTGTGTAGACCCAAGTGGTAAGGTAGTTTGCACTACCTACAATGATTTTGTCCATCTTAAATGGCTTGGAAATAAAAGTGGAATCACACCTATTTTTTCAAGCGAAAATAGTGGCAAATGGTTTTGTATAGAACATCATGTTAAACTTAATGACCCAGGCCAGTCAAATGGTATTCAGGAATTCTGGATAGATGGAAATTTAGAAGCAAGGAGGGAAGGTCTTAATTTTGTTGGAACTTATACAGAATATGCGATAAATGCAGTTTTTTTTGAGAATTATTGGAATTCAGGTTCACCTATTGAACAAGAAAGATATTTTGATAATATTGTAATATCCGAAAAACCCATTGGATGTTTGCAAACAGAAGTTATAAATAGAGATTACAATATAATAAATAAGAGATTTTATAATAATCATTTAAAGATAAATATTATTTACAAAAGTAATCAGAAGTATTTGATAGTAAATGCAGATAAGATTAATAATTATAAAATTCAAATATTTAATTCAAATGGCAAAAAGATAAACAACATTGTTTCAAACGACAAAAAATTATATAAATTGAATGAAATTCCATCAGGTATTTATTTTATTACAGTTTTATTAGAAAATAATGTTTTTATTAAAAAAGTTTTTATTATATAAGCAAGACTGATTTTAATTAAGTTTATTAATATTTTGTTATTGGATAACAAATTAATAAATATTTGCATAAGGATTTTTTTAAGATAACCAAATTGGTATTGAATGTGTATAACTAAAAAATTAATATTGAATATATTGATTAAGTAGTAAGTATGTATAGAAATTGATCAATAAATTTGTTATTTGTATAATAAATAAATAATTAACTATGTAAGTTTTTTTAATTAAAAATTCATAATTAATATTTTTTTATTGGTATAAGCATCTCTCAATAAAAAATAATTTTTATTTATAAATTTTAAAAAAATAAAGATATGAAAACAAAAATATAAAAGCTTTCAATAACACAACAAAAATATCGTATTATGAAAAAATATTTCTAATAAATTATTTAATTATAAAAATTATTCTTTATAATTTTTTGATATTATCTTTCTTATAGTCGCAATATGTATTTTAATAAACAAAAAATAAAAATTATAAATATTATTGTTTTGTAATAAGTTAATTAATATTTAAGGAAAAAGCTAAAAATGATTCTAAATATAGAACAAAAAAAAGGTGATCCTAAAAAATTAGATGGAAGGCTAATTGTTTATGCAAAATTAGATCTTGAGCCTTCAGAAATTATTTCTATGAAGCATCCTGTGGCTTCTATGATTAATAATGGAATATTGGCAGCACAAGGGAATTACAAAGAGCAAAGCAATTTAAGGGATTTTCTAAAAGCAGAAATGGGTATGAATTTAGAAGAAGGATTGGAAAGTTTTTTAGAAAAACTTGACGGGCTAGAATCAACAATTGACCCCGAAAAGTTAAAAGAAAAACTTAGTAACATAGAAGAAATAGAAGATTTTATTCCAACGCCAGCAAAAATTGTTTCTTTTTTTTCGGAAGAAGAAATACTTGCACAGGAAGGCGATATTTTTTATACCGGTATTTTTAAAAATATAGGTAATGCTATATTGAGCGTAAATTCTGTTCATATTATTTATCAGGCTATATATAGAGAACAGGAAATTTTAAGAGTTAGAAACGAAATAGAACTTCTTATAGCACAAATAGAAAAAAATACGCCTGTTTTAGAAAAAAAATCTCCACCAGAAATTAATATAGAACAAAAGATAATAAGAGAATTTATCCCAAATATGCTATATTGCCGAAATGATAAAAAAATATTTAATATTGCAGAAAAACAATTTAGAGATTTTTTTAATTCATACTCTAATTCAGAAGATATTAATGCTATAGTTTCAATTATATCCAAAGAAAAAGAACTTACCGCCAAACATTTTAAACTTTTGGAACTTTATGCCAAAAAGATAGCAAAAGTAATAGAAGAAAATTATAACGAAGCCGAAAAACTACAAAGAGAAATTTCTGCATTATCTAATGAGTAATTAAATCATTATTTTTAATGTTAATTTATATTAACCCAAATTATGCAATAGAATTATTATCAAAATTAAGAATATTGTGTTTTAAATAGAAGATATTTTTTTTAATTTAATCAAATTGATATAGTAGAATAGCTTTAAAAAACTAATTAAAGATTTGATATAGATAAGCTTATAAAAAGAAATTATGAATTTTAAGAAAGATATAATAATTTTTTCTGCTATTTTTTTAATAATTCTATCTAAGTTAAGCTATTCTAATTTGTTGAATATGAAACCAGAAGGGCCATTAAACGATTTTGCAAATATATTATCACCTTCTACAAGAGATTCTCTAATATTTTTATCTCAATCATTGTGGGAGAAAACTAAAGTTCCGCTTATTCTTGTTACTGTAAAAGATTTAAACGGTGAAGATATTAATGAAATTGCCAACAAATTATATGAGAAATGGGGAATAGGAGAAAAAGGTAAAGATGAAGGTGTGCTGGTTATTCTTTCTGTTAATGATAGACAAATAAGAATAGAAACAGGTTATGGAACAGAGAGTTATATACCAGATGCTGTTGCAAGCAGAATATTAAGAGAAATATCTATTCCTGCCTTATCCAGAGGAATGTGGGGAGTTGCACTAAAAAATACAAATATTGCATTAGCCTCTATAATTGCAAAAGCTCACAATGTTCCCTTATCTTCTGTTATAAATTGGGATATTAAAGAAATATCCCAAAAGCCATATTCTTCTTATAAAATAAATCCATTATATTTTTTGATATTATTTTTTATCTTGTTATTTTTATTATCAACAAGAACAGGAAGAAATTTATTATTACTAATGCTTATTTCATCTATTAACTCTGGCGGCAGATCAAATAGTTCTTTTGGCGGAGGTTTTAGTAATAGAGGCTTTGGAGGATTTGGCGGAGGAATGAGTGGCGGGGGAGGGGCTTTTGGAAAATTTTAAAGGAAATTACAAATGGGAATTATAAGAGATCCAAATCAAATAGTTGATAAATACGTTTCTGATTATTTGAATGCTTTAAAAGATAATTTAATAAGCGTTATAATGTATGGTAGTGCCGTAAGCCATCAGTATCGCGCCGGTAAATCTGATATTAATACTTTGATTATTACCAAAAGTTACGAAATCAATGAGCTTTCAAAATGCAGGCAGGTAGTAAAAAAATGGTTAAAATATAAAGTTACTATTCCTTTTTTTATGACTACTGAATATATTCAAAATGCACTAGATGTATATCCGGTAGAATTTATTGATATCAGTTCAAATTATAAGGTTCTTTATGGAGATGATATTTTTAAAGATATTAATTTTAACAAACATCACATAAGACTTCAATGCGAGAGAGAGCTTAGGGGGTTAGATTTATATTTGAGGACAGAGTATCTAAAAATAGAGAATGATAAAAAAGAATTAAATTATTTTTTAAATAAATTAATTAAAAGATTATTACCCATTTTTAAGGCTTTACTTATATTAAAAGAAAAATCTATACCAAAAATTAATAACGAAATTATTCTTTTAGTGGAAGGAGAATATAAAATAAAAGAATCTATTTTTAGTGCTCTTATAAATATTGAGAACAAAAAAATAAAAATTTTTTCTGTAAATGAATTATTTAATAAAATTAGCAATGGCTTGCGTGCTTTGATAGAGGAAGTTAATTCTTTTAATTTTTAAATTGAAAGGAATTTTATAATGAAGAAATCAAATGTTTTAATATTAATAATTTTGGTTTTATTATTTTTAGTTATAGGTGTATGGTCGTGGTATAAAAATTGTTACGATACCATTGTAAAATTAGACGAAGCAGTAAAAGCCTCTTGGGCTCAGGTTGAAAATCAGCTTCAAAGAAGATATGATTTAGTTCCAAATCTTGTTTCTACTGTTAAAGGATATGCACAGCACGAGGAAAAAGTACTAACAGAAGTTACAAATGCAAGAGCAAAAGTTGGCTCTGCTTCCAGCGTAAAAGAAAAAATAGATGCTAACAGCGAGCTAAGTTCTGCTCTTTCTAGGCTTCTTATGGTTGTGGAAAATTATCCTCAATTAAAGGCAAACGAAAATTTTCGCGATCTTCAGGCTCAATTAGAAGGAACAGAAAATAGAATAGCAACCGAAAGAAGGAGATATAATGAAGCAGTAAGGGAATATAATCAGTATATTAGAGGATTTTTTAAAAGATTTGTTGCAAAGAGTATGAATCTTTCTGTAAGAGAACCTTTTGAAGCAGATATGGCTGCTAAAAAGGCTCCCGAAGTTAAGTTTTAACCTAACCTGAGAGATAGTTTGTTTTGATGTGAGGAAAAATGTTTTCAAAAATATCCCAAATTAGCAAAAATCCGGCAAACGAATTGTTTTTAATGTCTCGTATTATAGACAATACTCATATTAATATTTTTGTTACTACACAGGAAGGAACAATAATTTATGCAAATAATTTTGCAGGCAAATCTTTAGAATATTCAAAAGACAAACTTATCGGTCTTAACATAGAATCTTTTATTTCCGAAAGCTACGAAGGGGCTTCGTGGACATATATTAAAAAATATTTACAAAAAGAAAAAAAATGTGAGGTTCGTGCAGTATTACTTACAAAAGAAGGTAAAGAACTTGTTTGTAATCTTTTTGGCTTTGCTATTGGTGAAATAGATGATTTTAAAGATAATTTGTTTGTGTTGCAGTTTAAAGATATAACTCATGAATTAAAAACTTATGAAGAATTAGAAAACAAAAATATCCAGATAACAAAAATAAATAGCGAGCTTATAAAATCAAACGAGGAATTGAGACGTTTAAGCGATCTCAAATTTAATTTTTTAAGCATTGCATCCCATGAGCTTAAAACACCGCTAACATCTATAAAAGGTTATTCAGACATAATAATAGATACGATGAAAGAAAAAATTGATGATAATGTTTATAGAATGATTGAATGTATAAACAGATCTGCCGACAGACTCCACAGGGTAATAAATAATATTCTGGATATCACAAGAATAGAACAAAAACGGCTAAAGCTTAAACCAGAAAATATTGATCTGGTAAATCTGGTAAATCAATGTGCCGATGAATTATCTCAGTTTTTTATAAAAAGAAATATTAAATTTGAATGCGTAGTAAAAAAATCCTTGCCAAATTTTTATGGTGATCCATTGCGAATGCAACAGGTTTTTTCTAATCTTCTGACAAATGCAATTAAATTTTCTCCAGATAACTCTATTGTTTTGGTAGAAATAGATTTTTTGGATTCTTGTGAATTCCATATTATTGTTAAAGACAATGGCATTGGAATTCCAAAAGAAGAACAACAAAAAATATTTGAACCTTTTTATGAAATTGGCAGCCCTACAAAACACTTTACCGATTTTTCTAAATTTATGGGTGGTGGAACAGGATTGGGACTTTCTATAGCAAAAGGAATAATAGAACGCCATGGAGGAAAGATCTGGGTAGAAAGCAATGGAGCAACACAGGAGAATCCTTTCCCTGGAAGCAAATTTCATATTTTACTTCCCAAAGAGGCTAAAACAGATATAAATGATGATGAAACAAAAATGATTAAAATAGAAGAAATAGATAATGCAAAAGCTATTGCTAGCGAAGAAAATCTGCATAAAAAGCCCACTATTTTATTTATTGATAACGATTTAGAAGCTAGAGAAATTTCTAAAATGGTTTTAGAAGATGCTTTTGAAATATTATATGCAGAAAACTCAGAAAAAGGGTTAGCAATGGCTTTTGAATATTTGCCTTCTTTAATTATAATAGATCCATCTATCAATGGAAATATTGACGGATATAGAATATGTAGAATATTAAAAAGTCAGGATGATACAAGAAAAATACCTATAGCTTTTTTTTCTTCTAATACTCAATCATCCACAATACAAAAGTGCTTTTTGTGTGGTGCAGACGATTATATTGTTAAACCATTTTCAGAAAAAGAAATTTTAGAAAAAATATGGTATTTGCTTATGAAAAAGAAAGAAATGCGGGATTTATAAAATATTAAATACCTTCAAAAAGAATTTGTTTTAACTCTTTTTTATTAAATAAGACAGGATTATTCTTGTTATCTGTTTTTTCTGCTATAGAATTAAAATGAGAAGGTGTTATTCCAAATTTACTAAGAGCTGGTATTTTTAAAACTTTTGTATAATTTTCAATTTCTTTTACCAGCATATCACAGGTTTCTTCGGCATCGCTTCCTCTTTTACCGCATATAATTTCTCCTGCCTGTGCGAATTTAATTAAGGAAGATAAAGAGTCAGAAGATAACAGTAATTTTTCTATTGTTTTTTTTATCACTGGTGCAAGTAATCTTCCGCATATTATTCCATGTGGTATGTTAAACATTCCACCAATAGAAGAAGCAAAGCCATGAACCGTGCCTAAACCGGCATTAGTTAATGTTATTCCAGAAATACAAGCCGCAAAAGCCATATTTGTTCGCAATTCTATATTTGAAGATGCAACAGTGCATAATAACAATAGACTCTTTCTTATATGCTCTAAAGCATTTGTGCATAATAAATCAGTTAAATAAGATGATCTTACAGATACAAATGATTCTAAAATTTGTGATAAAGTATCCATACCACATGAAGCCGTAATATCTAGGGGGCATGAGGAAGAAAGAATTGGATCTATTAATGCAACATCTGGCATAAAATTGTTGTGTCTTAATGACTTTTTAAAACCATTTGGTCCTATTTTAGAAATTACAGCATTTTTTGTTGCTTCTGAGCCGGTTCCAGCAGTTGTTGGAACCGCTATAAAAGGAATTTTATTGCCCGGATGTTTTTTTGTGCCAACATCTTCAAGATAATCTATTACAGGTTCATTTAAAGGAAGCATTGCGGATACTGCTTTTCCCGTATCTATTGCGCTTCCTCCTCCAATAGAAATTACAACATCTATCTTTTTATTTGAATATTTTAAAACAGCACTGTCTATGTCTTCTGGTGATGGCTCATGAGAAATTTTATATTCATAAAATTTGATATTTGATTTTTTTAATGAATTAACAATATTTGTAAAATTTCCATAGGTTTTTAAAGAGTTATTACCTATAACAAGGAGGGCAGTATTGCCATATTGTGAAGCAATATTACCTATTTCAAGAATTTTGTTTATTCCAAAAACAATATTGGGTATTTTTGAAAATGTAAAAGAATTTATTTCCATTTTTCTTTTTCCTGGGGCCGAATTACTGTAAAAGGAATTCCTTCTCTTGGTTTTTGCATCCAGTCTTCTACTGTTTTTTTCCATTCTAAATAATGAGAGGTTTTTTTATGGGCAGCGGCAGCTTCTTCGTTTTCATATACTTCGTAAAGCATAAAACGCGAGGGGTCATCAATACTCTGAAGGAAGTCAAAGCGTAAATTACCTTCTTCTTTTATAGATTGTTCATGATTTTTTATTGTTGCTTCTATAAATTGAGAAATAAAATCTGGTTTAACATATACCATTACAGCCGTGACAATCATTTTTTGTTTACCTCCTTTTATTATTAAAATAAAAAATATTTATTAAATAAAATAATTAAATTTAAAAAAAATACAATTTTTACCTAATTTCTACCTTAGGAAGCGTTGCGAGGGTATTTGTTAAACAAAATTTATTCCAAATAAATAGTTTGGGATTATTTAGCAGCTAATTATAGATATATTTAGAAAAAAATAAAAAACAAGTATATATTTATAAAAATCTTTCAAGATTATTATAAAATAAAAAAGGTTACTCTTTTTAAAGAGTAACCTTAAACTTTAATTAGATTGATAATAATTTTTACTTTACCTGTCTTTCAACAGTTTCTCTGTCAACGTTTTCTCTTAAAGCATCGGCAAAAGATCTATCTAATTTTATTGGATCAGCATTTGGATTATCTGCATCTATAATGTAAACGGGTGTTGGATTGTCTAAATACCCAATAACTTCTGCATCATCAAAAACAAATGTTTTACTTCTTCCTGTTGTAACTACAAATCTTTTTTCTATCCAGCCTGTTTCTCCTTCTGCATTTTGGATTTTATAATGATTTCGTCCTGTTGCAACAATAAGAAGCCTGTCTTTTGTACCAACCGTAAAAATAGGTTTTTCGTAAACTTCTCTAATTTCGTTTTTATAAACACCAACATTGTCGGATGTTGGCGTTACATATTTTGCCTCATCTTTTTTTTGAGCAAAAGAAAGACTAAAAAATAATATTACTGTAATTAGTGTTATCATTTTATAATGCATAAAACCTCTCCTTTTTAATGTTTATTTATTTTTATTATAATTCATTTCTTTTTTAAAAGCAAGAAAGTCAGAAGAATATTTGCTATAAAAATTAGTTTTTATCATAAAAACAAAAATCCATTTCTTTTACGGCTTTTACTTCATCAACTCTTCCGATACATGTGTTTACAGGAGCTTCATGAAGAATTGCTGGATTATTTTTTGCTTCTTCTAAAATTTTTTTCATCGCATCTATAAAGTTGTCTAAAGTTTCTTTACTTTCGGTTTCTGTTGGTTCAATCATTATGCTTTCTTTAACAATAAGCGGGAAATAAACTGTTGGTGGATGAAAACCCATATCAATCAATCTCTTTGCAATATCTAAGGCGCTTATTCCAATTGATTTTAGTTTATTAGCAGAAATTACACATTCATGCATACATTTTCTTGAGTATGGTACATCGTAATATTTTTTAAGGGAATTCATAATATAATTAGCATTTAACACTGCATTTTCACTTACTTTTTTTAATCCATCTGAGCCATTTAACAATATATATGCATAAGCCTTCAAACATACAAGAAAATTTCCATAAAAAGAAGCTATGTGACCTATTGAATCTTTATGATTGTAATCTAATTGAAAAATGCCTTCATGAGTTTTATTAATACGAGGTATAGGAAGAAAAGGCTCAAGATATTTTTTAACTCCAATAGGTCCGGCTCCCGGACCTCCTCCACCATGAGGCGTTCCAAAAGTTTTGTGAAGATTGATATGAACAATATCAAAATCAGCGTCACCGGGCCTGAATTTACCTAATACTGCATTTAAATTTGCGCCATCATAATAAAGAAGCGTATCGTATTTATGTGCATATTTTGCTATTTTGTCTATATCTGAATTAAAAATGCCTAAAGTATTTGGATTAGTCATCATTATTGCCGCAGTTTGAGGTCCAATCATAGATTGAATTGTTTCAATATCAATTACGCCAGTATCTGGATTTGTTGGCACTGCTTTAACATTAAAACCAGCTATTGCTGCACTTGCTGGGTTGGTGCCATGAGCTTCGTCGGGAATAAGGACTTCTGTTTTCTTGTTTTTTTTATATTTATGATATGCTGCTACAATAAGCATTCCGGTTAGCTCACCATTTGCTCCTGCCATAGGTTGCAATGTAAAAGCATCCATTCCTGTAATTTCACATAATAATTTTTCAAGCTCATATAATATACAAAGACATCCCTGCGAAAAGAATATACCACCTCCAAACTGAGGAAGTAATGGATGCACATTTATAAATCCGTCTAACTGACTTATTTTTTCTAAAATCTTTGGATTGTATTTCATTGTGCATGAACCAAGAGGATAAAAACATGTATCAACACCAACATTCATTTTTGATAAAGCTGTAAAATGTCTTATAACATCCAGCTCAGAAAGTTCACATAAGTTTGCATCTTCTTTACGTAAATAATTTTTTGGCATATTAAGGTAAGGGGGAACATCTAATTGGGGCAAATAAAAACCTCTTCGCCCCATAACAGATTTTTTAAAAATTATTTCCATATCTTTTCTCACTTTTATTATTAAGTCGTTTCCTATATACTAAAAGTTCATAATAATATTTTATGATTGATTTAATATCAATAAATTTATTCAAGGCATTTTTTTAGCGTTTCGGTAAAATTGCAAATTTCTTTTTTTGTTCTTTTTTCGGTTACAGCTACAAGCAAAAAGTTCTGCATATCTTTATAGTAAATTCCCATAGGACATCCTGGAATAATTCCTTTTTTCATCATCTTTTCGCAAATATTTAAAGCATCCACAGGAAGTTCTATAAGAAATTCATTAAAAGAAATATTTGAATCTATTTTAATTCCAGAAATATTTCTTAATAATTCTTTGGTATACTCTGCTTTGTTATAACATAATAATCCAAGTTCTTTAAATCCTTTTTTGCCTAACAGGCTTAAATAAACATGCGCGCGAAGGGCACATAGTGCAGAATTTGTACAAATATTAGAAGTTGCTTTTTCTCTTCTAATATGCTGTTCTCTTGCCTGTAAAGTAAGAACAAAAGCCTGTTTGCCTTTATTATCAATTGTTTTTCCTACGATTCTGCCCGGAAGCTTTCTAACAAGTTTTTTAGTAGTTGCTATAAATCCTAAATAAGGGCCACCAAAAGAAAGAGGAATGCCTAAAGATTGCCCTTCTCCAACAACTATATCAACATTCATTTCTGCCGGCGTTTTTAAAATAGAAAGTGAAATAGGATATACTAATTCTATAACAAGAATTCCTTTTAGATGACATTGGTTAATTATTTCTTCGTAATCTTCTACAATGCCAAAAAAATTGGGATTCTGAAAAACAAATGCAGCAGTATTGTTATCAAGCTCTTTTATAACATGATTTTTGTTTACTTTAAAATTAGAATGAGGAATTTCTTTAATATTTATTGGTAATGCAGAAGTATAACATGAAAGCATTTTTTTGTATATAGGATTAATACAACTGTCAATAATTATTTTACTTTTATTTGTTTCTCTAATTGCCATTTGGCTCGCTTCAAAAAACGCAGTCCCTCCGTCATATAAAGAAGCGTTTGAGACATCCATACCAGTAATTCTGCAAATTTGTGTTTGATATTCATATATTGCCTGCAATGTACCCTGAGAAATTTCGGGCTGATAGGGAGTATAGGCAGTATAGAATTCGCTTCTTGATACAATAGCATCAACTGCCGCCGGAATATAATGATCATAAAAACCTGCACCTAAAAAATAAGTGAGATTAGAACAATTTTGAAAAGCGAGTTGCTTAAAATATTCATATACTTCTAATTCGGATTTTGCACAAGGAAGAGAAAAAGATTTGGGTTTAAGATTAGGAGGAATATCACTAAAAAGTTCTTCTATAGAAGATACACCACATGCTTTAAGCATTTCCTGTTGTTGTTCTTTTGTATTTGAAATATAGCTCATTTTTCTGTCTCCAAAAATGTATTATATTCCAAAGCAGACATAAGACCCGCAAGTTCAGAAGAATCAAAATTTCTTAACGCAAAAATCCAGCCTTCATTATATGGGTCCTTGTTAATTATTTCTGGTGAAGTTTCTAAAGAATTATTAACTTCCAAAATTTCTCCAGAAATAGGCGAATATATGTCACTTGCAGCTTTAACAGATTCTATAACACAACAACTTTCTTCTTTTTTAACTTTTTTCCCTAAAGCGGGTAACTCAACAAAAGTTATATCTCCTAATGATTCTTGAGCATGATGTGTGATTCCTACTATTGCTTTTTCTCCTTGAATTTTTATCCATTCATGTGTTTTGGTGTATTTTCTATCATCGGGTGTGTTAATTGAAGTCATAATTCTCCTCCTTTTTGCTTGAATTTATAATAATTCTTGTAAATTTTTTCTTAATGTTCCATTTTTATAAAATGGCAAATCAACAATTATTCCATTTATTTCAACGTTTGCACAAGTTTTTATAATAACCTGAGTTCCTGTTATAAATTTATTTTTATCAATATAACCAAGGGCAATAGAACATCCCAACGATGGTGAATAAGAACCGCTTGTAATTCTTCCTATATTTTGACCTTTTTCGTCGTAAATCAAATCACCATTTCTAGCTGTTCGTCGGCTATTTAATTTTATCCCGCATAACAAATTATGAATGTTTGACGGATTAAGAATAACATTTGAGCCAATGAATTGTTTGTTTCTTGCAATTGCATTGCTATAGCCCGATTCTGCGGCATTTTGATTTTCGTTTAGTTCATGTCCATATAAAGGATATCCCATTTCTAGC
>Ga0123519_10008122_pt1 | contig 16074 bp, 10 predicted proteins | sample YelNatPaOPRAMG02_FD_87396 | JGI IMG/M metagenome (GOLD analysis project Ga0123519, IMG submission 87396) | Hot spring microbial communities from Yellowstone National Park - Yellowstone National Park OP-RAMG-02 (version 2) | ecosystem: Environmental > Aquatic > Thermal springs > Hot (42-90C) ...
GCCAAAGTTCAAGGAGCTATTCGACTCACTGAACGTTGAACTGCCAGCCGCAACGCGCGCTCTTTTTGGAATAAGCGAAATAATGCGATCCTACTGGTACGCAGGAGTTGTTGTAATAGCAGCGCTTGCAGTCGCATTCAAATGGTACAAGAATACCGAACAAGGCGCCTGGCAAATCGATATGCTCAAGCTCCGATTTCCAGTAATAGGAGAGCTTGTGCAGAAAATGGCAATTTCGCGCTTTGCCAGAACTTTCGCTACTCTCATCCATAGCGGCGTCCCAATGATGCGGTCGCTTGAAATCGTTGGCGAAACAGCAGGAAACCGCGTCATTGCAAAAGCAGTCGATAACGCACGAAACGCAATAAGGGAAGGGCAGAAAATCAGCGTACCGCTCGCCCAAAGCGGACTATTCCCGGGCATGGTCACCCACATGATCGACATAGGCGAGGAAACAGGTCGGCTTTCCGACATGCTATCCAAGGTCTCCGACTTCTACGACCAAGAAGTAGAAAACGCTGTCAAGGCGCTTACATCCCTCATAGAACCTTGTCTAATAGTCGTGATGGGCGGAATTGTAGGGTTCATAGCAGTCTCGATCATGGCGCCTATATTTAAGCTTATCAGCGCGGTGGGTTAGAACCGTGCCTCACAACCAGCAAAAACGCGGGTTTCGAATATCTGCCTGCAAAAAACACGTGAACGTATAAGGAGAAAGAGGTAGGTAAATGCGAATCACAAGCGGTACAAAGCTAACAGAAGAAGAAATTCAAAACCTGATAGCCGAGTACTCCAAAACCAAAGATCCATCCATCAGAGACAAGATAGTGATGCAGTATACAAACCTCGTCGAGAGCGTCGCAAGGCGTTTCTTGGGGTCCTGTGAGCACCTGGAAGATCTGGTCCAAGAGGGCTACGTGGGTCTTGTCAGGTCAGTGGACAAATACGACCCGAACATGGGAGTGAAGTTCTCCACCTATGCGACCCATTTCATAATAGGCGAGATCAAACACTACTTGCGCGACAAAGGCAAGATCATCAAAGAACCAGCTTGGCTCCAAGAACTAAACCAGCGTATGACAAAAGTCATTGAATCGCTGAGCCAGAACCTCGGTCGCCCACCGACTGAAAAAGAGATCGCGCGAGTAATGCAAATGTCGGAAAACACCATCAGAGAACTATTGATGACCAGAGAAGTGTTCAAGGTCAGTTCGCTGGATGGTGAAAAGGACGATTCCTCCGGACCCCCTGATTCAGAGAAAATCAAGGATGAAAAGCTCATCTCATTTCAGCTGCCCATAGAGGACAAAATAGTGCTTGAAACCGCTCTCCAGAGGCTCAAGGACATAGAACAGCAAGTTATCTATTCGCACTTTTACAGGGGCTTTAACCAAACAGAAATCGCAAAAATGCTCGGCATAAGCTGCAACTACGTGTCCCACATACTCCGAAACAGCACCAGAAAACTCAGAAAAATACTAGTAACCGACGAGGTAAGAGATCAGCAAATCCAGCGAACACTAATGTCAAAGCGAGCAGCATCCGGTAAAGCGGAGCCTGAAACCGTGCTGGATTCAACTACTCGCGTTTACTCACGCGGTTACTTCCTACAAAGACTCGACGAGGAGCTGAGCAGAGCATTCCGCGAGAGATACCCAGTCGGTCTGCTGCTGATCGACGTACAACTACCAGAATCACTAGACCGCTATCTGCGCATTATCAGAACGGATGACATACTCTTCGAGATAGCGCACACAATCCGCACCAACGTCAGAAAGCTGGACATTCTTGCTCGGTTTGCTAATCAGTGCTTCGCGTTGTTGCTACCCCATACGCACGACACAGTCAACAGGGTAAGTGAACGCGTTATGGGCTTGGTAGAGTCAGTAACCATCGATCCAGGGCGCGGTGCGGCGCCATTGGCTTGCCAAGCGCGCATCGGAATGGCGAGGTATCCCGCAGACGCTCAGGACAGCCTAGCCCTCTTGCAACACGCGGCGCGCAGTATGGGCACTGATCTGGAAACGCTCATAGGCGAACCGATAGACGCCCTCCGCCGCGCTGCCTAAAAAATTTTTGAGTCACCAATAAAAGCAGGGCGCCGTATGCCAAAGGCGCGGGAGGTGAATCAGCTAGCCGGTTTGATATACCTTGAACTAGCCCTTCACGCCTGAGATAACGACGCCCTGTATAAAATACTTCTGGGCTGCGAAAAACAGAATCAACAGAGGCAGCATAACCACTGTGGACGCAGCCATCAGATAGTTCCAATCGGTCGAGTACTGTCCCTGAAAGGCATACAGCCCAAGAGCCAAAGTCCTCTTAGCAGGACTACTCAAATAAATCAACGGTCCGAGGAAGTCGTTCCAGTGCGCCATAAACGAAAATATCGCAACCGTTGCCAGCGCCGGTTTCGCCTGCGGTAGGAGCACTCGCCAATAAACCTGCCAAGTGGAAGCGCCATCTATGCGAGCCGCTTCGTCCATCTCGTGCGGAATAGTCATATAGTACTGCCTGAGCAAGAAGATAAAAAACGCGCTCCCAAAGAATGCGGGTACCGTAAGCGGAAGAAACGTATCGTACCAGCCCAACGTAGCAAATATCTTGAACACGGGTATCATCGTAACCTGAGCCGGGAGCATCATAGTAGATAGCAACACCACGAATAACACATCCCTACCAGGAAATCTCATTCGCGCAAACCCAAACGCAACTAGCGAGCACGAAAGCAGCTGACCAACCAGACAAGTCGCCGTGATCTTTATCGTGTTCCACGTATATAACGCGAACGGCATCTTCTCGAAAGCCTTGGCGTAGTTTGACCATAACCACGGCTTCGGCCACCACTGCGGAGGATCTGCAAATACCTTGCTAGGGTCTTTGAACGAAGACGTGACCATCCAGAAAAATGGGATCAGCGAGATAATAGACCCCACAATCAACACCACATAAGCCGCTACCAAATGCCACTTAACTCGCTTGCAACCCTTTGACGCTTGTGCGATCGCCACCCCAACGCTCATCTTTTCAACTCCGCTTCATAGTAAACCCAAGCAGCTGAGGACTTCAGCACAACCAGCGTAAGCGCAAGTATCACGGCAAAAAGTATCCACGCCAGCGCACACGCATACCCCATCTGCAAGTACTTGAACGCCTTCTGATATAGATACAATACATAAAAAAGCGTCGCATAACCCGGTCCGCCCTGGGTCATAATGAACGAGCTTGTGAATACCTGAAAACTACCAATGATTCCCATAACCAGGTTGAACAAAATTGTCGGCGAGATCATAGGCAGAGTCACATTGCGAAACTTCGATAAGCTGCCGGCGCCGTCGATCTCAGCTGCCTCATATAGCTGCGTAGGGACGCTCTGAAGCCCTGCCAGGTAAATGATCATCCCGCCGCCAACTCCCCACAAGCTCATAATAATGAAAGAAAAAAGAGCGGTGCGCGGGTCAGTAAGCCAAGGCTGAGGCGGTATGTGCAAGTAGCCCAAAAGCGTATTTAAAACTCCGCCCTGAGGTCGGAACACCGTCAGCCAAACCATCGCCACCGCTACCCCAGGCAGGATCGCAGGTATGTAGAAAATAGAGCGGAATACCCTCATTCCCTTGAGGTTCAAGTTGAGAAGCATCGCAAGTGCCAGCGAGCAGATCATTCCTAGCGGCACAGCACACACCGCATAGATCGCCGTCACTTTTAGCGATTGCCTAAACCGGAAGTCGTCCGTGAAGATCGTGATGTAGTTGTCCAGCCCCACATACTGAGCAGGCTTGATCATATCCCACTTGTGCAAGCTCATAATGAAGCTAAAAACAACAGGTCCCAGCGTCAGGAATATCAAGCCTATAAGCCATGGGGCAATACACAGGTAACCTTCAAGCGCCTCCCGCCTTAAAAGCCTAGAACTCCGCACCTGCGCCAACTGATTTCCCCCTCTTTCTTGCAAACTCTAACTTATAGCTTGCCCATCCCTTTTCCTCTTCCCATCAAACACCGCGTATACCTAACTGTCCACACTTACCATACACTAAACCCGCGTCTTTTCTTTGATCAGCTCTCCCCCAGAGCAAGACCGCAAAAAAATATTTCAAAAAATATTGCATAGGGTGTTGACTATTAGTGGACAACGTATTATAATGCTCCCTGTTACAAAAAACTACTCACAAAGGAGGTCAGAAAAAGTGACCAAAATACAAAGCCCTCCGGGTGGGTCCAGCACCCAGAGGGTCTCACGGGGAGGCGAACGCGCGCTCTTCCGTATTCTGATGATACCCCAGATGCCCAGATTCCTGCAACCGAGCCTTCGGTTCCTACGGGAGCCGGACATGCCGCAAGGCGCCGCTCAGGTTCGTGGGGAGCTCCCACGGGATCGGAGGTAAAAGCGTGAGAGAAAACACCACACTCGTGAAGGCGCTAGAATATGCCGCGCGCGGATGGAAGGTCTTTCCGCTTACCCCCATGCGCAAGATTCCGTTTCTGCCGGGCGGATACAAAATTGCGACATCCGATGAGCACACGATCCGCGGTTGGTTTGAGCAAGGCAAGCCATACAACATCGGCGTTGCTGCAGGCACGTGCTCGGGAATAGTGCTCATCGACTTCGACACATACAAAAACCCTAATGCAACGCCGCAGGGTTTGGCAGGGTACCTGATGAGCACAATGGGAGACGACCATTCCAACGAGCTCCTTCAGGCTTTCCAGAACGCTCCCTGCTTTCGAACCGCTCGCGGAGGCTTGCAGCTAATATTCAAAGCGGGCACACTGCCGCTCAAGTGTACATCAAACATAGGCAACTTCGCGGGCATCGATCTGCGGGCAGACGGAGGATATTCCGCGCTACCGCCTTCGAAAACAGGCGATGGAAAGTATGAATGGATTCGCGACTGTGAACCGGATGTAATGCCGGCTATGCTGGAGCGTTGGATTTTGGGGAATCTAAACAGCCCTGCCGAGCCCTACAGTATACCGACCGACGTGAGAGGATGGCTTCAGACTAAGGCTCCGCGATTGCTCGCGGGCAGAACTCGGCATTGCGGAAGCGGGATTATGGTTCAATGTCCTGCGCATGACGACCGCAACCCAAGCCTGCACGTTCAGATCTACGGCGACAGAGTGCTACTGCACTGCTTTGCTGGTTGCAGAATCGAGACTATTCTCGACGCGCTCAGGCTCAAATGGGACGATCTGTTCCTCGATAACGGCAAGAGTCAGCCTCCGGCAAGAAGCAAAACTAGAATCAAACAGCCCACTAAAGAGAAAAAGGATTCACTGGCGGAGTCGGTGATTGAAAAGGTAGCTAGTCAGAAGGACTACGGGCATGCGCGCGAGCTGGCGCATCTATTTGCCGGCAGGTTCCGCTGGGCACACAAGCTGAACTGTTGGATGAGATACGTTGAGTCTGAGGGACGTTGGGTTGAAGCGCCCGAGGAAAGCGTCTTCAAGGAAGCATCAGACGCTCTGCGCAGACATTACGCGGCTAAACTTCTAGATGCAGAAATGCAAGAAGCCAAGGAATTGCAAGCCAGGCTGAAGGATACGACTGATCTCACGCGGATGAGAAACGCTTTGAGTTTTCTGAAAGGTTGGGAGGGAATTCTTACCTATCCCCACGAGTGGGATAGCAATCCGTGGCTGCTGAACGTCAAAAACGGCACGCTCGATCTACAGACTTTCAACCTGCTGCGCCATTCGCCAGATCACTTAATAACGAAGTTTGCGCCGGTCGCATACGATCCTGCGGCGCCGGCAAGCCTATGGCTTGAACATCTGGAAGCGCTCATCCCAGATATGGAGGTGAGGCGCCAGCTACAGCGAGACTTGGGAGCAGCCCTGCCGGGAGCAGTGCTCGAGGAATGCCTGCCGATATGGTACGGCACAGGATGCAATGGCAAGTCAACCACTGCCGGAGTCATTATGCGCGTATTGGGAGATTATGTTTGTCGAGCAGCGCCTAGACTCCTAGTGCAGGATCGGTTTGCACGTCATCCCACAGAGATCGCAGACTTAGTGGGCAGGCGGTTAGCATTTAGCATTGAAACCGAGCACGCGGACCATCTAGCCGAGGCAGTAGTTAAGGACCTAACCGGCGGCGACCGGAAGAAAGCTCGGTTTATGCACAGGGACTTCTTCGAGTTCGAGCAAACATTCACACTAATACTGCTAGCCAACCATAAGCCGATTATCTCGGGTTCGGACTATGCGATATGGCGCAGGGTGCGGCTGATACCGTGGACCCAGGAGATACCGCAGGAGAAGCGTAGGGAGCAGTCAGCGGTAATCAATGAGCTGTTAGAAGACTGCGGCTCGGGAATTCTCAACTGGCTTTTGGACGGGCTCCGGGATTTTCGCTTCGACCGCAACTGGGTCGCACAGGCTGTTCGCGCAGCGACCTTAGAGTACAAGGAAGAGATGGATGTACTGGCACCTTTCATAGAAGAGCGATGTGAGCTACAAGCTCAAGCTATGATCCCGAAAAGAGCGCTGTATGATGCTTATGTGGCTTGGTGCGAACTAGCTGGTGAAAAGCCGCTGTCTCACGTAACATTCAGCAAGCGGATCAAGGAACGCGGAATACGCTCTGAGCGGTTGGGAGGTGCGAAAACACATACATACGTCGGCATTAGACTTAGGAGCACCTGCTAAAAAGTAGATACGGCTCGGTCCGGCTCGGTTCACTATAAGTTTCAAAATATTTTTTCTCGTGGAAAACTCGTAACAAACCGAGCCGGATTGAGCCGCATTCTTTACTCCTGGTGGCGTAAGAGCTGGTCAACAACTGGCGTTACTTTTAGGCACGCCTCTTTTGCGCTCACCTTGCCTAGCCGCACCAAATCCAGTTCGCTTGAGATTATCTGGAACATCTCAGGCGCGCACGAGACATGAGGTCTGGGATGACCGTAAGGTATCATATCAAGAAAGACCTTCCGGTGCTTGGGAGGAGCGTTCAGCTTGAGATACGCCCCGGATTCGGCAACCGATCGCCTACTAGGGATAATCTGCGAGCGTATCGCAGCGCTCCTCTGATACTCCTTTCCAGTCATCCATTTGACCAGCTCCCAGGCTTCGTTCTTGTGTCTGGAGCGCTTCAGAATGGCATAGGCGGCACCACCAATGAATGTAGCCCTGCGCTTAGGACCTTTCACTATCGGAGCCACATCATAGGTGAAATCCTTTATCTCGTTTTTGAATATGAGCTCGGCAGCCCAGCTGCCAGAAACTATCATCCCGATCTTGCCAGTCGTGAAGAGCTTCATCGATCCCAGGTTCGCAGCTTCTTGAGCATTAGGAGCGACGTGGTACTTGTTGATAAGATCGCTCATGAACTGCAGCCCTTCGTACGCTTCGGGTCTATCCAACAAGCACTTCTTGCCGTCCGCTGATACGATCTCTCCTCCGTTCTGCCATACGTAGTCTTCCCACCACATACTAACGGCGCATCCCCATTGATCTAGGTCTCCGTCACCGTCCAGGTCTTTCGTTAACTTCTTTGCTACTTCAAGGAACTTATTCCAGTCCCAGCTCCAATCGGGGTAGGGCAAACCGGCTTTGTCGAACATGTCCTTATTGTAGTACATCGCGTAGATGTCTATGTCGGTTGGAATCTCATAAAGGACGCCCTTGTATCTGCCCCATCCGTCTAAGGCTTCCGGATAGAAATCATCGAGGTCGTAGTTGTCGCGCTTTACGTATTTGTCCAGAGGTTCCAAAAGACCTTTAGCAACGATCGGTGGGAACCATTCTGATGACACTCTGGTCACATCCGGCGGACGTCCCCCGGCGCTCGAGATCATTAGCTTATCGAACATTCTCGCCCAAGGCGTAATCTCTACTTCGACTTTTATGTTCGGATGTCGCTTTTCGAACTCAGCAATGAGCGCCCTCAGGTTTTTCTCTTCAACCTCGTTTCCCCACGATGCAAAGCGAATCGTAGTCACTCGATCACTTGCGTTCTTGCATCCTGCAACCGCAGCACATATAGCAACCACCAATAAGAGCAAGACGCCCAGCCGACTACGCCAACCTAACGAAACCAAATCCTACCTCCGTCCGTGTGCAGGCAAAGCTGAGTTATTAGATCCCCCCAGTGGATTCTACATTTGCCATTATACGTGCTTAAACGGTCGGAAATAAACCTAAAAAGCCGGTTTTATGAGCCCAGGCTAGTTATCCGCCGCCTGCGAGCCGATGGTAGTACCCCGAAGGCAACCGCATAAGGCATGTAGTTTTCAATACCGCGCAGCCGAGCCAACTTCTCGTAGTATTCTACATACGGAAAGCTAACTACCTCTCCCCGAAACAGCGAGTAGCACTCCGCGACCTTTTTCCAAAGCTCGATATCCTGCTCGGTAACTTCGAGTATAACTTCGGGCTCGAAGCCTTCTCTGTCCTCCCAGTTCTCGGCAAAATAGAGGTGACGTGCAAAATGGGGCTCGCGATCTGTTGAAAAGCCTTTTACCGCCGCATAGAAAACCGCATCTAGGACGTTTCTATGGCAGGCGACGTGATCCTTGTGAATGCTTTTCGCGTGATGGGTGATGATCACATCTGGTTTGCAATCGCGGATCACATCCGCAATAGCCCTTTTTACCTCTTCGCTTTCGGGAAGCTCACCATCTGAGTAACCCAATGTGTAAAGCTGAGCGCCCAGCACACTAGCCGCTGCCTGTGCCTCATATTCCTTAACCCGGGCGTATAGCTCAGGGCTCAAATTTGGATTACCTTTCTCGCCGAGTGTCAGGTGGCACATCGCGACTGTCTTGCCTGAGTTGACCGCATTCGCAAGGGCTATTCCCGACGCGATCTCCGCATCGCCTGCATGCGCACCGATAGAGAGGATATCCGTTTTCATCTATAGTATCACCTCGGCGTGAACAGGATTCCCCTACCAGCCTATTTTTCAATTAGTAAAATAAATCCTGCACCTGGCATTTTACTCCGTCCTGGGCTGATAGTATTCCCAGACAGTGGTGGTATAATCTTGGCAACGATCTGGCAAGACGGAGGACAAAATGAAGAAACTAGTATGCGTCCTGGGAAGCCCCAGAAAACCCAGCAATAGCGAAACCATCGCCACCAGACTCATCGAAAAAGCCAAAGAGCTTGGCGCCGAAGCACAGGTCTTCCGACTACACGAGCTGAACTTCAAGGGCTGCTACGCCTGTATGGCGTGCAAAACCAGCTCTGAAGTCTGCGTAGTCGAAGACGACCTCAAACCAGTGCTTTCGGCAGTTGCAGACGCCGATATAGTCGTTCTGACCTCGCCGATATACTTCGGACAGGTCTCCGGGCAGCTCAAGTGCTTCATCGACCGAACTTTCTCGTATCTCAAGCCCGATTTCTACAGCCGCAAAGACGCCAGCCGTCTCGCACCAGGAAAGAAGATGGTAATTGTATTGACGCAGGGAGATACTAGTGAAGCTAGGTACGATGTGGGACCTGAATATGCGCAGTTTTACAAGTTCATGGGATTCGAAACGCATATCATCCGCGGACTGGGCTTGGGCGCACCGACCGATGCCGCTGGTAGACCCGATCTAATGAAACAGGCAGAGGATGTGGCGCAGAATGTGATGGCTTAGCACCAGGCGAGATATATTTTCACCGAGGTCCGAGAAATGACTAGGAAGACGCACAAGTTCGACTTTTGCGTGATCGGCGGCGGCATTGCTGGTTTGTGCGCGGCAATATCGTCTGCTCGACAAGGCGCCAAGACTGCGATAGTGCAGGACAGACCCGTCTTCGGCGGCAACTCTTCCAGCGAAATGCGAGTGCACGTCTGCGGAGCCGATCGGCACGGCAAGATCCCCAACGTGCGCGAGACCGGCATACTCGAGGAACTGCGGCTTGAAAACCTAAAGCGCAATCCCCAACGCAGCTTTTCAATCTGGGATACAATTCTTTATGAAAAAGTCCTGCTTGAACCCAACCTGACTCACTTTTTGAACTGCTCAGTCCTCGATGCGAAGATGGAAGGCAGCCGAATAAAGTCGGTCACCGGTTGGCAATTAACTACCTATACTTATCACACAATAGAAGCGGACATATTTGCCGATTGCTCAGGAGACGGCGTACTAGCACCACTTACCGGCGCCGAGTACAGGATCGGACGCGAGGCAAGAAGCGAATTCAACGAATCCCACCAGCCCGAGGTTGCCGACCGCAAGACCATGGGCATGACACTTCTCTTCCAAGCGCGAGATATGGGCAGCCCGCAGCCGTTTGAGCCGCCGTCTTGGGCTTACGACTTTCCAACGGAAGAATCTTTTCCGTACAGGTCTCACGGCTGGGTTGAGATGGGATATTGGTGGATAGAGCTCGGCGGAGAACAGGATTCGATAGCGGACACCGAGGAGATTCGTGACGAGCTTCTGAAGATCGTCTTTGGAATGTGGGACCACATCAAAAACCACGGCGACCACGGAGCCGAAAACTACGCGCTCGATTGGGTGCAGTTCCTGCCGGCAAAACGTGAAAGCCGGAGATATGTGGGCGATCACATACTCACTCAGAACGATATCGAATCCGAGGGCAGGTTCCCGGACATAGTTGCCTACGGCGGCTGGCCAATGGACGATCACCATCCCGGCGGTTTCTGGCACAAGGGCGAACCCACGGTGTTCTACCCGACTCCTTCGCCCTACGGGATTCCTTACCGATGTCTGTATTCGAAGAACATAGAAAACTTGATGTTTGCCGGTCGGTGCGCAAGCTGGACGCACGCAGCTCTGAGCTCGACGCGAGTGCAAGGCACTGGAGCATCGGTTGGACAAGCTGTAGGTACCGCGGCAGCGATCGCGATAAGAGAGAAGATCACGCCGAGGGAAGTCGGAAAGCGCTACATCGATGAGCTGCAGCAGTCGCTTCTGCGGCAGGATGCGTACTTGCCCTGGGTGAAACAGCGCTTCTCAGATTTGACTACCAAAGCGACGCTGCAAGCAACATCCGGCGACCCGGAACCACTTCGCGACGGCATAAACCGCCCTGTGGGAGACCAGTTGCACGCCTGGACGGGTAAGCTCGGAGATAGCGTGTCATATACCTGGCAGGGACCGCAGTATGTGAAGTCTGCGACGTTCATATTCGACAGCGCTCTCGATAAGCTGATAGCCATGAGCTATCACGGACCTTATCCAGCGCTAAAGGACGTGCCGGAGACACTGGTTAGAGACTTTCGAGTAGAAATACGCTCAGGAGGTGATTGGCAGATCTGGCGCGAGGTGCGAAGTAACTATCAGCGATTGGTGCGCATCGATATCGGCGCCGAGGTCAACGGCGTGCGAGCGACGTTTGATTCAACTTGGGGATCTGACGCGGTAAGAGTATTCGCGTTTTGGCTGGAATGAGATTATCACAGTGTTGGAGGCAATGAAGTCGGAGATGAGAACTTTTCTTGTATTGATGTTGGTTGCTGTTACTAGTTCGTCATTCGGAGCTATTGACGTAAGGACATTCGGAGCGAAAGGAGATGGGAAAGTGGACGATTCGAAGGCGATCCAGAAGGCGCTTGACGCGGCGGCTGAGAAAGGCGGCGGCAGAGTCGATCTGGGAATTGGGCGATTCCGTCTGGATAACCCGATTACCGTTCCGGAGGGAGTGACTCTTGCCGGAGTCTGGGAAGCACCTCATCACGCCATGCTCCAAAAAGGCACAGTGATAGAAGTCTACGCAGGCAAGGGCAAGGAAGATGGCCCAGCAGCTATCACGTTGAGCCCATCGAGCGCTGTAAAGGGTATCACATTCTTTTACCCCGAGCAGCGTGTCCCGGATGTGATCCCTTACCCATTCACGATCAGCGGATATGGGATGCACTGCTCGGTGATCGACTGCACATTCGTCAACTCCTACAAGGCGATTGATTTCGGTTCGCAAGGCAACGAGCTGCACTACATACGCAACTGCTTCGGATGTCCCTTGAAGGTCGGTATTCACATTGATAAGTGCACGGACATAGGGCGCATCGAAAACGTCCACTTCAATCCACACTACTGGATGCGCGCGGAGTGCGACAACAAGCCCAAGGACTGGGGAATACTCGGCAAGTATCTCTTCGAGAACCTGGTTGCGTTTGAGTTTGCGAGAACCGACTGGGAATACGTGCACAATACGTTCTGTTTCGGAGCTAAGGTCGGTTACCGGTTCTACAAGACCGACGGCACGGTAAACGGCAACTTCCTCGGTATCGGAGCGGACTGGTGCAACTATGCGGTACTCGTAGAGGAGACCCAACCGCCGGGGCTCTTGATCACAAACGGCGAGTTTGTAGCCGGCAAGGGAGGCAAGGCATTTGTGGCGATAGCGCCGAGCCACACGGGAGTTGTGCAGTTTTCGAACTGTAGTTTCTGGGGTCCGTGCTCGACTGTGGCACAGATAGAGGGAACCGGCACTGTGAGCTTCGACCAGTGCACCTTCCACAACCACGGACCGGAAAAGGACCTATTCACAATTGACGCGCGCTCCGGTCACATAACAATATCCGGCTGCCGGTTTGGAAATGATAGGCCGGATATCAAGCTCGGCAAGGACGTCCGCACTGCGATCATTATGGGCAACCGGTTTGCCGTATCGAAGGAGATTGAGAATCAATCTTCCGGGGATGTCCAGGAAGGACTGAACGTAGTCGCTAAATGATTAGTTGTTAATGTGTAGTGCTTTTGAATAACGAGGAGTAGATTAGCCGATGACACCCAGAGAACGCTGGCTTGCGTGCATGCGCTATCAGGAAGTAGATCATGTGCCGGACTTGGAGTTCGGTTACTGGGGCGAGACTCTCACCGCCTGGCACGAACAAGGGCTGCCCCGTTATGTGGATGACAATTGGAAGGCGGATATCTTCTTCGGCTTTGAGACCTATATCGGCGTTCCCGTGCACGGCGGCATCATTCCGGGATTCGAATACAAGGTCCTCGAAGAAGACGAGCGCACACGGACGATTGTCGATACGGACGGAGTAGTGAAGGTAGTTCAGAAGACCGGTTGGACTACGATTCCAAAGTATGTGAGGTTCCCAATAGAGACCCGCGAGGACTGGGAGGAATTCAAGAAGCGACTGGATCCTGAAGATCCCCGGAGGTATCCACCGGAGCAGGAATGGGAGAACTGGAAAAAGTCGGTGGAGAACGCAGACCGGCTTGTGGTGATCGGCGGAGGGAGCCTGTTCGGCATAATTCGCAACTGGATGGGTTTTGAAAACATCGCGATAGCCTGCATGGACCAGCCGGAGTGGGTCGAGGAGATGATTGATTATCTGGCGGAGTTCCAGTGCAGACTGATTGAGCGCGCGCTGAGAGAGGTGCAGGTTGATGCGTGCTCGATTTGGGAAGATATGGCGTTTAACCACGGTCCGATTATATCGCCGAAGCTTTTCAGGCAGTGGCTGACTCCGCGCTACAAGCGGCTGACGGATCTCCTGCACAAGTATGGATGTGAGTTTGCTTATGTGGACTGCGACGGCAATATTAACTCCATCGTGGAGCACTGGCTTGCCGGTGGGGTAAACATAATGTTTCCGCTGGAGATTCGCGGTGGGACCGACCCGTATTGGATACGGCGAGAGTTCGGAAAGGATGTGCGCTTGATGGGAGGAGTTGACAAGACCCAGCTCATCGCAGGCAAGGATGCGATAGACCGCGAAATAGACCGCATCGCACCGCTCGTGGCTGACGGCGGTTACATCCCTCACGTCGACCACCGAGTCCCGCCGGATGTGACTTATGGAAACTATTTGTATTATCTCAAGCGCAAGCGCGAGGCATTCGGCATTCCCGAACCACCGCCGTGGGAAGAGCGCAAACAAGCTTACGAATGGGCGAAGGAGTAGGTTACTCTTGACGAGAAACTGAAGACGCTTTAAAATCTCTGGCAAACCTAGAAAGGCAGAACCAGGAGCGCTTTTAGTAGTTCTTTTCTCTGCATCGGTCGGTTTGGCTTGTATGTAACAGCAGCAAGGACTGCGGCAAGGAAGCACATTTACTTTCACATTTAAAAAAACAAGGAGGGTGATGAAAATGAAGAAGGCATTTGTGCTTTGCTTACTTGTTCTGGTTGCTCTTGGATTGACACTGCCAGCACAATGTACTGTTTTCTACGTCAAACCGACCGGCAGCGATGAGAACGATGGACTCTCCTGGGCAACTGCCAAGCGTACAGTGCAGGCAGCCTTGAACTTGGCTGGCCGAGGTGACCAGGTATGGGTTGCAGCGGGACAATACTACGAGCGGGTCTCGCTCCCTGATGGTGTAGAGCTGTATGGTGGCTTCAGGGGCACCGAGACATCCCCCAGCCAGCGCCCATCGTTTCCCAGGTGGTCAGATCCTGATCCGTATGAAACCGCGTTGAACGGCCAAGAACAGGGACCGGTCATTGTAACTGGGTTTGACAGCAGTGTGCCTGGGCGGATAGACGGGTTCACGATCGCTGTGGGGACTTGTGGTATTTACTGCTACTCTTCAATCGTAATCACAAACAATAAAATTGTGGCGACTTCAGGTGGTACTCAGGGTGGCGGAATAAGGTGTCATTCCTGCTCTCCAACTATCACCAACAACATAATTTCCTCAAACATTGCACAATCTGGCGCTGGGATATGGTGTTACTATGCGTCACCGATTATCTCAAATAACCTAATCGCTGGCAACTGGGCAACTTCCGATGGCGGTGCCATCACGTGCCTCTACTCATCTCCTATTATCAGGAACAACACGATTGTTAGGAACCATGGACCATCATATGGCGGCATAGAATGCATACACTCCTCCCCATATATTGTCAACAACATTATTACCGAAAACACTGCAGAAGAAGAAAAGAGCGGTGGTATTGGGTGCTTCTCGTCATCTCCAGTCATCGCAAATAACACGATTGTCAACAATACTGGACCACAGGGCGGCGGTATAGGCTGCTTCTACTTTTCCTCTCCCACAATTTATAACAACATAATCGCATTCAACTCGTCTGGCATCTACTGTGGCAACGATTGCTCTCCTACATTAAAGAATAACTGTTTATTTAACCCGGATGCCGAGAACTACATCGGCATGGATCCGGGAGAGTATGACATGCTAGCTGACCCGCTTTTCGTAGATATGAATAACTCGGATTACCATTTGAGGCAGGACTCCCCTTGCATAGAATCAGGCTACGACGCCGCTGTTGAGGCCGGTTGGGTAGACATCGACAACCAAGCGCGAATTTGCGGCCTGCACGTTGACATCGGCGCGGACGAGTGGTATCCGCCCAAACCATCTTGCGTGAGCCTTACTCCTGCCACCAAGAAACTCTGCCCCGGAAACAAGTATACTTTCACGGCAACGTGGCGCGATGAGGCTGGATACTCGCGAATTAATTATTGCTATGTGCTTTTCAACTCGACGTCCTCGCCAAGTGGGAAGCAGGGTTGCTACGTATGTTACGACCAAGCCCAGAACAAGCTGTATCTGAGAAACAATGAAAGCACTAGTTGGCTTGGAGGTTTTGCTCCTGGCTCTTCAGAAGTGATCGAAAACTCTTATTGCAGGCTATATTGCGCAGAAAGCAGCGTTTCGGGATCGGATAATACGCTGACGCTTCAGCTCAGAATTGAATTCAAACAAACACTCGCAGACAAAACGTCACTTGGCACCACTCTCAATGCCTGGATGTACGCAACTGATAATTGGGGCTTTTCATCAAGCTGGGCAGCAAAAGGCTCATATACTTGGCTAACTCCAGTGACGATATCACCACCTACTTCCAAGCTCCCAGCAGCAACCAAGTATACGTTGTCCACCACTTGGCGCGACGACGCAGGGTACGGTGATATCAAATACTGCTATCTGATACTAAACTCCACTTCTACGGCAACTGGAAAGCAGGGTTGCTACGTACTGTATGACCAGAGCCAAAACAAACTTTACCTGAGAAACGATGCTGGCACTGCCTGGCTCGGAGGATATGCCCCAGGCTCCGCCAACACAATCGAGAATAGTTACGCCAAACTATACTGCGCTGAGACTAGCGTGTCTGGCTCGGGCAAGATACTGACACTGAATCTCAGGCTAGAGTTCAAACCGGCGCTTGCCGACAAAACTA
>Ga0123519_10008123_pt1 | contig 16073 bp, 11 predicted proteins | sample YelNatPaOPRAMG02_FD_87396 | JGI IMG/M metagenome (GOLD analysis project Ga0123519, IMG submission 87396) | Hot spring microbial communities from Yellowstone National Park - Yellowstone National Park OP-RAMG-02 (version 2) | ecosystem: Environmental > Aquatic > Thermal springs > Hot (42-90C) ...
AATGTTGTGAAAGTTCTGCTGGAAGACCAAAATGAAGACGAGCGGGCACTTGCCGCGAAAAAGTTGGGCGAAATGGGCGACAGCCGTGCGCTTGAACCGCTCATGAAGGCTCTAAGGGACCCTGTTGCCTTGGTGCGCAAGAATGCAGCGATAAGCCTTGGAGAACTGAGGGCACGGGATGCCCTGAAAGGGCTTGAGACAAGTCTTTTGGAAGACGAGAATCCCGATGTTCGAAAGGCTTGTGCAGAGGTTCTTGGGAAAATTGGCGAATTTGCTGCTGTCGAAACACTCAGGAAGGCGCTAGCAGACAACAATCCATTCGTTAGGAAGGCTTGTGCGGACGCATTGTGCGAGCTTGGCGAAGCAGAATGGCAGGCAGTTGTTCAGGGCGACAAGGATGACATCGATCGCTTGGCGGCCACGGGAGATTCAACGCTAGTGGAAACATTTGTGAGGGCTCTCGAGGACACCGACAGGCACCACAGAAGAAAAGCCGCCATGGCATTGGGCAGGCTAGGCAACGAAAAGGCAGTGGAGGCGCTTGGAACTGCACTCTTGACGGATGATGATGAACTGGTGCGGGCTTCATCTGCACGCGCCCTTGGAATGATTGGAGGCGAAAGCGCTTTAAACTTGCTCGAAGAGGCGCTAGACGACAACCATCCGCTCGTGCGGAAGGCAGTCAGAGAAGCGCTGGAAAAACTGGTGGGGCAAGGCACCTAGCACGGCTAAAGTTCCGATGGAGCTAATGATCCGGGACGCACTCCGACATCTCAACCTGTCGCCAAACGCTATCATTTGCGGTCGGCATAAAATGCGGAAAGCACAAATGTTTGCATCCTGTTGAGAGACATTTGCTCAGTCATCGCTGATTGGCGAAGATGTGGGGCTTGAGGGGGCAAAGAAGGTCGCTCTTGGCAAAGCTGTTGTTTTGCTGTTTTTAGAGATAACTGACCGAACGAGCCACCGAGACGGTCTCGCTTGAGGTTGGTGCAATAATATTCGCAAGAAACAGTGAAAGAGCCTAAAGGAGTCGCTGTCGGTCGGGTGTGGGTCGGCAAAGCGCTGACATGAAAGTGAAAACCTTTGGTGCCATATGAAACAGGGTGAACCCTGGATTCGAGAGATTTTTAAGTGGGGTCACAAAAAAGAGAGGCCACCTATAAACCCATGATTAGGTGAGGACGGAAACTGTTGTCAGTTTTGAAGTTTTTGTTCCGCGTGGTTCAAGAACGACTGATGTTTAGGAAACTCGGACGGCAAAATCGCTTCCGCCCTCAAAGACCCCATTCGACGCTATTGAAGGTCGCCGCCCAACACAAAAACCCCATGCTCGCTCTTGGTCATCAAGTTGGTCAAGCGAACAGTCGTGCCTTGAGGCACCCCTTGAATAACTTGTCCTAAGTCTATCTCGGGCACATCGAACATGAACTCCTGTCCCTCTGCCATGCTCAAAAGAGCAGGTAAAGCGCCCACAACCATGTTCATCAAGTCCCCCATGTTGCCCCCGATATCGTAAGCCTCCATCTGGAAGAACGAAATCTTGTCAATCCTCAATCCTATTTTGGTCCCTGACGCGTTTATCCCACCAGTGACCTCCAGTTGAAGCCAGACCCCTAAATGTTGTTCAGCATTTCCAAGATTGAACTTCAGGTCAAGATAGGCATCGCCGACCTGGATTCTTGGCTGGAACTGCTCGTTGCAGTCGTCAATGATAGGTGGCAGATACAAATCTGGCGTTACCCTCAGATTCTCTATAGGAAGCCCCTGACCCTCCACCATGGAGCTCAAATCAAACTCCTGATGCAGCATCCCTGACCACCATATCATGAACAAAAGTTCGTTCACGAGGTCATATTTTGCGCCGATTTGCAGCGGAGGCTCGTGGTCAAATGCATACATGAGGTTTTCAGGGTCTAGCCTTATACAGCCGTCGCGCAATATTGAACCTAATGGATTCTTATCTATCCCCTTTTTGGTGGCAACTCCAGCATTTAGCCCAACCCTTGCGCCGTCCGCAGTGAAAAGCAAGGATGAAACCGAAGAGTTTACATCCATAGTTGTGCCCTGAGCCCCCAGAATAGGTGGCAACTCCACGCTTTGATTTATCGTAAGCATCCCCATCACTTGCTTTATCGCATCGCCAATAAGCATCGTGACAACAGGCTCCAAAAGGTTGATAAGAGGCTGAATCAAGAAGTTGGCAAGGGGATTTAGCACATACTGGGCAATCAGGTCATCCACATTTCCGACTAGACTCGAGAGGTCGTATTGTCCAAGGTTTATGTGTTGCCCGAAGATGTCCACACTGCCCAGATCGACCACCAAAGAACCAATCGGGTCAATGCTTATGTCCTTCACTTCAGCCTGAAAGTCTTTTCCTTTCACATAAAGTTCCTGGTCTGGAAGCTTATGAATGTCCAGCGACAAGGATATTGCAAGTGTCCCTATAGTAAGTCCAGTCGTGGTCTTTGTGGATGGGTCGAGAAGTGGATAGATGTAGTCCTTGCCATCGAGTGGGTTGTGTGCCTTCAAATAGGCGTGCAGTATGAATGTGAGCTCCAGGTCGAAATGGACAGGCGAAAAGGCGATGTTTGTATTAAGTCCTCCGTCTCGACACCTAAGTCCATCCCTTGGCGACCCAACCCTGAAGCCTATTACCCTTGCCTGAATCTCGAGGTCACCATAAAGCCCAGGGTCAACTCCAGGAATGGGCAGTGTCGCCTTCACGACATTGGGAATCGTGAAGGAAAACGGACCTAGCGCCCCAACCATGGATTGCAAGTCGAGGCTGGAGAGCAGGATCTCGACTATCGTGGCGAGGTCGTTAGGATGTGAGGGGTCGTGGTCACCGTCATCCAGCACTTTTTGTCCCGCATAGACCATTGCACCTTCTGGAAGCACCATATCCTCAACCTTTGTCTTCTCTGTGACAGTCAAGAACTTCGTCGAATAATAATACCCTCTTGTCACAAGGCTAGAATGCCCATAAAGGTCGCTTGCTGTGATAACAATCGGATTTAGCCCGTGCTTGCTCAAGATCCTGTATTCGAAATAGCCTTTTTCATCCAGTTCGACTGGGTTGTTGTTTACAAGCACCTCCTTTATACCCCCAATATCGCTTATCGTCCCTTTCACCGTAACTGATGCATCCTCGACGAACATTTGTCCCCTATCAGGGAAAAGGATCGTAATCGTTGGTGGGGATTGGTCACACAACAGGTTCTTTTCATCGGATATGTCTTGATAGGGGGCACTAAGCACAACCCTGAAAAGATAAATGCCCTCTGCATCGAACCTGAACTTGTTCTGACCTGTCATGCTTACCCCTGCACCGACCTTGGGAACATCGAATGAAGCCCCGACCCCTTGAACTTCGTTGTCGAACCTATCAAATACCTTATAGTCCAGTGTAACCTCGTCTCCAATCGAATAAGCCTTGTAATCTGGCTTCACAACCAGTTCGACCCTTGCAGGTTTTGAAGGCACAACCGTAAGCGTTGCTGGAACTTCGTTTGCCTGAACCCCATCCAGCCCGCACCTCACCTGATATTGCCCCACCTTTCCTGCCCAAACCTTGTCTCCTTCCACCACCACTCCTTCGCTGGCTTCAACTATGAAGGTCAAATCGCTAATCTCGTTTCCAAACTTGTCCTTGGCGCTGCAAAGCACCTGCGCCCTTTCACCTGCCTCGACTTGGTCTGGGTCTAGTTTTGCACTAGTCTCTACAGGGTCAGAGGGCAAGACGACAAGGGTTGCGCCTTCTTCGTCTGTAATGTTTAGCGATGGCGCCTCGCATTGAACCTTATATGTGTTTGCAACACTTGTCTTGAGCAGATGGTCTTCCACTGCGATGCCTTCTGCTGGAGTAACCAAGACGCTTGTCTGGGTGTCCCCGAGCGCAGTACCCGACTTGTCGAGCACCACACACTCGACCGTTACCTCCTCGCCCGCCTTTACTTCGCTTTTTGAAATACTTGTCTTTACTGTGAATGAAGCCTCGTTCCCTGATGTTCCACCTCCGCCGCAAGACACATAAACCATGATAAGGCCTGCAAAAATCCACGCATGTGTTACTAACAGGACATTCCTTTTGCCCATGTTTATCCCTCGCGGAAGCCAAAAAAATATACGAAAAAATTCCGCAAACATCAAACTCGCCTATGCTGTCCCCTCGAAAGACTTGCTTCAACGGCTCTCGTAATAACACCCTTTGCTAGCATTTAGAAATGCCTCATCCATGTCGTCAACCCACCCATTTCTGTCAAGATCAGCCTGCCCGCAGTTATAGTTGCTAGCATTGCAGGGAACAGAGGAAAACGCAGTCCTTGCGGTTGAAAACAGGGCAGAATCAATCTCGTCAACCTTCCCATCCTTGTTTACATCAGCGTAACTGCACCCGAGCCTAGCCCACGAGCAATCAACAACATCCTTCATGCGCTCGCAAAGCCCGATAGCATAAAGGAGCTCCAGACCGCCTGTCACCAGATGATGAGGGGTTTCAACTTGCCTCCACGGATAATCCTGTTCTGGATAACCCCTTGCCTCGTAGCTATTAGAAGTAACCCTTATCGGAACCTCCTCCCCATAAGCATCTTTGTAACGCTTTTGCACAGAAGCACTTGCACCACTAAGCTCGTTTCGAACAGCATCGTCAATTTGTTGCTGAGTCATCAATGGGGCGGTGCTTGTATCAGGCATTGACAGAAGACCCTCGAACCTTGCGATTTGCGCTTCTTCTGGTTCTAGATTACCAAGGTCGTCGATGCGGGCGTCCTTCAAGCCTGCCCATGCCTCGAAAAGCGCAGCCCGATAAAGCCGTTCTTTGTATTGGGCAGGCTTTGTCTTCTTGTAGATGATGTCACCGAACTCCCGCATCAGTGCGACAAGTTCTTTCAGCACCTCTCGTGCGTCTGCCCCCAGAGCCTCGTCGTGGACTGTGTCTGCGTATTCCACAAGCGCCATGACCGCCAGAGTTATTTCATAGAAATCGTCTTGAAACGACCCGATAAGTTTTTCCGCTGAACCTGGCGATGATTCCTCGATCTGGCGCACAAGGTCAAGCCACGGCGTTCCGCCTATCTTCATCTGGTCCATATCTGCCCATGTTCTCCCGCAAAATGCCTCGTGAAGGCTTGTGCAGATTCGGGGATAATCGGGTTTCTGGCATTCTACAAGGTCGCCAAGGGTGTCAACCAAAAGATATTCGATAGACCCTGGCGCCTTCACAGGTTCTGGAGGATAAGAAAGCCCTTTGGACGAGATAGCATGGGCTAGAAAAGCCATCTGACAGTCAGCAAGCGTGCCAAGGTCTTCATTTTCTGTTTCGCCATCAGGACGGACTGAGCCACTTGGGACAAGGACATCGTATGTGTGGTGTTCGTCCACAGTCATTATGGCGCTGTTTGCGACGATCAAGTCTCCAATCCTTTTCGAAGCCTCGACCGCCTTTCTTGCTGCATCCATAACTTCGGGCGGGACAAGCCCTTCTTCAACGATCCTCATCGCTGTGATAAAGCCGAACGCGAGGTCGGGGAAGTTGTCACGCGAGTTGTGATTTCCCCAGAATGCGCCTGCCCAAAGATAAGGTTCGGGGGTGCGCATAAGGGAACAACAGCAGTCGCTCGAGCGCAAGAACACGGGAAGCGCCGAAAAACTATAAGTAACCGCATAAGGACCTGGTTCGACCGCAGGCATGTAGTTGAACAAGAAGTCATCAGGCTCCAGGCGATAGGTGATACGGACATCGCGGAATAAGGTCCTAATGACCTCGTTTTCGAGGGTTGGATCCACGAAAGCAGGGGGGGTTAGTGGACTAAAACGACGCAGGTATGAGACACTATTTGAAAGTCCGTCAATGGTCATCGTCCACCCTGGATAGACCATCCGTGATGTAACCCCTGGATGCCCCGTTATCTGCTCGAAAAATATCAAGCCATTCAGAAGCCTAAGAAGCGCAAGTTCCAGAGTCTTCGTCCTGAAAATGCGCCATGCATTGTATGTGGTCCAAACAGATATGCCTATCTGGTTGTTGTCCGTAGGACCAGGCACGACCTCGAAGTCCGAGCCGTTCCTTGCAATGCCGACCTTCTCTATGTTGCTGGCAAAGAGCGGTCCTCCAAAGAACTGAAAGCGCTGAGACGCTATGACCGCACGCTCGACCCGCTCTTTGTAGAACAGTTTGAACCCGAGCGATGCGGCTTCGATGTTTAGCGTGTCTGGCTGAACCTCGCCACTGTCGCTGGCTTCACTTGCGCCATCTTCTAGGGGGCGCAAGCCTTCGTCTGTCGCCTCTTGCACATCGCTGACATGGGGGTTGCCACCGCCACCTCCACACGCAAAAAAAACGGCAACAAACGCGACGCTAGCAAAACTAGGTAACAAGCGGGCATAACGCATGGTCTTTACCTCGCTAAGACCTCAGAATGCGCAAAACGCATGTAAAAACGCAAAGTTAGTATCAAGAAGAGACAGCGCGATGTCAATTGCCCGTAGCGCAAAGAACACAATGAACTACGCCAAACCTCAACCGCTTTTTTGTGCGCGCTTTCGACGAATCGTGCCATGCATAAAAGGAAAAGTTCACTATAATAATGATCGGGCGTGTCCTCTGTCAGGAGGCTGTTGAATATGAAGAAGACCATCTTGATTATGGCAATAGCGGTTCTAGCCGTTTTTGGAGGTGTGCTGGGTTATCTGCTTTGGGAAAGGCATGGTGAGGTGGAGGTAGCATCTGAGCCACCGCCAGCGGAGGAGGTCAGGGCTCCTGAAACAACCCCTCAATCCAAGTCAATCTATTTTACGAAAAAGGAGGTTGTGCCCGAGACAGGACATATTGGGCCATCTTCTTTTGGACTGAGCCCTGGGGAGTTTGCAAAACTGGTGGCTAAATCGAAAAAACTTGGAATGATCCCCGAGGGAGAACCGCCTGTTGCAATAGAAGATTTTGATTATCTAACCTTTGAGGAGAAACCCCCCATAAAAGAAAATCCTATTGAGGAGCTTAGGATGCTTGCGAATGAGGCACAAAGGCAGAAGTTTATAGTTCGTGCACAGCCTTACTTTATTTTGCGGGGTGCTGTGCCTAGGAACCCGGAAGAGTTCAAGGTTGAGGTGGGCATCCCAGTGATAAAGACTTTTGAGCCTAAGCCTCCTCTGGTCTTGCGTCACGCCAGCATCGGGCGAGCATTCGTCGGTGAAGCGACATTGGGGAAAGATAAAAAGAGTGCGATTGAGTGGATAAAGGCTACGATAGAGCGAGCCAAAAAAACAGGGGCAAAGGTATCGGACACTCTCTGGGCCAGGGTTGAAGACGAAGACTGGGCAAAGAAGAAAGGACCCGAGGAATGCTTGCTAAAACTAGTAGTCCCTATAGAGTGAGTTTTTGAGATCGGATCTTCTTGGTCAATACAGCAGAAAGCATTGTAGGGTGCCAAATATCATTCTTGGTCATATTGTGCCCGTGCCAGAAATAGGTGTGGGTGGCGCAATGGCGGCTTTGCTATGCGCTATGCTAGGACTATGCGCTACCCTCGTGCTGATGCGGTCGTGGACGACATCTTGCACAGCGGAAAGCGGATTTCTTGATTGCCGGACCCGAACGACCGTGACGCTCCAAATCTTACTAGATTACTATCTTTTTCCACTGACCCCTTGCAAACTTCCCTGTCATGGCAAACGCAAGACCAAGCAAATAAAGGAGGGCGGAAGCCCAGATGCCCAGAAGCTTCAAGTCAAGGGCGATACCGAGCACATAAGACAGCGGGACCAGGCAAAAGGAGTGCATGACTAGCTCAACCTTCATCACATAGCGAGTAGCGCCAGCGCCGAACAACGCTTGCGCGAGAACAAGCGCAAAACCCATAAGCCACTCTCCTGATGCCATGAGCCTCAAGGGAGTGCGCCCGCATTCAATCACCTCTGCGTCGTGTGTAAATACGCTCATCGCTAAATCGGGAAGCATAAGTTTGAACACCCCCAATACCCCCGTAAACATCACGGCGAGCTTTACCGCAGTCCATCCGAACTTTTCCGCTTCTTTTGGTTTTTTCGCACCAAGCGATTGGCTTACCAATGTGGCAGTGGCTACTCCAAGCCCAAGACAAGGCATGAAAGAAATCGAGAGCAGGTCAATAATGACTTTCGTTGCTGCCTCGAAGACAGGCGGTCTTGTTGCAAGAAAGTTATAAAATGTCTCTTGCGAAACCGCAAAAGGCAAAAGACCGTGCATGTAGGGAACAAACGATGACAAGCCCTCCCCAGTAACTTTTTGGTCAATCATGCCAACCCATTTGAAGAACAACAAAAAGCCAGTCATAACAACGACCGTTGCCACCCCAGAAGGGAGCGACAGGCGAAGGATCGAGGCTTGCACGCCCATGTCGAAGTTTTTCAGGCGAAACACCTTGAAATCGGTTCGATAGCGACGAAAAAGGGTGATAGCAAGGATCAGGAAAAGTCCTAAGTAGCTCGCCACAAGTGCTGCAATGCCTGCCCCAAGCACATACATCGTTGGAAAACCAAGGAAACCAAAGACAAGCAATAGAGCGAGGACGGCGTTGAACAGATTCATTATGATTGCGACTAAAAGATGATAGTGGGTCTTACCAAGCCCGTCGAAAAATGCTTTTGTTACAAGGGTGCCAACCATGGCGAGGATGCCCGCAAGCCTCGCGGTCACATAAGGGATTCCTTGCTCCAATACATGCTCGTTAAAGGAAACGAGCCTGAAAAGGCGCTTTGCTGAAAGGATTCCGATTAGCGAAAAGGAAGTCCCTATGACTAGTGCAAGGAACAACGCATTGAACAAAACCTTTCCTGCTGCCTCTTTGTCTCCTTCTCCGAAGCGCCTTGCAGTCATTGCCTGCGTGCCAACCGAGATGCACGAAGCGAAGCCGCCAATAAGCCAGTGAAGTATCACCGAATAGCCAAGTGCTGCCTGCCCTGAAATCGAATATTCTTCGGGTAGTAGCCCAATGATAGCAGTGTCGAAAAGGTTCAAGAATGTCTGGACAAGCATCGAGCCCATAACAGGGAGGGCGAGTCGAATTACCAAGAGCGCCCTGTCTTTTTCAACTTGAAAAAATCTTGTTATGGGCAAAAACACGGGCAATGTATATCGTCTTTTTGCATCTTAGTCAATGTTTTGCAGGACATGCCTTCGACGCCCCTGCCTTCGACGAACTCTCAGGGGAAAGCCGACGCTATTTGAGAGGTCTAAGAAAACTACCCATTTGTCCGAACGAACTCTTCCATGAACTGCACAAGGGTTTGCACCTGCTCCACTGTTACTGCGTTGTACATGGAAACCCTGATACCCCCCATGGTTCTATAGCCCTTCAGACCGACCATCCCGTTTTTCTTTGCCTCCGCCACGAACTTTGCATCGAGTTCTTCGCTTGCCAACCTGAAGGTCACATTCATCAGCGACCTGTGAGCCTTGTCGGTAACCAAAGGTCTGTAAAAGTCGCTGTGCTTGTCAATACAGTTGTACAGGATTTCGCCTTTCTTTCTGTTTTGTGCTTCTATCGTGTCTAAGCCTCCAAGCGATTTGTAGTAGGACAAGACATTCCGAAGCATATAGACTGAAAAACAGGGAGGCGTGTTATAAAGGCTGTTCTTTTCTGCGTGCACCTTGTATTGAAGGATCGCGGGCAAAGATGTCGAGCACTTTTCCAGAAAGTCGTCCCTGATGATCACTACAACCAGACCTGATGGACCCATGTTCTTTTGAGCGCCCGCGTATATGAAGGCAAACCGTGATACATCAAACTTGCGCCACATCAAGTCGGATGACATGTCGCATGCGAGCGGGACATCCCCAGTCTCGGGGAATGTGTGCCACTGCGTGCCCTCAACGGTGTTGTTGCTTGTGAAGTGCACATAGATGGCATCACTGTTGACCTTGATCTCATGTTGATAGGGGAGCCTTGTGAACTTCTCAGATTCTGTCGTCGCCACTACCCTTGCAGAATCGTTAGCCCAGGCAGCCGCCTCCTTGTAAGCCCTCTTTGCCCATGTTCCCGTGATTATATAATCAGCCTTGCGCCCATCCCACAGAAGGTTCATCGGCAACATGGCGAAGTGCAGGTTCCCCCCTCCCTGAAGTAGCAACACCTTATAGTTGTCAGGAAGCGCCAAAAGTTCTTTTACAAGTGCGATTGCCTCGTTATGGACATCATCGTACTCCTTCGCCCTGTGCGAGATCTCCATGACCGACATCCCTGTGCCACGGAAATCGAGCAACTCTTCCCTTGCCTGCTCCAGCGCTGGCAATGGAAGTGCAGCTGGACCAGCGTAAAAGTTGATTACTCGTTTCGACATCTTTCACCTCCATTAATGTTCAAAGCCCAATGGCCAATGCCAACGGAAACTATCATACATGTTAGAACTTTAGAAGTCGAGAGGTGGTTTTGATCGAAAACTCTTGATTGTTTTTGTTGACTAATGTAACAATTGCGTAGGAAGGTGTTCCTTATGGCGGTGATAACTGCTGAAGAGCTGTCACAGCTCGCAAAACAGTTTTTCAGGGCAAAAGGGATAAGATTGCCCACTAACTTCAGTGGTTTGCCACCCCAGGCACCATTTGGCGCGAAAGACCAGACCACGCCCGACCCAACTGCCCTTTTTGTCGCTCCCTCGACGCTTTCCTACCATGTCAACACAGCCAAGACGATAGGGAAAGACATAGAGGACTTGATGGACGCTTGCGCAAGGGCTATAGCCAGAGCATTCTCGCAATGGCAGTCGAGTGCCAAGTTTGTGGGTGTCCTGATCAACGGACCGACTGGAAATGGATTGCCTGGTTGCCTTGTGGGTCCTCCTGCGATGTCGGGAGCCTCGATATTCTCGATGGTCGAAGCAGGTGGTAGGCAAGCGATGTTCGTGAAATATTGCAGGTCAATCACGATGGCTGTGGGGAGCGCTTTCGAGACCTGGAGACTTGGTTACATGGTTACTTTGGTCTTTCCTGGCGGTGCGGTGTGTTCTGCAACCATGCCTCCAAGCCCTAACATCCCTGTGCCTGTTGCCAGTGGTTCGAGCGCAGGGGATGCTATGATGAATGCCTCAGCCTTAAAAGGGCTCATGCTTGCCCAGCACGGCACAGTGGGCAATCATACGGTTGCGATATTCGATGCTTTTGCGCAGGCTTTTTCCACAGTTTTTATGAAGTGGAAGGCGGCTACCATGATTACTAATGTTATGGGTGCTGGTGGGGTTGCCCCTGTTCCGCCTGCACCTCCAGGACCCGTTGCCGCTGCAATCGGCAATGGCGGTGCCCTTGTTTAGGAGGTTGTTATGCCACAGGCTTCAAGGGTTGGAGACAAGGCTCAGTGCCCTGCAGATGCGCATGGGTGCCCAGGGTGCGCTCATGGCGTAATAGGTCCTGCGGTGGCTGGTTCGCCAGATGTTAGTATCAACGGGCGTCCAGCGCTGAGGCTCGGTGACCCGGGTATCCATGCTGCGTGCTGTGGACCCAACACATGGAAGGCTGCTGCTGGTTCAGGGACTGTTTTCATAAATGGAAAACCTGCAGTGCGGGTTGGGGATATGACAGCGCATTGTGGGGGTGTTGGAAGGATGGTGGAGGGAAGTTCGGATGTCATTGTTGGTGGGTGACAGTGTGAGGGGCAATGAATGAAGATGTTCTGGAGACGCAGGCAAGGCTTAGCAGTTTAGGGCTTCTGGCTGCTGGCACGGCGCATGAACTTGCAAATCCGCTTAGTGTTGTAAAATCAGGGCTTGAATACCTCGATAAGGGTCTTGAAAGGGTCAGGGCAGACAAGGGTCTTTCTAAGGGAGCCCGTGAGGAACTTGGGGAGTGTCACAATATCGTAGCCGAGATGAAGGAGGCAGTGCAGAGGATGCTCTCGATAACCGCTGAACTTAGGCTTGCAGTAAGGCAAGACTCGAAAACGACAGAGTGCGATGTGCGCGATGTAGTCGAAAAGGCGCTTTCGTTGACGCATAACATGTTGAAATATAAGGCTAAAGTAGAAAAGCAGTTCAAACACTCGTCGCTGGTTTTCGGGGATGAAAGCAGGCTGTTGCAGGTTTTCATAAATCTTTTGACAAACTCTGCTCAAGCGATAGCCGAGAATGGCATTGTTCGAATAGAGAGCGACGAAAATGAAGGCTTTGTTGTGGTCAAAGTTGCTGACAACGGAAGTGGAATCAAGGAAGAGCACATGAAGAGGTTGTTTGAGCCTTTTTTCACGACCAAGCCGAAAGGGGAGGGGACTGGGCTTGGGCTTTTTCTTGTAAAGAAGATAGTTGAGTCTTATGGGGGGGACATTCAAATAGAATCAAAGGTCGGTAAGGGAACGGTAGTTCAAGTTAGATTGCGCGCTATCGCACGGGGTTGAAAGAGATGTTATGGGAGGGCGAAGGTCTCGTCTAGAACCTCTAACTTCCTGTCGGACATCGAGCCCCAGCATTTGACCTTGGCATCAGTAGTTACAGCGCAGGTGTGCGAATAGCCAGCCGAGACTTGCAAAAATGTGCCTTCAGGCGCTGATGCTTGATTGTATGTGTTCGAGCCCCAACACATGACCTTGTTATCGGGGGTAATCGCACAGGAGTGATGCCCCCCTGCACTGACCTGTTTTGCCTTGATGGAAGGTGGGCTTGCTTGTCCATAGCCGTTAGACCCTCCGCAAACAACCGCCCCATCTAATGCAATACCGCACCAATGGAAGTCACCCAGGTCTATATAGTGCAGTTTCCCAGCGGGTGGGCTGTTCGTAGCACCGAAGCATACGACACTTTTGTCATCTTTTATTGCGCATGTGTCGTAAAGCCCGCAACTGACATGGATGAAGGCACCTTGTGGGGGTGTGCACTGGCCTTGTTGGTTGCTCCCAAAACAGACCATGGTGTGGTCATCCTTGATAGCACAGGTGTGGTCTTTGCCGGCGCAGACACTAAGAAAGCGTCCTTCTGGGGCGTTTGCCTGTCCGAATTCGTTGCTTCCAAAGCACACGATTGAACCTTGTTCCGAAAGCGCACATGTGTGACTATTACCAGCACTGACGCTAACAAAGCGCCCGCTAGATGGGGGAGCTGCCTGACCAAAGTTATTGTTGCCCCAGCACACAACTTTGCCCTCCGCCGTGATTGCGCAAGTGTGCCCGGCTGAAGCGCTTATCGTTTGATGTGGTATTACGAAGGCTTCTTCAAAACCGCTGCAATTGGTGAAAGCAAGAAACCAAAGCGAGGCGACCCGAGTGAACTTGTTCATGTTTTTAGCACCAGAAAGACAGCATGGATAGTAAAGACTACAAACACTGGTGTCAAGGAGGTGTTTTGGCAATGCTTCTCGACTGCCAAAAGGTTTATTTTTGTATTAGAATGTAGAGGTTCTTGTAGGGCATAAAGATGGAGCGTAAGACATCGTCGCTGTCTTTATTTTTGTTTTGGACCCTTGCTTCGTGCGGTAGTGGGAACAAGGCGATTGGGGCTGATCTTGACACAGGCTTTGATTTTCACGAAATGAGAGACACAGATGCCGAAGATATTGGATGGGATGGAGATCTTGCCGAAGTTGATGCATCTGAAGCCAAAGACGCCCAAGAAATATGCGTGCCTTCGTGCGACCATGTGGAATGCGGGGACGATGGGTGCCAAGGGACTTGCGGACAATGCCCTGAAGGAAAGATTTGCCAGCTAGGGAAATGTGTGCTGAAGGAAGGATGTATTATGGGCTCGAAGCCGTGGTCCAAAGGTGCGAAAATCTTTGTCGAGGCGACCGAGCAATGGGGTTTGAAGGCAATTGGGGCGGAAGGGATCAGGATTAGTGTTACGGACATAGACAATGATGGTTTTCCTGATTTGATAGTTAGAAAAAGTGGTGCTCCAAGCGATTTCAGTGAAGGGGGTGCTCGAAACATCTGGGTTCTAAGAAATACTGGGCATAAGACATTCGAAGATGTAACGGTTGCATCTGGACTTATGAAATCCAGGCTCGACCCGATGTCCTCGAAGGGACGACCTGGCGAGATTGTCGCTTCTGCGGATGTGGACAACGATGGAGACCTGGATGTGTATGTGGCGGCGTCGAAGCAAACACCTTCTAATGAGCAGGAAACAAGCGAACTTATGATAAATGATGGAAATGGAAGGTTCGATTTTGGTCCACAGGACACACCAATAAGGTTTTCAGATGTGATCTCTGTCCCAGCGGGGGTTTCTTTTGTGGACTATGACCGAGATGGATTTGTTGACTTGTGGGTCACTCAGGGGATGCCAGACAATGGGACAGAACCGTTCCAGGATAGGCTTTTTAGGAACAAGGGGAATCTGGTGTTTGAGGATGTCACTTACAGTGCGGGACTTATGACCTTTGGGTGGTTTTCCATTCAATACATGAACGAAGGGAAGTGCAACTCTTGGGCATGGTCTTCACTTGCTTGCGATTTGAACAATGACGGCATCCCAGAACTGCTTGCTGCATCCTATGGGAGGTTTCCCAATAACCTTTTCAGGGGGGAAATGGTGGGGGACACGGTTCAATATACAAATGTGTCAGTCGCTTCTGGTTATGCCTACGACGACAGGATGGATTGGACAGACAATGAATCCGCACGATGCTATTGCAAGCTTCATCCTGATGCGCCTGACTGCGAAGGCGTTCCGCCCCCCCAATACATAGTCTGCGAGAACGATTCTGATGTTTTCAGGTGGGACCACGAATACGACAGAGAACCATTCAGGCTTGGGGGTAACAGCGCAACGACCGTGTGCGCGGACATAGACAACGATGGCTGGTTCGATCTGTTCACGACCGAGATAGTGCATTGGGATGTGGGGAAGAGCTCCGACCCATCGGAAATACTGTTGAACACCAAAGACCCGCAAGTTCGATTCGTGCGTCCTGGTAACGAAAACACTGGCATCTTGCATGACCATGCAACGCCTTTCTGGGACGATGGGGATATGACTGCTGCGGTCTTCGATTTCGATAACGATGGGTGGAACGACATATACCTTGGCTCGTCCGACTACCCTGGCACAAGGGGCTATCTGTTCCATCAGGATGCACCGCTAAAGTTCACCTCCGTGCCTACTGCGGACTTTTTCGAGCATCTGCGAAGCCACGGTGTGGTTGCAGCGGATTTTGACAGGGACGGCGATATTGACATTGTGGTTGGGCACTCGTGGGCTCGGTGCGGGGGGCAATACGCAAATGATTGCTATGCTACCCAGCAGATAAGGTTTTTTGAAAATATTTATGAAAAAAAGGGTAACTTCGTGGGCTTGAAACTAGAAGGGGGCAAGAACGCAAACAGGACAGCGATAGGCGCAGTGGTTGAGGTGACAGCGGGCGGGACTACCCAGAAGCAAGCGGTTGATGGGGGGCACGGTCATTATGGAACGCAGAAGGATATGGTGCTGGTTTTCGGTATTGGAGATTCTTGTTCTGCACAGGTCAAGGTGATATGGCCTGACAAAGTTCGAACGACTCAGGAGTTTGCACTGGATTCTGGCAGTTATTACTATGTGCGACAAGGAGAGATGCCTGTCGCCTTCAAGCCAGGCGAGAAACCATGGTTCAAGAAATGACAGCCATGTGATGGCTGGGGGGTCTTTTTGAGGTTGACACAAGTTTTACAGGGCGGATGAGAGAAGGGAAACAACGGACGAAAAGGTGGAACTGGACGGAGTTGTTAGCCTATGCACTGTGACCTTTTCTGCGCTTTTGTTGTGGATTATGCTGATGGGGCAGGGCGGCTATCCGATGTTGGATGAGATACGGATGCATGCAGGATATGTTTTATTTTTTGTTGGATACCGTTTTGAACCGGTGTTGTGTGGGTTGCGGGCACGCTTGAGCGGGGCTGTTTGATGTGGAGATGGTTTTGGACATTTTGGACATTGTCCAAAACTTGTCCAAATTGTCCAACTTGTCCATAAGGTGCGATTCAAAATAACCCATAAAAATTGCGGGGTTTCGAGTCTGCCAAGTTTGGCACAATTATTGCATATATAAAAACTGGAATCCGCGCTGACCCGGATTCCAGTCGTCATGACCTGGGTGTGGCGATAGCCTCGGTCGCACTCCCAAAGAGGGAGTG
>Ga0123519_10008124_pt1 | contig 16072 bp, 14 predicted proteins | sample YelNatPaOPRAMG02_FD_87396 | JGI IMG/M metagenome (GOLD analysis project Ga0123519, IMG submission 87396) | Hot spring microbial communities from Yellowstone National Park - Yellowstone National Park OP-RAMG-02 (version 2) | ecosystem: Environmental > Aquatic > Thermal springs > Hot (42-90C) ...
AACGAACTCTTTGTCTATCGGAAAATGATGCATGTCTCATAACATGCATGTATACGTAATTTCTAGGCTTAACGTCTCAACGTAGCCTGAAAGTCAATATTGACTTTCGCATAATGATGTGACGTACTGGCGGTTCGGATCGAGCACGAAACCTTCTGCTAGGTTGTCACTACATTACCTGAAAGTCAATATTGACTTTCGCATAATGATGTGACGTACTGGCGGGTCGGATTGAGCACGAAGCCTTCTGCCAGGTTGTCACTACACTACCTGAAACTCAGTAGTATGATTACCACGATCACCCCCGCAATTATCTCGAGCACCACTCCCGAATTCGCCCCAACCTGCACCGGAGGCGCCATCGGTTTCACAGGTGGAACATAGCCTTAATTAGCAGGTGAAGCGCCCGGCATTTGCTGAGTCTGCTGGGGCACTCCGGCAAGCGAAGCATAACAATCGGAACAGGAAGCGTTGGTCCATTTGTTCTCAGTTTGACATTTCTGGCAGACTCTTACTTGTATGGGGATTCTCCTCTCTTCTCTAAAGGCAATTCTCAATATCTGGCAGCTTTGGGTGAAGGTCCGTGCTGGTACAGGTACCATAGAGATACCCGATAGTGCTGAGTAGGCCTGTCCTGGTTATAGATTTAATGAATCTACTGTGGCTGTATCGAAGCACGGGTTAATTGATAGCAGCAATTGAGAGTTCAGCACTCAAAGTTTCTCGTCCTTATCGCGTAGTTCTTCCATCTCCGCCCAGTTCTTCCCTGCCTTTATATCCACCTTCACGGGAACCCGCATATCGTAGGCGTCTTCCATTCCCCAGCGGACCAGGGCGGAGAGATCATCTATTTCATCAGGTGGGACCTCGAAAAGAAGTTCATCGTGGACCTGCAGGACCATTTTGCTCTTGACCTGCTGCGATTTCATCGAATCTGCCACACGAATCATCGCGAGCTTCATTATATCTGCGGCCATGCCCTGGATCGGCATATTGACCGCCGCGCGCTCAGCGAAGAGCCTTATATTGCGGTTGGAGCTGTGGATCTCGGGTATGTAGCGGCGGCGACCGAGCGGGGTCGATACATACCCCTGCAGCCGGGCCTGCTCGATCGTCTTTTGCGTATACTCGCGCACACCTGGGAAGCGGGCGAAGTAGGTCTCGATGTAGTCGCGAGCTTCGCGGACGGGTATGCCGAGAGAACGCGCGAGGGTGAAGTCGCTCATACCATATATCACGGCGAAGTTGATGGTTTTCGCACGGCGGCGCATCTCCGGAGTCACCTCACCCGCCGGACAGCCGAAGATAGTGCATGCGGTGGCGGTGTGGATGTCCTCATCGTTCTCGAACGCATGCATGAGGCCGGGATCACCGGTCACATGCGCGAGGATGCGGAGCTCGATCTGCGAATAATCTGCGGAGATGAGGACGTTATCTCCCGATGCGATGAACGCTTTGCGAATCTCCCGCCCGAGTTCAGTTCGGACGGGTATGTTTTGAAGGTTGGGGTCGCTGGATGAAAGGCGGCCGGTGGCAGTCACGGCCTGGTTCAGCGAAGTGTGCACCCGGCCCGTACGCGCGTTGATCAGCTTGGGCAGCGCGTCGGCGTAGGTCGACTTGATTTTCGTGAGCTCGCGGTAACGCAGGATGAGCTCGACAATCGGGTGCTCGACCGCGAGCTGTTCGAGCGCCGCCGCCGATGTCGAGAAACCTGTCTTGGTCTTCTTTTCAGCGGCGAGGCCGAGTTTTTCGAAGAGGATCGTCTGGAGCTGCTTTGGAGAACCGATGTTGAACTCCTTGCCCGCGATCTCATAGATCTCCTTCTCGACTTCCTTTATATCTACTTCTAATGTAGTCGACATCGCCTGGAGCTGCTCCACATCGACGGTTACCCCGGTCAGTTCCATCTCGGCGAGGATCGAGGCTAATGGGAGCTCGATGTCGGTGTAGAGATTATATTCACCATCCTGCTTGAGACGCTCCTCGATCATTGGCTTGAGGCGATAGATCGCTTCAGCTTCTCCGCAGAGAAGCGTGACATCGTCCGGGCCCGGTTCGTGCTTCTTGGTAACGCCCGGTAGCTCGAGCGAGAGCTGCTCGAACGCCACATCGCCAATGTTATAAGAACTGCGCGAGGAATCGATCAGATATGCACCGAGCATCGTATCGAATTTAACACCCTTGAGCTGAACTCCCCGCAGCGCAAGAGCCGCGATGCTGCGCTTTGAATCGTGAGTATACTTTCCGAGCTTGTCGGAACCGAGGATAGGTGTGAAGCGGATGAGATCGGCTTCGAATGTTTCTTCCAAGCCAAGCGAAAGCCCCTCACCATTCTTCGCGGGATCAACGACTTCCACATACCATGTGTTATTGGCTCCCGTCGAGAAGCTCAAGCCGATAATCTCGGCTCGAACAGACTTCTCATCGACAGTGTGGGTCTGCAGCGCAAACTCGCCAGCATTTTCGAGCGAGCTCAGGAGGTCGTCGAGGTCCTTATTCGAGCTTACCCGGCGGCACTCACCAAGCACAGCCCTGGTCTCGCCTGTCACCTTCCCCGCAGCCTGCTCTACTTCGGGAAGCCGCCGGAGCATCGTCTTGAACTCCAGCCTCACGAAGAGATCGCGCAAGGTGTCGTAATCGGGTTCGCGCGTGTGGAAAGCTTCGAGATCGATATCGAGAGGCATATCGACCACGATCGTAGCAAGGTGCTTGGAGAGCCTTGCCTGGTCTGCATTCTCCTGAAGCGTCTTTTTTACCTTGCCTTCCGGCAGCTCATCGATATGATCGAGAAGATTTTCAACGCTGCCGTATTGCTTCAGCAGGCTTTCCGCGGTCTTGTCGCCGATGCCGGGAACTCCGGGGATGTTGTCCGACGGGTCCCCCTTAAGGCCCTTGAAATCAGCCATTTGCTCCGGGGTGATGCCGAAGCGCTCGACCACATCCTCCGGACCGTAAGTCACCGTATCGGAGACACCTTTTACAGTGGTCATGACGCGTATATTCTCATCGACGAGCTGGAGCGCGTCGAGATCACCAGTGACAATAACAGACTGAATACCATGCGCCTCGGCCTGTTTTACCATCGCGCCGATGATGTCATCAGCCTCGTATCCCTCGACTTCGATCACGGGGATATTGAACGCGCGGACGAGCTCGCGGGCCACGGGAGCCTGTTCGACAAGCGCATCGGGCGTCGGCTTGCGATGAGCCTTATATTTCTCGTAGGTATCGTGCCTGAACGTCGGCTTGGGCGTATCGAATGCGACGGCGATGTAATCCGGCTTCTCCTCCAGCACCCTGAGGAGCATAGTGGTGAAGCCGTAGATCGCGTTAGTCGGTCGTCCGTCGGACGTGGAGAGATACTTCATCGCAAAAAACGCGCGATAAAGCAGGCTGTTTCCATCGATCACGACAAGCTTCTTTTTAACCTGGTTCATAATCCCCTTTGAAAATGGCTTTTTGCCATTTTCGTTCCTTTCGTGGCGAACACGACAGTCCTTGACCGGCAGCGGCCCGCAGGGCTGCGAGAGGTGCTGCGCAGCAGTCACGAGAGTGTTCATGCCACGATTCATTATCTCAAGCCCGGGCTGGTATTATCGCTCAGCAGGCGGTTAATTACTTCTCTTCCGATTACGCGTTCGGCGTCACCGGAAAACTTCTCGCTGCTGTCGCTGCTGAAGATATCGGCGAACGTCGTCCTGCGCCTGTATTCTATGACTTTTGGCTCGCCCTTGATGCCTCCGGCTCTGGCGGCAGATCTTACCGTATCGTGCAATCCGCCGATCTTATCGACCAGATCCACCCCGAGAGCCTGCCTGCCTGTAAACACCCTGCCGTCCGCGATGCTCTTCACCTGCGAAACCGGCATGTGCCTGCCCGACGCTACGGCGTGCACGAATTGGTCGTAGGTATCCATTATCATGCCCTGGATCAGAGCGCGCTCCGCGGGGGTTATCGGTCGATTCGGCGAACCTATGTCTTTGAATTTACCCGACTTCACGACCTCCGGGGTATAGCCGATCTTTTTATAAAGACCGCTCAAATCGGCGCTGTCCCAGATAACGCCGATGCTGCCGGTTATGGTGCTTGCATCGGCGTAGATTTTATCAGACGCGGAGGCGATATAATATCCGCCCGACGCAGCCACATCAGCCATCGATGTATATACCGGTTTACCCGCTCTTTGGACACGTTTGATCTCATTATAGACTTCTTCGGAAGCAGCCGGGCTGCCGCCGGGGCTGTCGATGCGGAGGACAACAGCTTTCGCGGAATCGTTCTCGCGCGCTTTCTCGAGCTGATCGATGATATCATCCGATCCCGCTACCGATCCGCTGAACAAACCGGCTCCACCTCGACCGCTCGTAATCACGCCATTTACCCGTATAAGAGCGATGTGCTTGCCGTGCTCCGAAGTTCCCCCCGAAAAGGTTACCGCGATGAACGCAAAAATTCCGATAAGGGTCAGTAGAATGAGCCCTCCGATGATAGCCAGTATGATCCACCAGTAATTCCGTCGCTGCTGAGAAGGCGGAGGAGGCGGGGGAGCGTAATACCCACCCGGCGGCGGAGGAGGAGGCGGAGCAGCGGGAGGCTGGCCATAATAAAAAGAAGGAGGCGTACCACTGCTCTGATTGGGGTTCTGAGAGAAATTCTCGTTCATAAAGCTTAATCTCCTTAAGAGCCTGATACAGTGTTGTAAGATAAAAAAATCCACCCCGAGCCAGGTCGCCCGCAAGCAGCTTCAAATATTGACAGCGCCGGCCGTCGGCGATATAATCAAAGTCTACTGCCGGAGTGGCGGAATGGCAGACGCAGTGGTCTCAAAAACCACCGAGGGCAACCTCATATCGGTTCGACTCCGATCTTCGGCACCAGATTTTTGAGCGTGAAACCAGCCTTTTGAGACTTTCAAAGGGCTGGTTTTTTGCTGGCGACCAGGTGTAATGGTCAAGTAATGGTCAAGAAAAATCTGATGCTCAATGGTAAGACCCACTGCATCCCGCTACTAATTGGCAATTGGTCAAGTAAGTCGGTCAAGTGCCAGCCAACAAAAAAGGCACTCGCCAAGAGTGCCTTATACATACAAGCATTGTTTTCCTCTTATTAAGCTACGTAGGCAAAGCTCTTGTAGTCGCCTAGCATTTCCGCTAGTTTGGCTATCCCTGCCGCCTGTATTGAAGGCAGCAGGTGGCTATACAAGTCCAAGGTTATCTGCACGGAGCTATGGCCCAGGCGTTCGGACACGATCTTGGGATGCACCCCCGCCGCCAACAACCAACTTGCATGGCAATGACGCAAATCATGGAAAGTCAGGTTGAGCTTGGCTTTAGTCCGGTAATGTATGAAGGAATGTGTAAGGGCGTCCGGGTTCATACAATCGCCATTAGGCTCTGCAAAGATATAGCCCTTGTCGCTGTATGCTTCCCCCATGAACAGTTTATCTTGGGCCTGTTTGGCTTTGACATACCTGAGCAAACTAAGTGTTGTCGGCATCAGGACTAATGCGCGTCTGCCAGCCTTAGTCTTGGTGGATTTCTCCCCAATGCTTCTCTCAACCTGCTCCAAACTTCTCGACACATTGATTGTCGAGCTTCCCCAGTTCACATCGCCCCATTTTGCAGCCAGGATTTCAGACCTTCTCATCCCGGTCTGCAGAGCGAGCTTGATGCAGTCGAGATACTTGCAGGTGTGAGCCACCTCTAGCAAGTGCTCAGCTTCATCAGGCGTTATGACATTCATCTCGTCCTTATCTTCTGGTTTTGGGGCAATCCGCTTGTGAGCAGGATTGACGGCGATAATGTCGTCCGAGATAGCTTGCTCCAGGATTTTGTGCAATAGCCTGTGATGATGAAGCACCGTCCGTTTGCTTAGTCCATCACCTTTACGCTGCCTGTTCCCGCTCTCAAGTGCTTCAGCATAGTATTCCCTGATGTCGTTGGACGTTAGTTTCTGAAGTTGAATGTCCCCAAGATTAGGGATGAGATGAAGTTGCACGATTTCCTTGTACCTATGTAGGGTTGTTCCTGCATACTTCAGCTTGCCAGTTGTATTGAGAAACTGCTGCATATACTCAGCCAAGGTCAGCTTGTTTCGCTTTCTATGTATGCCTTTGCCCAAGTCATCGAGTATCTTCCGCGCTGCTTCCTGAGCTTCATCTTTCTTGCCTCTGACGGTCTTTGTAATAAATGTCTGCTTGCCGTTTTCATCATAGCCAGTGAATATGCGAATTCTCCAGCTTTCTTTTCCTCTCTTCTTGATACAGCCGTTCAATTCACACTTCCCTCCTCGTTAAGCCATTTCTCAAATCTGCCTATCGGGATAATCCATCGGTTGCCGCACTTGATGGCAGGGATTTTCCCGACCCTCACCAGGGTGTATGTGAGGGTCTTTCCAATCCCTAGAATGTCTGCTGCCTCGTCTACTGTATAAGTCTGTCTCGTCGTATTCTGCATCGCTAAATGCCTCCTTCTGCTATGTCGTTGAGTTAACGACTGTTTATTCTTTATTGTGCGGTTTCATAAGTTTCTGGGGGCGCGAGAAGAATTTCTTCGACAGACTTATCAAGGGCGGCAGACTTCACCAGACACCGCTCATGAACCCACACATATACCACTGCGGGAATTTCTGAGGTGAGTTTTCTGGACAGATAGGAACTCACCTCAAAAACCCCGCGCTCCGTATGTTGCTGATTGCCTGAATGACAAGCAACGCATAGAGGTGAGACGTGGTAACGAGGATCACAATTCTGGCAGCGTCAAGGGACTATATCGACCATGCCACGGAATACGAGGGAATGCCTAAGCCAGTAGCACGGGAAAAACTCCGCAAGCTCAGACATTTCGATACATTTCTTCTGGAGCAAATGAAACTGGATAACCCGGCAGCGGTGGATATCGACCCGTCCATCATTCAAAGGTTCTTCAATTATCTATTCAACGGCTGTGGTGCGAAACCGGCAACGATACGCGAGTATCTGGAGGTGCTCTGGTCAGTCTACGCCTATCTCTATGAGCGTAAGCTGGTTAATGACAAGCTTCTGATATTCATTCACCAGATGCTTACCTCAGAAGCATTGGGGCCGGTGTGATGGAAGCGACAATGAATGAGCTTGAGCGATGGATGAAGCTGCGGTATTGGGAGCCGCCGCCTGGATGTCCTTGTAGGAACATGGATTACACCAGAACAGAAGCCATAAGCATTCTGGAGGGGCATCTGGTCAGACTTCGCGAGGCTGGAGGAAATCAGAAGCAATTGAAAGACATCGAGGCAGAACTGATGATGCACTACAGGGATATGGATGGGGAATGGGATGACCTGCCACTTTCCATTGCTGCTGTCCCTGGCATTTGGAGGAACCTGACGCTGATGCACCTATACGCTTTTCTGGATGAATTCCCAGACGCCGCCGTTGTTGCAGGAAGCACAGACATCGACCAAAGTGTTTTGAATGCCTTTTTCTGCCACTGGACACCCCTTCAGCCAGAACAAGTACTCATTCAATCGGACAGGGCACTTGTGTTCCTTGGGGAGCCTGAAGTATCCGAATGCCAAGTCCGGTCAATTCCGTTGCCTCACTGGGCCAGGTTGGTTGGGGAGCTAATCGTCAGTGCTGTAATCGTATCCGGTCAGCCAGTCACCACAAAGGAGCTTCAGGAAAGCGTCGCCCACTGCATTGTTACATGTTACCTGGAGGATTTGAATCTATGAGAACTTGTCCATCGCTCCTGAAAATGTTGCCTATAATGGTGCTTATTCTGATTACCGTAGGGATTTGCCTGGGCATATCGGCCTGTATCGTTGTTCCGGTGATGCTGGCGTTATTTGCTCTCGATGACGCCATAGGGGAAATCGGAGGCCATGACACTACATCCTTGCGCTGGAAGACTACCGTTACGGTCGTAATCTCAGGGATTGGTCTGCTGCTCCTGGCGATCCTCGGACAGCTATGGTTGCCGCTGGTTGTGTTGCCAATAACGGTTGTTGCCTTTATGCTGTGGGTTGTCTGGACTTAGCGAGTGAACTCACCTTAGAACTGCCACTACCTGTATATATGCGATAGACAATGCAGATATGAGGTGAGCACGTGAATGAGGTCAGCAATGAAGTCCTAACCAGGGCATTCCCCCGTGAGGCCATCAAGCAACGAAGAGGAGCAAGCGGGAAGGCTTTGAGCTATGTTGAGGCGCATTCCGTAATCCGTAGACTGATCGAAGCTACCGGCAACAACTTCGCCTTCCGCGTCCTCAGTATCGACATACAGGATACTCTGGTAATGGCGACTGTCGAGTTAGAACTGCCTGGCCTTGGGAAACGGCAGCATGTCGGAACCCAGCGGATGAACGGCGGCAACAATGACGACGCTGTAAAAGCGGCCATCAGCGACGGTCTGAAGAAGTCATCTACACTTTTTGGAGTGGGCCTTGAACTCTACGGCCCGGACTATGAGGCAGACCAGCCACAGCAAGCACCCGCTTCCCGCCCCGTGCAGTCTCGCCCTCAGCCTTCTAGCAACAACGGAAATGGTCATAGAGAGCTTGTCGGAGCAACAAATAGCCGCAGGGTAGGCTTCAGACCCATTCAGCAGGGCGAATAGACCACATTCGGGAGGGAGACAGGTTTCTCTCCCTCCACATTTTATCTGAGCACCCCAGCGGAGAACGGAGACATATATATGAATGTAAGGCTTACCAGACCCAGGACATGGTGCCTGCCTGATATAGACAAAGGAACGATCACCAACCTCGCGAGCCAGCTTGGTGTTCCGGTTCCGGTCGCGAGTGTATACTTCGTGCGTGGATTGACCACGGCTGAGGAAGCCAACGATTTCACCGCTTTTGGCCCGGATCGGCTTCACGATCCCTTTCTTCTTCCCGATATGGAAGCTGCTGTCGAGAGAATAGTTGAGGCCATTGGCAATGAGGACAGGATTCTGATCCACGGTGATGGAGACGCAGACGGGATTTGTAGTGCCGCTCTTATCTCCTTGGGACTGGAGGCACTGGGAGCGGATGGCTTCTGCTATGTTCCCAACAGGCTGATAGATGGATTTGGCCTTTCTGTCGATGTTGTTGACCGAGCCAAAGAACTGGGAGTCAACCTCATAATAACCACTGACTGCGGAACCGAGGCATTTGACGCCGCAGAGCGAGCCTATGACGACATCCACCTTGTCATTACAGATCACCATGACCCTCGTGCGGATGGTGCAATACCAAATTGCGCGGCAGTGGTTAATCCAAAACGGCGTAATTCAGCGTATCCATTCCCATACTTGTCAGGAACGGGAGTTGCGTTGAAGCTTATGCAAGCGGTATACAAGCGGCTGAAGCTCGACCCGGACGACTATCTTCCTTATCTTATTGAACTGGTGGGAATTGGGACTGTCGCTGACTGCGTTCCGATGGTGGGTGAGAACAGAACGCTTGTATCTTGGGGCTGTGAGCAGTTGTCAAAGACGCGAAGACCTGGCCTGGCAGAGTTGATGAAGGTCGCCTCCGTTCGCGGTAAAGTCGATACAACGACACTGGGTTTCTTCATTTCACCAATGATCAATGCTGCATGTAGGCTCGCAAAACCGGAACTGGCTCTTCAGCTCCTGCTGGAATCCCGACCACAAAGGGCGAAGGAACTTGCCCAACAGTTGAAGGTGCTGAATGACGATAGGAAGTGTTTTCAGGACGATCTATTGGCTCAGGTCTTAGGTGTGCTTCCCGACAACTTGGATGATCTTCCTGTAATATTGGCCGCTGCTGAAGACTGGCACCCTGGACTAATTGGGCTTGCTGCTGGCAAGCTGGCATCCGATTGCCGCAAACCGGCATTTGTCTGCACAATATCCAAAGACGGAACGGCAAGAGGTTCATGCCGAGCAGGAAACCCCAACATAAACGTGCTTGGGCTGCTGGACAGATGCAGCGACGTTCTCCAACGCTATGGAGGGCATGCCGCCGCTGCTGGATTCGAGCTTTCCGCTGAGGATTTACCTGAACTGGAGGAAAGATTGAATGCAGCCGCCTCAGAAGCCATATCATGTTCGGATGCAACTGACTATCTTGAGATCGACGCCCACCTGCCATTTGACGAGATTACCGCCGCGACATACGATGCTGTGCAAGCATTGGCGCCTTTCGGGAAGGAGAACGCGGAGCCATTATTCTTCACTCCCGGTCTTGCGGTGGCTCAGTCGTATACCTTCGGGAAAAATAACAAGCACCTGGGAATGGTGCTTACTGACAGTGAACAAGCGTCCATCATCAGGGCAATTGCATGGGGCGGTGGAAGCCTTATCGAGCAGTTCCCAAGAGGCATAATGGTTGATCTTGCTCATAAGCTGTCCTCGGACAGTCGCAGTTCTGGCAGCCTCAATCTGATCATTGAGGACATTCGCCATTCCCGCTGATACCAAGGCTCCGCGCTGGCTTTCCTGCTGGCGTGGAGCTTCTTCTGCATTCAATCCCTACACAAAGCATGATTACATGTCGTTCAAAAGAGAGTTCAAATCCCTAGAAGAAAAGGGTTCATCTGCGTTAGTGCGGCGAGGTTGTTATCTCTATGGAGCGAACTGACTTTTGAATAGATTGTGATTCCTGGGCTGCGCCTCTCCTTTTCTGCATAGAATTTCGCATACAGTCACCAAATCCCGTGCATTGGAACAACTATAGAATAGAGGCTGCTCGCATTGCTGTCGAAGCTGCCTCTCGGCGGCTAGGTCTTGCTAACCGAAAAGGGCGATCCCTTACCTACCTGCGCCCCTGCCGCCGATTATGCTCTCACCAAGAGGTAGGTAAGCCCAATAGAAAAGAGGTAGGTAAAACATGAGTAATGAGCATCAGAAATCACTTGATGAGATTGTCGCCACAATCTCTATGGCTTGCACTGACAATGAACAGGAAGCCCAAGCAGAGAAGGATAGACAGAAAGCTGAAAGAGATGCAGTCGCGGCACAGAAGAGAAGTGAGTTCCGGGCAACGCTTACCGAATTAGCGGCAGAAAGTGGTATCAGTATAAGCGATGAAGCGTTCGCTTCCTATATGGCCGCCAGCGGCAAGGATGATCTATTGATGTTTTGTCGAGGGATGCTGCACAATTGGCAGACAGTGCTGTTCCGCGTATATCATCATCTACCACGCCGACAGCAGGTATCCATCGAAAAGCAGAAGCCAGAGTTCCAGATGTCCCCTATGAACAGGAAGCTGTGGGAGAAGGAACGCCATTTCACGCATATTCTGCAAAGCACGATAAAGAAGAATGGACTGGTGGCCAGCAGGGAACAGACTGACCAGTTTCTCTGTTCGGATGAGGGCAAGTATTACTTCAATGAGTTCCTCAAAGCAAACCCGGAGGATTATAGCCATGAAGACCGCGCAAGTCTCGCCGAAGCCGCTGGCTGCTTGGCCGTTCTTTTGAATTCAGATACATCGACAAACGCCACACAAAGTAAGCAACCGGATCATGTGGGCCAATGCGAGCAAAAGCAAACCAGCGAAACGCCTCCGGTAACTCATAATCAGAAACAGCACCAGAAAGACAGTCTGGAGAACCAGGTCTTGGAGTTTCTACAGGCGCACAAATACCAGAACTTCACCGCATATGACGTGAGCAGGGCAATGAACACCCACCAGAATGAAGTGGCCCAGGTGCTGCATAGAATGACACAGCGGAACAATCCCGTTGTCATCGGGCAAACAGTCAAGCGGAACACCCAGTATGTTTCTCGCTACAAATACTGCCCGGAGTGGCGTGAGTTCGGAAGACGTGTTGAATGGAAGAAAGATAGCGAAAGCAGATACGGCAGGTATGTCGTCTGTTATGATAGCAGCGTATCAGATGCAACGAAGCTGCATACCATGTGCCGGGTTATCAGGCGAGTTGTGGAGGAGTTTCCGAGGATCAACCACACGCAGATCAGGCGCAAGCTCAAGGACTATCTGCTGGGAGGAAGCACCACCTTGATAGAGGATGCCTTGTACCTGATGGCCCAAACCACAGCCCTTGTCGCCGAAAAGGGCAATCGAGGGGCGAAGCTCTACTCCTATAATCCTGATTGGCGAAATGGGGACAACGTGCACCTATACAACCAGGTAATGCAGTCTGAAAGGTTTGGGAAATACAGTCGATGAGGAGCATTGCCCAATCAGCTTGACCATGTTCATGAGGGTGTTCACTAGGATGTTCACGGTAGGGCATGGACATGGTGCGTGAACATGGTCGAATGACAGGGCGTGAACATGGTCAATTGAACTCAAAATGGGGCAATTTCACGTCGGCCATATCAGGCAAAATCACAGTACTCTTTATTCTACTATTGGGAGGACGCTTCGCGCCACACCAATAGTAGAATAGTGATACCCTGGGTCATTCGCTATCGCTCATTCCCCAGAAGCTCACTGCGTTCGCGGAGAATGCAACTCCGCTTACGCTGCGTTGCATCCGTTATCAATCCCTGCGTTCGCAGGCTCACGTCAGGGATCGATAACATCAAGTTTGTAGGCTGCTTTCTGTTATGTTTCATAGGCTGAGCATGATAAGCTATGAGTATCCCCAATCCGTAGAGTATCATGGCCACTCTCTCGTAAAGGCTCAGCCCTTTCGGGGCTTATTACCAGACCTCTCCCCCAACTGCGCCGCCCCCTCCCCGCCGCCACGACCCGCCGATTTCATTCGTGCAATTCTGGCTATGGCGGCATTTTGGAGCACATCGCGGTATACTTGCTGCTTGGACTATGGAATTGGCGTAGATCAGGAGAATTGGGGGTGCTGTCGATCCAGTTCAAGAACCCAGACATTTTCCGGTTTTTGACACCCGACTTATTAGGCATGTATATGGTTGTGCCTCTTTCATACCTCATGGCTTTTCGGGGGGCAATTACCCCACAGCGGGAAGAAGTATCTTTTCCAGACCTATCCCCCCATGCCCCCAGAATATCGACTGATCGCCGTATTTTCCTCAGTAGTTCGGATTTACGGTTGAACTAGCCAGGAGATTTCTGTTGAGACAGACGGCTTCGCGATACATTCGGCTATGCTTGTAAGTCGAGAGTTCATCAGGCGAAGTCGTGGCAGAAGGCTGATATCAGGGGTTCATATAGAGGCACTTTCGGACTTGTTGAGGATTTGATCACGACTTCGGCTCGACTTAATGCAGAGTTAATTCGGGCGTTTGAATGCCGCATGTTGGCTTGTAATGAACTCAAGAGGTGTGTTCGTAGAGATTAGCCATGCCCAAAGTACTCGACTTCGTTCCCGAAGATACGCAAAGCAACTCCGGTCTACCGGTGACCGTGCCGAGACAGTAGGAGCCATGCTATCTTATTCGGCGCGATTGATAGCCCATTTCACCAGCGCGACAATTCCGACCATCACTCCAATGCCTATCCATTTGACAACTGTGCTATGGAACTCAGAATTGCTATTCCAGGCGTTGGACAGCCAACCGATAACAATGACCACGGCAGGGATGGCGAGAAGCACCCAGAAGACGGCAACAATCGTCCCCCAAGTGCATCCTAACAACTCCTGAGCTTTCTCTTTGCCGTAGATCGACCCCAGCAAAGCGAATATAGCCAAGAATGCTATGATGACGAGCATAATGCCCATAATGAAACCCACTTTGTTCTCTCCTCGTGAAGCTCAGCTTTCGGCAGACTTAAAACCGATTGTCTCCGTTTTCCCTCAGACGTTGTCGGGCTTCCGCTCCCGCCTGTTGGGTAGCTTGCCATTGCTGATCAGTTTGGCCTACCGTTCGCACTGTATCCGTAGTAGCCTGTATCAGGTCGATTTCGCGAGCCGATTGCAGTCCGGGAGCAATAGGCTGGTTGTAGTCGTTTTGTTGTGGCAGATTACCCTGAGTTTGAGCTAGCTGCGCTTGAGAAATGGCCGGCCCATTGGATGGCGGCGAGACAAACGGGAAATCATCCATATCCACCTGCTTTGTCTGCACGACGACAGGCTGCGGAGCAACTTCGGGATGGATTTCATATACCTGAAACGTACAATCCCACGCACTGCGTGTCAATCTGCCTTCGGACATCGCTTTGGGAAGTTCGCAGCGATGAACTCTGCCATCACGGTCGGCGTAGCTGAAGTAGTAATACACCACTTGTCCATTAGCCACGGCCTTCCATCTTGGGACTATATCGGAGAAGGGCAACTCCTTCTCATTGGGCGAAACTACAGCTTGCGGAACCTGGGCTGTCGTCAGCGCGGGTGTTGGTGTAGTCGAGATGGCTGCCTCTCCCTTGCTGCCACATCCAGACCCGACAAAAGGCAACGCTACTGATATCAGGATGAGTCCAATCACAGCCACGGGATTGGGTGTGCGGGTGAGCATCTTCGACCTCCATTGAATGTGTTGCCGGTTAGGTGAATGCAACCGGCCTTACTGTCAGTATATGCTCAACAGTGCGTGTGTATCAAGGCACCAGGTAGACAAGCTGACAATTGCCAATATTTCGTCAAAATCCTAAACTGCCTTATGATGAGCCAAGCACACGCACAGAAAGAACTACTCAATGTTTTGGGGGAGAGAATACGGGAAAGACGGAAGGCTCTTGGCTTTACGCAAGAGCAGCTTGCGGAACTGGCGGGAATGAGCGTCAACTTCCTGGCGCGAATGGAGATGGCCGGTCGAACTCCGTCCTTTGACACGTTGATCAGGCTCGCGGATGCGCTCAAAGTCGAAGTGTCGGATTTGCTTCACAAAGGCTCCGAAACAGAATGGTTGGATCAGGCGCACGATATCGCATACTCGCTGGGTTCGCTAAGTGCTGAGCATGCTGATTTCGTGATCGCACAGATGCGCAGCACCATCGACCATCTCAAAAGGACGTGTGCCGAGCAACCTGACGATCCGCAGGTGAAACAGAAAACTTGAATCCAGGCGCAATGAAGCCCTCCGGTTCTCGGAGGGCTTCATTGCTTTCTATCTATCAAAGAGAACGCAAACCAGAGGCAATCCAGCCAGTTGGTAAGTTGTCCGAGACGATCTTAAGAGCCTGTTCTTCGGTCAAGTCAAACGACTTGCACAGGTAGAAGAACTCCTCGCTGTCTGCCATCTCAAGAAGCAGGTTATTACGCGCAACCCGGTTATCACCGATGGCCGCGACCAGGGAATCAAGTGCTTCCGTATCTTGGCTCACCCCGGATAGCATACCAAGTCTTAGCAGGTTGCACTGGCACTCGGCAATGATACCAGGCAGTTCGTTCTCATCCAATTGGCCCAGCAGACGGATGATCTCAGCTAGTTCGGCATGATGCCTGACACTGCCAAACTGCGGCTTTCTTACCCATGCAATCTTCCCCTTGGGCACATACCCGCAGTTCGGACACTTGTTGATGACGCCGTAGTCGTCAAACACCATACTGCACTCTGGGCACTGATATCGAACTACCTCTTTGATATCCTTCGAGCCACACTCATCACACACCGCGAACTCCTCGTGTAGCTGCTCCTCGCAGTCCAAGCACTTATACATTCTCTCCTGCGCGAAGTCTTTTGAAGTTTCTGTCACATTTACCATTACTATAGTTCCTCCATATCTTATGATTTTGCTTGCTGCGGCTGCCTCTATAATGCTAATCGCAGTCCGGGGAACAGCCCAGCGAATGCTTCTGTTATAATCTCGTGCTGAATTCTCAGAATTCGCTGTTCCTCCGAAAAATCCAAGAGTTTTGTTGGGGCATTGTCTTTATGCATCCCTCCACACTCAAGCTATCGTCGCTTCCCATGAAATTTCTTGCAGCCATTTTCCAAAAACGCAGAAACAGCACAAGTATAAGAACAGAAGACGCGGCTACTGAAATGCTCCAAAGACAGCAGTGGCGGTCACAAAATCTTATTATTTGAATGGAGGTCATTATGACTAAAGAGGAAATCACGGAAACGTATCGCCGAGCTTGGATGAGCTACTTCCATCCGGGCTTGGACAGGGAGAAGGATGCGCAGAACCGTAACCGTACAACCACCCCCACATTTCAACTTTGCGATAGATGGTCCATAATGTATCCAAACGACGGAGGTCATTATGGAAAACGCGGAACTACAAGAAAAGTGGCAGGAAATAATCGCTGC
>Ga0123519_10008129_pt1 | contig 16069 bp, 9 predicted proteins | sample YelNatPaOPRAMG02_FD_87396 | JGI IMG/M metagenome (GOLD analysis project Ga0123519, IMG submission 87396) | Hot spring microbial communities from Yellowstone National Park - Yellowstone National Park OP-RAMG-02 (version 2) | ecosystem: Environmental > Aquatic > Thermal springs > Hot (42-90C) ...
GGCACAGCAACAGTTAATGTGATATTGACAGCGACCTGTGTATTAGTAAAACCGAACCCGTATAATCCGAATAAAGGGTTATTAACATTTTTTGGTGATGGGATTGTTCCAGGTGAGACAACAATAAAGATATACACGCTATCAGGTGAATTAGTTAAAAATTTATCTGCAAAAACTGATGAATTAGTTTGGGATGGTAAAACAGAGAATGGTGAACCAATAGCAACTGGAATATATTTATACACATACGAATCGCCTAAAGAGAAAGGAATCGGTAAATTTACAGTAATAAGAAAATAATTTATAAGATTACATTCCTTAAAAAAATTACAAATAGAAAATTCTGCAATTCAATTTTATGTGTTGTAGTTTCTATTATTGAACCACAAATTTTCATCACTGTTAAATTAATTATAGTTTGATTGTTTGAAAAAATAGATGATAATTTGTATAATTTCTATATAATGTATATTTTAAAAAAAATTTTTTTATATATTTGTATTACAATTTTTTTAATAACATATACTTATGCTCAGAAAATGAATATGATAAATATAGATAAAATTATTGTTTCAACTGATAACTGGACATTCTGTGAAAAGAGCTCAAAGAAACCATTTGTACCGTTTGGAGTGAACTACATGCCGGGGTGGAGTGGTTGGGCTCCAGATTATTTTGGTGATATGAAATGGGATGAACAAAAAATAGAAAAAGATTTCATTACAATGTCACAACTAGGTGTTAATGTATCCAAAGTTGTTTTATCGTATATGAGTATATTACCTGACCCACAGTTCCCAGATAAAATTATAATTAATCAGAAAGTTCTTGATAGATTTGAAAAAATGCTTGAAATTGCTGGTAGAAATAATATCCGCTTAATTGTTACACTTGAACCGAGTTGGCATGGATTCCCAAAATGGTTTAAAGATAACGGATTACATTATGGACAGTATCCGCTTGATATTTTATCTGGATTCTGGAAACAGTTTGCAAAGAGATATATAGGTGATAATAGAATATTTGCTTATTCGTTCTGTGTCGAGATAGAGTTACCTGGCTGGAATGAACCATATGTTGTTACAGAATGGCGGAAATGGGTAAAAGAGAATTACAAAACTATAGATAATGTTAATAAAGCATGGAGAACAGAATATAAATCATTTGAAGAAATAACAGTTGCAGGATATAATGGTCTGAATTCACCTGACTGGAAAAAATTCCCTGAAGGAACAGATGAGAATGAAAATAAAACCAATGACCAGAAACTATATGATTTTCTATTATTCAGAGAATATATTGCATTCAGATTTATGTATACACAGACACTGGCTATTAAATCAGTTGACCCTGAAGCATTAACATCCATGGGATTTGTGCAATGGAACCCTATTTTAAGACAATTGTGGGAACCTGTTAATGAAGGCCCGTTCCGCGGTCCAGAATTTAATGTTAAAGAGATGGTAAAAGCATTTGATTTTTTAGGAATACATTTCTATCCTGTGTTTCCTAATGGTACTGATGAAGAACAGATGCGATATCTTGAAATATGGGCACGATACGCTTATTCAGGGAAACCAGTTGTATTAGAAGAATTTAATGCCAGTCCTCCTGATAAAAATGCGTGGTGGTGCAGAGATGTAATTTATGAAACAAGAAATTGTGTTTCAGGATGGCTTGTATGGACTTTCCAGAATACAGAAAAGAGTGATAATATAACAGAAGTTTGTGGGTTGATTGATGCCAAAGGGAACAGGACAAAGTGGGGATTAATATTCCAAAAACTTGCACCGAGAGTAAAAACATGGAAATTAAAAAGAGAACCACCTGTGAATATAGTTAATATAGATAAGAAATGGATTTTTACATCAAGTGATTACAGTAAAATTTTATATGAATTAGTTAAAGATGAAAATTTGAAACCAATTGATTTCAGAATGGAATCAAATAAAAGTATTGACAATTTTATTATGAAAAAGGAGTTAAGAAAAGAGTGAAAAACAGGAGAAAAAACTATCTTATTGAACACAAATTTCAGTTACGTGTATTCTGGAAATTTTTGCTTATGGTAACATTTGCTTCTGTCTTAACAGGAGCACTGGTATATTTTTATATTTATTATAAACAGAGAACAAATATTGCTTCTGTTTATTATGTAACAGAAAAATTAGGTGAAGTTGTTGATATTAAGGAACCAATGGAAATTGTATTATTATCAATAATTTTATCTGAATTAGTGACAATATTTGTAACAGCAATTTTCGTTTTATTTTATTCACATAGGATGGCAGGACCTATATACAGGTTTAAGCGTGTCTTTGAAGAAGTAGGTAGAGGTAATTTTAATGTCCAGATTTATTTAAGAAAAAATGATGAATTTAAGGATTTAGCCGAAAGTTTCAATAAAATGACATTTGAATTATCAGAAAAATTTAATAGATTCAAATGAAGTAGAAGTTGATAATTTTATGATAAAATTCTTGTTACCATTATTTATTGCAATTTGTGTTTCAATAGTTAATGTCGCTCAGGAGTCATCAACAACAACACAATATTATAATAAAACAGATTTAAAACATGAAAAGAAAAAAACAGAACTGATTTTTGTTGGTACTGTTACCGCTGTTGATATATCCGCGCCAACAATAGAAGTGAAAAACAAATATGATAAAACCAAGATATTTGGAATTACTTCTGATACAATGATAATCAAATCAGGGAACAGTATCGTGTTATCAGATATAAAAAAGGGAGATAGAGTCCATATTACATATAAAAAAGATGGTGATAAAATTATTGCTACACAAATATATATTAGGGCAAAATCTGTTCAGAAAAAAACGAGTAAAAAATAAGATTTATTTTCACTGGGATAATGTTTCTGTTTTTTTGTTTTGTAATTAAAAAAAATTTCAGTTTCTGTGTACTAACTTTAATATAATTTGATTTTTAGAAAAAAATAATTTATAATTAAAAAAAATTTAATTTTTAAGGAGGGTTTTTTTTTTTGTTTATAAAAAATTTATTTTTTAGTTTGGTGTATTTAGTTCTGTTTGCATCAGGTGTTCTTGCAAGTGAAGTGGATTTAATTTTACCTGATTTAAGTTCTGTTTATTTTGGGACATTAAGTGGTAGAACTTTATTGATGATTGGATTACTTATATGTTTATTAGGATTATTATTCGGATACTTGATATATACAAAACTGAAAAAATTACCTGTGCATAAATCAATGAGTGATATTTCAGAATTGATATATGAGACATGTAAAACATATCTTATTACACAAGGCAAGTTTATTATTTTTCTGGAATTGTTACTTGCAATAATTATAATTGTATATTTTGGATTATTAAGACATTTTGAACTTTACAAAGTTATAATTATCATTATCTGCAGTATTATCGGTATAATGGGCAGTTATTCTGTTGCATGGTTCGGAATGAGAATAAATAATTTCGCTAATTCCCGGACAGCATTCGCAAGTTTACAAGGGAGACCTTATCCTGTCTATGCGATACCATCACAAGCAGGAATAAGTATAGGTATGCTTCTTATCAGTATTGAGTTATTCGTTATGTTATGTATATTATTATTCATTAATCCTGAATATGCAGGACCTTGTTTTATTGGGTTTGCTATCGGTGAGTCCCTAGGTGCATCTGTATTACGTATAGCAGGAGGTGTATTCACAAAAATAGCAGATATAGGTTCAGATTTAATGAAAATTGTGTTTAATATAAAGGAAGATGATGCACGTAACCCAGGTGTTATTGCTGATTGTGCTGGTGATAATGCTGGAGATTCTGTCGGACCAACTGCTGATGGGTTTGAAACATACGGAGTGACAGGTGTCGCTTTAATTTCATTTATTGTTCTTGCTGTAAAGGACCCAGCATTACAGGCTCAATTATTGGTATGGATTTTCGTTATGAGAATAGCAATGCTTTTCACAAGTTCAATATCATTCGGGATTAATTCATTAATCTCAAAATCTAAATATGAGAATGTATCAGAAATGAATTTTGAAAAACCGCTTATTAATCTTGTATGGTTAACATCTTTTGTATCAATAGTACTGACTTATATTATATCATATCTCCTTATTTCAAATATTGGTAATGATAGGACAATTTGGTGGAAATTATCAACAATAATATCCTGCGGTACTCTTGCTGGTGCTATTATCCCAGAACTGGTTAAGATGTTCACATCAACAGAAAGCGGATTCGTTAAAAATGTTGTTGAGTCATCACGACAAGGTGGTGCTTCATTGAATATACTCTCAGGATTTATAGCAGGTAATTTCAGTGCCTACTGGATGGGATTAAGTATACTAGCATTAATGGCTATAGCATATATATTCAGTTCTATGGGACTTGTTACTCTGATGGTAGCATCACAAGTGTTTGCATTCGGGCTTGTTGCATTCGGTTTCTTAGGGATGGGTCCTGTCACAATCGCTGTTGATTCATACGGTCCTGTCGCAGATAATGCGCAATCAATATATGAGTTATCTTTAATAGAACAGTTACCAGGTATAAAGGATGAAATAAAGAAAGAATATGGTTTTGAACCAGATTTTCAGAAAGCAAAACATAATCTTGAAGCGAATGATGGTGTTGGAAACATTTTTAAAGCGTCAGCTAAACCTGTTCTTATCGGAACAGCTGTTGTCGGTGCAACCACAATGATATTTTCTATTATTGTACTATTAACATCAGGGCTAACAGAATCAATTGATAAGATATCAATACTATATTCACCGTTTTTATTAGGACTTATAGCTGGTGGTGCTGTCATGTACTGGTTTACAGGTGCTTCACTTCACGCTGTCGCCAGTGGTGCATACAAAGCAGTTGAGTTCATTAAATCTAATATTAAACTTGATACATCTGTCCAGAAAGCATCGACATCGGATAGTAAACGTGTTGTAGAAATATGTACTAAATATGCACAGAAAGGAATGTTGAATCTGTTTTTAGTAATATTTTTCAGTACACTGGCTTTTTCGTGTCTTGAACCGTTTTTCTTTATAGGATATCTTATCTCAATAGCATTATTTGGATTATTTCAGGCAATATTTATGGCTAATGCTGGTGCTGTTTGGGATAATGCAAAAAAAATTGTTGAAGTTGACCTCGCACAGAAAGGAACAGATTTACATAAATCAACTGTTGTCGGTGATACTGTCGGAGACCCGTTTAAAGATACTTCTTCTGTATCAATGAACCCGACAATAAAATTTACTACCCTGTTCGGATTATTGGCACTTGAACTCGCTATAACAATCAGCAGATCTTTAAGCGCTGTGCTTTCATTGATATTTTTCGTTATCGCTGTTATATTTGTTATCCGTTCATTTACTGAAATGCGTATAAAATAAAATATCCTTTTTATAATCCCGAGAATTATAAATTTGTTTTTATTATTATATGGTTAAATGAAGGGAGATATTTTTTAATGAAATACACAAAAAAATTTTGTTTTTTTGTTATATTAGTAATAGTATCTTCTCTAAATATTTCTGCACAGAAAATTAAAATAAATACTAAAAAAATTATTACTCCTGACCATATCGGGTTCGGCGGACATTTCTATGCTGATTGGTGGCTGAATGCAAATAGGTTACTTAATAACAATAACGAAAACACATGGCAATATGTTGTTGAACACCTGAAAATAATCAGACCAAAAATAATGAGAATGCAGTGTAACCTGAATATGTGGGAATTTGTTTTAGGACAAACCACACCTCATTCTGACTGGTTAATAGCACTGGAACGTGCATTGGATATTTTCCGTGAATTAGGAACAGAAGTTTTTTTAGATGAATGGATAACTATGCAGGACCCAGCATGGTGTGATGGACGGTTTGAACGACCTGTATTTGAACAGAGTATTGACAGACATGCTCATAGTTTAGTAAATTTTATAAAACATCTTGTCTGGGAAAAGGGATATTATAATATAAAAGGTCTGATTTTATGGAATGAAGTTAATGGTGAATGGAAAAATAAAGTTACATGGGAAAAATATTGTCGTGCTGTGAGTAGAGAACTTAAATCACAGGGATTGGAAAATTTTATTGTTTTTACTGGTCCAGGTGCTGTCCAGGAAGATAGGAACTGGCCTTTTCGTGAGACAATGACATATTCGTTTACAAATATGGACGATGTTTTCAATATATTTGATTATCATCTATATCTAAATGTGCTTGCCGGATATTACAATGTGTCATCAGAAGATTGTCTATATGATAATATATTTTATGATTTATGTAGCGATATTGTGAAAGAACAGAAAGAAATTAGTCCAAGTAAATCAAGGAAACCTATTCTTATAACAGAAGGAACAGGTATAAAAAGTCATCTTAATGGTGCTTATTATATTGATACACTTAATTCAGGTATTGCTGGATCCTGTCTGTGGTATTTTATAGAAAATTATTATATCTGGTCAGGAGAAGTTCATCAGAAAGGTGATTCAATACTTGATAATAAAGATGGTAAATTTGTAGCACTTGGTGATGGTAGTTATGAAGCAATCGTTATGACAGATAGATATTCATATAATTATGGAACTGTGTATGAAACAAAAGTATCAGATAAAAATATTAAAGTAGCCTGTTTAAAGGATAATGATAGTGATTCTTGGACAATCTATGTTCATAATCTCGGTGAAAATAAAAAAGTGTCATTTAGTATTGATAATAATATGAATAGAATATTTAAGAAAATTGTCCATCCTGATATAAATACACAGAAAGAGATTACTATGACAAATGGTGTAATGGTAGATGAAATACAGGGGAATACTTTTATTGTATATTATTCAGAAGGACAAAAAGAACTAATTCCACCATCAGCACCAACAAACTTTAAGGTAACTGCTGTTTCTCCACGAAAAGTGCGACTTACATGGGATATGGCAACCGATAATGTTCGGGTCGCAAGATATAATTTATATAAGAATAATTCCAAATCACCAATTATCTCACTTAAAGGTAATTTATGGGAAGATAAAAATGTTGAACCTGGTAAAGAGTATGTTTATGAAATTAAATCTTTGGATGGTGTTGGGAATGAATCTGTAGGGATAAAAGCATCTATTACTACACCTGATGTTAAAACAAAACCACCTCAAGCACCAAAAAATCTTACTGTGAAAGATAATTTATCTGAAATTGAGATTGAATGGGAACCAGCAACAGATGATAAACAAGTTGTTGGATATAAAGTTTACGAGAAATTGTCCGGTGAACCAAAAATTAGGACTGAACCTGAAATACGAGTTGCAGAAATAACTGGTAATCCACCTAAATGTTTTTATGTTAGTCATTACGGAAGAATGATAGGACGTTGGGAAAATGTTACACATTCAATTTATGTTACAGCAATTGATGAAGAAGGAAATGAATCACAAAAAAGTGAAACAATAAATGTAATAACACCATATGGACATACATGGGATTTTGATGAAAATTATGATTTGATGGCAGATGGTTTACAGGGACACGGTACAATTGGTGGTTCTTTCGGTGATGTATTTTATGGTAATTCTGAGAATGGTATCTATATACTTAAATTTAATTCAAAAGATAGAGGATTTAATACAGCAACATTCGGGTTTACTGCTGATAAAATACAGAAACTACATATAATTTTAAAAAATGAAACTAATCGTGATAAACTACGTATCGGATGGATAAAAGAAGGTGACAGGACATATAATGAAAATAAGAGTATAACTATACCAATTACTACTCAGGATAAAGATTTTAAAGAATACACTGTTGATTTAATGAAAAATTCTACTTGGAGTGGTTTGGTTTACAATATTTATTTTGAGTTTATAGGAACATCTGAAGGTAATATATATTTGAAATATATACGTGTGGGAACATTTTAATACTATTACATTACTAAGAAAAATAAAATAATGAGTACCGAAGATAAAATAAATTATAGATATAAATTTATACTGGGGAACGGAGTTGAAAGAGAATTCAATATACAACTTGATGGTCTTACTTTAAATTTGATAAAAACAGATAAAATATTTGTGTATCCTACCTGGACCGAATTAAAAAATTTTAAATGTCCAAACTGTACACTTGATGAAAAAACCAGTAAGTATTGTCCTATCGCTGTAAATATTATTGAATTAGTAGATTTTTTTAAAGAATCAATATCATACGAAGAAGCAGATGTAATTGTTAATAGTGACGCAAGAGAATATAGAAAACATACAACATTACAAAAAGGAGTCAGTGCATTAATCGGAATATATATGGTCACAAGTGGCTGCCCGGTGATGGAGAAACTGAAGCCGATGGTTAGATATCATCTACCGTTTGCTACTATGGAAGAAACAAGTTATCGTGTTATATCAATGTATCTTTTAGCACAGTATTTTTTATATAAAAGAGGTAAAGAAGTTGATCTTGAATTGAAGAAACTTGCAAGAATATATGATGATGTTCAGGTTGTGAACAGAAATATATGTGCTAAACTAAGAGAACTTGAGATAGAAGATGCTATTCTTAATGCATTGATAAATCTTGATTGTTTTGCATCGTCCGTGTCATTAGCATCATATGAGGAAATGTTGAAAAAAATTGAGTATGTTTTCAAAGTATTCTTTTAAAAATAGTTTTATTTTAAGATATAAAATACCCGAAAATTTATCTCTTAGATTGACAAACTTATAATGAGAGGCAATTCTATGAAAATAGAAGGTTGGTTATTTATGTTTATATCTTGGGCCATTATTATAAGTTTATTAGTATTCTGTTATTACAACAAATTTTTTAGAAAAAAGTAGTAGCAAAATCATTATATTTAGAATAAAACAGCATAAATAAAATAGTGCCAATCTTCATATAATGCATTTCAAAAAATTAAATAAAAATTGAAAATAAACCAGTTGAAAAATATAATACAATTTTTATAAAATAAAGTAATTATGAAACATAGTCAATATAAAGAATATTCAAAATTAATAAATATTTTTTTTGAAGGGCAATGGTGGAACGTATTCTGGATGATATTCTTTTATATCCTGAAACATTCACCAGTATGGGTTATGCCAATCGTTATTGCAAGATTGATTGATTTACATTCTGTTGAACCTAATAAAAGAATAAATATGTTGATATTATATGGCGGATTAATGATCCTTATGTTCGTGATACATCCTTTCCTGCATCCGATATATATCAAGTTCCAAAGTAAGATAGCTCGTGGTGTAAGTCTCGACTTACGGATAAAACTATGTCGTAAATTACAACAATTATCACTCCTTTTTCATAACAGGACACGAGTAGGCCGTCTACATTCAAAAATTATTCGCGATATAGATGTAATAGAATCATTACCAAGGTTATTAACAGAATCTTTTATAACTGCTATATTAACGATACTGATAACTTTTGTTATAATTCTTGTAAGAGCACCGATTACAATATTGCTTTTTAGTATATTAGTGCCAATTGCTATTGCTGTCCGAAGAAAATATCGTTCCGTGATAAAAGAAAGCGCTAAATTATTCAGAGTGAATTTTGAAAATATGAGTGCTAGTTTATCAGATATGATGCAGATGATTCCTGTTACCAGAGCACATGGACTTGAAGAATACCAGATGAAAACAATTATTGAAAAAATAACTAATGTTTTTAAAAAAGGGATGGAATACGATATAATCAGCGCAAAATACATCTCCATCTCTTGGGCTGGATTTATGATATGTCAGACAGTGTTTCTTATCGGAGCAGTTTATTTGAGTTTCCTAAAAGTGATTACTGTTGGTGATATTGTTATGTTTAATTCCTTTTTTGCTAGTGTTTCTGGTTCTATACTGATGTTATTCGGAACATTACCGATGTTGACTCAAGTAAAAGAATCAATTGAGTCAATTAATGAAGTATTGAACTATCCTGATATCGAACAGAATGAAGGTAAGATTAAAATTAGTAATGTGTACGGGAAATTTGAGTTTAAAAATGTGTATTATTCATATCCTGATTCAAGCGAAGATGCTGTCTCGGATATAACTTTAAAAATAGAACCCGGTATGTCAGTTGGTATTGTTGGTCCGAGTGGCTGTGGTAAAACAACACTACTATTTCTTTTACTCGGTTTTATACGTCCAACAAAAGGAAAGATTTTAATTGATGATAAAGATATGAACGAAATTGATTTGCGTTCATTTAGAAATTATGTTAGTGTAGTTACACAGGATACAGTGTTTTTTTCTGGTACAATAAAAGAAAATGTTGCTTATGGTGAAACATATATCACAGACGAGGATGTTATTAGAGCATTAAAAATGGCTAATGCATGGGATTTTGTTAAAGAATTACCTGATAATATTAATACTGTTATCGGAGAAAAGGGGGTTTCATTGTCCGGGGGCGAGAAACAGAGGATAGCCATCGCAAGAGCACTAATACGTGAACCACATGTCCTTATACTTGACGAAGCAACAAGTGCACTCGATGTTATTTCAGAAAAACTGATACAGGACACACTGGAACTGGTCATGAAAAATCAGACCACAATTATTGTATCACATCGACTTTCAATTGTTCGTAATGTTGATATGATTGTTGTTCTTGATAAAGGGAGAATTGTTGCTATTGGAACTCATAACGAATTAATGAAATTTGATAATCCATACTCACGATTTTATATCCAATCAAATATAAATACCACAGTATAAAAAAATAAAGTAGTAATTTTAATTATTATGATATTGGCTTTTGCATCAGTTATTCTAATTTTTATCCTGATATTAATTGTTTATATTATTGTTACTGAAAAAACACCTGTTATTATATTAGGTAATACAAGATTTACTGTTATTTCACCTGAATGTATAAGAATAGAATATTCAAAAAATGGTTGTTTTACTGATGAACCAACTATGTTTGCGATAAATAGAGATGCTTTATTTACTAAATTTAAAACATATAAGAAAAATAAAAAACTTGTTATTGAAACAGAAAAGTTTATATTAGCATATATCTCTAATAATAAACCTTTATCAGCAGAAAATTTACAGGTATTGATAAAGAATAGTAAAAATGATAATTACTGGGTTCCGGGACTCAAAAATATGAGAAATTTAGGTGGAACAATAAGAACATTGGATTGTGTTCGTGATGAAGTTGATTTAGGTGATGGCTTGCTTTCACGCGATGGTTGGTATCTCTACGATGATTCAAATAACCATATTTTTACTGATAACTGGGTAAAGCAAAATCCGAATAAAAATAATATTGACTGGTATCTGTTCGTTTATAATACTGATTACAAGGCAGCATTAAAATCAATGACAAAAATTGCCGGATTTGTTCCTCTTCCTCGTAAATATGTTCTCGGTGCCTGGTATTCAAGATACTGGCCTTATAGTTCAAAAGATTATCGCGAGATTGTTAAAGAGTTTAAAGAACATGATTTTCCACTTGATGTTATTGTATTGGATATGGACTGGCATAAAGAAGGTTGGACTGGTTGGTCATGGAATAGAAACCTTTTTCCTGATGCAGAAGAACTTCTTAAATGGTTCCATGAACAAAAACTTTTTGTTACTTTAAATGTTCATCCATCTGATGGAGTAGGTCCGCATGAGGATATGTATGAACAGTTTATGAAAGATTTAGGAGAAGATACATCAACACGGAAAACAATACCGTTCGATGCTGGCAATAAAAGGTATCTTGATATCCTTTTTAAACATACACATATCCCATTAGAAAAAACAGGTGTGGATTTCTGGTGGCTTGACTGGCAACAGTTTGAATATACATACAGTATTCCTGATTTAAAAAATCTTAAAATACTTAATTTCTATTACTACAAACATACTCAAAAAAATAATAAACGTGGACAATCATTTAGTAGATGGGCAGGATGGGGTGACCATAGGTATCCGATACATTTCAGTGGTGATGCATATACAGGTTGGACTATGCTCAAATTTGAAGTTCCGTTCACATCAACTGCCGGTAACATAGGTTGCTTTTTCTGGTCACATGATATCGGTGGCCATATGGGTCCACGGAATGAAGAAATAGTTGCCAGATGGGTTCAATTCGGTAGTATGACTGCTACTTTGAGATTACATTCAACACGAGACGAAAATCTCGATAGACGACCTTGGAAATATGAAAAATATATTGAAGATTCTATCCGTATATCGTTCCATTTACGGTCAGTATTGTTTCCATATATATATTCCTCTGTGTGGCAATGCTATAAAGAGTCAGTTCCTCTTACTAGACCTATGTATATAGAATATCCAGAAAATGAAAAATCATATGAAAATCAACAACAATATTTTTTTGGTGACCATTTTATTGTTGCGCCAATAGTGTCTCCTGGTTTAGGTGATGGTAAAGTTGCAAAACAGAAAGTTTGGTTTCCGAATGGTGTATGGTATAACTGGTTCACAGGCGAAAAATATTTAGGTGATAGTGAAAAAATAGTTACTGCTGATATAAACGAGTTTCCATTATTTGTTAAAGGAGGTATTCCTATTCCAACTCAAAATTATACTCAACGGATGACAACAGAACAGTTGAAAGAAATTGTTATACGATGTTATCCCGGAGAAGAAAATAGATTGGGTAAATTTTTATTATACGAAGATGATGGAATTACAACTGACTATATTTCTGGTAAATATTCGTTAACAGAAATAAATTATATCAGAAACAGTGATATAGTGAAAATTATAATATATCCAGCAAAAGGTAGTTATAAAAACCAATTAAAAAAACGGTCATATGTAATTGAATTACTATGTACGAACAAATGTGGTTCAGTTAAAATAAATAACAAATTTGCGAATTGTGAGTATGACAAAGAAAATTTTATTAATCGTATACATATAAAAGAATGTTCTATAAGAAAAAAAATTGTAGTTGAACTGAATGTTACAGAAATTGATAATAATTTAATTAAAAAGAAAAGTATATTGAAACGAATAAAAAGTTTATTAGGAGTTGTCCCTGGAATAACATCAGTTGAAGAGTATTTTAATAAAGTAGATAATGAACTTATTTTAGAAAGATTATTAGAAATATTCGGGATAGTATTTGAGTATAATGGGTCAGTAATTACTTTGTATAACGATTCTGATATAGTTGAAAATAATTTATTTGTAGTGACCGTTACGGATATCCTTAATAATAATAGAGAAGTAATTTTAAAAAAAGAATGTAAGATAGAAAAGAATACCTTATACAAAATAGATTTAAAAGAATTACCACTTATTCAACTTCCCATGGGATTTGTTTCATTACGAACGATAAATTTAGAGTTTAAAATACAAAAACAAAATATTTCTATTTCAAAAATTATTGATAAGAAAATAAATTATTTGAGTAAATGGAATCTTGCTGGTCCATTCTATTTTGATGTAAATATACCTTTATCTGAACATAATTATGAGCCGGAACAGAAAGTAATTAATATAAGTGCATGTTACAAAGGATTAAATGATAGAATTGTGTCTTGGCAGAAAGCAGAACCTGATAATAAAAATATTATTGAGTTAAAAAAATATTTTGATTTTGGTGATGTTATTGTTTATGCTGTCACATATCTGTATTCAGAGAAAGAACAAGAGGTGGTTTTTGAAATAAAGTGTGATAGTAAATTTGAAATATGGTTGAATAATAAAAAAATTTATACTTGTGAAGATATTAGATTTTTTGAATATGAACCAATAAAAATAAAAACAGTTCTTAAACAGGGAAACAATGAATTACTTGTTAAATTTGGCAAAGTTATATGGGGTTGGTGGTCATATAGAATATCAATTGAAAGCCAGTTCCCAGTTGACGAATCCTACATTAAATTTTAATTAATATACTACAGAAAAATTTTTAAATAACAATAATAAAAAAAACCTTGACAAAACCTGTTTTCTGTGATATATATTAATTAATAAATTTTATTTTGTAGGAGGTGGAATATGAGACATAAATTTATTTATTTTCTTTGTTTTGTATCGGTTTTTGGTCCATCAGTTTTATTAAGTAAAAAGGGTGAACATATCGGTGAACAGAAAATGATTGATGTGAATATAGAGTTTTTGAATCCTGCTGGTACAACTGTAACTAATTCAGAAGGTGTTTATTATAATTTCTGGGGATATACTTTTTATGAAAATAAAGTTTATCCACAGGAATATTGGAATACCTATCCTCTCTACTTTTTTGGTGAGCAGGTTGGTGTAAAAGTTACTGTAACAAACAAAGGGCCACGTGCAAAAACAAAAGTAAGAATAGTTACAGAAGCGTATGTTCTTAGGACCGATGGTTCAAATGGGGTTACATTAACTCTCCCAAAAATTATTGATGTTGAATTGAATCGTGATGAAACTAAAGTTATTGATGCATCTTTTATCTGCGAATACACAGAAGGTGCGGATTCAGGATTGGATAGATTTATTGTTAAAGTGAAACATATAAATGAAGGTGGTGGTCCAGGTAATCCTGAACCAGCATTAATTATGGTCAAAGAAGGTGTTTTCTGTCCTCCAAAATACTTGAAAAAATAAATCCAACCTTATATTAATGGCGGCATTGATAGCGCCGGATGGTTAACTGATTGTAAATATTCCAGAAGTTTATTAGTGTCAGTAGTTATTGTCTCATCAGCAATTTTATCAATTAGATCAGGTATTCCTAATTCTTCAGCACGTTTTTTAAGTTTATCTCCGAGTAAATCTTTTAGTTCTTTTGTTATCCATACTATTCTCTGCAATCCACCTTCTGGAACAAGAAACTTCTTACTAGTAAGATATAGACGTCCTACACCAAGAAACCCGGGTGTCTGGTTACCACCACCTACTGAGCCAGCCAGTGTTGTAAATGTCATTCCGACGGGTGTCATACCTGTATAACCGCGATTAACAACCATAAACCCATTACATTCCGGTAACAATGCTATTATACATTCAAAACAACCACAGGATGTTGTCGGTGATTCCATTATTGAATAATTACAGAATCTTTCTACACTCTTGTTAGATTTCATATATACAAATTCGTTTACACCTTTCCATTCACCTTTTATAGGGTCAATAAGTTCACCTTTTGTTATTGGCTGGTTCATACCACGCGGATTTATCTCGTATGCCGCTTTACCATCTAACCAGTTATACGCACCACAGAGCCCAAGTTTCTCCGGTGTTATCACACATACATGGTTAGGTGCATAACTCTGACATAGGGTACAGGAATAAAAAACATCTACTGATTCATCAGTTAGTCCTGCCAAACGTGTATCACGTTCTTCATAAGCCGCTTTCGCTTCTTGTAAATATTTTTCAACTTCGTTTTTATCAGTATAAATAAAGACCTGGACTTTGTCAACTAATGATGGATAATCTTCAAGTAGTTTCGCATGCAGTATTTCTCCGAAATGTTTCAGTCTGAATCCAGAATTATAAGCATCTTTACTTATTCGTATCCAGTTCATATTCCTTTGTCCCATATGAAATATTCCCATAGCGAAATTTAGATAATGATGTATCTGTCGTTCCAGTATCGGTTCAAAATCTTTCTGCATTTTTCTACCTGCTACTTCTACGATTATTCCTAATGGCATAGCCGGTATTTTGTCAGGTGAACTCGGTGAAACAGAATCTATATCGGGACCGATTATTTCAATTTTACCATCCTGTATCTCGTCCATTGCTCTCATTCTGAGATATTCAAATGCTGTTGAATATTTACTTCCAAATTCAACATATGTTTGTTCCTTGCGTATCCTTTCACCTTCAAATGCTGCTGCAAATGGAACAGGAACAGGTATTTTTGATACTTTTACTTTAACACCTCTTACTTCTATGCTTCTTGGAACAATTTTTGAGTAATCTGGTTCTTTAACAAGATGCTCATAAGTACATATTCCTGTTGGTAATATCTGCGGTATATCAGTATCAGAAATGACAGGAAAACCCATATTGATTGCTCCGGCACCAGTAGCATATTTCATATCATCAACAAAACCTAATGCTAATCCGAATGCAAATACACGTGCTTTCGTATACA
>Ga0123519_10008137_pt1 | contig 16052 bp, 16 predicted proteins | sample YelNatPaOPRAMG02_FD_87396 | JGI IMG/M metagenome (GOLD analysis project Ga0123519, IMG submission 87396) | Hot spring microbial communities from Yellowstone National Park - Yellowstone National Park OP-RAMG-02 (version 2) | ecosystem: Environmental > Aquatic > Thermal springs > Hot (42-90C) ...
GGTGCTCTTTCTGGGCAAGTGTGGTGGTTTAAAGAAAAAAAACAAACTTGGCGACCTTATACTGCCCATTGCTGCGATAAGAAGCGACGGTACTTCCAATGATTACCTTCCTCAGGAGATACCTGCTCTCCCGGCATTTAAAATCCAGATTGTGATTTCATCAATAATTGCCAAATACAATCTTGAATACTGGACAGGTACAGTCTATACAACCAACCGCAGAGTGTGGGAATACGACGACAGATTCAAAAAATACCTCGTCAAAACCAGAGCAATGGCAATTGACATGGAGACCGCTACTATTTTTACAGTGGGTTTTGCCAACGAAATTCCCGTAGGAGCACTACTGCTTGTTTCAGACCAGCCAATGATTTCAGCAGGAATAAAAACCGAAGCCACCGACAAGCTGGTAACAGATAAATATGTTGAAACACATTTGAAAATAGGCATTGAAACACTTAAAGAAATTAAAGATAAAAAACTGTCAGTCAAACATCTGAGATTTTAAAAATGAAAGCAGAAAGCCATGAAGAAATCCTGAAAGATTTGAAAAACAAAATCTTCAGGCCTGTATATTTTCTTGCAGGAGACGAGCCATACTTTATAGATTTGATTACCAATTATATAGAAGAGAATGTCCTGAATGAATCTGAAAAAGCATTCAACCAGATAATTCTTTACGGGAATGATATCACATGTTTTGATATAATAGACGTTGCCCGCCGTTATCCGATGATGTCTGCACATCAGGTCGTTATCATAAAAGAAGCCCAGGTAATAAAAAAGATTGAAGATCTGGCTATCTATGTTCAGAACCCGCAGAAGTCAACAATACTTGTAATTAATTATAAATTCCGAACTCTTGATAAAAGGACAAAGCTCTATAAGGCTCTTGCTGAGTCGGGTGTGTATTTTGAATCGAACCGGATGAGGGATTATGAGGTACCCGGGTGGATTGAGCGTTATCTGATGCGCAAGGGTTTAAAGGCTGCGCCGGATGCCGGCAGAATGCTTACCGAGTATCTTGGTACAGATCTTCATAAAATAGTTAATGAACTCGAAAAGCTAATGGTAACACTGCCGGCCGGAAAATCGGTTATAACACTCGATCACATTGAGAAGAACATAGGCCTGAGCAAGGATTTTAACAATTTTGAACTCCAGAAAGCCATCGGTGAAAAGAATCCTTACAAATCGGCACTGATTATAAAATATTTTGAAAGCAACCCAAAGGATAATCCGGTAAATCTGACTATAGCTTCACTTTTAAGTTATTTTTCCAAAATACTCACTTATCATTACCTCACCGATAAATCAAAAAATAATGTTGCAGCAATGCTGAGCATTCATCCTTTTTTCGTGAAAGAGTATGAAACTGCGGCTGCAAATTACAGTGCCAGAAATGTGGTGGAGATAATAAGCCTGCTGAGAACTTATGATCTTAAAACAAAAGGGTTCGGAAATGTAAGCAGTTCTCCTTCAGAACTTCTCAGGGAACTTGTTTTCAAAATAATTCATATTCAGTAAATGAACAAGGCAATATTTCTTGACCGTGACGGGGTAATAAACCGTAAGGGCGGGTCATATTATATTTACAGGAAGGAGGATTTCCACCTCAATGAAGGGCTTATTGCAGCTTTGAACTATTTCATGCTTAAAGGATACCTTCTTGTGATTATTACTAACCAAGGAGGTATCGCTAAGGGAGTATATACAGAGGATCATGTGAAAGAACTTCACGAATATATGACTGATCTGCTGAGGGTGCACGGTGTGGAAATTGCAGGAATATATTACTGTCCCCACCATCCCGATGTTTCGAAATGTGAATGCCGTAAGCCGGGTACGCTGCTTTTTGAAAGGGCAATAAAAGATTTCAACATAGATGCAGGCGAATCATACATGATAGGCGACAGTGAGATTGACATTGAAGCTGCTGAAAAAATGGGGATAAAAGGAATACTAATACCTGAAAACGGCAATCTTCTGGAACTGGTCGTAAGGCGTGGTTTAATACAATGATTCTCCGGATAAGAGTCAGTTCATATCGGGTGATTCAGGGAAATCGGCCCAGATGCGGTATTTGTTGTTAAGGCTTTTCAATACTTTTTTCCATGTGTCGGGTTCCCGGCCGGTCATAATTATGTCGGGACTGATACGGGCAATAACCCACGAATTTTCTTTAAGTTCCCTCTGAAGTTGACCGGCAGCCCAGCCTGAATATCCAAGGAAAAATCTTATCTGGTGTTCTTTTATTTTGTTGAAATTTACCATCTTTTTAATAGTCTCAATATCTCCGCTCCAGTATATATTCCTGTAAACATGTACACTTTTGGGAATGTTTTCTCCGAGAGTATGGATATAATGCAGGGTATCGGGAGCTACCGGCCCGCCCATGCTCAGATAATCTTGGCAATTGTCAAAACCCTCTATGGCATCACATACCCTGAGGTCAAGCTTCTTGTTCAGTATAAAACCAACTGAGCCGTCTTCATTGTGCTCGGTCAGAAATACAATAGTACGGTTAAAAAAAGTATCCGGTAAAAAAGGTTCAGAAATAAGAACAGTTCCCCTTTCCGGAATCTTATCCTCAGGCAATATGCTGAAAAAATCAAAATCTTCCTTCATAATTCTTTTAACTCAACCAATATAACAAATATTTCAGGAAAAATCCATCTATAATAACACAAAATATGCCAAAATGTTACCAGACTAAATTAAAATATTAATCAATTAATAAATTTTTTATATTTAATTTTTTTTAACAAAAAAAATAATATTATTTATAAATATTAATTTTTTATTAATTATTTTACCATATTAAAATTTTTAAAATTAAAATATTTAAAGATTAATATACACTTTTTTCCGATTTTTATCTTAATTTTGCCGGGTTTTAATTTTTATGGAAAAAAGTATATTAAAGATTGAAGGCAATAAGGCTATACTGTATATCCGTGAAAGGATGTGCGAGACGCCGGAAGAACTACTTAACAGTCACAAATTCAGAACTGTTCTAGAACTTTGTATCAGGAAACTGGAAAAAAGCAATTCACCGCTTCTGGGTATATTTGAAGATAGTGAGATTACTGGGGAAAGTATTGACAATCTTGTAAAAACACTGGTATTCCTTGAAAAATATAAACATGAAATCCTTCAGCATATCTGCAGTGAATCGGCTGAATTTCTGCGTAATAAACAGCTTCTTCACGATTTTGTAGAATATCTTTACGACTTCTGGAGACATTTTGACAGATTTATAATAAATGATTCGGAAGGTGACAGGCTTGATAAAAGACCTTACCGGACCTTTAATGAAACAATAGAACATCTGACTCATCTGATCAGGACAGTTTACCGACATATTCAGGAGAATATCACCGGTACGCATCCCATGGTTTACCGGCAGGTGCCGGCAGGTGCTGAAATGGCTGTTATTTCCCTGCCGAAAAAAATTCCATATATCGGAGAAATTTACCGGAAGCTTGACAATATACCGGTAATCAGGCAGATGCTGATTTATCCGCCCCTTGTCATTCAGCAGCCCATGAACAAAAGAACCGGTTTTTTCAGAAAAGTTGCAGTTAATCCTCTTGAACTCTTCCACATCGACAGTAACGAATATCTCTGTTTCCCGGCACGGGTAGGAAAGCTTCTTGTTATGATAGTCTTTCATATCTCATTTTTCGAACTTGGCCTGTCGCTCTGTAACCTGTTTGAAATTGCAGGTGATGAGCAACTCTCACGAAAACCTGATGCTGTTTATATTTATGGAACACCCGGTGATGTTTTAAACGGGCTGGCCGATAGTGAGACAATCTTTTTCGAAGACCATGAAAACGGAATTTTCGTGGGGGCTATACCGGCAAAACCACAGTTTGGTTATTTTGGTTATCTAAAGAAAATGATTCTTACCCTGCATAACTCAATCATCATGAAAGAAAAGAAGATGCCTTTTCATGGTGCTATGGTGAAAATTTTTCTTCAGGGCGGAAAAGAAGCTACTGTTCTGATGATTGGTGATACCGGCGCCGGTAAGTCTGAAACTCTTGAAGCCCTAAGGGTACTTGGCGAAAAAGAGATACGCCAGCTTGTCATTATTGCCGACGATATGGGATCAATCGAACTCGACAATAAGGGATATCCTGTCGGATATGGTACTGAAATCGGGGCTTTCCTGAGACTTGACGATCTTCAGCCCGGTTATGCCTTCGGCCATCTCGACCGTTCAATAATTATGAACCCGAGTCAGGTAAATGCCAGAATAGTTTTCCCGGTAACAAATTATGAAACAATAATACAGGGCCACCGTATTGGGTACATTCTGTATGTCAACAATTACGAAACAACAGGCCCCGATAGTCCGGTAATAGAACGTTTCAGCTCTGCCGGCGAAGCACTTGAAGTATTTCGTGCTGGAAAAGTCATGAGCAAGGGCACAACAACATCAAGCGGACTTGTAAGCTCCTATTTTGCAAATATCTTTGGCCCACCTGAATATAAAAACCTTCATGATGAAATTGCCGCAAGGTATTTTGATGCTTTTTTCAGTAAAGGTGTTTTTGTGGGACAAATGCGTACAAAACTGGGTATTCCGGGATGTGAAACATCAGGACCTCTTGAAGCCGCAACCGAACTGCTCAAAGTAATACTTAATTCAAATGCATAAAAACAAACAGCCGTAAAAACTGTTATACTGCAATAATGATTACTGAGATATGTTTCTGAAGCTCCTTTTAATATCAACTGCTTTTTTAACGCTTGCCTTTCTTGCTATGGGCATAAGGATACTTATTCTAAGGCACGGAAAATTCCCGGAGTACCATATAAGCAGCAATCCCGAAATGCATAAAAGAGGTATATCCTGTGCACAGAATACTGATACCGGCTATTCAAAGGTAGATGATGAAGATTGTTCAGGATGCAGGAATATTGTAACCTGATATTATTTTTCTTCCGAAATCATTTCCCGCAGAGTCTCACTCATCCATGTTAAAAAGCTGCCATCCGTTCCGGAGTATATAAAATATGCTTCAAATTCAGGATGTTTCTCAATAAATTCAATACTCTTTTCAAGTCCTATCACCATTGATGTTGTTGCTACAGCATCAGCCACTGCACATTCTTTACCTATAATTGTGGCACTGAGAAGACGGTTGCGGACCGGGTAACCTGTTCTCGGATCAATTGTATGGGAATATTTAATTCCATTTTCTTCATAAAACTTTCTGTAATTGCCTGATGTGGCAAGCGACCTGTCTTTAAGTTTAATGATAGCCTGAAGGTCTGCTCCGGGAGTAAAATTGTTGTCGTAAGGCCTGTCTATCCCGATTTTCCATTGCTGGCCTGCCTTAGTCCCTTTAACTCTTACCTCTCCGCCTACTTCAATAAGATAATTTTCCACCTTCAGTGAATCAAAATACCGGCTGATTATATCCACAGTGTAGCCCTGGGCTATAGCATTTACATCGAGTATAATACCGGGGTTATTTTTAATCAGCCGTCCATTTTCCAAACGCACTTTATGAAATCCTACAAGTTGCATCAGACTGTCAAGTTTCGAAGGATCAAATTTCTTTCTTGCTTCCGGCCCGAATCCCCATGCCCTCACTAAGGCACCAACGGTAATATCAAATGCCCCGCCGGTAAGTTCAGAAATTTCCTGTGAAAGGTTAAACACTTCGGTAAAATATCTGTCGGCAATAACGTTTTCATTCCTGTTTATCCTTGAAATTAATGATGAATCGTTATAGACAGAAAGGGAATAATCTATTCCTGTCAGTATTTTTGAGACTCCCTGAAAAACCTTCTCCTGTGTCAAGCCGGAAACTCCTTCACATATAATGCTGTAGGTAGTTCCCTGGGTTGCACCGTTAATTCTTAAAAAGTTGTCTTTCTTTTTACATGCCGGTGATATTAGTGATACTGAAACCAGCACTATTAACAGCAGATTCCCTGTGATTTTAACTTTTTTCATCCTGTTAAATCATAACAAAAAAAGATTGCTCAACAAAAAAAGCATATTCGTCTATTTTTAAGATACGGTAATCAAAATTAGCTTTTAAAATTGAACTCCATAATTTATTTTTGGGAAAAGAACCGGCTTTCAGAAATATTTGCCGGATTCAAATCAAAACATTCCCCTTTCCCCTGTTACCCCGCTGCCAGGCGGGGTTTTTCATTTATTGGAGGGCACTAAATACCGAAGTCGTCAAATGAAATATTTTCTTTGGGAACTCCAAGGTCATCAAGCATTTTCAGTACAGCCTTGTTCATCATTGGCGGCCCGCAGAAATAGTATTCTATATCCTCCGGTGTTTCATGTTTTGAGAGGTAATTATCATAAAGAACCTGGTGAATGAACCCTGTGTATCCAGTCCAGTTGTCTTCCGGAAGTGGTTCGGAAAGTGCCAGGTTAAAACTGAAATTAGGAAAGTTTTTCTGTATTTCCTCAAACTCTTCATGGTAAAACACCTCTCTCATTGAGCGGGCTCCGTACCAGTATGAAACTTTCCGTGTGGTTTTGAGTGTTTTAAACAGGTGGAAAATATGTGAGCGTAAAGGTGCCATGCCTGCACCTCCTCCTATATAAACCATTTCAGCACCGGTATTTTTTATGTGAAACTCTCCGTAAGGACCTGAGATTGTGACTCTGTCGCCCGGCTTTCTGGAAAATATGTATGTGGAACATATTCCGGGAGGAACCTTCATGAACTGCTTCTTTTCATTATCCCATGGAGGTGTAGCTATTCTTATATTAAGCTTGATAATGTTTTTTTCAGCAGGATAATTTGCCATTGAGTAAGCTCTGAAAGTCTCGGATGTATTCTTTACTTTCAGATCCCACATGCCGTATTTATCCCAGTCGGCCCTGAACTGTTCATCAATATCAAAATCCCTGAATGATGCCTCATATTTCGGAACATCTATCTGTATGTACCCACCGGGTTCAAATTCAAGCGATTCACCATCGGGTAGTTTTACAACGAATTCCTTGATAAATGTAGCAACATTTCGGTTTGATATAACTTCACATTCCCATTTTTTTATACCCAGGACAGCTTCCGGCACTTTAATTACCATATCCTGTCTTACCTTTACCTGGCAGCCGAGCCTCCAGTTATTATGCTGTTCCTTTCGTGTGAAGAAACCTGTTTCAGTAGGCAGTATTGCGCCTCCGCCTGAGATAACCTGGCATTTGCACATTCCGCATGTTCCCCCTCCGCCGCATGCAGAAGGAAGATATATTCCGTTTGATGAAAGTGTGAAAAGCAGATTTTGTCCGGGAGAAACAGTAATCTCCCTGTCATTTATCTGTAGCTTTACTTCACCTCCGGGTGCAAGTTTTTCACGGGCATAAATCAAAACTATTATCAGCAGGATTGTGACAAAAAGAAATACAATTATACTTGATAGAATTGTCCCTGCGGTTGAGAGTGCTAAGATCATATCCTTTAATAAGCTATATTTTTAAAGTTTTATTCCCATCAGACCCATAAATGCTATAGCCATAAGTCCGGTAAGTATAAAGGTTATACCCAAGCCTTTAAGGGGGCCTGGCACATTGCTGTAACGCAGTTTTTCACGAATGGCAGCAAGGCTTACGATTGCAAGAAACCATCCTAACCCGGAACCTAATGCAAAAGCTGTTACCTCAGCTATTCCTTCATATTCACGCTCCTGCATAAAAAGGGAAGCTCCAAGTATGGCACAGTTAACTGCAATAAGCGGAAGAAAAATCCCCAGCGAATTATATAGCGCCGGAGAAAACTTCTCAATAATCATTTCCACAATCTGAACCATTGTTGCAATAACTGCTATAAATATCATAAAAGAAAGGAAGCTCAGGTCTATATCTGCGAGTCCCTTCCCCAGCCATGCAAGAGCACCTTTCTTAAGAAGATACGTATCAATAAGATAATTTACCGGAACGGTTATCAGGAGCACAAAGGTTACTGCAATTCCAAGTCCAACAGCAGTTTTGACAGTTTTCGACACAGCAAGATATGAACACATACCCAAAAAGTATGCGAAAATCATGTTGTCGATAAAGATTGATTTTATGAATATATTGAGTACATTTTCCATAGCCTGCACGGTCATTTGTGTTCAATAAGGCTTTTGTCACGGCTTCTTTGAAACCATATTATAAGCCCCAATAAAATAAGTGCCATAGGAGGCAGTATCATCATTCCGTTATTTTCGTACCCTGCTGAATATAATCCTAATTTTTGAATGACAGGGTAACCCAGTATTGTTCCGGAACCAAGCAGTTCCCTGAAGAAAGCAACCACAATCAATATCACGCCGTATCCTGCCCCGTTTCCAAGTCCGTCAAGAAACGATTGCCATGGTTTGTTCGACAGGGCAAAAGCTTCAAGGCGTCCCATTATTATACAGTTAGTGATTATAAGTCCTACAAAAACCGATAGCTGTTTGCTGACGTCGAAGGCATAAGCCTTAAGAAGTTGATCAACAATGATAACCATTGTAGCAATAACCACAAGCTGAACAATAATACGGATTCTGTCAGGAATATAAGACCGCAGTGCTGAAATCACAACGTTTGAAACTGCAACTACAATAGTCACCGATAGTGCCATTACCAGTGCAGGTTTAAGCTTGACGGTTACAGCAAGTGCTGAACAAATCCCCAGAACCTGAACAGTGATGGGGTTGCTCTTACCTATTGGCGAGGTAACAAGCTTCAGATTCTTTGCCGAAAAAATAGGTTCTTTATCAATCTTGTTCATATGTTATTTCGCATTTTTCTTCAGATAACCTTCATATTTCTTAAGACAGTTATAAAGCATAGCCTCAAGAGCCTTGCTTGTTATTGTACCTCCGGATATTGCATCAACACTATGATTTTCAACATGTTTCTCATTTGACTTAAGTACCTTCACCGAGACAAAACTGCCTTCTTCAAAAATCTTTTTACCCACAAACTGGCCCTCAAACCATGATGTGTTTATTTCAGCCCCGAGGCCGGGTGTTTCACCTTTGTGGTCGAACGTTACGCCGTAAATAGTATTCATATCGGGTCTGAGAGAAATGTACCCGTATATAGGGCCCCATAGTCCTTTGCCTTCAACAGGAAGAATGGTTATTCTTTCGCCATTGTCAGCAACCGCAATGAATACCGGAAGATTTTGTTGTTCAGGAGGTTTCTTTTGTTCTGTTCTCATAACCACGCTGAAAGCATCCACACCTTCCTTTGTTTCTCCCCTGTAATCAAGAACAAAACTTTCAGTTATGTATTTTCCGTACAATTCATCTGCGTTACTGAAATCAGCCGGAATATTAATTGACTCCAGTATGCTTTTCTTCTTTTCAAGTTCAAGGTTCTTAGCCTGTCGGGGCTGCAATACAGTGGCAGCCAGCGACAGGATGGTGGCAACAATGACTACCATCACCATTGAAAAAACGAAAATATATCTGTTACTGAAATGTTTCATTTTTCAGCTGTATTAAGTAAAACTTTGGCTCTTTTGAGTCTTTTTCTTATATGTGCCTGCACCACGTAGTAATCAATAAGTGGGGCAAAAACGTTCATAAGCAGAATTGCGAGCATTACTCCTTCGGGGTAAGCCGGATTCACAACTCTTATAAAAATGGAAAGAACGCCAATCATAAATCCGTAAATCCATTTTCCTGTTTCGGTTTGTGAACCGGTAACCGGATCAGTTGCCATAAATACTGCACCGAAGGCAAAGCCTCCCATCACAAGGTGGTAGTAAAAAGGTATCTCCATATAGGGGTTTGCTCCGATAAGGTTAAAAAGAAGTCCCATAAATATGCCTCCGGCAAACACGCTTGTAATTATTTTCCAGCTGCCTATACCGGTGATAATCAGAATGGCTGCACCTATAAGGATAGCAATTGTTGAGGTTTCGCCTACCGAACCGGGTATGGTACCGATAAACATTTCTTTCAATGAGGGCAAAGCCTCAGCATGGTTCTGAGCAAGAAGAGCGAGAGGTGTGGCGCCGCTGAAACCATCAATGATATCTTTCCCTTTTGTCAGCCCTGCAATCCATACTTTATCGCCTGTCATCCATCCAGGATAGCTGAAAAACAGGAATGCTCTGGCAGTGAGTGCAGGGTTAAACACATTCATTCCGGTGCCTCCAAATACTTCTTTTCCGAGTATAACGGCAAAGGCTGTTGCAAGCGCCAGCATCCACAGGGGAATATCAATTGGCACTATTAGAGGTATCAGCAGTCCGGTTACCAGAAAGCCTTCGTTTATTTCATGTCCCCTTATCTGTGCTGCAATGAATTCAATTCCCAGCCCTGTGACATAAGTTACAACAATCAGGGGAAGCAGTTTAAGAAATCCAAACCAGAACATCTGCAGAAAACCGGCCTCTGCACCAACAGATCTGTAATGCTGAAGTCCGATATTCCACATTCCAAAAAGCATTGCAGGCAACAATGCAACAATAACCACCGACATTGTTCTCTTCAGGTCAATAGTGTCCCTGATATGCGAGCCTTTTGAAGTAACTGTATCAGGTACAAACAGAAAAGATTCAAAACCTTCAAACACCGACCTGAGTTTTTCAAATTTTCCCCCTTCCGAAAAATGGGGTTTTATTTTATCAATCTTTTTTCTTAAAGATTTCATTATGTAATAGTAACTCGTTTTTAACTCATTTCCTTAATCATAATTTCAATGCCCTGCCGGATTATTGACTGTATTTCAATTTTTGAAGGGCATATAAATTCGCAGAGAGCAAAATCCTCTTCTGCAACTTCATAAATACCAAGGTTTTCCATTGCCTCAATATCTTCGGCAAGTATAGCTTTAAACAGCTGCATTGGAAGAATGTCCATTGGTACAACCTTTTCGTACATGCCGGTCATTACAAATGCTCTCCGACCTCCGTGCATGTTTGTATCAAGAGTATATTCCTTTTTTCTGAATATTGATGAAAGGAATGTCCGGGAAAAACTGAATTTGTTTATTCCCGGTTTTGCCCAGCCAAAGAATTCATGGTATCTGCCTTCGGGTATTACAGTTATCAGTGAATCATAAAATCCCAGAAAACCATTTATGCCTGTATTTGAGCCCGTAAGGACATTCCCGCTTATTATTCTCAGATCTCCTTTGTGGATATTATTTTCAGCAACAGACCTGACTGCAATTCCATTACGTACCTTATAATATTTTGGTTCAATCACTTCCGGGCCTGCAAGTGCAATCATACGGTCGTGATGGTAAATGCCTTCGTCAAACAACCTCCCTATTGCAATCACATCCTGCAGGTTAACACACCAAACAACTTCTCCTTTGTTGACAGGATCAATATGATGAATATGTACCCCGACATTCCCGGCCGGATGTGGCCCGGAAAAATATGAAACTTCAACATTGAGTGAATTCTTTAATACTGCTGATGGTTCTGTGGCACCATTGAGTATAAGATGTACTTTCCCATCAGTCAGGCGTGCAAGCACATTCAGTCCGGTCTGAAAAAGATGTGCCGGACTGTTATCCATGATAAAATTCATATCAGGAGCAAGGGGAGCAGTATCAAAACCGGAAATAAAAACCGACTTGGGCGTTGATGAAGGATTAGCTATAATATGATAAGGACGCTGGCGAATGGCAGGCCATAAACCCGACATAAGCAATTTCTGTTTTATCTCTTCCCTTGATAACCGGGTTACATCAGCTTTCCCAAAATCTTCATATTCATCACCTTCACGTTCGACAACCACTTCAAGAATCCGTCTCTGCTCCCCCCGGTTAACAGCTCTTAATATTCCGCTCACAGGAGAAGCAAACCTGACTTCAGGCCTGATTTTATCAACAAAAAGTGTGGTTCCTGCTTTAACCCTGTCGCCGGGCCGAAGTGAAAGTTTCGGAATAAGTCCGGGAAAATCGGGAGGCCTTACCCCATATAATTCCGACGTCACCTCACCTCCTGTAACCCGTTTTGCACTACCTGATAATCTTATATCAAACCCCTTTTTTAATTTATATGACACTGACATAATTACCTTAAATCATTTATAGTCAATATATTATGGAAGAAAGCCAAATAAAATTAAAATCTGGCTGCAAAATTATCATTATTCAGGCATATTATTTGGAATATGACAATTATGATTCTAATTTTAAGGTGCCAAATTAATAAAGTTTTAATTTTAATGTTCCCCGTGAAGAAACTATTTCTGCTTTTAGGATTTTTATTTACGGTAACGGTATTATCATCTTTTTCTGAACCTTTTACCGACAGAATTTTTGATTCAAGAATCAGAACAGTCCAGTTATACCGCGAAGGGTGGAACCTGTCATATCCTGTAATAAATCTGAACAATCAGGAAAAACTTGTGCTGAACTTCGATCTTCTCGATAATAATCCGGAAGCCTATTATTACACTCTGATCCATTGCGACAAGGACTGGAATGAATCGCAGATATTCACTACCGATTATCTGACGGGTTTTTTTGAAGACCAGATTGAAGATTACAGGCCATCTTTCAATACAAAAGTTTATTATTATCATTACAGGATTTTTATTCCCAATGAGAAGATAGGTATCAAGCTTTCAGGAAATTATGTTGTGAAGGTTTATCCGGCCGGAGTGCCTGAAAAACCGGCATTTATAAAAAGGTTTATGGTGACCGAAGGGTCTGCTGTAATCAATGCAGTAATAAAAAGGCCTCAGTTAGACGAATTTTATAACACAGGCCAGCAAGCAGAAATAAATGTAAAACTTAATCATATCCAGGTAAGAGACCCTTACAATGACATCTTTACTTTTATTCTTAGAAATGGCAATTTCAATGATGCAAAAGAGAATCTTAAACCTGATTTTGTGGCAGGCAATGAAGTGAGATACAACTTATTATCAAATGAAAATATTTTTTATGCAGGAAACGAATACCGTTATTTCGATATAAGAAGTATCCGTTACACCGCAGAAAATGTGAGGAAGATAGATTATTTTGAGGGTCGTTACCATGTATTTCTTGTTCCGTCAGAAAACAGGGAGTTTAAACCCTATTTTTACTGGCAGGATTTTAACGGTAAATATTACATAGCTGTTCAGGATGGACGAGATATGGATACCGAAGCTGATTATGTTTATGTATATTTTACTTTGCCCTCCGGAAATAAAATTGAAGGCGGGAACATTTATATTTCGGGTGCCTTCAACAACTGGGCATACGTGTCCGATAACCTGATGACATATGATTATAGTAAAGCGCAGTATCAGTGCACTATGTTGCTGAAGCAGGGATGGTATAATTATGAATATATTTACCTCCGGCATGGAGCAAAAGGAGCACCTCCTTCATTCTTTGAAGGGAATCATTATGAAACCGAGAACGATTATCTTATCCTTATTTATTACCGAAATCCGAAAGATCGTTTCGACAGACTGATTGGCTCAGTTATTGCAAACTCTGCAAGGAAAGAAAGTTTTTAATGCTTTTTATGTGTGTCGATGCCATAAAGCATTTCGAGTGTGTGCCGCAAGGTTCTTGTAATTTCTGTCATATATTCTTCAACGGCTTTCACCGAGCCTGGCAGGGTATAAATCAGGCATTTGCCTGCCACACCAGCAACTCCTCTGCTCAGCAGGGCATTAGGCTTTTCAGCTCCGTACTTTATCCTGATATATTCCATTATCCCGGGAATCTCTTTTGAAAGGAAAGGTTTGACGGTTTCCACAGTAATATCATGCGGTCCGATGCCTGTTCCTCCCGTTGTGAAAATGATATCATAATCCCTAACAGCTCCTGCGATTTCATTATGAAGCATTTCGCTATTATCGGGTAAAAGCACCTTTTCGATACTGTGTTCAAATTTGATTCCTGTGAAAAACTCACTGACAATTTCTGCGATCCGTGGACCGCTCAGGTCTTCGTATTCACCCTTAAATGCCCTGTCGCTCAGGGTGATAACCAGTATTTTTAATTTACCGGGAAGCATAAATTCAGTGATTAAAATATCTCACATCCACTATTTCATTCTTTTCCACAATTTTTTGTCCTGTTTCCATAAAAATAATTCCATCGGCACCGGGCATGGCGGTAATATGTGCAGAGCCGTGGTATTCGACCGGTTCTGCCCTGAAATCTTCTGTTATTCTGACCGGTACCCACGCTGCTCTGTCTGTTGATTTCCTTTCAAACCTTTCTGCCATTGGTACTTTATAAATTAACGGTTTCCAGTCGGCCCCAGTCATTTTGTATATGAAAGGTTTTACCAGCACTTCCATCTGCACGAACGATGACACAGGATTCCCCGGGAGGGCAAATACCACACCTTTGCTGTGTTTTCCGAATGTTGTGGGTTTGCCGGGCTGTACCCTTACTTTGTCGAAAAGAATCTCCACGCCTGCTCTTTTCAGTACATTCTGAACAAAGTCGTAATCGCCCATTGATACTCCGCCTGTTAGGATAACTATTTCATTATCAGCAATAGCTTCGCTTATGATTCGGAAGGTAGCCTCTTCATCATCGGGCGCTATCCCGTAATACCTGCCAGCGCCGCCTGCCCTTTCAACCTGTGCCAGTAACTGCCATGCGTTGCTGTTTCTTATTTCCGATGGTGAAGGTTTTTCATCCGGTTCAACCAGTTCATCGCCGGTGCTGATTACACCAACCAGAGGTTTACTGCTTACTTTTACCGTAACATGTCCAACAGAAGCAAGAACGGCAATGTCCTGGGGTTTGATAATCTTTCCAGCTTTGAGCACCACCTGACCGGCTTTTACATCCTCACCTTTAAATGAGATATTGTTTTTCGGAACAGTACCTTTAAATTTAATTCTGCCATCAGGAAGTTCCTGAGAATCTTCAACCATAAAAACGAAATCGGCTCCATCGGGAACAATAGCACCTGTCATAATTTTACAGCACTCCCGGGCCCCAATTTTAAACAAAGGTGCTTCTCCTGCTCTTATAATACCTTTTACTGTAAGTTCCGCAGCCAGATCTTCTTTCCTGCAGGCAAAACCATCAACAGCGGCGCGGTTAAAGGCGGGAATATCGCGGTCACAGTAAATATCTTCAGCCAGTACCCGGTTAAAGGATTCTGAAAAACTTACCAGTTCGGTTCCGGTACTGAAACAGGAACTCATTACAATATTATATGCCTCTGAAAATGGAATCATATTATAAATTGTTTGTGCAAATATACCGGGTTTCAGGTTAGTAACCATTTATGACGCAAAATATAATTAAGAAGAGGATAAAACAAACCAATTTGTCAGACCAATAACTATTGAAATCTTTTATCTGTGCATATTTTCAGATATTTGTAATTCTTTTCAGGTTAATTTGGAGCCGTTAAAATGAGAAAAAAGGATTATCTCTTAAGCTATCTATATCCTGTAACCATCGAACAGACTGAAAGCCTTTGGAATCCGGTGCTGGAAGTGGTGCTGTACGGCGGCCGGTATCTTCTCAACAGTGCAAATGCCAACTATTCCCAGGGTTCGCTGTTTACAATGTTTAAAAGGCTTTTCAGGAAGCTGAAAATCGAATGGCCGGCCATTAAAGATGTACTTATACTCGGATTTGGTACCGGCAGTGTGGCTGAAATCATCAGAAGATATAACCCTGCGTGCGTGATTGAGGGAGTGGAAATTGATGAAAAAGTTATTGAACTTGGCAGAAAATATTTTCATACCGGCCGGTTAAAGGATGTAACCGTTTACTGCGACAATGCAGCCCGTTTTATCGGGGAATGCATGAAAAAATACGATCTGATAGTGATTGATGTTTATCTCGATCTGGATGTGCCGGAGGAGGCGGAGTCGGAGGAGTTTCTGATAAATGTCAGGAATTCACTGCGTCCCGGAGGGATGGTGGTATTCAATAAATACATCAACTCGAGGAAATCAAGGGAAAGTGCATCGTTGTTAATGGAACGTTACACTAAGGTATTCGGCAACCTTAAGATAATAAACATAATGACTACCGGAAAAGTTTTTACTGCAAAAAAATCACTATTGTCCGGATAATAATTTATTCAGAAAGTGGATTGCATTTATTATGACAGGAAAGAAATAAAAAATGTTTGTCA
>Ga0123519_10008141_pt1 | contig 16049 bp, 14 predicted proteins | sample YelNatPaOPRAMG02_FD_87396 | JGI IMG/M metagenome (GOLD analysis project Ga0123519, IMG submission 87396) | Hot spring microbial communities from Yellowstone National Park - Yellowstone National Park OP-RAMG-02 (version 2) | ecosystem: Environmental > Aquatic > Thermal springs > Hot (42-90C) ...
AAGGGTTCAGATGGTCTGCTACGCTATGTCGGCTTACGATCCGGTTTGTTCAAGAAACCCGCCCCTACGGGCTTGGCGGCCGGCCTGGGGTGGGAGAGCGTCGGCGCAGGCCGACGCCTTCCATCGGCCCCATCGCGCGCCGGCCGGGGGCGTGGGCGGGGTCGACTGAAGTCGCCCCCCGCCTGGCGGCCGGCCTGCGCCGGCCGGCGGTGGGAAGGCGGGTGCAGGCGAAGCAAAGGGTTCAGATGGTCTGCTACGCTATGTCGGCTTACGATCCGGTTTGTTCAAGAAACCCGCCCCTACAGAGGTGGCGGGCGCCTGCCCAGGTGCCCGCCATCGCTTTTTCTTCCGGCGGCGTTTCTTGCCCGTGCCCGAGGCGCCGGCCCGCCGGCCGGCAGGCCTATCCCCGCCGCCAGGGCAGGGCCGGCAGATGCCAGCCGTGCTCGCCGCCCACCCGGATGTCGCGGCGCAGGAAGAGGAACCAGGCCGGCAGGAGCAGGAGTAGCCCGGAGGCCAGGAGACCGCCCAGCCAGACCCCGTTCAACCCCAGGGCCGCCTTTCCCCCCTGGTAGTAGTACAGCGGGGTGAAGCGGACGAGAGGGCCGAGGGCGTCGGGATAGAGGCGGGAGAGGCCCATCAACAAGAAGTTGGCGATCAGGAGGCCGCCGGAAAGCATCCCACCCGCCCGGGAGGAGGGCAGGAGGAGGCTGAGGAGCAGGGCCAGGGCACCGAAGAGGAAGAGGACGGCGAACATCGGAAGGAAGGGCAGGAGCAACTGCCCCCAGGAGAGGCCGAATTCAACGCTCTGGGAGGGGATGGCCCAGGCCAGGTAACTCAAAAGGAGGATTCCGGCCAGGGCGGCGACAAACCCCAGGAAACGGCCCCAGAAGAGCGCCGTGCGGCCGACCGGATGGGCCAGCACCAGGTCCAGGAGGCCCTTTTCCTCGTCCCCGGCCAGCAGGCCGGCACAGGCGCCGGCCGCAAAGATGCCGATGATGGGCGTCAGGTAGCCGAAGTAGTAGAGGTCCAGATAGCCCGAGGGGGAGAAGAGGTCGGTCAGGTCCCCGAAAAAGGCGGCAAAGGCCTTGGGATAGCCGGAGACAAGTTCCAGAAATTGGCCTTTGAGGTTGACGATCGAGGGGTAAAAGGACACCATCATCAGGGCGTACAGGGCCAGGCCGATGCCCCAGCCCAGGGCCGAGCCGCGCAGGCGGCGCAGGGTATGCCGGAATTCGGTCCACACCTCAGCACGCCTCCTTGTAATAGGCCAGGAAGGCCTCTTCCAGGGAACGGTGCTCCGTCTCGATGTCGCCGATGGGGAAGGCCGCCAGGGCCTTGATCAGCCCGTCCATTTCGCCTTCCACCTGCAGGGTCACCTCGATGCCGTTGTTCTGGTAGAGGAGGGAGACGCCCTGTATCCGGGTAAGCGGGGTGGGGTCCACCGCCTCCTTGAAGCGCACCCGCACCCGTCGCACGGCCATATGGGCCAGCCGGCCCGGTTCGGCCTCCTCGACGATCACGCCGGCCCGGATGATGGCCACCCGCCCGGCCAGGGCCTCGACCTCGCTGAGGATGTGGGAGGAGAAAAAGATGGTGGCCCCGCCGGCCTGGGCCTCCCGCAGCAGCCGGTAAACTTCCTGTTGCATGAGCGGGTCCAACCCGGCGGTCGGCTCGTCGAGCAGGAGGAGTTCCGGCCGGGCCATCAGCGCCTGCACCAGCCCGACCTTCTGCTTGTTGCCTTTGGAGAGGTTGCGGATGGGCATCCGGAGGTCCAGTTCCAGGCGGTCGGCCAGTTCCCGGACGAAGGACCAGTCGGTCCGGCGGCCGCGCAGTTCGTCCAGGTAGCGCAGGGCCTGCTCTACCCGCAGATTGGCCTCCAGGTTGAGTTCCCCCGGCAGGTAGCCGACGCGGGCACGCACGGCCACCGGGTCGGCCTGCGGGTTGATTCCCAGGACACGAACCTCCCCGGCCTGGGGACGGATGAGGTCCAGAAGACAGCGAATGGTCGTCGTCTTGCCGGCCCCGTTGGGGCCGAGGAAGCCGAAGAGTTCCCCGCGCCGCACCTCCAGGTCCACGCCCCGCAGGGCCGGGATGCGGCCGTACCACTTGACCAGTCCCCGGGTGAAAATGGCCGTTTCCCGTTCCAAGGCCACCTCCTTCTCACTCACCACGCCGTTCATAGATCACCTTGCCTCGGGTTACGACCTCGTGCAGGAAAATATCTCCCTGGGCCAGACGTTCCTCCAATTCCTCCGGCGTGCGGACCAGGATATCCAGGGGAAAGGGACGAGGAGACAGGGCCCGGGAAATCTCCAGCCGTTGCTGGCGCGAACGCAAATGGGTCTTCATGATCACCAATAAATCCACATCGCTCTCCGGCCCGGGCCGGCCGTAGGCGTAGGAACCGAAAAGAATGACCCTCTCCGGATGGAACTTCTCGACAATCTTCTCCACCACAGAACGGATGGCCCGCATGGGGATGCGGCGGGATGCATTTCCTTTAGCCATTTTCCTCCTCCACCATCCGCTTCAATTCGTATAACTTGTTGATCGCCTCCAGCGGGGTCAGTTCCTCCACCCGGATGCGTTGGAGTTCCTCCACCACCCGGCCGGAGCCGGTGCCGAAGAGGGGCAGTTGCTTCACCACCGTGACCTGTCGCAGGACCTCGCGCCGCTCCTCCTTCTGGCGCGTCTTCTCCAACTGGGCCAGCACCTCCTCGGCGCGGTGAATCACACTTCCGGGCAGGCCGGCCAGTTGGGCCACATGGATGCCGTAGGAACGGTCGGCCCCGCCGGGGACGATCTTGCGTAAGAAGACCACCTTCCCCCCTTCCTCGGCCACGGCCACGTTGAAGTTGCGCACCCGGGGCAACACCTGGGCCATCTCGGTAAGTTCGTGGTAGTGCGTGGCAAAGATCGTTCGCGCCCCCAGGCGGGGGTGGTTATGGATGTACTCCAGCACGGCCCGGGCGATGGCCAGCCCGTCGTAGGTGGAGGTGCCCCGGCCGATCTCGTCCAGGACGATCAGGCTGCGCCGCGTGGCGTGGTGCAGGATGTTGGCCGTCTCGGTCATCTCCACCATAAAGGTGCTGCGCCCGGTGGCGATGTCGTCCTGCGCCCCCACCCGGGTGAAGATGCGGTCCACCAGGCCGATCTCGGCCCTTTCGGCCGGAACGAAGGAGCCGATCTGGGCCATCAGGACGATCAGGGCGACCTGGCGCAGGAAGGTGCTCTTCCCGCTCATGTTCGGGCCGGTGAGGACGATCAGTTGGGCGTCGTTGCAGTCCAGGCGGATGTCGTTGGGGATGAACGGCTCGTCCTTCAGGGTCAGTTCGACCACCGGATGCCGGCCGGCCTGGATGGTGATGGCCTCCCCCTCGTTCAGGACCGGGCGGACGTAGCGGTTGCGCACGGCCACCTCGGCCAGGGCGGCAAAGGTATCCAGCCGGGCCAGGGCATCGGCCGTCGAAAGCAGCCGGTCGGCGACGGCGGCGATCTGGAGGAGCACCTCCTTGTAAAGCCGGGCCTCGATCTCGGCCATGCGCTCCTGCGCCCCCAGGACGATGGCCTCGTACTCCTTCAGTTCCGGGGTGATATAGCGTTCGGCGTTGACCAGCGTCTGCTTGCGGATGTACTCCGGCGGGACCATCTTCTCCAAAGCCCGGGTGACCTCGATGTAGTAGCCAAAGACCTTGTTATAGCCCACCTTGAGCGTCCGGATGCCGGTGCGCCGGCGCTCCTTTTCCTCCAGGGAGGCGATCCATTCCCGGGCCTCCCGGCTGGCGGAGACGATCTGGTCCAGTTCGGCGGAGAAGCCGGGGCGGATGACCCCGCCGGCGGAAAGGGTGGCCGGCGCCTCCTCGGAGATGGCCCGGCCGATGATTTCGGCCACCTCGGCACAGGGGTCGGGGAGGGTCAGGGCGGAGATCGGCCGCTCGGCCAGGACCGGTTCGAGGAGGCTCCTCAGGGCCGGCACCTTCTCCAGGCTGGCGCGCAGCCCCAGGAGTTCGCGGGGGCCGGCGATGCCGGAGAGGATGCGCGAGGTGGTGCGTTCGATGTCCCGCATGCCGGCAAGGAGGTCGCGTACCGCCGTGCGCAGGGCCGTATCGCGGACGAAGAGTTCCACCGCGTCCAGCCGGGCGTTGATGGCGGCGATGTCCAGGAGGGGTTGGTTGAGCCAGCGCCGCAGCAGGCGTGCGCCCATCGGGGTGCGGGTCTGGTCGAGGACCCAGAGGAGGGAATAGGCCGTCTCGCCGGTGAGGGTGTTGGCGGTGAGTTCCAGGTTGCGGCGGGTCTGGGGGTCCAGGGTCATGTAATGGCCGGTGGAGTAGGTGCGCAGGGCGCGAATCTGGCGCAGGAGGTTCTGCTGGGTATCCTGCAGGTACTGGAGGAGGGCACCGGCGGCGCGGATGGCCAGCGGTTTGCCCTCGCAGCCAAAGCCTTCCAGGCGTTCCACGCCGAAATAGTCCTTGAGGGCCTGGCGGGCTGTCTCCTCCTGCCAGTGCCAGGCTGGATAACGGGTGACGGCGGCGTGGGAGGTGTTGCCAAAGGCGGCCGCCGTCGGGTCCTCGGGGAGAAGGAGTTCGGCCGGCGCCAGCCGGCTCAGTTCCCGCTGCACCTCCAGGAGGGCCTCCTCGCCGCGCACCTCGGTGGTGGCAAACTCCCCGGTGCTCACGTCGGCATAGGCCAGGCCGGCCTGCTCCGCCTCCACCAGCACGGCGGCGATGTAGTTGTTGCGGCCGGCCGGGAGAATCGTCGGCTCCACCACCGTGCCGGGGGTGATCACCCGGACCACGTCCCGCTCCACCAGCCCCCGCCCCGGTTCGCTCAGTTGATCGCACACCGCCACCTTGTAGCCGGCGGCCAGCAGGCGGGCCACATACGTCTCCACGGCGTGGTAGGGCACCCCGGCCATCGGCACCCGCCGGTCTTTGGCCACCGGGCGGGAGGTGAGGACGATGTCGCAGACCTGGGAGACGATTCGGGCATCGTCGTCAAAGGTCTCGTAAAAGTCGCCCAGGCGAAATAGCAGGATGGCGTCGGGATAGCGCCGCTTGATGCGCAGATATTGGTGGCGCAGTGGCGTATCCAAAAATGACCTCCTCGCTTCAGGTTTCCGGCCTTATTATAGTCCGGAGGAGCACAGAGGGCAAATGGGGAATCCGTTTGGGCGTCCGCCATCTCTGTAGGGGCGGGTTTCAAACCCGCCCCTACCAGAAAAGGTGGGCCAGTCCATAGCCCTCCAAAGGGCCTTGATGGGTGAATGGGAGGCGGGGGCCAGGAATAGCGCAGAAAACCAATGGCGCGCACCCATCCGTTTTTGCGAAATTGCCCTTCCTCATGTACAATTAGGATTGCGCGTTCCAGGATTCACCTGTCCCGGGGAGGACCGATGGCCGAAGAATTTGAACCGGAAATCCTGGGTTTCTGCTGCCACTACTGCGCCTACGCCGCCGCCGACCTGGCCGGAGCGATGCGCCTCTCCTACCCGCCCAACGTCAAGGTGGTCGAACTGCCCTGCTCCGGCCGAATCGACGTCCTGCACATCCTGCACGCCTTTGAACGAGGCGTCGACGGCGTCTTTGTGGCCGGCTGACTGGAGGGGACCTGCCATTACCTGGAAGGTAATCTGCGGGGCCGAAAACGGGTCGCCTATGCCCGAAAGATTCTGGAGGAGGTCGGGCTGGACGGAGACCGCCTGGCCTTCTATCACCTCTCCTCGGCCGAGGGTCCCCGTTTTGCCCAGATCGCTGCCGAGATGACCGAACGCATCCGCGCCCTGGGGCCCAATCCCTTGAAAGGCCGGAGGAGAAGCCGTGGAACTTGAAGCGTACCGGGAAGAGTTCCCCATCACCCGGACCTGGGCCTACCTGAACCACGCTGCCGTGGCTCCGCTTCCCAGGAGGGTGGTGCGGGCGATGAGGCGGTTCCTCCAGGCCCGGCAGCGGGGGGAACTGGGGCTGAAGGTCTGGCCGCCGCCGGTGATGGCCGAGGCCCGGGCGCTGGCGGCCCGCCTCCTGAACGCCTCGACCGAGGAAATTGCCTTCCTGGGCTCGACAAGCGACGGGTTGAACCTGGCCGCCCAGGCCCTGCCCATCGCCCCCGGCGAGAACGTCATCCTCTGCGATATGGAGTTCCCGGCCAACGTCTACCCCTGGCTCAACCTGCAGAAGCGGGGGGTGGAGGTGCGCATCGTCCCCCACGACCGGGGCGGACTGACCCCCGAACGGCTGGCCGCCTGCCTGGACGAGCGCACCCGCGTGGTGGCGGTGAGTTCGGTGCAGTTCCTCTCCGGCTTTCGGGCCGACCTGCCGGCCCTGGCCCGCCTGGCCCATGAGGCCGGCGCTGTCCTGGTGGTGGATGCCATCCAGTCGCTGGGAGTCATCCCGATGGACGTGCGTGCCGCCGGCGTGGACATCCTGGCCGCCAACGGGGCCAAGTGGCTCCTGGCTCCCATCGGCATCACCATCCTCTATGTGCGCAGGGAGTGGATCGAACGTCTCCAGCCGGTTTACGCCTATTACCGCGCCATCCCCTCTCCGGAGCCTTATCTGCGCTACGACTGGACGACCCTGCGCCCCGACGCCGGGCGTTTTGAGCCTTCCAGCCCCAATGTAGACGGCATCTACGGCCTCCATGCCGCCCTTTCCCTCCTTCTGGAGGTCGGCATCGAGCGCATCCAGGCCCGCGTCCTCGACCTGACCGACCGGCTGCTGGAGGGCCTGGAGGTGCTGGGGCTGGAGATTCTCACCCCACGGGAGCGGGAGGCGCGGGCCGGCATCGTCTCCTTCCGCACCGCCGACGTGCTCCGGGATTACGGCCGCCTGAGAAAGGCGCGGGTGCTCGTCTCCCTGCGCGAAGGCTACCTGCGCGTCTCCCCCCACTTCTACAATACCCCGGCGGAGGTCGACCGCCTGCTGGAGGTACTGGCCGGCTAGGCGACGGGCGCTTCCCCGGCGGGGAGGGGATGGCTCGTCCCTCGGACCCTCCCGATCGAATACCCCAGCAGGAAGAGGTTCAGCCCCAACATGGTCAGCCCGATCAGGTTGAAGGACAGTTCCGAGGTGAGGAGGTAGAGGAGGGGGAAAAGCACCGCCGGCACATACAGCCAGAGGTAAATGACCTTCCAGGAGACCTGACCCTGGCCATACAGCAGGAGCAGGGGAAGGATGAGGGGCAGACTGGTGTAGATATGCATGTGCCAGGAGGCGGCGCAGGTGGCGGCGTAGGTGCCGAGCAGGACGAAGCCAAAGGCCGGGGAGGAGGCTTCCGGCCGGCGCACCCACAGGGCCAATGCGGCGATGGCGGTCGCCGCCATCCCGATGACGGCTGGAACCCAGGCCAGAGCGGTCGGGAGGACCTGGCCGAGGTTGGCCGCCAGCGAACGCCAGTTCATCATCAATTGAGGGTTGATGGTGCGGTTCTCCCCAAAGGAGGCCTTGAGGTAGAGGTTCCCCACCGCCAGGAGGCCCTCGGGCCCGACCAGGACCACGGAGAGGGCCAGGATGAGGAAGGCCGCCAGGGCGAAGCCGGCCAGGGTGCGAAAACGCCGGCCCAGGAGCAGGCCGGGGAGGAAGAGGACGAGCACCTGCCACTTCAGGAGCAGGCCGGCCAGCCAAAGCCCCCCTGGGAAATCCCGCCCCTTTCTCAGAGCCAGGATGAACTCGCCCATACAGATGAGCAGCAGCACGTTGACCTGTCCGGCCATGAGGGTGGTGAAGACGGGCACGCTGAGCACCATGCGGGAGAGGATGCCCCAGTCGGGACGGTCCTGGAGCGCCCGCTGGAAGCGCCAGAGGTAGAGCACCAGGAGCAGAACGTTCAGGCCGGTCCAGAGGTAAAAACTGGTCCGGGGGTCGAAGAGGAGAAGGGGCAGGAAAAGCAGGACAAAGGCCGGCAGGTAGTAGGTCGGGGCGTAGTCATAGGAATCGAAGCCGGTGCCAAAGATGCCCTGGTCATACCAGGGTTTCTGGAACTCGTCCTGTTTGGCCGGGTCGTAGATGGCGCCGAAGCCGTATTTCCAGGCGATCTCGGCCGAGGCCCGGAAGGTGCGGAAATCCACTCCCAGGTGGTTGACCACCCTCCCCGTCCAGAGGTAAAAGAGGCCAAAGGCCAGGTAGAAGAGGCCCAGGACGGCCAGCCCCAGGTTCAGCCACGGCCGGAGGCCCAGGGCGCGGAAGGGCAGGCGAAGGGCGGACCGCCGGCGAAAGGCCTTGGCCCTGGGGCTACGGGCCGGCAACAGGCCGTTTTTGGCCAGGGCGGCCAGGAGCGCCTGCCACCAGCGCTCCAGACGTAGCCGGCCTTCGGAGGGGGGCACGAAGGACATCCGCTAGTCTCCTTTCTGGGGGTCGGCCGCTTCCGACGATGCCTCCTCCTTGACAGGAGCGGGGGGAGCCGTCCTGGCCCGCCGCCTCTCCCGCCACCGCAGCAGCGCCTTGGTGGCCTCGGCTCCCAGGGCCGGCACCAGGGACAGCAGGAGCAGGACGCCCCATTCCGGCGGAGTCAGGAAGGTGGTATGAAAGACCGGGTCCAGGAAGGGTACGTAGATGATGGCCAGGAGGATGAGGAAAGAACTGGCCACGGCCCAGAGCATGTTCCGGTTGCTCAGGAGGCCCAGTCGCCAGAGGGAAACGCGCTCGGAGCGGGCGGTGAAGGCCCGCAGGAGTTCGGCCGTGACCAGCGTGGCCAGGGCCAGGGTCTGAGCGTTGGGGATTCGCTCGGCCTGGCCCTCGTACCAACGCAACCCGATGATAAAAGCGCCCAAGGTTGCCCCGGCAATCAAAAGGCTCTGCACGGCGATGCCCCACCACATCTCCCGGTTGATGATCGGTTCCTTCGGGGGACGCGGCGGACGCTTCATCACGTCCGGTTCGGCCGGCTCCATCCCCAGCGCCAGGGCCGGCAGGCCGTCGGTCACCAGGTTGAGCATGAGGAGGTGAATCGGCAAAAAGGGCAGGGCCGGCAGGTTCAGGAGCGTGGCCAGGAAGACGATGAGGATTTCCCCCACGTTGCAGGAGAGGAGGTAATAGACGAACTTGCGGATGTTGGAGAAGATGACCCGCCCCTCCTCGATGGCGGCGACGATGGAGGCATAGTTGTCGTCGGTGAGCACCATGTCGGCCGCTTCCTTGGCCACGTCCGTCCCGGTGATGCCCATGGCCACGCCGATGTCGGCCCGCTTGACCGCCGGGGCATCGTTCACCCCATCGCCGGTCATGGCCACGATGTGCCCCTGGGCCTTGAGGGCGTCCACGATGCGCACCTTGTGCTGGGGAGAAACCCGCGCGTACACGTCCACGACCGCGGCCAGGGGGTGGAACTCCTCTTCCCCCATGCGGTCGAGTTCCTCCCCGGTCAGCCCCTGCAGGCCCGGGGTGAACATGTGCAGGTCGCTGGCGATGGCCATGGCCGTGCGCTTGTGGTCGCCGGTGATCATAATCGTCTTGATGCCGGCCTCCTGGGCCGTACGGATGGCCTCCCGCACCTCCGGCCGGGGAGGATCGATCATGCCGATCAGGCCCAGAAAGACCAGGTCCTGCTCCACCTCCTCGGCGCGGGGGTTTTCCGGCAGTCCCTGGAGCGGCCGGCAGGCCACCGCCAGGACGCGCAGGGCGTCGCCGGCCATGCCGTCCATGGCGGCCAGGATTTCCTTCCGGTCCTGGTCGCTCAGCGGGCGCACCTGCCCATCGTCCAGGAGGTATCGGGAGCGCTCCAGAAGCAGGTCGGGGGCCCCCTTGGTAAAGGCCAGGTAGGGGCTGGCAGCGAAGAACGGCAGGCGCCCCTCGCCCCGGCCGCTCGCCCAGGCGTGCAGGGTGGTCATGCGCTTGCGCACCGAGTCGAAGGGAATTTCGCCCACCCGGGGCAGACGCTTTTCCACTTCCTCCTGCCACAGGCCGGCCTTGGCCGCCAGCACCACCAACGCCCCCTCGGTGGGGTCGCCGACCATGCGATAACGTTCCTCCCCCGGGCCGCCCGAGGAGGACGGGCCTTGCACCTGCTCAGGAGTGGGCCTTGTGCCCACCCTCTCCAATCGGGCGTCGTTGCAGAGCAGGCCGCCCAGGAGGACGCCGCAAAGGGCCGGCCGGTCCTCCAGCCGTACCTCCTCGCCGTGGAGGAGAAGCCGGCCCCAGGGCTGGTAGCCCCGGCCCTCCACCCTGTAGGAGTCTCCGCCGGCCCAGACCTTGACCACGGTCATCTCGTTCTGGGTGAGGGTGCCGGTCTTGTCCGAGCAGATGACCGTGGCCGAGCCCAGCGTCTCCACGGCCGGAAGGTTGCGGATGAGGGCGTGGCGGCGGAGCATGCGCTGGGTGCCCAGGGCCAGGCAGATGGTCACGACGGCCGGCAGGCCTTCGGGTACGGCGGCGATGGCCAGGGAAACGGCGGTCATGAACAGGGTCAGGAGCATCTCCGGCTGGGGAGGCCACCAGCGCAGGAGGCCCAGGAGGAAGATGATGCCGCAGATCACCAGGGAGGCGATGCCCAGCCAGCGGCCCAACTGGTCCAGTTTGACCTGCAAGGGGGTCGGCTCGGCCCGGTAGGAACGCAGCATCTCGGCGATCAGGCCCAGTTGGGTGTGCCGGCCGGTGGCCGTGACGATCCCCTTCCCCCGGCCATAGGAGACCACCGTCCCCATGAAGGCGCTGTTGAGGCGATCGCCCACGGGAATTTCGCTCTGAAGGACCTCGGCGGCGCGTTTTTCCACCGGCTGCGACTCGCCGGTCAGGGCGGCCTCCTCGATGCGCAGGTTGGCGCTTTCTACCAGGCGCAGGTCGGCCGGGACATAGTTGCCGGCCTCCAGGAGGACCAGGTCGCCGGGCACCAGTTCGCGGGCCGGAAGGGTCTGCACGTGCCCGTCCCGGAGCACGCGGGCCTGGGGGGCGGCCATCTTGCGCAGGGTGCGCAGGGCGTTCTCCGCCCGGCTCTCCTGAACCACGCCCAGGACGGCGTTCAGGAGGACGATGGCGAAGATGGCCGCGGCGTCCACATACTCTTCGCCGCCCCCCTCGGGGTAGAGGACGGCCACGACCAGGGAGACCGCCGCGGCAACCAGGAGGATGATGACCAGGAAACTCCGAAACTGGTTCAGAAAGCGGAGCCAGAGGGGGGTGGGGGTTTCCTCGGGAAGTTCGTTGGGGCCGAACTGCCGGAGAAGAGCCTGGGCCTGTTCGCTGCTCAGGCCGTGCTCCAGGTCGGTTCCCAGGCGTCGGGCCACTTCCTCGACAGGAAGGCGATAGGCTTCTTCCATCGCCGGTCGCGTGTTTTCCATCGGTCTCCTTCGGGTCGCAGAGGCGGGCGTGAAGCCCGCCCCCAGGTCTGTTCCATGCCGCCCTATCGTCTGCATTATAACCCCGGTTGGGCCTCGGCGCAAACGGGGTTCGGGCCGACCCGATCCCATTCCCGGCCGGCCCGCCGCCGTGCTGCTGCCCGCTGGCGCAGGCCGGCCGCCAGGCGGGGGCGACTTCCCGCCCGCGCTGTCCCCGGCCGGCGAACGATGGGGCCGATGGAAACTCGTCCTCCCTCCAGGCCGGCGCATACCCCTCAGGGGTATACGAGGCCAGCGGCCGGCCCACGGTGGACGTCCCTCCCCCTGCCCCAGGTCGGCGCGGGCCGACCGTCAGGGGGAGGGCGACTTCAGTCGACCCCAACGCGGCGGGCCGGCGGGATATCCCTGGCCGACGAAGGGGCGGCCCGGCGGGCACCCCACGCGGTGGCATCGCTCGCAGTCAGCCATGAAGCGGAGCGGAGTGGCCTTCCGGGCCGTCCGGTCGTCCCGGTGCCGGCCGGAAGCGCCCGGCTTCAGGATGGCGCGGCGAACCGGCCAGGGGAACGCGGAACGTTTCGGTGGGGACTATCCGGCCCGACGAAGCAGGAGCCGACGTAGCGTCTCCTCGCTGCGCTCCGAGGTTACGGCGATCACCTGATCCCCGGGCTGGAGCACCGTCTCCCCATAGGGGATGATGGCTTCCCGCTTTCCCCGGATCACCAGGGGGAAGATGCAATCATCCGGGATGCCCAGGTCCTTGATCGGCCGGCCCAGCGCCGGGGAGTCGGCCGGCACCTCCAGTTCCACAAAACTCACCCCCAACCCCCGTAGCGTCAGCAGGTGCACCAGCGATTCCGCCGGGATGACCTGCTCGATCTGGGAGAGGATGATTTCGGTGCTGGAGACGGTGACGTCGATGCCCAATTTTCGGAAGATTTTCTCGTTCTTGGGGTTGTTGATGCGGGCGATGGTCCGGGGAACATGGAAGCGGCCTTTGGCCACCTGGCAGATGACCAGGTTGTCCTCATCATCTCCGGTTACGGCGATGACCACATCGGCTCGCTGCAGGCCGGCCCGCTCCATCACCGCCACCTCGCAGCCATCCCCGGCCAGCACAACGGAGCCCAGTTCCCGGCTGAGCACGGCCCAGCGGTGCGGGTCTTTTTCGATCAGCAGGACTTCCTTCCCCTCTTCCAGAAGCAACCTGGTCAGGTAATAGCCGACCTTGCCTCCGCCCACGACGACGATATACATCTCGTTTCCTCCTGTCCAGCCCGATGGCCCGATCCCGCGCTCTATTCCAGCAACTTCCGAATCTGCTCAACCGCCCACAGGGTCGGACAGATCGTCTCCAGCCCCAGGGAGCGGTAGAATTCCTCGCGCAAGGGATCGTAGAGACGGCAGATGACCCGGGGGACGCCGAAAATCTCCCGGGCCACCTGGGCGGCCATGACGTTGGTATTGTCCCAGTTGGTCACGGCGATAAAGGCCTGGCACCCCTCGATGCCGGCCTGGCGCAGCACATCTTCATCGATGCCCGTCCCCACCACCGTCCGGCCGGGGAAATCGTCCCCCAGCCGCTCCAGCGACGTCGCATCCTGGTCGATCACCGTGACCTCGTGCCCCCGGGAGGCCAGTTGGCGGGCCAGATAGGCCCCCAGCCTCCCACAACCCAGAACGATCACCTTCATGGTTCCTCCTCGCTCAACACCTTCACCTGCACCCCCTGCTCCTCCAGCCATTTCAACCCCTGGAGGACGCGCTCCTGTTCGCCGCGCACGGCCAGGACAAGCCAGCCCTCCTGGGCGGTCACATGGGCCTCCAGGATGTTGGTCTGCAGGTCGAACTGGCGTATCAGCCGATAGAGCAACGGCTGGCTCAGGAGATGCTGGGGGTAGGTCAGGCGGACTCGGCGCTCCAACACCATCTTATCCTCCCCGACGGGCAACCCGGTCCAGAATCACCTCGCACTCGGCCCGGCGGACCACCTCCTGGGTGGTTCGCCCCAACACTTCGCCCCCCGGCCCTCCCCGGCCCACGCTCATCACGATGGCATCGGCCCCCTCCTCGCGGCTCAGGCGCAGGATGCCGTCCCAGGCGTAGCGGTGCGGGATGAGCCGGGTGCGCACCGGCAGGCCGTGCTGCTCGACGATGAAGCGGGCCGTGCGCAGCGCCTCCTGCCCCCTGGCCTCTTCGTCCGGAAGGGGCGTGTTCAGGGAGAGGGTGAAGGGCACCTCGATGACATAGGCCAGGACGATCTCGGCCTTCTGGGCTTCTCCCAGCCGGCAGGCCAGTTCCACGGCCCGCTCCGAGGCCAGTTTTTCCGAAACCGGCACCAGGATACGCTGTAGGGCCGCCACCGAGCGCCGCACGGCGGCCACCTCCCGGGGCAGCGGCGGCGGCACCCGGAACATCCAGAAGAAGAGCAGCCCCATGGACGCGACAAAGACGACGGCCAGGACAATGCCGATCGGATTCAGGACAGGTTCCAGAAGGGGCGTCGTCATCGTTTCTTTCCCCTCCGCTTCTGGGCCAGCAGCCGCAGGCGGCTGCCGGCCAGATAAAGGCGGTACAGACCCAGGGCCAGCATGGCCCCGCCCACCAGCGCGCCGGGCACCGTTGGAGCCACGGCCAGGGTGCGGACGACGATAAGCAGCCCTAGCGGGACCATCAGCGCCGCCAGGAGGATGTGCAGGACGTCCACGGTCGTCAGGCGTTCCGGCGGTGGAAGGGAGCGGCGGAACATCTAGACCTCCTCGCTCCAGCGCGAAGGCACGCCCCGGGCCCGGTCGCGCCGAATCAGGGCCTGCTTGTACTGCTCCACCAGTTCATACTCCTCGGCGCTGGTCAGCACCTCGATCTGTTCCTTCTCCCAATCGTGGGGCGCGTTGCCGAAGATGGGCAGGCCGTTGCGGTGGCGGAAGATGACGTAATAGACGGTGCCGACGAGCAACCACAACGGGCCGGCGATGCGGGCGATGCTGTGGGTGATGAGCACGGCCACAAAGATGCTGGCGACCCCCAGCAGCCCCAGGATGCCCAGGATGGGAAACTCGATGACCGTGCCGTCCTTCCGTTTCCACTTCAGGTTGAGCGGCACTTTATAGGGGCGGGGGGAGTACGGGTCGGTGAAGCGCAGCCGGATCAGGGAGAGGTAGACCAGGATATAGCCGAAGGTGGCCCCAAAGGCGTAGAGGTTGGCCAGGGTGTCCAGGACGCTGGGGGTCAGGAAGGCGAGGATCGTCAGCACGATGCCCACCCACCCAAAGCCGATGATGGCGTTGCTCGGCGTGCGGTACCTGGGGTGAACACGGCTAAACCATGGGCTCACGAGCCGGAAGTGGCTCATCGAGAAGATCAGGCGCGAGTCCCCCATCACTCCGGTGTTAGAAGAAATGAAGAGGATCGTCGCGCCCAAAACAGCGGCAAACGGCCCGGCGATCATTCCCAGGTAAGGGATATGGGAAGCAAGATAGGCGATCGGGTCCGACTCGTGCGCTTTGAATTCCTGCCAGGGGAGGATGCCCAGCCCCACGGTGGAAAAGCCCACCGCCAGGATGAAGACGGTGAAGATCAGGGCGATGGAGGTGCGGGGAATCACCGTGGCTGGCCGGCGCGTCTCCTGCGCCGCCTGGGAGATGCTCTCCAGGCCGACGAAGGAGATGATGGCCAGGGAGAAGCCGTAGAGGAACTGCTGGGGGCTGGGGAACTCGTGCAGGAACTGCTGCACCAGCAACTCCGGCTTCCAGGCCAGGGCGAAGCCGAAGGCGACGATGGACATCTCCATCAGGAGATCGACCAGGCCGATGCTCTCGTTGACCAGCGAGGACTCGCGGATGCCACGCACATTCAACCAGCGCAGAAACGTAATCATGACGACGGTCTCGGCCATCCACAGCAGATTGAGGTTCTGGATGGGGCCGAAGGACACGGCAAAGCGGCCGATGTCGATTCCCAGGTAGGGCAGGAAGAAGTTGACGTAGCCGGCCGAGGCGGTGGCGAAGAGGGCGATGTCGATGGTATAGTCCAGAAGGAGCGCTGCGCCGGCCAGGAAGCCGCAGAAGTCGCCCAGGCCGCGCAACGAGTAGTAGTGTCCGCCGCCGGCCACCGGATAGGCGGACGCCAGTTCGGTAAAGGCCAGGCCGATGAGGATATAGATCAGGCCGGCAATGGCAAAGGCCAGCGGCGCTCCCCCCTGGGCCGCCCCGATGACCAGCCCCAGGGCCACGTAAATATCGGCTCCCACATCGGCATAGCCCCAGGTGTAGGAGCCCCAGATGGTCACATCCCGACGGAGTTCCACTCGCTCCGTCGTCGCCACGCTCGCGCTGCTCATCCGTACCATCCTTCTCTATGGATTGGTATATATTTCACACAATTGGCATATATTCTATCATGCCCGGCCGGCCGTGTCAAACAATCCGGCCCGCCTTGCACTAGACGGGCCGCTGCCCGGCTCTGGCCGGTCCAAATCCTCTCAGGAATTCTACCACACTTTTCCGGAGGCGCAACCGGGGATAGGCCGGCCGGGATGCGCGCCGTTGGTTTTCCGCACTATTCCTGGCCCCCGCCTCCAATTCACCCAAAGGCCCTTGGAAAGGCTATGGACTGGCCCACTTTCTGGTAGGGGCGGGTTTGTTGAACAAACCGGATAGTAAGCCGACATAGCGTAGCAGACCATCTGAACCCTTTGCTTCGCCTACACCCGCCTTCCCACCGCCGGCCGGCGCAGGCCGGCCGCCAGGCGGGGGGCGACTTCAGTCGACCCCGCCCACGCCCCCGGCCG
>Ga0123519_10008142_pt1 | contig 16048 bp, 14 predicted proteins | sample YelNatPaOPRAMG02_FD_87396 | JGI IMG/M metagenome (GOLD analysis project Ga0123519, IMG submission 87396) | Hot spring microbial communities from Yellowstone National Park - Yellowstone National Park OP-RAMG-02 (version 2) | ecosystem: Environmental > Aquatic > Thermal springs > Hot (42-90C) ...
GATTTCAGTTCCCTTTTCAATGGGATAATACTTCCGACATATATCCTGTAATATGGAAATACCTTGTCCAATTCATTTCAGTTCCCTTTTCAATGGGATAATACTTCCGACAAAGGGACTGCAGTCAGAAGGGATAGTAGTTCGAAGATTTCAGTTCCCTTTTCAATGGGATAATACTTCCGACATATAAATAGTATTATAAATATTTTTTTAATCATTTATTTCAGTTCCCTTTTCAATGGGATAATACTTCCGACTGTTATCTTTTTTAATTGGAATTTATAGCGGTTCAAAATTTCAGTTCCCTTTTCAATGGGATAATACTTCCGACACTAAAAATTTTGATTGAAAAATAATACCTTTTAATACCAATTCAATCCACTTTTTTCTAAACCCTGTTTTCTGCATAAAACCACAGAAGGTTTGAGAAACTTTTTTCTTTTTCACTTAAAAATAAATATTTTTCAAAAAATTATTTTCCCTTTCGTTTTTTACCTTCTTTTTAACTCAGAGAACTATAACAATTATATTTTAACATATTTTTTGATTGTGTCAAGAGTCACCAGAAATCGTTGCAGAAATTTTTATATCCACATTCTATACACTTCTCATATTCGGTTTCTGTCTCAGGTAATTTTTCGTTTTTTATTATCTCAATAATTTCATTTCTTGTATTTTCATATAGTTCATTTATCTCTTTATTATCATTATCTATTTCTTTTATTAAATCCTGAACAATAAAATAAATAAAACCTCTTTTTGATTGTTTGTTAAACTTATTTTTGAGAATTTTTGAATATGCTTTTAATTGCAATTCAATACCTGTTGTAATTTTTATGAGATTCAGTTTAAAATCCACGGGGATAATCTCCTCATCTGTCTCGATTACCATATCCACTATTCCTGATATTTTTTCAATTTCGTCTTTTACTGTTAGATTGAAGTATTTTTTAAATTCAGAATTAATACCATATCTTTTTAAAATTCTTCGTTTTTCAAGCAATGATATCCTCTCCTGATATTCTATTCCCGCTCTCATTTTTTCAGTTTCAAACTCTGTTATTTTTAAAACATATTTATAAAATATTTGTCTCGGGCAGTAGAAAAAGTTTTTAAAATCAGAAGGATTTATAAACATATTATTCCTCTGTGAAATAAATCCCATTAAATGGGTAATCCCATATATTTTTTATACTATTTTTATCAGGATTTTTTTCTTCTTCAGTAATTGGCAATTCATTGGTTTTAAGTTCCCCAACTATGAATGCCGATTCGCTACATTTTTCACATACTGGTTGAACAAGAACCATTGCTTTTTCATCTTTAAGAATATCCATTATCTTATAACAGAGTTCCTCCCGTTTATTTTTTGTCAGTCGCCCCATAAAACCACTATACTGAATTCTAACAAGTCCAAAATCTTTGCATATTTCTCCCACTTTGTTTCTTAATTTATCATTAGATATATCAAAAAATACAAGAACAGTTGTTTCCATATAATTTTACCACTTAAATGTAAATGGCTTATACGCCTCAATTTCTCCTCGAAAATAAGACGCTATTTTCCTTGTTTCAATTTGTATAATTGATTTCAACTGATATTTTTTATTTGAGTAATACTCAAATGATTCAAGCCGTTCAATAATTTTATTTGCGAAACTTCTTCTTGTATTTAATGAAAGAAGTCCGCTATCCATTTCTATCTCGCTTCCTAAATTGACAAAAGAAATTACATTTTTGTCCACAACTGGGGCTCTAAATCCTTCAATGATATCAAGAACAAGGGACGGCCTTCCATTCTCATCAGTATGAAGAAAGCCAGAAAAAGGGTCCATACCAGCGTTTATTATTGAAATCCAGATAACTGAATAAAGAATTCCATATCCATAATTGAGAAGCGAGTTTACTGGATTCTCGGTTCCTCTTTTTTCTCTTCCGTTAAAGATGATTTCATCTTTTAATAGCTTTTTAAAGTTATTCCAGTATATTTTTCCACAGCTTCCTTCTATTCCTAAAAGTAGGTTCCTTATTTCATCAATCTTTTCGCCTTTAATATTTCCAATTTCATCAATTCCTTCTTCTATTGATTTTACCGATTCATAAACTTCTTTTGCCGTGTCATCTTTCTTATTTTTAATTGAATATTTTAAAAGATTTGCCTGATTTTTAAGTTTGGATTTTACAACTGTCTTTGCAAATTCTACAGCTTTTGGCGTTTCGTAGGATAAAATCTGCTTTCTCCTTGTTTGAATCATTGAATCAAGATTTGGAGAATACATCATAGCGTATGGTTTCCCGTTATAACTTGAAAATGTCATAAATATTCCTCTTTTTGATGTTTCTTCCACTATATCAGATGAAAGCGAAACGCCTCTTGATTGGATGTTTATGTGAGTTATTTTAAAAAGCGGTATCTCATATACCGGGCTCTCCCCATCTTTGATTACGATTCTTTCATTCTTTTTAGAGAGTTTAACATTATGCCCGGAAATTATTAACTCAGAATATTCTTCTGAGGTTACTATAAAAACGCTGTTTGATAATCTCCATTTTGCTGGCTTTGAAAATATCAGTTCGAAATCTATAAGTATTTGTTCTGGTTCATTTGTAAAAAGATTATATTGAACTGGAAAGTTTGAATTGATTTCTTCCATAATAAATAAGTAATATTTTTTTGTTAAAAATAGATTAAAATTTTTTTAAATTAAGTGTCTGGGTTATTTGAGTGATATTTGAATGAATTTTATTTCAAGATTTCTTATTTCTTCTGAGGTAAGGATTTTTCCTTCAGGAAGGCGAGTGCTTCCAAAAATCTGTGCAATTATAACTGTCTCCCCTTTTTTAAGTTTTATTTTTTCTCTTATTGCTTCTATTTTAAAATCAAGCATTTGAGATAGAACTTCTGCAAAAGAAGAATGGCCTATTTTAAAATCTATTTCCCCTTTTTTTATTTTTTCTTTTATCTCTGTTAAAGAAATCTCCTCTGCCCTAATTTCGCAAGGATATTCCTCTATCATCGAAAACGAAAAAGACGAAAGAAGAGTCATAAATTATTATTCTTTAAGTTTTTTTCAATATTTTCTTTAAGTTGTTCTATATTTCTAAAGTATATTATTTCTACCTTATGAAACTCTGCTCTTTTTTCCTTCTCTTCGTTTATTTTACCATTTTCATCAATAAGATTTCTGTCTGTTGTTACAAGAAATGATTTTGCTGAAAGCCCTTTATCCTTAATTAAAGCAGCTATTTTATATATTGTATCAGTAAAAATTCCTAATTTTTTATCTCCTTCATTTAAAGATGTTTTACATTCAAATATATAAAGTTTATTATTATAACAGCACATAACATCAAAATCATTTGGTGACTGTTCTTTGGTATTTTTTGAGGTAACGCTGAGAGATATGTATTTATCATCTATTTTTAGAATTTCTTTAATTTGATAGTATAATAGCTCTTCCAACCATCCTCCTGTTAAATAACGAACTTCATATTTATTTAATTTCTTTTTATCTTTTGGTTCAAAATCTAAGTTATCTAAAAAAATCCTTATTTCGTCATCAATATCAATCCCATTTCTTCTTTTTTGCCTTAATCTTTCTGTGATTTTCCCATCAAACTGATAGTTTATATATTTTTCTAACATTTTTTTTGCCGTTTCAAATCCACATAAAGGTTTATTATTAAAAATGTAAGGTTCATTTCCTTTTTCTTGGTATGTGTAAGAAAATAGATATTCTTTGAGAGTTAATTTTGTTTTTATCTCTTTTTTCTCTTTATCTGGATGTATTTTTAAAAATTCATTTTTATCAAATGGAAGATAATATATTGATGTTTTTGGAGTAATTCTTGCAAATTCATATACAGCAAGAGCCATTATTTTATTCCCGCCAGTTATATTAACAAGGATTTCAGTAGTTCCATCATATTTTATTGATTTCAGTTTTTCTATTATATCAAAGTAGTCTTCTTGATTTACTTTTATTTCTTCTATTTTTTGTTCTGGAATATTTAAAGTATTTGTAATTTTATCAATTTGTTTTTGAGATTGCATTATTTCTGTTGTTATAAAGATGTATCTATCTGAATTCAGATTTTCTTTAATAAAGAGAATATTTGGTATTTGTTGTTCGCTGATTAGATTTATTAATATTTTCATATATTGCCTCTTCTATAATTATTTCTATTATTGGGATTATTGCTTTTTTTATAATTTAATGGTGATGGTGGATTATCTATATTATTTTCAACATATTCAGCAAACTCTTCAAGGAAATTCTTACAGATATCCCGCTTAATAAGATAATTTGTCGGGATAATTGCAATATTTATTTTTTTATTTTCCTTGTCTATATGAAATATAATTGGCGAGGAGTGCCTTTCTTCCTTCTGATCAATCTTTATATTGTCTAAATGTAAATCTTTTGGTTCTTTAAATTTTTTTGGGTTATTTTTATATAATATTTTTGGTCCCTGTATATATCTTGGCAATCCAGCACATTTTTTTGTCTGATTATTCTTGTATTTTGACATAAATTCAAAATAAGTTTTAGCTAAATTTTGAAGAGGAAAGTCAGTCTTATAGTCTATTTGTTTGGTAATTAAATTCCAATTTTTGTTATTGTTAATTTTAATTAATTTTTTTTCTGTTAATTTTATTCTCAAATCTTCTGATTCCTTTTTAATTGTTTCTTCATTTATATCTTTTATCTTTTCAGTTAGAACAACAGAGCCAAAACCTTTTCTTGATTTTGCCCCAAGTCCCCCGTAAGTGGTTAGAAGATACAAAGCAAATTGCGCTTGTTTTAGCACTTCTTCTTTTTTTATTAACAATTCTCCCTTTTCATTTTTAATATCCTGACAATAAATTGAAAAATTATATTCTGTTTCTGATTTTGGATCGACAAAATATCTATCTTTACCTTCATTGCCCATTTTATACATACCGAATGTGATGTATTTATACTTTTTAGGTATGTCAATGATATTCCCTAATTCTTGTTTTTCTGGTTTTTCTACTTCTATTCTTATTGGGCTTGAAGTATCAGTCAATCCCCATACTAATCTTTCTAATTTTAATAAATCAGATGATTCTAAAAAATTTGAATGAATAACTCTCCACCACCATCTTAACTGCCCTCTCAGTGTTTGACTAGTTAATGTGCAATCCTCTTTTTCTTGCAATGCGCCAGCCAAAAATGCTGGAGTAGTAAATTTCAATGTGCCATTAAATATTGAAAATTTATCTTGATTTTTAGGTAATTCTAAATTTATAGTAGGGGTTTTTGCCTCTTCAATAAATGTTCCAAAGCCGGATGAGGTTTTTGCGCCTAAGCCTATATGAGCAAGCCCGCCAGCAAGGAATTCAAATGCTTGATTAATTAAGTTTTTACCATCTTTATCAAGTCCCTGCCTTATTGATAAGACAAAATTAAAAGTTGCTCCTTCTTTTACTGCTAAAAAATAAACAGGATTTGGATTTTCGAAATCACCAGTTTCACCTGGTTTTAATTGTTCTATAATTTTTTTATCTTCTGAATAATATCCAGGATGATGGCAATTTGAGATTGCAACATATAATTGAGGTATGTTTTCTGGAAAAGCGTCGTGAAAAACAACTTTTCCCGCCCTCATTTTTTCTGGCTCTTTTTCCGTATTTTCATTTCCAAATATTTCAATTATTGTTTTTTCTGCATCATCTTTGTTTGATTGTGCTGGTTTCCATACTTGTTCAGCGTATGCTCTTGCAAGACCTTTTATTCCAGAGCCAGGGATATAAACAAAGCCATAAATTGGATGAAAGCATATTCCAGTATTTTCAAGAGCGATATCTCTTGATAAATGTATTGTAAAAGGTCCTTGTGTTTTAAATTTTTTATTTGTGAAATTAGGTAAATTTTGAAGTAAGTCTAATCTCTTTTGTGGAATATAATTATTTTTTGTTAATTTAGTTATTTTATTCAATACATCTTTAGCATCCTCTTGGGACAAATATCCTGTAAATTTATCAAGATAGAGCGATGGACTGCAATCTAAATAGTTTTTATTTACTAATTCTTCCACCTCTTTTAAAAGATGATTTGCCATAACCTACTCCTTTATTAAACTTTTTATTTTTTTTCAGTATCCGCAAATTTATTGAACCAAAAAAGCCACCTTAATGCTTTTGATGTATAATATCTAAGCGAGGATGCATTTTCTAATAACTTTTTAATAGACTCGTCACGTTTTTTATCATTTTCAGGTTCTATTCCAGTAAGCCATCCTAAAAAGTATTTATGAAATCCATTGTGTTCTTTGTATTTAAACATTATTGCGGCGACAAGGCCAGAGTTTATTATCATCATAGGAAGTTTTTTGGCATAGCCAAATATTTTGTCTTTATCTCCTGAATTTTTTAATTCTGTATACGCTTTATATGCGCTTTCAGCATATTCCTGATCTATAGTTTTTGGCATAAATCCTCCAATTATAAATTAACTTCACAGAAACCTTTTCCTATGGTTTCATCACCGCCGAATTGGACAGTTTTATAAGGTAGAGAAAAAGCATTTGCTAATTTATCCGCAGTGTTGTCTTTATTCTTATTGGAATTCTGAAAAACTATTAAAGAATAAAAAAGTGTTTCTGCTGGCAGGAACTCTTCATAAAAAAGCGCTCCGTCCTTAGTTACCTTTCTATCTTTTTCAAGAGCAATTCTTGTTGAGATTTCTGTCGCATTTCTTACAAAATGAGCAAAATCATCATCTGAAATTATTGCAAATCTGCTGGCAAAAGAATTTTTATCATTTTTATTTGAAAAGAATTCTTTACCAAAATTAATAAGATTTGTATCAATTGTCCCGTTTGTTTTATTAAAATCATATTCCTCAAGCACAACCTTATTTTGATTAATTATTATGGTATCTCCGCAGATAATTTGTTGCTCTACTACTTGTGGAATCTTGAAATTATTCCCAAGTTCAAAATTAACTCTTCTTATAACTTCTGGGCAGGTTACCCAGGCAAAAACGCCTTTCAATGATCTTATTGGATATGCAAATATTCTTGCATCAGAAAAACTTGCGGCAGAAGAATAAGCGTTTTCATCAGCATTTTCATTTTCAGGATTTTTTGTTTCAGTTTTGGCTTTGCTTGTGTTTTGGGAATAAGAGTTTTCATCTGTATTTTCATTTTCAGGACCAAATATTTCTGTTTTATATTTATTATCATTTGGGAAAATCGCTCTTAAAGAACCCTTCACAGAGGATCCCTGTATTATTGGAAAGCCGGTATGCCTTTCCCTTTGAACTGGCATATCAATAACCCCAACTCCGCTTCCGGTTCCAGGATGTATGCTTGTTATTGCTCTTATTTTAAGTATTTTTTTTACCATATTACCAACCTCCTATTAATATTTTTCCATATCCCAATTCACTATCTTTGGATGATATGGATTTAAAATTCAATTTAATCAAGTCATCTATTTTATTATTATCGTTTAATTCATAATAAAATACCGAACCTGATGAGATTAGTTTTTCTATTGGTTTTGGCTGGCCTTTTTCTATATCAAAACCACCTATATCTTCAGTTTTAATACAAGCGGAAACAAATGTAACGCCTATATCTTTAAGTAAATTTTTCAGTTTTTCAGGTTCAATATTTCCTTTGTTTATTTCATTATAAGAAGGAGTTATAAGTAAAACCTTAATTTTTTTATTTTGCCTTATTTTATTTTTAAGTTTACTTATAAAATCATTGCTTAATATTTTATCCGAATTTTCTTTTTCACATTTTTCACAAAAAACCTGTCTCTTTTCGCCGCCCATAAAATAAATTCCTTTATTTCCAAAATTAATCTCATCAAGTAACACAGAAAAACTACAGTTTTTCTTAAATCTTAAAAACTCAACCGAGTATAATCTCCCTTCTTTTGTTGTTTTTCTATCTTTTTCTATTTCAATTCCGACTCTTGGCTCAGATTCAACAAAATCACATTTATGATTTAATGATATATCATTTTCGCCTAAAAGATATTTTTCTAAATTTTTAATTGAGATAAACCCAGATTCCTGTTCGGCAAATTTTACTTCTTTTGGGGAAAAAGGAAGTGAATCTATAGCTACATCTGTTTTGCAATCTAAATTTAATTTTTTAGGAGTTAAAACAGAAATCTTTTTTTCTTTTTTTTCTTCATTTTCTTTATTTTCTTCTACTCTTTTTTCTTTAACTAAATCCAATGGCGATTGAAGATAATACTCATTATCTTTATTCAGGAAAATTGCTTTTATGTTTAGTTTGCCATATTTTTCATTTTTATATCCAATTTCATTTTCTAATTTTTTCCAGGTATTTTCAATGTCTCCATCAAAATTTTCCATTAAAATTTTGCTTCTTATAAAACCGGCAAATACAGATGGTTTTGGCGGGAAAATTGAGGAAGCGTTATGCGAATCCCCGGAAGTAAAAGGTTTACCGTCTCTAAATAATAGTGAATCTATAGGAGTTATCTTAATTAACATTTTATTCCTCCACTTTAACATCAATCTTTTGATTTCTTGCTATAAATGAAAGCATATTGAGAATATTTTTAAAATTTTCTAACCATTCATCTTTTTTCTTATCATTACAATTATTTTTATATTTAACTTTTGATTGTTTCAAAATGTTTAGAATATATTCTTTAACTAATTCTATTTTCTCATCCTTTTTATCTTTTTTAGGTATATGCCTTTTAGCAAGGTATTTGACTCTATCAAGAATAATATTATCTTTTTCTTTTAAAATATTTTCCTCACTTATATTTTTATTTTCATCTTTTTTCTGAATATCCCATAAGGTGTCTATTTCCTCATAAAGTTGAGTTATAAAAGAAGGAGATAGTTCTTTATTTGTTAGCATATTTATTAAATCTTTAATTCCTTTATCTTTCATTATTTCCCATTTCATGCCGCATAAAGAATGCTCTCCTGATCTTTTTAAAAGAGAAACCCCAAAAGCATTTCTTTCAAGTTCGTTTTTAGCGTATTTTTCCGCTTTTGAAGCATTAGCAAATGAATCAGTTAATGAATTATGAAAATGCGCTATGCATATTCCAGAACTTCCTGAAGCTTTTTCACCCATTGAAAAAAATACATTTTTAGCCTTTGTGAATGAATCTTCTTTATTATCTTTAGTTTTGAATTTTTTATTTTTTAAATCATACTCAAAAGAAACACCAGTTCTATTATTATTATCGAATATTATAGCTGGTTTTGAGAAAGCTTCTCTTATGTCCTTTGCTATTTCAAGTATTTGTGAAAGCGGAGCCATTATTACAACATCATCTCCACCTGCATAAACAAGTTTACCTATATGCTTTTGTTCGGCTATGTATCTTGCTATATGAAGAGAGAAATCAAGAAGAGTTGAACTTATAAAAGATTGAGTAGAAGGTGTTTTTGGCGGAGTTATAGATAAAATATTATTATAATCTCCTTTAGCTTTATCTAAATTTACCGGATTATTGTCATCTTCAAAAAAAGGCGGTTCTTTTAAATTTTCTAAAACACCGACCACATCCGGATGTATTAAATTTTTCAGTATAGGATATTCTCTATGAGTTCCAGAGATCCACTCGCCCATTTTATCTCCGTCAAAATATAAAAATCCAAGATATGGAGTCGGTTTTGGAATATCACTTTTTTTCGCTTCTTCAAGTAAGAGTTTAAGTTTTTTCTTTATACCTGCTTTTTTGTCTTTTTCAAGTTCTTCATTATTATCTATTAACTCCTCAAATAAAAACTCGCCTTCAAGTTTAGCAAGGTCATTTAATCCATTTGAACTACAAATTCCTTCTACCCTGCTTAAAGTTGATATCGTTTTAAACTCGTTTGGTATTGCTCGTAAAAAATCAATTATTTTATTTTTTAAATCAGTATTTTTCTTAGATTCATCAGCAAGTTTATATTTAAAATCTGCAACTGCTATTTCAACAACGGAAGGGAAATTGGTTTCAAGATCTATCCCCAATAACTTATTAGGTTCTTTATTTATTACTCTTCTTGTAAGGCATACGCTGCATAATCTTTCATTTTTCTTAACAGTATTAAAGCCCGATTTTTTATTGATATCTTTAGATAAACCCTGCCAGTCTTCTTTTAATTGTTTATAATTATTGACCTCTATTTCTTTTTTATGGACAACTTCTCTTATTCCGCATAAAGTGCATTTATAACCCTTTTCTTCTTTCCCTTTTTCAACTGGAACTCTTATTGATTTTCTTGCACCCATTATCTTTTCTGTGGCGCTTTGAAATAATGAAAAATAAGTTCCTAAATTTGGTTTATAAATACTTTTACTGTTTTCTAAAAATTCTTTAAAGTTTTTAGGCAATTCAAAATTAGAAGAATAGTTTGATTCAAAATCGTTAAGTTCACTTTCTTTTGGTAAATTCAATACAGCCCAATAAACTTCAAGGAAATTTGACTGATTTTTCAGTTCATTAAATTCATTTTCTAAACCAAGCATTTTCCCACAATTTTTTATTATCTCATTAAGTTTTTCTCTGATATTTTTTTCAGCTTTTTTAGCAAGAACTTCCGCCTTTTCTTTAGGGCAAACCACAAGCCATCTATTTGGAAGAGATGGCCTTGAAAGATCTTTCTTAAAATTACCAAAGAGCTTATTGTTCTCTTCTTTAGTTCTAATTTTGAAATCAAAAGTTTCATTTAACCATAAATCAACTAATGGCTGCTCTTTAAGATCAGGAAAAACTATTGAGTCAGGTCCTAAATCCTGAGCGAAAACTTTCATTCCTTCCCAGGAAAGATATGAAAGTATATAACTTCCAGCCCAGTAATCGGCGGTTGTTCTTGCAATTTTTATAAAATCCTGAACAGGGCCTATTGTCATTAAAACAAGAGCTGGTTCTGGCAAAGCGCCGGCGAAAGCGGAAACCATTCTATTGTGATGCCAGATGCTGTGATTTGGCATTCTTGTTTCAGCAGGCATAAAATCCCATAAAACACCAAATTCGCTATCTTTTTCCTTCAATTTTTCATTTAAAGATCTCCATAATTCCAGGAATATTTTCTGATATTTATTCTCTTCATTTTGGTGTTTATTGTAAATTTCAGAAACAACTTCTTTAATAATATCAGATTTATTGTCAGAAAGATTTTGCAAACTTCCAAGATTATAATTATGATTGGTATCATTATGTCCATTTAAAGGGTGAATTAAAATAGGTCTTTTTTTGAAATTTGATTCTGTTCCTTTTGGAAAAGCAAATCTATCTTCCGCTGATGCTATATGATCAGCTCTTTTTACTAAATCCCAATCTTCTTTGTATTTATCGCAATCAATCTTTAAAATATCTTTTAGCAAATCGTTTTTAACAAAATTCTCATGCTCTTTATTTTCAGCAAGCAAAATTGCCTTATTTGCCGGGTCATGAAGTATCCCCATAATCTTTCTAATCCAGAATTGTTCCTTATTAGTTTTTTCATTGTTCATATGATGCTCCCTTCAAAATTAAATTTTTCTTTTTTATCAGGTCAAATTTTATTCTGCCCATTCCCCAGACGGTGTTTTTTCCTAAACCGACTATTTCTCCTAATTTCAACCAGGGATAGAAAAATTGTAATAAATTTTTTTTATCAGCGCCAAATTTTACCGTTCCAACTATCCCTGAAAGATCCTGAACTTTTCCTGTATGGGATGACCTTCTTTTTACTTCCACCCATTTTATCCTTGATTCTTTGATTTTGATTTTTTTTGATTCTTCTTCAAGCGACTTAAAGTTTTCAAATAATGTTATTCCATTGTGAAAGTATGCTATCGCTGAAATTCTGTCTCTTAAACGGCAGAATATATGAAGAAAATCGGGGTTTCTTATAATCTGTTTTTCATATTTAATAAGAGTTGGAGTCAGAAATGAAATTTCAAAACCATCGTATTCTGTTGTATCGGGGTTAATTTCGTTTTCGGGAAGTTTTATTACATCCGGCTGTATATATCCGTTATCATCTGATTTTAAGGGAAATCTGTTCCCGTAGTAATCTTCTGTCAGTATGTTTCTGATTAGGTATTTTCCGCGAAGAGGTCCTATCCCTTCATTTCCTATTTCTTCTATAACTCTTATAAAATGGAGATAATAATCTGTTACCCATCCAAATAGGTTTATTCCTATATTAAATGATTCCCCTTCATATAAAAATTCTCTTTCATCTTCGTTAAAAGAAAAAACAAAAGGTCTTGGGATGTCTTTATATCTCAATGGTCCGTATAAATTCTGTGGTTCAAAGATTTTTCCATATATGCAGGTTTCATCTTTACATCTGTTGTCGCACATCGGGGTTGATTTACAGTTCAATCTTTTAAATACAAGTCCGAAAGCACCTCTGAATATGTTTCCCTTTAAGTTTTTAGGAAAGTATATTTTTTCTATTGCGACAAGTGAAAAGGATAATTTTAAAAATTTTAATCTTTCTAATCCCATTTTCATATTTTAGTATTTTTTTATTATGTTTTGTCAAATTTGTTGTGTTAATTGAAGCACTGGAGCATTAGAAGTTATAGATGAAATAGAGGGTATGGAAGTAATTGAAGATATTGGGGAGATAGAAGTTATAGCGGAAGAAATTATGAATTATGGATTATGAATTATAAGTCACCGCGGGATGAGATTACTTCGCTACGCTCGTAATGACAGCTAAAGCAGTCACTTCGCGAGTATCGCAAGTTTGCAAACTCGTAATGACAGGTGAAGCAGTTACTTCGCTACGCTCGTAATGACTCAGAAGTCAGTCATTGCCTGCTATAATCCCCCCTCACCTTAATCCTCTCCCCTGCAGGGAGAGGAAAAAAGTAGGATAAGATTGGGCGGTTGGCAAAAAAGATCAGGATCAGAAAATGACTAAAATAGTTAGCAGTATCTGGCATCCCGCGACTGGTAAAATAAGGAAATCCTATAGTCAAGCAACAATCTGTCATAATATGTCTTGAAATTTAGTTAAAACTAAGTTATAATACATATTATTATGTATAATCAACTGCAATTGAGAGAAATCTTTCATATTGAATTTCTTCGTTATATGGCTATTGATTTCCTTTCAGGGGTCTGGGCGCTTAAAGGCGGAGTTAACCTGAGATTATTTTTTAAAAGCATCAGATACTCCGAGGATATGGATATCGACATAAAAACTCTTTCTGTGGATTCTGTGAAAAAAAGAGTTATAAAGATACTTGCTTCTCCGTCTTTTATAACCAATCTCAGAACTTTTGGGATAAGAGAAATAAAGATTCCTGATATGACAAAAGCCAAACAGACGAGCACCACCCAGCGGTTTAAAATTCATCTTTTAACTTATTCTGGAAATGATTATTTTACCAAGATAGAGTTTTCAAGGCGAGGTTTTACTGGCACTCCAGCGGTAGAATCCATACCTGCCAGCGTTCTTCGCCCTTACGGCATAACACCTTTTATAATTTCCCATTATCCAGCGAGTATTGCAGTAATTCAGAAAATTTCAGCTCTGTTATCCAGGTCATCAGTTCAGCCAAGAGATATATTTGATCTTTATTTTTTGAGTTCACAGGTGAATCTTAATGAATTTTCTTCACCGGTTATAAATAAAAAAGATTTTCTTAAGATAAGCGAACTCATAATATCGGTTGATTTTACTTTATTTAATGATGTTGTAGCAACTTATTTATCCGATGAAGACAGGAAAATTTACGCTTCGCCCATAGCCTGGGAGGAAATCAAAATGAAAACGATTTCTTTTATAGAAGAACTGGAGAAAATAAATGAGCGATAAGACCTTAATGGCTTTCATAAAAGAATTAAATAAGTCGGTTTTTACAACAGCCGAATTAGTCGCTGTCTCGGGCAAATCTGCATCAGTTGTTTCTCAGGGATTAAATTTTCTTCAAAGTCAGGGACTTACATTCAAGGTTTATCATGGAATTTGGAGCGAGGGGAAAACCCCTCCAGATCCTTATTCGGTGATTAAATATCTTTTTCCAAAACAAAGGGTATATGTCTCTTTTACAAGCGCTTTACATCTTCATAGTATAATAGAACAGATCCCGCAGACCATAACCCTTGCTTCAGTGGCACATACCAGGAAAATAAAAACAGCCGCGGGGGTTTTTTTTATACACCACATTGAACCATCATTTTTTTTCGGTTTTGACTGGAAAAGCGATGAATTGGATTTTCTGCTTGCCGAACCAGAAAAAGCCATGGCTGATTGTCTTTATATCTCAGCACACAAGAAAAATCAGTTTTCTGCATTTCCTGAACTTCATTTTCCAAAAAAATTTAGTTTTGATAAAATAGAGTCCTACCTTAAAAAAATAAAAAATGAAAATGTAGTGGTTTATGCTCTTAAAAGGTTAGAAAAGATTAAAAGAGAACACTGGAAAAATAAAAAAAAAGCGATTTAGAGGGATAATTTATGAATCAATTTTCACTTTCTTTGGGCTGACTGAACTATTGCAGTTTTTAATATTAAACTCATTCTTCTTTTAATTTTTTAAAGTCATTATTACTATACGAAAGAAGTTTATTCAATCTTTCTTCCATAATGTTATTTATTCCCCGCGCACCAGTCCCGAGAGAATATGACTCTTTCGCTATCTCATAAGCGTCTTTCTCCGTAAACCTGTAAGGATGATTTGCCGCCTCTAAAATCCTGTTATACTGTTCAAGCGGAGAATTTTCCACATCGGTTATTATTCTTTTTAAATCATCAACCGATAAATTGGAAAGTTTTATGAAATTGCCAAATCTTCCAAGAAATTCAGGTATAAATCCATATTCCTGTATGTCCTGCATCGTTATTTCAGAAAGTTCTTTTTTCTCTTTTTTTGCCTCATTAATGTCGGATGCAAACCCGATATTCCTTTTTTCTTTCAATCTTTTTTTGATAATCTCATCAATTCCGAAAAAAGCGCCGCCGGCTATAAACAAAACATTGTCTATTCTATATTTCCTTTCTATATCCAGATAGTTCTTTTTCGTGTAATATATCTCATCATCTTCAAAAAGTTTTAAAAGCTCTTCCTGAACGCTTAAACCGCTGACATCCCTATCGCTATAATGTCCCTGGCCGGAATTCCTTCCCGCTATTTTATCTATTTCATCAATAAAAATTATTCCGTTCTTTGCCGATTCTTCGTCTTTACCCGCCTTCTCATATAATCTCACTATCATATTTTCTACATCCATCCCCACATAGCCAGTTTCAGTATACTGGGTGGCGTTTACTTTTACAAAAGGAACCTTGATAATCTCGGATATAAGTTTGCAGAGATATGTTTTGCCGCTTCCAGTCGGTCCTATAAGTAAAATATTGGCTTTTTTCGTTTTCTTATTCGGTGGCATTCGCGAGTTGAGCTGGCATATAAGCAGATGTCTGTATACGGCCGGGGCTAAACTATCAATCGCTCTGTCCTGGCCTATTACATATCTTTTAAGATAACTCTTAATTTCATCAATTGAGGGGATTTCGCCTGATTGAAGAGTTAATTTCTTTTTCGAATCCAAGTTTTTATTTTTTAGGAGAAGATCAAGCGTCATACCCGATGTAGAGACATTATGGAAATTTTTATCTAAAATGGATTCCTCCTGAGTTAAAAAATGGTATTTTATAAGATTGCCATCTTGAGATAATAAGTTGATTAAATTCAATCTTGAGATTTTGCAAATTCTATGCGCCGTATCCATAATGGTATTGGTGGAAAGATGGGAAGCGTAGAAATATTTATAAATGTAAAAGTATAGCAATTTTATTTCGGCGTCGGACAATTTATATTTTTTAATCATTTTTTCAAGTTGTATTTTATTTCTTGAATTATTGATAAAATTTCTAAGTTTTGAATATTCAGAATCTATCATAGATAAAGTGGTTTCTTGCTGTTTATTCTCATTTTTAAATAGAGATGGCTTTTTCTCAATGTAATTTGCCATTAACCTGCCGAATTCAATAAGTTTATCAAAATATATTTCATTTATCTTTTCCATATTTTCCTCCTATATTAAAGTATAGCATATGATTATAAGATAATTATGTCGCGA
>Ga0123519_10008146_pt1 | contig 16045 bp, 12 predicted proteins | sample YelNatPaOPRAMG02_FD_87396 | JGI IMG/M metagenome (GOLD analysis project Ga0123519, IMG submission 87396) | Hot spring microbial communities from Yellowstone National Park - Yellowstone National Park OP-RAMG-02 (version 2) | ecosystem: Environmental > Aquatic > Thermal springs > Hot (42-90C) ...
CCTCTGTCATGTTCGTTTCGAATCATATATACCACATATATCCATTTATATTCCATCTCTGGATGACGCCCGCCTCAGGATCGCCTCATGACCCGCGCGACTCCAAACGTCGCCCTCGTCTCCGGTAAGCACACACGGGTGGTGTGAAGCTCGCTGTCACCACAGCGAACGCGTGCTGACCGATCAGCTCAGCTGTGGCCAGGACGACGCGTGGGCTGCTCCCAGACTTTATGTCCTTTTCCGAATGCACTGGGTTATACTGACGGCTGACCGCACAGCCGCCCAGTCGTCGACGTCAGGAGGTCGCTGCCTCGAACGGACGCTCCGCACAACGGATCCGTTGCCGCTGAATAGTTCGCTTATCAAGCACCTGTTGCGCAAACAGAGCCCTGATCCGCGTGCGAAACGTTTTGTGCTTCGCTCGCCTTTCGAAAACCACAGCATCGCACTGAGGGTCTTGCGTAGAAGCGACACCTCCCCAGCGAGCTGGGACGAAGTTGACGTCGTCTACCTTGCACCGGAGCTCGTGCTCGATCGCGTTGTTTCCGACGAGGCTGCGGCAGTGCTGAGATGCGACCCGTCGATAACGCATCTAAAGCGTGCGCTGTGCACGCAGCGCGCTCTGACGCCTCCAGCACCCGTTCTCCTGGTGGACTGCTTCGGGCCTGGCGTCTACGTGCACGATGCGTTGTGCTGGCTGCAGCGAGCGGACGACACACGGGCGTGGCTGGAGCCGGTACTGCTCCTCCGATTGCAGGCGGCAACTCTGTGGTCAAGCGGCAGCGATGCCATGGAGCTGCTCTCGAGCCTCGAGCGCTTGTTGAACGAGCCAGCCTTTCATGCCACTCCTGCCCTGCTGGTGGTCGACGATGTGGACATCGTCGTCGAGCAGCACGCGTTCAACGGTGTGCTTGTGCACCTCGAGACGATCCGCGATGAAACCCCGGTACCGCTGCTGCTCGTGCGCTATCTGGACCGCACCACAGAACCCGCACCTGCCGTCGAGTCCCTGCTCGGTGAACGCGGCCTGCATGTGGAGGTATCGCAACCCTTTGAAAACCCGGCACAATGGCGTGACTTGTGCGAGGTAAACAAGGCATCGGCAACGTGCGACTTTGGACCCAAGCATGTGGAGCATGCGACTTGGCAGCAGAAAATGTCCGCGGAAATCCCCATGTCACCGGCGAACATGCTCTACGGCGGATACATTCCCTGGCCGCAGCCGTAGCACCAGCACCAGCAACCTCCGCAGACAAGCTGCAGTATCAGTGAGCACGACGACCATGCGGACCAAGTTTACATCGTACCGCGACGTTCGTGGCACGAACTCTCTCGCCTCATCGCGATCATGAATAGTCGCTCTTGGCCTAGCACCGACACCATTGCCGTTCGCCCGACTGGGGCCTTGCTCTACGGACCACCGGGCTGCGGGAAAACCGCTCTGCTTCGTCAAATGATGGCGGTATTTCGGACTAGTGATTTCGAGTTCGTGACTGCAGCAGACGTGTCTCGGGCGCTGGTTGGCGAGTCGGAACGCCTGCTCAGTGCACGCTTCACTGGGAGAGCGCGCGGAATGCGCCTCGGCATGCTCGTGTTTGATGAGGCCGACGCCCTCTTCCCCGGAAGACATGTCCCGAACGCTGGACTAAAGCACCTCAATGGTGCACTGCTAGAACATCTCGACAAACTGCGTCGCTCAGATCACCGTCTGTTGGTCTTCCTGGCCACGAATCGTCCGTGGCAACTTGACCGAAGCCTCTTCCTCGGTGACAAATTCGACTGCCTGCTGTACCTGGGTCCACCGGGCCCATCGTGCCGTGCACAGCTCCTGCGCCGACTCAAGCTGCTCCCCGCAGGTACGACTTGCGATGGGGATTTGCTAGTCGCCCGTACAGCCGGTTTCTCGTACGCTGACCTGCTGAGTATTCGCAGTAGAATGCAACGCACGCACAAGAGCGCCTTGGAGACGGTTTCCACGATCCAGCCTTCGGTATCGCGGGAGGAGCGGATGCGCTTTGAACACTGGAATACGATGCTGCAAAGTTATGGCGTTGAGATTCTGGAGCCATCCAGTGAAGAAGCGCTCGATCCATTGCCATGGGACGCGCAAGCGGAAGACGCCCGAGTGCGTCAGGTAGCCAGTGAGGTCGCGTATCGCGGCGTTTGCGAGCAACGAACACACTCATACTAGACCGCGGGCGACACCAACCGCTACGGAACCCGGTCTTGACCCGGTACTCGCCGGATCATTCGATCTTCAAGCAGCACGGTTTCTGTCGGGCGACTTGGGTGGTACCACAGCAAGCGTTTCGCGCGTACCCGGCACCCTGTAGTCGTTGGAGCGCGAGCTCTCCCCAACCAGAGGCACTCGAAGCAACCGTGATGTCGCGGTTTACGGTACGCGGAAGCGTATCGCAATGCACTAGGATCCCCAGCCTACATTCCGATACCATGGATTCATCCCGGAGATAGCCGGTCTGATGCATTGATCTTGTCGCGTGAGACGCTAACAGAGACGAACACATGCCTTGGCAGGCGGGGTCAAGCATACCGCCGCTCTGGAGCGCTAACTCGTCTGCAGCTCGTTGTACGCATCGCTGGCTGCAGTGCTGGGTTGCTTGTCGCTTCCCTGACTAGCGACACCCCTCAAACATGTACCTGCGAGTGTACACACCGATGCTGGGGCGGTGCTGGGTCAGAGGCGGCGACCCGGTCGCTCGAGAAAGCCGCCCCAGCGCCATCATCCGGATGAACGAGACCTGCTCGGCAGACACACTGGCACATGTTGCGCATATGCTGGACGATGTAGCAGCGAGCCCGCGCGCTCTGCGGTGACTCCCTCTGGACCTCGACACACACCTGTGAGCATTTGCAACCTCTACCTCCGTGACTTGCGGGATCGCGTACGTCCCTAGTGACGCTTCATGGTGCCGGCTGTGGAGCGCAGGTGTTTCGCGCTGCCTCCTGCAGTGACTTTTGCGCGTCACCGAGGCGACCGCTGAACCGGTGCACGCTTTCATGCAAGTACGCTTCCAAGGCATCGCTGGTTCGTCACTGCTCCGATCACTCAAGCTTGCAGCTGCTTTGATCGCAAGTCCCAGCGCCGTGCTTGTATGCGCATCCGGAACTGCACTGGTCGGTAGGACGTGCGTCGTGGTGCCTCGTTTCCTGCATCTCACCGACAAGTTGGCTATCACGAACACGCCCGACGCTCTCTCGTTTCTGAGTTCGTCGTTCCGCGGAACACACACACACACACACATGTACACACACGTGCACATGCGCACACAAACACTGGCGTCTTGAGTGTGCGCGCCAGGGCTGTGCTTGGTGCAGCTCGCTGATACCATGGGTATGACGAGCGCATCCTACACGCCCGTCGCTGCCGCTTACACTACCAATCGTTCGGTACACAAGGCGATGGAGCATGGACCTGTTCTGGGTATCACTCGAGAGCAACCTGCAGTGCCCTGCTTCTCCGAGGTAAACCGAAGCATCTGCGAGAAACACGAAAACATACCAAGGCGCACTTGGAGCTGCGCGCCCCAGTGACGATGGACCAGTCAGCGACGCGCGTGTGACGCTCACACCAAGCACCCAGGACAGTCCCAGTGAACCGCTTCATATCGATACATGAGACACCGATGAAGATGAAGATGCACCTGCTGACGCGAAAAATGTTAGCCGTCACGAGAAGAACGACCGCGATCATCATGATCATCTTCTCCGCCACTACGAGTTGCTGCGTCGTCGCCGGTCACGGGATCGCCCGACAGCATCCAGTGTCGACTCCAGTTTGTCACCGAGACGAACCTCCCGAAGGCGTTCACCTAACCGGTTCAGGAACGCCCGAACTTCTGTCGATGGTTTGCTCGCATCACCTCGGAGCGAAGTGCTCGTATCGCTGAAGCTGCCGGGCGGCACGCTCCGTCCAGCCATCGCATTATCCACGACAAGTGCACTTGTCGTCGTCGAACGCTCAAACAATGCTTTCGATTGCCGCTGCAGGTTCGCCGCACGATGCCCGCTGGTATCCAGGTGCTCCATTTCGGAACGCGCCTTGTGTACGAGCACCGGATCACCTGTTCGCTCTGCGTACTGCACTACTTGTCGAGCAGCTTCCAGCGGCGGAAGACCCTTCCATTCCAAAATCTGCCGCAGGGCACTGGGTTCCGCTTCCGGCATCAGCGCTTCGAAGGCATCCACAGCGCTGTCGTCGCTCGCCAGGCGCACTTTGAGCATGGTTTCCGCTCGACCACATTCAGAGCGAACGTAGCGCTGGTAGCTGCTGAACCAGGGATCGTCGCGTTCTACGCTCGGTGAACGGCAGTCTATGAGCTTCAGGAGGCCCTCCTTGAGGAACTGCGTATCCAGAAGCAACTGTTGAGCTGCCGCATCGCTCAGCGGTTTGCATCGAAACAGCGTCTCCGTGAAGCGTTCCAGAACACTACCACTGAGTTTGTCCAGATAGAAACGAAAAAAGAGCGGCAGGAGTTGTCGTCCCACGTGTCGGCTGACGCGTTCCAGCTTGGTCACCAGCGCTGTCACCGCCGGACTCACGTCACCGACGGCAGCGACTTGGGACCAGCGCTGCGCCTGTAGTGTGTGCAGCGCCGGCTCCAACGCCCAAGCACAGGTAAGCGCCACCAGCACTTTACCTGCTCGACCGGCAATAGCTCGGAACTCATCCCGCTCTTCGTTCATTCGGATGCTGTCGGTGAAGGCGGCATCGACCGCTTGTCGAATCGTCTCCGCCAGCTGCTCCGTCGTACGCGCACAGTACTCCGCGGTGAGCGATAGCGAGCAGACACTCGTTAAGACTTGCTCCTGTGCTTCCGTGATCCCGGCATCTGCTGAAACAGCTGCTGTCGATGTCGTGCTGTTACTGTTACTGTTGGTACTAGTACTACTATTACTAGTAGTAGTAGTAGTGGTGGTGGTGGTGGCAGTTGAGCGAATGCGAAGCAGCTCGCGTTCCATCGCAGAGGCGTAATCGCGCAGGTGCTTTTTGAATGCTTTGTGGAGATTGAAATAGGTCTGGCTTGTCGTCAAGACGCCACAACGTTTCATGCAGCGTTTGATTTCGATGAACAGCGTTTTGGCGCTCGGAAGCACAATGCTTTCGTCGGGGTACTCCGGTGCTGCTGCTGCTGCTGCTGCTGCTGCTCGCTGGCCCAGCGCCGGTACCAGCCAGGTCTCTTTTTCGAGCGCTCCGTCGATAGCCTCGCGCAAGCGTTGATTCTCCAGAGTCACGTAGGCGCCCATGTAGGGCTCGAACACACTGCTCAAGTTCCAGGTGAGCGGCGTGTTCAGCCGACGCACCATCTCGGCCTCGAACTCAAGCGTGATCTGCAGGGCACGAAGCAGTTGGGCGACATCCACTTTGCCCTCTTCGAGGTCACGGTGAGCAATGCGTCGAAGCGCATCGCTCAGAGCCCCCGACAGCGCCATCGGCACTCGCCAGGACTCGGGAAACACCGCTGACCAGTGCTCGTCTAACGAACGCAGTTCTCGTCTGATCCACGCAAAGCTTCGCTCAAACGTCTCTATGGGCGTAAGGTCCGAGTCACGCGCTCCGAAAACCTCTTCGTACAAGCGCACACGGCGTACGACGAAAGCGTTTAGCACCGCCTCGCGCGTGCCGTTCTCTAGTGCGTCTGCCAAGATGCAGCCAGCTCGGTATTCAGCTCGCTGGCTGGTGTCCGAGGTCTCCCCGAAAAGCGCTACCACCATGCGACTGAGGTGTTGCTCCAGCGAACGATAGCGTTGCTGTAGTTCGTCAAGGAGCGGTATCGCTGGAAGTGTCTGGAGCTCGGCCAACGCCTCTCGCGCTTGTCGCACATGTTCTGCGGTTTCGGTCATGTCCTGTGCAGCCATGGTGCTTTCCATGTCCCGCAGCGCTTTGGCGAGGCGCACAAAGGCCTTCAAGTGGGCCCGCGCCTGCATCAGATTGTGTCGCACGTTCGCGATTGGTCGAAACTGTTCCGCAGACTCAGTTAGAGTCTCGGCTGCTGTGCGCATAGAGCGTTCGACCTCGGCCAGCGCTGCGTCTAGGAGTTTGCTGCGCTCCTGGGCGTGTTTGATTACCGCAGCGCCCTGTCGTCGCACGTGCAGTTGGTGTCGCACGGCGTGCACCAGCTCGGCATCCAAAGCACGCAGCTTTGTCCGCAGCTCATCTAGATGCGTTTCCAGTTGATCAAGCGTATCTAGAGAAGGAAAGTGGCGGTTGATGTAGGTGGTAACGGGCTCAGCACCAGGCTCCTCGGGCACGTCGTCCGGGAGGCTGCTGTCTGCCGCTTCTGTAGCTGTTTGCGCTACCGCGGCGTCCTCGTGACTCAATCGAGACAGCACATTTGATGCAGATAGTTCTTGTGCTGTCATGGAGCGCGATTCTTTTTCCGAAGCAACGCTGCAACGTCTGCTGCGGCAGGCGATGGCCGCTCCGCACTGGGCTCCGTACCGCGCGCCCTACGAACGGCGAGTACCCACAGAACCCCGCGGGCCGATCCCCGCTAGACCGCACCGTGCACCTGACCAGTGCACTGTCGCAGAAGAGAAGCACGAGCGCCAAACTCCGGCTCTTCCCCAGCGCAATAACGCACCAGAGTTGCAGTTCTCGGAAACGGACGCCCAGTTTTGAGCAGAAACCATGCCTAGGGCGCGCCCGGGAGCGAGCCAAAGGCGACAGGGCATCCATCAATGATGTGCTTTTCCGACTAGATATATCCCTGTATGTCCATTAAAGATTCATCATGTACTTTCTTGGCCATATCTTGGCAACACCGCTGATGCAGCAATCAATCATGCGCTGCGTTACTCGTGCGGAGGGTGTACTGTTTCAGAAGCATTCGCAGCGCGCAGCAGCCGGCGAGGCGCCGCTCGAGCATCCTGGAGCATCCTGCGTCGTTGCAAACGCTCGCGTTCAGTAGACTCGGCATCCGGATGATCGAACGAACAAGACGTAATCCCCAGTCGCAATGCTGGATTGCGGTTCGTTGAACGCGCAAGGTCTAGGACGGTGTCGTTGACGAGCTGCTGCTCCGCGCCACATGAATCTTGCGGAGTACACGATCCTTTGGACGAAACCAGGGATGCCCGACGAGCCGCAACGGTGATGATGCGCAACCGGCGGGGAAACGATCATCGGCTCGGTCCCGCAGGGACGTACGCTGACGTTTGGTTCCTTTGGAACAGCTATGTATTATATTGTATTTTATGATCACAAGCGGACAGCATCTATGAAGGACGTACGCTGACGTCTGGTTCCTTTGGAACAGATCTGCACTATATTGTATTTTATGACCACAAGCGGACAGCATCTATGAAGGACATACGCTGACGTCTGGTTCCTTTGGAAGAGATCTGCACTATATTGTATTTTATGACCGCAAGCGGACAGCATCCATGTGCGGCCTAATCGCCCGCGAGCCGCGTCCACAGCTTGCACGCCCTCGCCAGCGCTATCGTGAAAAGACTCGACACTCAACCCTGAGGCTGTTGTTGTTGTTGTTGCTGCTGTGACCACGAGTTGTATACGTTACATCCGAGTTCGACGACGTTCTCTATAGATCGAACTTTAGTTCTTTAGCGCCGTCCCCGACGCGCTCCATCGTCCAACTAGCGCTGCACCGCGTTGCACGCGCGCGACGCTGGGCGTTGTCTCGCGAGGTCCAGCGCCCGTCGGAAGCGGCCGGGCATGGCGCTCACGGTGCGGGTCCTGAAAGGCCATAACGAGCTAGCGTTTCGGCTGCTCAAGCGCAAACTCGCGGATGTAGGTTTAACCAAAGAGTTGCGAAGACGTCTGACTTATGAAAAACCGTCTGAGAAACGCCGTCGAATAGAGCATGAAGAAGAACGGCGGCAGGCGCGGCGAGCGTTGCAGCATAACCTGCGTTTCATCCTCTCTCGGATGGCACGTGGTTTCTAAATCCAGCTCTGTGAGAACACGAAATGCAGCTGGAGCAGGCGCTGTTGGTGCACGGTCTGGGTTTAGCACAGTCCCAGGTGCTCGCTGGTCGGCGCGTTGCAGGCACCGTCGCCTGCGCGAGTGCCTGTCGGACGATCGCGTCGGCTGCGCACTGTGCTTTTTCGTTTTGCGAACACCAATCGGACACGGGTGTACAGGATATCAGCTGCTGCTGCTGCTGCTGCTGCTGCTGATATCCGAGTCACTGCGCTTAGGCGTCCGTTTCTCCGAGTTCCGCATCTGAGCTGCACGTACGCGTCTACGCTCATGTCAGAATAAAATGGATCAGGTCCCGCAAGACAAGCGTACACGCTCGAATCCTCGCTTCATTCGATGAGCATCATCATGATCAGCACCATTATCAGCAGCAGCGTTAGCAGGGTTGCTCTGTGACTGCTTCTTTTTTGTGCACTCGTATTTCGGGGTTGACATACGCTGGACGCTCCGGTCCCGCGAGCTCCATTTTCAGCACCCCGAGCATGTTCCTGGGAGCATTCAAGTCACGATCTCCGTTCAGCTTGCCGTTTTCATCTGGCTTGTATGCAGGCCCGTTACGCCCTTTGCAGCGGTGAACCTTGACTGTACTCGGATGTCGCGCTATGTGCATAGCATTTGCGACGCCAACGGCTGACCTGTGACGCATGAGCGCTTGTCTCGTCGCACTGAACTCGCTCTGGACGGGTGCAGAAGGCGTGCCTCGATGGCGACCTTCGTTTCGGGTGCCTGGTGCCCTGCCCGCGGACCGCGGCCTTTCTCTGGGCGATCCTCTTGCCGAAAACGCTAGTCGCTCCACATAGAGGTGCATGCTCGTCGACTCGGCAGTGAATTTGTGGAACGCGATGTTTTCGTTGATGGACCAGGTACCTGACGGAGAATCTAGGCTCGAGATCGACTCGAGAACTTTCGATCCGTCTACGCTCTGTGTTTCTGCAAAGCGCTGATCGACGCCCCGCTGGAAGCGATCCCAGCGATGGCTCCAGTTCGGCTCCGTGACCCTCTTTCACGGAAACAGAACCGACAGACATCATTTTCGAGCCTGGTCCATTGCGGGTATCGTGCTGGTGTCGAATTGCGATTCGCCGATGACCGAACAAGCGTGCAGCCTTTATCTTTCGTACCGAATCGATGCTATTACACGACCAGCTCAATGAGCTGTCGACATGAGCGCGTGACCCAGTCGTCAAGCGGCGACATCGGGCTTTTGTCCTCATCCATCCCGTGGCACAAGTTGCCTTGAAACACGTAGATCGAAACGCAGAAGAACCCAGGCATTGAACCTGCTACACCACAGTAATCGGGAATTGCGAAAGCGATGACGCATGCGCTGGATCATGATACCATCTGGTCTACCAGGCGGTGTTCGAGGACGTCACCGCTGTGCGAGCGGCACAGCGTCCAACAAGTCATTCCGAAAACGCACCAGTGAATCCTAAACCTGCGTATGAATCTGTAAGGCCTTCGTCCGGCACTTGAAGAAAACTGCCGACACTGTTCCCGCTCGGATGCTCCTTGAAAGGCAGGAACGGAGCGAGCACCTCATTGATCCATTTTATAATATCTGATTCGGGCACACAAACAGCACAGACCTGGTTTCACGATGCACATCACACCAGCGTCACAAAGAACGACAAGTGTGCTCCGCGCCTGTGCGGAAGACCGGATCCCTCGACATCGAACCGCGCTCTGGATCAAGTGTTTGTACTGTTCTCGTCGGATTGCCCGCGTACGCTCGATGCGGATGTCGAAGCAGTGCCATGGAACCGATACTGAACTGCTCGTTGTGGCTAGGCAGGCGGCATCACAGAGCGCATCGTTGCTTCGACGCGAACACCGCGGTGCACGACCGACCAAGCGCCGCCTTTCGGGAACGGTCATGCTCACTGCGTCACCTGCCGTGTCGTTCGTGTACGCACGGCGTGCGCGGCAGACGCCCACGCTCTTGCTCTAATCCATGACGAATCGATGCAACACATCCCGATAATCAACCTCAATCCGATGACTCGTACCGCAACGAGCAACGCTGCGTACCGGGAATATCGCGCTTCCCGCAGCGACACCGTTCGCAACGCCCGCACACGGCACGCAACAGCCGGTGAAGGAGGCAGCGCTTCAGGAGGCCCGAATGCCCGCTTATCCGATGAAAACGCGCCTGCTGCATCCATGAGGTCGCAAGCGAGACGCCCACGGTACCGGCCTGGTGAGCGCTGGTGGACGACTCGCTCGCCTAGGCAATGCCTACGCGAGCAGCCACCTCGAGCAGCCGCTTCAGGGCCATAATCCAGATCGAGTTACCGTCGTAGTGTTCCCGCGTCAGTTCCGTGTGGATCACATTGGCTTCGTTCAGACGATGCTGCTCGAGTTCCTGGCATAGTCGATGCAATTTGGCGAGCGCGTCCCCGGTGATCTCGCCACGCTTCAGTCGCGTCAACAAGACGCCTAGCTTTCGATCGATATCCTGGATTTTCTTGCGTTCGATGCTGCTGACTGCGCGTTTCGCACATTCATCGTAGATGCGTTGGAGCGTCAATGCTACCTGTCTTGGCACGGCCGGCATACTGGCGACGTCGACCGCCAGGACGGATACGTCGCCAGCTCTGTCGACGCTGCCCGAGGCACTCGTCGCTGGCGAGGATACAGCGTTCAAGCGATCTGCCTGGGACGTGTTTCCCGCCAGCGCTTTGCTGGTTAGCGTGGGCGGCCCTGCTGCTACTGCATGAACCGCTTGCCTTGCCTCGGCGCCAGCGGTATCGCCAGCGGTATGCCAGGTCGCTGATGCGCTCGTCCCCGGGGGGTGCTTGTTCGGCAGCCATGCGGCAGACGACACTCCAGCGCTCCGCTCGTACGCTGTCTGCACTGGCGCGGCATCGAGCTGCTTCATCCACGTCGCGTGCGTCTCTGAGGATTTCCAGTGTGCCGACGACAAGTCCGTGGCGGCTGTTGCTGCCGCTGAGGTTGCTACAGCCGGCAGCCGGGCCCTCGTGTCGACAGGCGGTGCTGTCATCGGGGCAGTGGCCGGCGGCAAGTACCCGTTCGCTGCCGGGCGCGTACCGCCGCTGCGGATACTCGCTCCTACTCCTCCTGGTGCTGGTGCTGGTGCTGGTGCTGGTGCTGGTGCTGCAGATAACGTGCCGCTTCGCAGCGCGTCGTTCGCATTCGGATAGCCGCTGGTGGTGCTGGTGAACGTCAGCTGTGGCGGCTTGGCCGCACTCGACATGTGCGGTGCTGCTTGCATAGCCGCCGTCCATACCGGTCGTTGACTTGCGCCCGGCTGACGACTCTGCTTGTCGAAACCGGAGGCAGCATAGCCCAGAAACTGCTTGACGCGGTCCGTCAGCTCGCCGTCTACGCCCAGCTCCTGCAGGAAAGCACTCGCGAGCTGAACAGCACCTCGCTCCACTAGAGCTGTGGCGATCTGCTCGACGACCTGGAGCGCTTCAGCGGCAAGCGGCACTGCCGTTGCTGCACCGGATGGTGCCCCGAAACCAAGCGCCTGACGAAGAATGAGCATCCGTTCGAGTAGCTCGTACCCACGAAAGCCTGCCTCCATCCAGAGACGTGTCGCCAGGGGTACATCTCCGGCACAGAGCGCGCACACCAGCGCTGCAGTCGTGTCGTGCGAGTGCAACCGCTCCGCCAGTCGCGTGCATCCCGTCACGATATCCGCATACGTTCCCTGCAGAAGCAGGAGCGCCAACAAGTCGCGCCAGTCAGTATCGGATGCATGCGAGATGAGCTCGTCGAAGCGTCCGAGCACCAGACTCGACAAGATCGCCTTGGTGGTCGCATCCTGGATACCAGCACGATGGATGGACGCGGATAGCGTTCGGGTCCAGGTCACTGGGCCAGCGCATGAAGCCAACAGGAGCGCCTCCGCCTCTTGACCTTGTTCAAAGCAGCGCTCCGCAGCGGTCGAGAGTTGTCCTCGAATGAGCAACGCGCGGAGGCTTGTCTGCTCCGCCGCTGCGTTGGCGTGCTCTGGACTTGCAGCACCAGCACCAGCACCAGCAGTCGACCAGCCAGACTCGTTGGAAGCGGGCCACGCAGCGCTGGTGTCGTGCTCCGTAGCGGCTGCAGCGCCGCTGCTCGGTGCATCCAACACCGACTCGGTGCCAGTGTCCTGGTGCGGCGTCTGCTCCCAGGGCGCTGAGGCATCCCATGGTGCTGGAACGGGAGCGGTTTCCGCCTTGGTCCAGTCCCTGGTTTGCGCTCTTGCGGGTGACAAGTGCTGAAGCTGCGCAGCAGCAACAGCAACACCAGCAGCAGCAGCGGAAGCCGCATCCACAACGCTTCCCTGCGCTGCCGCTGCCGCTGCCTCTGCCTCTGCGACTTGTGCCTCAGTGAGAACCGGAGCAACGCGATGGAGCTGCAGGGGCGGCACACTCGCCGCCAGGCCTACAATATGTGCGTTTGCTTCCAGCATCTGGGGAGTGCTCGGCACTAGATTCGGGCCACAGAGCACTTCCACCAGCGCCCTTCGACTATCATAGACAAAGAGTGCGGCTAGTGTCCGCCAGACTTGCGCATCATCGGCAGAGGAGGCGCGCTCTGCTCGTTCCACGCAATGCTGATACAAGTCGTAACCGGGCTGTACCAGTCGAATCGCCTGTTCAGCCACGTACCCCAGGTCCTCCAGAGCGTACTCCAGCTGCAGCACGAAACCCGCGGGTGGTTGCTCCACAACGTACGCCAGTTGCGCCCCGAAGCCGAACACCGCCCGACATGGCGGCCGCATCCACTTGGGTGCGTAGTTGAGGACGCTCAGCTGGCTCGTTTGGTAGCCGTCCGCCGCTGGATCGACACCTGCGTACTGCTGGCCTTCGAAGACCGCATTACCAAACGATTCCCGCAGAAGTCGATCCGTGGGAGCCAGCTGCTGATCTCGTGAACCGGCGTACGACTGAGCGCCGGCTCCCGCCATGACTCGATCCGCAGTCGAGAACACGGTAACGAGGCCTCCCAGGTCGCAGGTGAAGAAAAGCCCCGGGATCGCCGGACTCCATTGTAGGGCAAAGCTCCAATTCGCCGACAGCGGTAGTTCGAACACCACGTCCGCATCTACGGAAGCAGTTCCGACAAGTGGATTCCAGCAGAGCACCCGGCCGTCTTTGCCGGCAGAGAGCACCAGCGCGGGGTCTTGTCGGCACCAGGAGAGCGCTGTCACACCGCGCTGATGACCGTGAAGTTCGCGGAGCGGCGCGTGCACGTTACGCAAGTCCCAGACCTTCACGACATCGTTACGGTCGTCGTCAGAAGCGACCGCTATTTGTGTGGCTACTTCGGGGTTCCAAGCGAGTGCGCTCACCCGTGTGCGCGCGGTTGGGTCCGAGAACCCCAACACTGGACGTTGTTGTTTCAGATCCCAGATCACGGTGTTTCCGTTGCCGAGTCCGGCTGCCAGGATGTGTTGCACCCGGTTGTTCCACTGGAGGCAACCAACCTGGCTGGGTGCACCCAGCAGGGCTGCGGTTTGCACGCCGGGTGCCGCTCCTGTGGCATCCGTCTCGTTCGACGCCGTGGCGTGTACTGCTGGAGTACGCGGTTCGTTCAAGTCCCAGATGAGGACGAGGTTCTCGGGCCCCCCGGAAGCCAGCAGTGTCGGTACAAAAGGGTTAAAATCAAGTGCCGTCACTGGACCGTGGTGCTGCTGCTGCTGCTGCTGCTGCTGGGTTGACTGACCGAACACCAAGGCTGTGGAGGCGTTCGACTCGGGGGCCTCCAGCGCCTCGACGTCCCAAAGCTGGACCGTCCCGTTATCCAGGCCAGCTGCACAGAGTCCCTTGGAGCTGTACGCTCCACGACCTGCAGCGCCCCAGGCAAGTTGGCGAACGCCGATGCTGAGTTCGCAGCCGCCCACCCGCCGCAGTGCCGCAAAGCCGGCCGCTGCTCCAAGCGAGCGAAACGCATCGTTCCCGTCACCTTCACTAGTTTCGAAAATCCCACGGGCTCTCAGTTCCGACCCGTCCTGACTCTTTACAGAGGTAATAGCTCGTTGGGCAGCGGCTCCGCCCAGAACATCGTACACCTCGAGTTGCGCCCGACAGCGTGCCCCGGGATCGGCAAGCCCGGCAACAGCCAACCAACTACCGCAGAGGGACTCGCTGGGAGCCCACGCTGCTACACCGAGGCGGTGCACTTCACCAAGAATACCCATAAAGTGCTTTTCCGTACTTGGTTCTCGGAATCAACTCCGTTTTCGAAACGGTGCTGGCGCGGAGCCAACAGGTGTACGCAGTCCCTGTAACCGACGCCGTACGCAGTCGCGTCGTAACCGCTCGTGTGCGGTGCCAGGCCGCTATGCAGGTGCCCCAAAACGGTATCGTTGTTGTTGCCAAACGAGACTGGATTCCCCGTAGCTGGTGCCTTCGTGATGCAGAAGCTATCCAGGAACGAGCGATTCGGTGAGCATTTCATTCGACTTTGATGATAAGCGTTGAAAGGAGAGCGTGTTTTTCGTAGTTTCGAACGTTTACCATCTGGGCGCGCAACCTCCTCTGAGCCCGACGAGTCTTCTTGGCTGGCCGTGCACCGTGTGCCGGTGCAGTGGCGAGACCTTAAAGCGACTCGTGTCCGCAACGCAGGTGATTCTGCGACTCGGAGCGGGTAGGCTGCATCCAGGTGTCGCCCTGGTCGCTGTTGTATCCCAGCGTGTCGCTTCGTGCCGTTGCAGGCAGTAGGCCTGCCTGCCTGCCTGCGCCGCTCGCTGGCTCCCAGCGCGATTGGAAACCGCGATTCTGTGACTAGTAAAGCATACCTCGAATGGAAGCCCTCTGTGGTACAGAAATTCGTTCTGTCTCTGCACAGCATTCGCAGCTGCGGTACAGTTTGTATTGCGGGTACTCAGGGCAGGTATTCGGTACACATGATCGAACGTGCGATCCGACCAGCATGTCCGGGGAGAAAGCACAGATAACAGGGCTTGAAGGTAGGGTGCAGCTTGATGAACGCGTTTTCGCTTATCGGGATCCACGGTCCATGCCCATCCTCTGTCAAAAAATATCGACCGGATCTCAGTACCTCGGAAAGCGAGTATGGGTCATGGAACTCGGCGGAATAGCGTGAAGCGCTTGATGGACGCGTGTTCGCTTACCAGGATCCACTGTGCAGTCCGGGATCCACGGTCCATGTGTATCCTCTGTCAAACAAACGAAAAAGAGTACCCCGTTGATACCCATTCAGCATGTGCACCGCCACGTATGGAGCCTAGGCACCAACTCGATAAACTGTTCGTTTTACGTGTACGGAACGCAAACGGCAAAAAGAATGCCGGGTGCTTCTCGTAGACCACTTGAACCTGGTAACGAGACGTTCCTAGTCATGGGTACAGTGGTCGCGCCTCGGCACTCGCGACCGACAAGATCGAAGGCTTGTCGGAGAGGCGCCACCAGCATCGCTCCAAAAACCACCATACAGGCCGGGTATGTTGAACTTTGCCTGCAGCAGGTCTCGAGGTCATAGCGTTTGAGCGTTTATCGCGCGTCTCGCTGAACAGAATACGAATCCCGGGATGCCCTCGTCCAGCAGTATCCAGTATTATGGGTCAGTCGTCGGGGAAGCGCAGATAGTTCGGCAACTTGATGGACATGAGCACACGCTGCAGCACCATCGCGATCGCTGTGCACGAAAACCCGAGCACGTAGCCGAAACCTCGCTCACCGGCTCCAAAGATCCGCGACTTGTGCGTCTGATCAAGGATCACCAGCCCGACGACGCCCAACCCGTGCGTGAGCGACGCGAATATCCCCTCGATGACGTACTGGGACGTGAGCTGACCCTGGGCCACGGCAACCGGGACGAGAACCCCGGTCCGTGGATCCCGACGCTGACCAATACTCGGAGGTCCAACGATAATATCGTACGTGATTCCACCGGTCAAAAGCATGTACGAACACAGGAACAGGAAAAACAGGGGCAAAGGTCGCGGGCGCGGAAGCGAGCGCAGCTTCAGGTGCACCGGCGGGGCGTCCACGAAACGGAACACCACCCGACGAAGGAACAGCGCCAGCGGGTCCTTCAACATCCCAGTTTACCAGGTAGGTCCAAGGCTGAGCGGAGCTCGGTCCACCGATCCAAACACGAGCA